>Ga0210044_10010598_pt1 | contig 10936 bp, 16 predicted proteins | sample CryGey13umfilter_2_FD_183959 | JGI IMG/M metagenome (GOLD analysis project Ga0210044, IMG submission 183959) | Groundwater microbial communities from aquifer in Utah, USA - Crystal Geyser 4/9/14 3 um filter (SPAdes) (version 2) | ecosystem: Environmental > Aquatic > Deep subsurface >...
GAGGGATGAGTTCCTGGATCAAGGCGACCCGTCGTTCGAGATCGAGCGCCTCGAACTCCTCACGCGTCAAGACATCTTCCTTGCCCTTCACCCGCGACTTCCTCCTTCGCCGTCGTAGCGGAATAACTTGGCCCATGTTGCTCCTCCTTTCAAGCCGGATCCCTCCAGCTGTTAGCAGAGGAGGTCGCTCCTTTTCAACCCATTATAGGACAACGCCGTAGATGCTCCTGGAGTTTCACAACGTCACCCTGGATCCGTTGGTAGTCGTTGCCCCACCACCACCACTTGGCTTCGATGTAGTGCCACGGTCGGGGCTGACGTGCGTTGTTGGGGCGGAGTACAAGATCAGCGCGAGGCACTCTTCCGTCACCAGTTTCAGTCTGATTGTACCGGTACTCCCAGAGGAGTTCGAAGGACTTCATGGCGTTTTCGTCCAGCAGGTAGTGGCGGACGATCTCGGTGACCATGGGGTCTTCCCGGACGAAGCCAACACCCGCTGGCAACTGCGCCAGTGAGGCACCATGACGTCGAGCGAACCGAACGGCGCCAGAAATACGTCCGTCCAGATCCACCACCGCACGAAGGGCAACATCCATGAAGTCTTCGACCACGCGATCCATGACTGCCTCCGCTCAGAGTTCAACCGGCAAGAGCGCCTACGAGGTCTGCTACACAAGGTCTACTCAAGGTACACCCCCGCCGCGATCTCAAACGCATCCTCGGGCGGCCCATAAAACTCCCCGGACTGAAACGCGCACAGCTCGTATTTCTCGTTGCTGTACCTGAAGAACCCCATCGACCACGCCTCCTCGTTGCCGTAGTAGCGCAGCCTGCAGAGATGAGTCGGCGTGTTCCTCATCCGCTCGATCTTCTCCCGCTTCGACTCGCCCGGCAGCAGCAAAGGCCTCGGGTTGGGCTCAGTGAACGCATCGACGTAGCAGAACTGCCCCCGAAACCGGACATCGATCCGGCTGTACTTCCCCTTGAAGTGCTTCTCGGCGTACCGCTCGATCCGCTCCTTCGTGCGCTTCTTCACCGGGTCGGTGATCTTCACGCCGCCGGCATCGGGATCGCGGACCCAGGTTCTCTTGGCCATGGTGGCTCCTCATAATACCAGTCGGGGAATGGTACAAGGAAGTGTCGACCACTGCAGCCTCTAACCCCACCCAATAACACCAACAACCAGGAGCATCACCATGACGGAGCATCGCTTCCGACAGGGCGCGTTTGTCTTCACGCGCGCACGTGGTTTGCAGCCCCGAGATCCGTCCGATCTCGAACCCCTCGCCAGACAGCACGGCATCGACCCCAGCTTCATCCCCAGTTACGCAGGAGACCGTGTTGCCATCAGCCGTGCGATCTCGCAGGCCAGCGCCGGCTTGGGCAAGGAGAACCTTCTCCTTCGACCTATCACCCGTACGTCCAGCCAGGTGATCTACGGCATCGTCAAGGAAGACCGCGACGAGGCTGAGCAGAAGCTCGATCACGACTTCGAGGCCACCGTGTCCTGGTCCGCCGAGCCAGACCCCTCGGTTGTCCAGGGTGATCACCAGATCGCCCGCCGTGTGGCCGAGGCCTACCAGGAGCTGCGCAACAAGATAGTAGCTGACGACTGGAGCGCGGTGATCTCCAGCTACCTGGAGCGTCACCACGCAGCACGAGTCCGTGGCGATGGCCGCGTCTACTGGGTTCCGCCGCAGCGCCTCTCCGACGTGAAGAAGTTCGGCGCTTTCCTGGCCGAGGTAGGCATCGACCTGGTGCTGTGCGAGATCGAGGCCGAATCCCGCACAGTGGTTGAGCAGGTCGTCGCCGAGTCCCTGGACGAGCAGCTCGCCCACCTGGAGCAGGAGGTCGCGGAGTTCGACGTCAAGACCAAGCCCTCAACCCTGTCCAGAAGGCTCGACATCTGCAACCAGCTCCGGTCCCGGGCGGTCCTCTACCGCGACGCCTTGGGCTTGGGCGCAGAGAAAGCCGAGGCCATGCTCCAGTCCCTGGAGCAGCAGGTTCAGGCGATGCTCGACATCCGGCAGAACACGATCGTTCACCGCGACGGCACCACGAGCCCGGCCGGCCCCGCGTCGATCTCCAGCGAGCCCCCACCCCCCGCTGACAACGCCGAACATCCCACATCCCTCCGCTTCGCCGGCGCCACCTTCACCGCTGCACCGAGCGATGACCCGGCCGTCCACCTGTTCGTGAGCGATGACGAGACGGCCAAGGCCACGGCGCGAGTCCTGGATGGGATGGGACTCGCGAACACATGGCAGAGAGCCGGTGCGTGCGAGGTGAACATCCGGAATAGCGGCCCGGCCGGCGCGGCCGTCTCCATCCGCATCAAGAGCGAGAAGGACCGGCCGATCTACATCGCGAAAAACGCCCTCGCCGCCTTGGGCATCGAGCTGGGCTGACCGATGGCCCGCCATGACCACGGCCACGCGGTCTTCGCCGACGGCCACGAGGTAGAGTTCGGCTGGTCCGGCTGGCCACAAGACCTCCTGCCCGAGAACGACACGCCCGCGACGCGCGACGAACGCCAGGTGCAACGCCTGGCGCATGCGGAGCGCGTCGCCCGGAACTGGGCCGGGGCCGGGTACGAGACGATGGAGATCGTCCGGATCTGGCTGGCTGGCTGAACTAAAAATCACATCCACAACAAGGAGAACGAGATGTCCAAGGACCCCTTGGCCAAGGTCACCGCCCTGCGCGACGACCTGGCCGCCAGCCTGCTGGAGCGCGAGACCGCCACCGAGGCTGCACTGCTCGCGCTGCTCACCGGGGAGCACCTGCTGCTCCTCGGCCCACCGGGAACCGCCAAGAGCTTGCTGGTCCGATCCATCTGCGAACGGATCGCTGATGCCGTGTACTTCGAGCGGCTCCTCACGAAGTTCAGCACCCCCGAAGAGCTGGCCGGCCCGCTCTCCCTCTCCGCCCTGGAGCAGGACCGCTACCAGCGGGTCACCACCGGGATGCTCCCCGAGGCGCACATCGCGTTCCTCGACGAGATCTTCAAGGCCAACAGCGCCATCCTCAACAGCTTGCTCGGCATCATCAACGAGAGGATCTACCACGAGGCGGGGCGGGCGCTCCCCGTGCCGTTGTTGTCGCTGTTCGCGGCGTCGAACGAGACGCCGGAGGACGGCGGCCTCGATGCGCTCTTCGATCGGTTCCTGCTGCGCGTGGTCGTGCCGCCGCTGGCCGACGATCAGAGTCTGCGCCACCTGTTCAACCTGAAGTCGGCCACGGTCCCCACCGCCACCGTCACCCTCGACGAGCTGCAAGCTGCGCAGGACGAGGTGGCGCAGGTCCCCCTGACCGATGACGCCCGCGAGGCCATCATCGCGATCAAGCACGGGTTGGAAGAGCAGGGCATCGCCGCCAGTGATCGGCGGTGGAAGGCCTGCGCCAACCTGGTCCGAGCAAAGGCGTGGTTGGAAGGTGAGGCACAGACGAGCAGCGACAACTGCGAGATCCTGGTCCACGCGCTGTGGTCGGAGCCCTCGCAGATTCGGGTGGTCGAGCGAGTGGTGTCCAAGGTCGCCAATCCGCTGAACCTGGAGGCCGTGGAACTGGAGGACGCGGCCAAAGACCTGTACGACCAGCGCCCAGCGCCGGATCACCCTGACCTCACCGTGGCTCTGGAACCCCTGCTGAAGCAGCTGGGGGACGTGCACACCCGCCTCGAACAGCGCATCAACTCCGTTCCCGCCAAGCGTTCCCTCCGCGCCCGTCAGGCGCTGGGCAAGGTCGAAACGTGGCACCGAGCGCTGAGTCAGCTCGCGCTGCGATCGCTGTCGAAGCTGCACATGGCGCCGGGGGCTGCGTGATGGGCCTCTGCTACCGAACCAGCCGCTGGCTCGACAGGCTCTGGGGTGAGCACCTCGCTGTCAGCCAGGGGGCACGTGACCTCGTTCAGCAGGGCATCAGCAAGCAAGGCCCTCCCTTCGCCGGGTTCCCGGCTGACATTCACGCCCGCCTCTACCTCCCGTCCGACCCGCCTACCATCGACGCTGCGCCTGAGTGGGCGTCACACCTGCACAGCCTGGCATCGGAGCTTGGGGAGTGGCAGCGCCTCCGCCTGATGTGCGCCCGCAATGGGTTCACCGCCGGGATCGCCACTGAGGCGATGTTGGAGCAGATCCTCCCACACGTGCCCGACTTGCCACCCAGGCAAGATCGGGAAGCAGGATCACGACCAGGCGAACACCGTCAATCGAATGAGGCTCAGACGCATGGAGCGGGCCGCCAAGGCCCCGATCAACGCGACCCCGACCCGGAACAGCCTTCATCGGACGGAACGCTCAGAGCGGGTTTGAGGCGCGCTATTCACGCCGCGCGCAAACAGATCGAAGAAGCGGAGTCCGGGCTGGAGGGGCTCAGCAGTCCGCTAGGTTTCTCCATGCCCGGCACGGGGGTGGTGACCAGCGCGGGTCCCGCCAACCTAAAGGCCGTGCGGGAAGCGCACAGCCGCATCTCCTCTTCACATCGGCTCCGCCGCATCGCGGAGCTGGCCGGGCGGCTGGAGCGCGTAGCAGCCGCGAAGGCCCGCAGCAAGGTGAATCCGGGCGTGGGTGAGATCCACGGCATCGGTCTTGGCGGCCTGGCCGACCTGGCCCGTGTCCTGCCCAGCGAGTTGGTCGCGCTGCGGCGCAAGAAGCTCCGACTGGCCTTCCTCGCGCGGCTGCTCCAGCAGAAGGCGTTGGTCTACGCGATGCAAGGTCGCGAGCCCCAGGCCAAGGGACCAGTGGTGGTGCTGCTCGATGAGAGCAGTTCCATGAGGGAGTACGGCAAGGACATCTGGAGCAAGTCCGTGGCGCTCGCGTTGCTATCAACGGCAACAAAGCAGAAGCGAGCCTTCAGTCTCGTCGCCTTCAACGGGGCTGTCACGCGCGAGGTGGAGATCCCCGCCGGCAAGGCCACCACAGATAATATCTGCCGCGCCCTGGACCACCGGTGCAGCGGTGGGACCGACTTCAACGCGCCGGTGCTTCGAGCGGTCGAGCTGATCCGGTCGGCCAAGACCATGAAGCAGGCCGACGTGGTGATCATCACCGACGGGGAGGACTCTGTCACACCGGAGACGATCGAGGCCGCCACCCACCTCACCAAGACCGAAGGTGTCTCCTGGTTCTGCGTCGGCGTCGGCCCGGACGCAGAGCGCGGGCTTCAGTCGCTCGCGCCGATCGCAACCAGCATGGTCCGGATCAAGAACACCGACGATGCCGACGAGCTGGTGGCGCCGGTGATCAACTTGGACAAGGAGCTGCCATGAGCCGCAACTACGACGTGCAGGTCGATGTCTACCCCTGCCCCGCCGACGAGAAGACCGGCGTCTCCGAGGTGCTCCAGAAGTGGGGTATGGAGGTCGATGCCGACGTCGCGACCTACGACAACGACCACGGCGACGGCTGGTGCCTCTGGGGCTGCATCCAGCTCACCTGCGGTCAGAGCGATGAGGACAAGCACGAGCAGTTGCGTGCGCTCCTGCCCAACAGGACGTTGACCACCCGCTGGCGGTACGTGGATGACCTGCCCTGGGACGACGTGATCGAAACCGACCCGCTGAAGCCCCGCAAGTAAGACCTGGCCCGACGCTCGGGCTCCCCAACAACACCACCCATGCACTCAACTCCCCGACCCTTCACGGGGCTCAGGGGAGACGTGCGCCCACAGAAGGAGAACCATGAACCGCGAGCTTCTCGAAAAACCCTTCCCCGACAACCTGATCCGGTCTCGCAAAGGCCGGCTCGGCCAGCAGTTCTCGTACGTCGAGGGCGCCGAGTACGTCCGGCGGCTCAACGACGCCTTCGAGGGCGAGTGGAGCTTCGAGATCGTGGAGCACCACGTCCGCGACACCGAGGTCATCGTGATCGGCAAGCTCACCGCCGCCGCCGTCACCAAGATGGCCTTCGGCGGCTCGTCGATCACCGTCTCCCGCGAGGGCGAGGTGATCTCCATCGCCGATGACCTCAAGGCCGCCGCCACGGACGCGCTGAAGAAGGCCGCCAGCCTGCTGGGGGTGGGCCTGCATCTCCACAGTAGCGACCGGCCCGCTGATGCCACCTCCACCGGCAACGGGTCCGCCCGGCCGAACGGCAACGGCCGCACCAACAACGGCAACGGCCGCAACGGCAACGGCCACGCCCAGGCCACGATGAAGCAGGTCGGCGCCGTCTACGTTCTCTCCCGCCGCCTCGGGCTTTCCTCCGATGCCATCCAGACCCGCTGCCTCGCCGACTTCGGCACGAAGGTCGAGGCGCTCTCGAAGTCGGACGCGTCCAACCTGATCGAGCAGCTCAACGCCGAAGCGAACGGTGACTGATGGAAACCGCTGCAGCTCTGGCGGCCATCAGGTCACGCCCCCACCTCTCAGCCTCGGCCGTGCAATCCTGGTTGCGCTGCGGCCGGCAGTTCGAGTTCAAGTACCGGCGCAAGGTACCGCCCGCGTTCACGCCGTCGTCTCTCGCGTTCGGCTCGTCGGTGCATGCCGCCACCGGCGCCTACTTCGACTCCCTGGCCCACGGTGACGGCATCCCACCGCTCGACCAGACCACTGCGCGGTTCGTCGACACCTGGCGCCGTTACCTCGACGGCCCCCTCCCGGTTCTGCTCGGTGACGGCGAGACCGAGGGTGGCCTCCTCGACCTCGGCGTGAAGATGGTCGAGGTCTTCCACCGAGACGTGCCCCAGTTCCAGCAGTTGATCGGCGCCGAGATCCCGTTCTCCATCGAACTGGTCCACCACGAAACAGGGGAAGTCCTACCGGCCGAATTCTCCGGGTTCTTCGATGGCCTTGCCCTCGCAGGTGATGGCCACCACCAGATCATCGAGGTCAAGACCGGCAAGCGGCGCTGGAGCGACGACCGGCTCGCCTGGGACATCCAACTCACGGGCTACGTCTACGCCGCGACGCTCCAGGAGATGGTGAACCCCACCGTTACCGTGCTGCTGCTGCTGAAACACGCGCGTCCGAGTCTGGTCACCTACACCCCGGCGCGCGGGGAGCGGGACTTTCGCGACCTGCTCGACGTCATCTTCAACGTGGACGCGGCGATCGCCGCCGGGTCTTTCCCGCCGATCCGCGACTGGCACTGCAAGAGCTGCCAGTGGGCCGGGCCGTGTCTGGCCGGCTGACCAATTCCCACGCACATCGAGGAGCAATCAATGTCCCGCATCACCACCGGCCTGAAGAAGGCCGCGAAGCGCATCATCGACGACGAGAACTTCCGCGACGGCATCGCCACCGTCGTGGGGGCCGTCGTCGGAATCCTCATCGCCGTCATCCGGCGGCGGTAGCCACTCCACACCAACAACCAGAACAACCAAGCATCCCCGGAGCCACGCGGCTCCGGAGAAAGGAACACTCACATGCAGAACAGCAAGCCCAACCCCGAGGGAACACAGCAACCACGTCGCCGTCGACCTCGTCGCCGTCGACGCAAGCCCCAACCGCTGAAGACCAGCCTCGCCGACCGGCTCGCACCGCTGATGCCCAAGCTCGCGCCGTCGGAGCCCACGCCGAAAGCCCGGCCGCTACCAGCACCGCCGCCCAAGCCCGCACGCGATGTCCTCCAGGTCTTGCTCGCCGCAACCGGGCTCGTGCTCGCCGCCCGCAAGAACGCTCGTGTCGAGCTGCTGCCCGGTCTGCCCGTGACCGTGGTCATCGCCAACGGACGTGAGCCCGCAGCCGCTTTCGTGCTGCCCATCAGCCAGGCCGACGCCTGCAAGGCGTTTGGCCGCCCCGCACCAATCTCACGCGACGTGATCGCTGAGCTGCTCTTCGAGGAGGAACGGCAGGATGACATGGCATCCCTCGACGCTGTGTTCGACCAGGAGGATCGCTATGCGTGTTGATCGCCGCGCGCTGCACAACGCGCTCAAGGAGCTGGCCCGCCTGGCTCCCTCACGCGGCCCCCTTCCCATCATCAGCAACGTCCTGCTGACCGGTGCCGGTGACAAGCTCACCCTGACCGCCACCGACATCACGAACCGGCTGACCTGTGAGCTACCTGCCGACGGCGCTCTCGTCGCAACCTGTGCACCGGCCAAGCTGCTCTGCAACCTGGTCAAACCCGCCGGCAAGAACCCCGGGGATGTCGTGCTCGACGTGGCTTGCGACAAGCTCACCGTGGCCATCAATGGGATCACCATGCAGTTGCCCGCCACAGACCCGCAGCTCTTCCCCGCCCCGTTCGGCAGCGAGGGCTGGGCGCTCCTCGGGATGTGCGACGCCAGGCAGCTCCAGGAGGCCCTGTTCTGGGTCCTGCCGGCTGCGAGCACCGATCCCACCCGGAAACACCTTCAGAGTGTCTTCTTCGACCAAGACGCGGTGGTCGCAACCGATGGCCACCGGCTGCACCTTGCTCCCAGTCCCATCGCCCCCGATCAACCGCTGCTCCTGGCGTCGACGGCCGCCGTCGTACTGTCGCGCATCCTGAAGCGTCCTGAAGCGCGACGACCAGGTCGTGATCGCCAGGCACAAGACCAAGGACCAGGACCAGCTTCGTGTCCGCTGCGGCTCGTGGCAGCTCGACACCCGCCTGCTGGACGAGACGTTTCCGCCGTACAATCAGGTCATCCCCGCCAAGGACACGCAGCAGACGCAGGTCATCTTCGACATCGCCACCTTGAACACAGCGCTCGCCCAGGTGATGAAGCTCTCCGATAGCGGCAACATCAAGGTCTGTGTCAACGGGGCCGTGGTGCTCTCCCCCTGGGGCACATCCCTCGGTGAGACAGAGGTGGAGGTGCCGACCATCGAGAACAACCACAGCGGGGCAGATCTGGAGCTAGGGATCGACGGGGCCTACCTCGCAGATGGTCTTCCACGCGGCGCCAGCACCGTGGAATTGAGCTTCAACAAGCCTCTCGATCCCGTGAGGCTCGATCTGCCTGGTGACCGGCTGGCGGTGATCATGCCGGTCCGGCTAAACTGAAAGCGATGGGCCTTCTCCCTGCGGTAGAGAAACGCATCCGCCGCCGCATCGTTCGGCGGCTATTCGAGTGCCTGAGGACGGGAGACCTACCCCAGATCATCCTGAAGAGAATTCCACCGCTGATGCCCGTCCCCCCCTTCTACTACTACGGATGGTTCAATCGTTCCCGCGATCGCATGGCCGTTTGGCTCGGCGGTGACTGGGAAAATACTGTGTGGCATGAAGCAGTTCATGCCGTCGAGGCCCGGCTTGATCTGGACCACGACGAGGACCGCGCTGCGGAGCTGGCGGCACACCTCACCGAGAGGTATCAGATCCCCGACCTGGCCCTCGACTACCACTGCGAGTGTGGCGGCGACGCCTACTACGGCCTCGAAGTCTGCCAGCGCTGTGGCTGCGATCTGGAATGGGGCCGACGGATTCCGCTTCGGCGCTAGCGCTAGCACCTACCTCAACACGGAGAAAATCATGTTCAAACCGATCACCTCCGCCAGAGCGGAGTCATGACCCGTCCGCGGTCGCCTTTCGTCTGGTACGAGGGGAAGCCGTATTTGGTCTTGAACTTCGACCTCGATAATGAACAACTTCTTCCGACCTCACCCCAGATGCTCCAAGCTCTTCTGCGTCGCCACGGCGCCTCCAACATCCTGCTGCTACGCCGACTGACCGACGACGAAGCCGAGGCTCTCACGGAGGCACTGGACGACGCGGCGGTAGATGCCTGGGCGCACATCGCCGGGTCTGACGACAGATAACCTCCCGGGGCCGCCACTGGTCAGCGTGCCGGTGGCGGCCCTACTTCTTCTTCCCGGCCCTGACGGGTCCCGCCGCGAGCCGCTCGGCCATCTTGTTCAGGAGCTTCACGTCGTCCTCGGGGACCTGGGCCATCAGGCTTCGGAGCCGAAGCAGTTGAACCTCGGTCCTGGGGCTGCCGATCTCCCTCCCATCGAAGTTGAACAGCTCGGCCAGCCGGGTGTCGAGACCGGCGGCCAGAGCCACCAGGGTCTTGAGGCTGGGTGCGCGATCCGCCTGCTCGATCTTCCGGAGGTACTGGACTTCCAGCCCCCCGACCTTCGCCAGCTGAAGCTGCGTCAGCCCCTTCGAAGCACGCAGCTCTGCGATGCGGACCGAAAGCGCCTTCTTGGCAGCATCTAACACCCCATCTTTCTTGGCCATTTGCATCCCACCTCTCCCTCCGTGTCTTGGAATGGACAGAGAGGTGCAGTACCGGATACCCTGAGTACATCTAGTTTTAGACAGGGATAGTTGGTCTAACGGCTGGCGGGGACCCGCTGAGCAGTAGTCTCCGGGGGGACGCCGCCCATTTGACCTGAAAGGACGGAACCGTGGCAACTACTAGATGGAGAATCGTGGCCCTTGGAGTTGGAGCTGCACTGTTTGCAGGGGCCTCCTGTACCGACGACAACACTCATCCAGATGGTTTCCAGGCGCCGGAGGACTCGACCATTGGTGATTTCGGAACGAGTCAAGACGGTCTGCCTGAAGATCTCACCCGACCCAATGATCGCAACATTCCAAAGGATGCTGCCGTCGCCTCGGACGTGCCTTTTGATTCATCTCCGGATGCTGCTTTCGACGCATCGCTCGATGTGGTCCCCGACGTTATAGAGGATGGTGCCTCGGATGCGATGTGTCCAGGGGACGCCGCAGTCTCTTGCTATTCTGGTCCTTCTGGAACGACGGGCGTTGGTCTGTGCAAGAGCGGAACTCAGACGTGCTCAGGCGGATCGTGGGGCACCTGCGTTGGCGAAGTAACTCCCGGAACGGAGATCTGCGACAACAAGGACAACGACTGCGACGGCTCCACCGACGAAACGCTGACCCAAAGCTGCTACAGCGGTCCGTCTGGTACTCAGGGCGTTGGTCTGTGCAAGAGCGGAACTCAGACGTGCTCAGGCGGATCGTGGGGCACCTGCGTTGGCGAAGTAACTCCCGGAACGGAGATCTGCGACAACAAGGACAACGACTGCGACGGCTCCACC
>Ga0210044_10010599_pt1 | contig 10935 bp, 10 predicted proteins | sample CryGey13umfilter_2_FD_183959 | JGI IMG/M metagenome (GOLD analysis project Ga0210044, IMG submission 183959) | Groundwater microbial communities from aquifer in Utah, USA - Crystal Geyser 4/9/14 3 um filter (SPAdes) (version 2) | ecosystem: Environmental > Aquatic > Deep subsurface >...
TTGCGGTTACGACCGACATTACCCGGGTTAATCCGGTAGCCTCCCAGTGTTTTGGCACATTCCGGAAAGTCAGTTAACAAACGATGACCGTTGTAATGAAAATCACCCACCAAGGGTACATTACAGCCCATTTTGTCGAGTAACTCGCGAATGCGAGGCACTTGTGCGGCAGCTTCGGCGGTGTTAACAGTAATTCGCACTAATTCGGAACCAGCTTGTGCAAGTTCATAGACCTGGCGCGCTGTACCTGCGGCATCCACGGTATCAGTATTGGTCATGGACTGCACTACGATAGGAGCACCGCCACCTATGGCAATATTACCTACCATGACACGTTGCGTCACGCGACGCTGAATGGGATGCTGACTCATATCTATTCCAATGTGAGGTTCACGATTCCGCCAGGTTCAGAAGGCGCAAATTCAACAAGCTTCTCTTGATAATATAGACGCACTCCGCTGGCATTACCAATAACAATAGAATACGGTGGTTTGCCTTTCAGATTTTGTTCGCTGCCGCGAGCATTAAGTTTTGACAGCAATATATTGCCGTCACTGTCTGTCACTTTCACCCAAGACTCTGCATCAAACATCAGTCGGATAGCGCCGGATTGCTTGGATGCATCATTTGATTTTGTCTGTATGGCTTCGCCAGCAGCTGGGGTTTCCGGGGACACGGTGAGCGCATCAGGCAACGGCACTGCTACCACAACAGAAGCCGGGATCGTCGGCATGACGGCTGGCAACCCTACTGTTTCCACACTAGCCCGCGGCGTAATCGACTGGCTAAAATTCAACCAGACAAAGAGCAATATAATCGAGACTACAACAAAACCGACTGCCAACCAGACTATTTTGAGCCCGCGCAACGCATAGGTATTTGGAAGCGGCACGTCAATCGCATTGCTTGCAGAGTGCAGCGAGGGCTGCGTTGGCGCTATTGGCAATGATGCCAACAAGGGCTCAGGATCCAATTGCAATAGCTTGGCATAACTGCGTATGAAGCGGCGCACAAAAGAAGTTTCCGACAAAAGAGTAAAATTGTCAGCCTCCAGTGCCTCAATTTGGCGTGATGCAAACTTAAGACGACTTTCCACATCCACAACGCTCAGTCCAAGTTGCTCGCGTGCTTCACGCAGCACCGTACCAACGCTGGACGGCCGCACCTCAAAACTGCTGGCAGCATCACCTAAAGTATTTTCCGACGAATTATCCACTATTGCCCGTACTGCATTAGCTGAGTTTCACGCGCATCAGGAAAGTTTGTGCGCAATTGCATCACGTAGTTATCTTCCGCGATTCTATCGTTCAGTTTACGTTCAATACGGACCGCCAGCCATAGGTTTTCAGCTGTCAAAGAGGATGTGTTGTTCCGTTTAAAGATCATGAAGTAAGATTTCGCACCTGCATAATCGGCTTTATTAAAGTGCAGATTGGCCAAAGCCAGCAGTGCTTCCGGCATATCGGGTTGGGCAATTAGTGCTTTTTGCAAAAACTCTTCAGCGTCTTTCGTATTGCCAGCCTTCATGGAACACAAGCCTGCATTCAAATAAGCTTTCCCCGGAGTAGAGTAAAGTGGGTTCTTTAGCGCTGCCATGAAGTGCTTGATGGAATCCGATACCTTGCCTCGCTCACAAAGAAACCAGCCATAATTATTATGCGCATTTGAATCGGTACTATCCAAACGCAAGCTGCGCTGAAAATCCTCATCTGCCTGCTGATCTTCATGCAAAGCCATGTGCACAAGGCCGCGCACGTTGTAAGCCGATGCGTAGTCGGGTTTAGACTGTAAAGCCACCGACAACTCTTCTAATGCCACCCCGAGTTGTCCACGGTCGTAATATTGTGCAGCCAGTTCAGTATGTATTCTGGCGCTGGCCTCTTCCCGCGAAATAGCATGCTGCGGCTTACTGCCATATCCAACATTGGATTGCGTAACGCATCCTGCCATGCTTAAAGCAAGCAGAAAAAAACTCAACCCACTCATGCGTGAAAATAATTTCATGGTCGGATCTCTAATAATCGGTGTGTTCTTTTGGTTTTATCCAGTACCTGCCCAGCCAGTTGCCCACAGGCTGCGGCAATATCATCACCTCTTGTTTTACGTATCGTAGTGACTATATCGGCCTGCATCAGTACGTCACGAAATCTGGCTATAACATCAGCTTTGGAACGAAGATAATGCGTCTGCGGAAAAGGATTGAACGGTATCAGATTAAATTTGCACGGCACATCGCGCACCAATGCAACCAGTTCATGCGCTTGGTCTACGCTGTCATTCACACCCTCCAGCATCACATACTCGAAAGTGACAAAGTCGCGTGGAGCGCGTTCCAGATAACGCTGGCATGCAGCCAGTAATACGCGCAAAGGATACTTCTGGTTGATCGGCACCAGCACATCGCGCAAGCTGTCGTTGGATGCATGCAGCGATACCGCCAGCGCTACTGGACATTCCTCACGCAGCCTGTCCATCGCCGGCACGATGCCAGAAGTGGACAAAGTTACACGACGTCGAGATAAGCCGTAAGCATTATCGTCCAGCATCAGACGTAAGGCGCTTACTGTATTATCGAAATTTAGCAACGGCTCGCCCATACCCATCATCACCACATTAGTGACTGGCCACTTACCATCAACATCTTTGCCAATCTGACGGTTGGCCCACCACAATTGACCAATAATTTCAGCTACGCTCAAATTTCGGTTGAAACCTTGTTTACCGGTCGAACAGAATGAGCAGTTAAGCGCGCAACCCGCTTGAGTTGAAATACACAATGTGCCGCGCGCAGCCTCTGGAATAAAAACTGCTTCCACTGCATTGCCCGTACCAACATCCAGCAACCATTTACGTGTGCCGTCAGCAGAAGTTTCGTCGCGCATTACCTGTGGCGCAGCCACGTAAGCTTGCTGCTGTAGCTTCACGCGCAACAAAGCAGCAATGTCGGTCATCGCTGCAAAATCTGACTCTCCCACTTTGTGCACCCAGCGCAATATCTGCCGCGCACGGAAGGGCTTCTCACCCATCGAAGCAAACCAAGCGGTAAGTCGCAGCACATCAAAGTCAAGAATATTTTCGGACATCAGATGACCTTTAAAATTACGCCATCACCGCGGCAGCGAGGATCTACTCCTCTATTAAATTGGACCCTCAACCAACTGAAGGTTAACTTATGTATGTTAAGCCTGCTGAATAGCGAGGATGACCAATTCTGAATTAGCCTAAACGTTTCTTAAGCTCGCACATTGATCGTACAAGCTGTTATTTGACAAACGACAATTGAAAACGCGGCCGAGATAACACTATTAGATATAAAATAGCTTAAAACCGGGCTAATCTATGAAATTTTCAGATCCGGAAAGAAATAAGCAATTTCCACTGCAGCAGCTTCTGATGAATCTGAACCATGTACTGCATTGGCGTCAATGCTGTCAGCGAAATCAGCGCGGATAGTACCCTTGTCAGCTTTTTTCGGATCCGTGGCTCCCATTAAATCGCGATTTTTTGCAATCGCATTTTCGCCTTCCAATGCCTGCACCATCACTGGGCCAGAAATCATAAAATCTACCAGATCCTTAAAGAATGGGCGCTCACGATGTACAGCATAAAAATTTTCTGCTTCGGTACGCGACATCTGCACCATACGCGCTGCAAGCACTTTTAATCCAGCATTTTCAAAACGGGTGTAAATCTGTCCAATAACATTCTTGGCAACAGCATCGGGTTTAATAATTGACAAGGTACGTTCAACAGCCATGCTACTTTCTCCAATAGTGATTAACAATTAAGTTGCGGATTTTAACAGGCTTTGCAGCTTATGTCGCCTTGTCCAAACAGCATAACAAGTCCAGCCACAAGGTTGCATAGGCAAAAATGTCCAGTAGTTTTGTATTCCACCACCTCTACAAGTGACAATCAGAAGACGAAACACCACTAACCCAGGAAGAAGCTAAAGCAACTCAAAAGGTATCCTTAAGATCAACATATCTGACCTCCAAAGACAACTCTAAGAATTCTCTGTGATGAATCAAGAGCTGATGCAGCAGCTCAAACAAGCCGCCGATCAAATTCCAAGGTCGGACAAGGATATTATTAGTTCTTGATGCGGTCTCAACATAGTGCTGACGGGAATTCATGGATGACACTTTAGGAGCCATTTTGAATGGCATCCGATTGAAGTTTCGGCATTGCCCCAGTCAACAATTATGAATTGTGAGTGATAGCCAAGATGCATTGCTTTAACTCAGGATAGAGGGAAGTTGCACAATTTTTTGCTGGAAGCACTATCTATACCAGATAGTTAACTGTTTCTACCTGCTAAGACAGCCCATAAAAAAATGCTTCGGCTTGATAGCCAGAATAATTCACAGAAACCAACTGATTTTATTACTAAGTCAGTGGTAGGCGCGATTGGACTCGAACCAACGACCCCCACCATGTCAAGGTGGTGCTCTAACCAGCTGAGCTACGCGCCTATATTTAAGGCATGGCATTATAACCGAATTTCAAATCGGGTTCAAACGGTATGGACACCGGGGACTGCACCGCTACAGCCCAAACCTTGGTCTGGTCACGGAATACGCTCAACGCGACTGCGTCGAGAACCCGGCAATGAGCCGGTGGCAGTGAAGGGCATTGGCCATGACATTACCGGCGAAAGCCTGGCGCACCGTCACGTGGCGGGAGAGTACCAGCAGTGAACGCTCATCCTGTTTTTTCGCCGGGGTGCGCGTTCATCCTGCGCACCGGGGTTATCTCATTACCGAGATGCGTCCCAAAGAATGGCTGCTGATCGAATGGCCCGAAGGTGAGGCTGAGCCGACAAAATACTATTTACTACCGCTCCAAACGAGGCCACACTGGAGCAAATGGTGTTTGTCACCAAAGTGCGCTGGCGCATCGAGCGGGACTACCAGGATTTAAAGCAGAACTTCAGGCTGGGTCACTATGAAGGAAGGGGCTGGCGTGGGTTTCATCATCACGCCACGCTGAGCATCGCAGCCTATGGATTCCTGATGACGCAATGACTCAAGGCTGGACGCGATGACTACGGTAAAAAACTTCGCTCACCGCCAAGTGCCTACTGTTTCCGAAGATTACGTCCCCAAGAGCAGTCCAACGCGCACAGCGTCTCGTACCGGACTCAATCACGACGCTATGCATGCGCTTATGTGTCGCACTCGCAAGTGCCTTGGGACACCATCTGCATTGCAGTTGGGTAGGCCAGCAGTTACGATTGAGACGCAGTAAGACAAGGCGCAAAAAATTATTTGAGCGCGGCATATACTGATATATAAGCGATACTTTTCCGAGTGGCGCAGCATTGTGACGAAGCGGAGTAAGCAAGCAAACTGCAAAGCAGCTGCTCGCAAAATTGGATTTATAGAGATCCCTTATATACTACCGAGTGGTTGTATGTGCACCGCTCCCACGCTTACAATCATGAAGGAATAGTTTCTGACAAATAGCGGGCATTTTACTTTGCACTAACATGGTGATCGCTACTCCTCCATGTGTACAAAGGGTACTAGGCGACAAAGCCTAGTATTGAGGTATATACTGATCCTGATGGTAATGATTACTGGGGGATCGACATGTTTCAAAGATTGATACTCGCCGTGCTGTTCGTTTTTTTCGGAAATTCCGCAAATGCCGATACACAATTAATACACAATGTTACACGTGGCGAGTTGTTGTACTCAACACATTGCATAGCCTGCCACAGTACCAAAATTCATTGGCGGGAAAATAAACTCGCTTCTGACTGGTCAAGTCTACAGTCAGAAGTACAACGCTGGCAGGGTATTGCAAGGCTTGGGTGGGACAATGAAGATATTGAAAACGTTGCGCGATATCTAAATGCCACCTATTACCGCTACCCCATGCCGGACTGATCGAAGCCCTGCCAAGATCAAGATGACGTCACACAGACCAATGACACCCGTAATCGCTTTCAAAAAATTCGCAGGAATTTCATCAAGTCAAACTTCTGCTGAAAGCTGTGTCTGATGATGGATATGTTGTAGTCCGATTTGGACGAGTGATTGCGCTATTGCAACTATTAGCGTTCACGTCAAAGTAACGATGCTCTGGGGCCGGACACCTAACGAGACCATGAATTCCATTAATTTCGTAAAAAGATTTAAAACGAAAAATTGATAAACTGAATCGTGTTTGACAACTAATGCACAACCTTAAATCATTAACGGTCGCATCTCTTTTGAGCTACTACACTTAATTAATTCTATGCATGATTGCATAGAAGCCTGCACCTTCAAAGTTCGCTGTGCCCTGAACTCCCATCAACGCCAGAATAACTGATCAAAGCTTGCCTTCAAATGGCCGTCAATCACTACGAAAACTTTCCTGTTGCCTCAATTCTTCTGCCCAAACGCTTGCGGCGAGCAGTGGAAATAATTTACCATTTTGCGCGTCAGGCTGACGATTTTGCCGACGAGGGCGATCTCCTAAATGAAGAGCGTTTTGTAGCACTTGATAATTTTCGTAATGAACTTAGTCGCATTGCCGCCAATGAAACACCGCTGACCCCTTTGTTCCAAGACTTGGCGGACATCATTGCGCGGCACCAGTTGCCATTGCAACTGTTCCACGATCTACTTGATGCTTTCTCGCAGGATGTGCTCAAAAAACGTTACGCCAATTTCGACGAAGTATTGGACTACTGCCGTCGTTCAGCTAATCCAGTCGGCAGATTACTGTTACACCTGTATGAAGAAGCCACCCCCACAAACCTGGAATATTCCGACGCCATCTGCACCAGTCTGCAACTCATTAATTTTTGGCAGGATGTAACAAAGGACTATGCTATCGATCGCATCTATTTACCTCAAGACGAAATGGCGCACTTCGGCGTAACTGAAGCGCATGTCGCGGAAAGTCGCGTAGATAAGGAGTGGCAGCAGCTCATGCAATTTCAGGTTCAGCGCGCACGCGACATGATGCGCAGCGGCAGCCCCCTTGGCAGCATACTCACTGGTCGTATTGGCCTTGAAATGCGGCTTATCATTGCAGGAGGCAACCGCATTCTCGACAAGCTTGAAGCCAGGCAGTTCGACATGTTCCGCCAACGTCCTGTGTTGCGTCCATTCGACTGGGTTATCATGTTGGGCAAAAGCGCACCATTTAGTTTTTAAAGAAATAATCCAGCCAGTTACCGTTCGATTGTGAATTAACATGACTCCAGATCAGTATTGCAAAGACAAGGCCGCTAAAAGCGGTTCCAGCTTCTACTACAGCTTTATGTTTCTGCCGTCAGACAAACGCCGTGCTATCACAGCGTTGTATGCCTTTTGTCGCGAAGTAGACGATGTTGTGGATGAAAGTTCGGATGAAAACGTGGCACGCTCTTCGCTGGCGTGGTGGCATACCGAAGTGACTGCTATTTACGAAGGGACGCCTCAGCATCCTGTCACACGGGCATTGAAGCCGGTGGTCAAGCAATACAACCTGCCACAAGAACATTTCCACGAGATCATCGATGGTATGGAAATGGATTTGCAACAGCACCAATATGTCGATTTTAAAGCTCTGCAACAGTATTGTTATCGTGTCGCCTCGGTGGTGGGGTTACTCACTGCGGAAATTTTTGGCTACACCGACCGTAATACGCTCAAATATGCGCACGATCTAGGTCTCGCCTTCCAGCTTACCAATATCATTCGTGACGTAGGTGAAGACGCTCGACGCGGGCGTATCTACCTCCCGCTTGGTGAGTTAGCGCTTTTTGGTGTGCATGTTAACGATATCCTTGATAATAAGGAGAGTGAAGATTTTCAGAAACTAATGCAGTTTCAGATTGATCGTGCACAACGATACTACAAGCGAGCACTCGAGCAACTGCCCGCTGCTGACCGCAAAGCGCAACGTACCGGTCTTATCATGGCGGCAATTTATCGAGCTACTCTGGAAGAAATCGTTACCAGTGGCTGTCATGTACTAAAAGAGCGTGTCTCACTCACTCCTCTGCGCAAGCTGTGGCTGGCATGGAAGACATGGGTGAAAAACTAAGAGCACCGCAGCTCCATAACCTGCCAACCGTACTAAGCTATAGACGCATTTACGTCTGAGTCGAAGAGAAAATAAAATGATTTTCTTCGCTCCGCTCAAAGCGAACAGAGAATTGGTATTGTGAGCCAAAATAAAAATTACCATGTCGCCATCATTGGCGGCGGCTACGCCGGCATGGCCGCCGCCGTGACGCTCGCGGCAGCCGACATTCCGGTTACGGTATTCGAAAGCGCCAAGCAGCTCGGCGGCCGTGCACGCGGCGTGCTACATAATGATGTTCAGCTCGATAACGGACAGCACATTCTGCTTGGTTGCTACCACCATACATTGCAGCTTATTGAACAAGTCGGCGGCAACATCGAGCACGACTTCCTACGTTTGCCGCTGCAACTCACACTACATAACCGCTTTGAATTAAAAGCACCGCACCTTCCCGCCCCGCTTCATCTGCTGGCTGGACTGCTCAGCGCAAAAGGACTGTCATTCGGCAAACGCCTGCGTGCCGCGCGTTTCATGCTGGCGCTGAGCCGCATTAATTTCACCTTGCGACAAGACATCAGTGTATTTGAATTGTTACGCATGCATAGCCAAGATGACGAGCTGATACGGTTATTGTGGGAACCAATCTGCATCTCCGCACTCAACACGCCGATACACACTGCCTCTGCACAAGTTTTACTGCATGTGTTGCGCGATAGCCTGAACGGTTTGCGTAGCGATAGCGATATGCTGCTGCCATGCATAGATTTCACTACACTATTTCCAGAACGCGCGACCGAATATGTCAAACGACATAAGAGTGAAGTGCTTACCGCTTGCAGCGTAGAAGCCATCATTCCACACGGCGATGAAATAGAATTGATCACCCGCCCAACTACAGTATCCACTGCGCATTCCAAACTATTCAGCCATGTAATCTGTGCATCCTCGCCCATTTCGGCCGTGCGACTATTCCGCACCGTGCCACAACTTGCATTGATAGCTGAGCAGATTGCAGCCATTCCGCATCAGCCCATTTATACCGTTTATATGCAATACCCCGAACAAGTGCGCTTGCCACAGCCAATGCTGGGTTTCGATCGCTGCTTTACTCAATGGTTGTTTGATAAAGGACAGATCACCGGACAGCGCGGCCTAATCGCAGCTGTCATTAGCGCACAAGGGAATCATCAAAATTTAAACCATGACCTGTTAGCGCAGAAAATTGCGCAAGAGATCTGCGAACAACTTGGAGTAATGGAAGTGCCTTTATGGCACAAAGTAATTGCAGAGAAACGCGCCACCTTCTCCTGCGAAACAAACCTGTCTCGCCCTTCCCATACCACACCGCTTGCCAACGTACTATTAGCAGGCGATTACACGGCTGGCGATTATCCAGCTACGTTAGAAGGAGCAGTGATGAGTGGGATGCTGTGTGCGAAAACTATTGTATCAATAATAAAATAATACCGACCCTGCCCCTGAATTCCGTATTTTTAACGCGCACATTATTCAGCATCTGTTAATTGTGCCACGAACCACTTTTGCTCGTACTGCATCATAGAAATCAAGAGAGCCATTTTGACGGGAAAAAAACAAGGGGCAACACGCCGAGAATCAAAAAAATCGCGACAATTGCACAAATTACCATGAAGAAAGTCCAGATGCTACGCCAAACACTAGTCATAATTCTCACCTTTATCAAGTCTTTTGGATGCGAGTACATCGTCCAGGGTAAGCCCAGTCAGGCTGGAAATAGTGCGCCACAAATAATAAAAAATCATCATCATCATGAGCATAGAAGGAATCGCGATAACTGGATAGCTCAGCAATGTTAATTGCCCCAGCTCCTCATTGAAGGCAGCGCTACCTGTAGGACTGACCACAATCCACTTTGCGAGAACGTAGTTCATCCCTGAAGAAAAGAAAAAGGTTCCGCCAAGCAGGTAAGTGGCTTTTAATAAACGGGCTTCAAAAGCTTCCGTATTGCCATTTTCAACGAGTTTCAGTGTAATTTTTTCAATATCAATAACGGCTGGATTATACAGCAACGTCCTGATCAGCGGATAACGCGAATAGGTCGAAAGAAGCACAGCAATACCAATCAGGCCGGGGATAGCAGCCTCTTTGATTGCCAGCCATTGGGTACTCAATGCCAGTAAACCAATACCACCTGTGAGTAACGTGCTGATCAAACCAAGAAGTGCTATGAAGTTGAATTTTTTATATTTCAAAAGCTCAAACAAGCCCCACGTTAGCGGAAAAGCCAAGGCTATAATTAGAGCACCGCTCGCACCAAGACTGTTTTCGTTGCTGAATTTCATCAGAATAACGGAGGGAATAAGTATGCTGACTAACAGGTCAACAAATGGACGCGGGGTATGATTCGCTGCTTTTTTTTTCTGCACGGAGGGATTGATCATAATGGTTTCCTTGAGTTTAATCCCGATTTTCAATAGCCACTTACAATAGCTATCTTGGGTAGTTCAAACGGAAAAAAGTACAAGTATGGATACATTTAACTCTTTATCATTTTCAATAATGCAATTCATTATGGCGTAATACTAGCCAGTAGGCCTGATTTTTTCCAGCGTTTTAATCACTCGCGCCGCCAAACGCTCGCCAGCCAAGGTTGTTGTTCTCGCGGTAGGTTGTCAGGGCGGTAGTAGTGGGTAAGCTCAGTGAACCCCGCGTCTAACATGAGGCACCGCCAAATATCAAGATTATAATATACGCCGTAGCGCCCGTTGTTCCATCCTTCTTCGTTATGGCCGTGTGGATTTGAACTAAACAGAACAGCGCCCAGTTTCAGCGTCGCATGCAAATCACGTAATATCCGTGGCAACGATTGACTGGGCACATGGAAAAGTGATGCATTGGCAAACACCCCATCGAAATGCTTGAATGGAAGATCGAGCTTAAGGAAAT
>Ga0210044_10010602_pt1 | contig 10933 bp, 10 predicted proteins | sample CryGey13umfilter_2_FD_183959 | JGI IMG/M metagenome (GOLD analysis project Ga0210044, IMG submission 183959) | Groundwater microbial communities from aquifer in Utah, USA - Crystal Geyser 4/9/14 3 um filter (SPAdes) (version 2) | ecosystem: Environmental > Aquatic > Deep subsurface >...
CTGTGCCGGTAGAGATTATCGAACTGGCCGCTGATTTTGATCTGTACGAGCTAGGCGCAGTGAGCAAGGCCAGAGAAGTGCGTTTGGATCAATGCAACGGCCAGCTTGCTAAAATAGCTGAATTGGCTGATTAGAAATCTGAATACAAAAAATATTGGCGTTGGCCACAATAAGGAACCGAACGGTGGAAATTGATCCTGTAATTATCGGCGATGATGGCATCATGGAAATTCTTAATGCCGAAGCGGCGGCTGCCGAAGTTGAACAATCTCGGCAAAAATCGCTACAAGCAGAGAAAGACCACATTGAACGCTGGTTTGAGCGCGTAACTGGCGCTATAAAGCACGATAAATTTTACCGTGACCGATGGTCAGAAGATCGACGTATAGTGCGTGGCGAATTCGATACCCCTGTGTCGGCTAATCTTGTATCGGCTATTCTTGATGTTTTAGGAGCGTTTTTGTTTGCAAAAAACCCGGATATTAATGTCTGGCCATCTGATTCGGTAAACCGTAAGAGCATAACCCAATATCGTGAATTTGCCAAAACCATAGAGATTATTGCGTCCAGATTGCTCAAGGATGCGAAGCTCAAAAGGCGGGCAAAGCGCTGGATACGCGGTGCTCAAACTGTCGGCATTGGTTGGCTTAAGGCCATCATGCAGACGACTACTGAAAAACAGCCATTGATGGTAAATCGGATCAATGATCTGCAAGATCAGATAAGCAATATCAGGGCCAAACAGACCCGATTGACTTTGGATCAGGAAAAAGAAAGCATACTGATTTCTGAAATAGAATCCAACATTCACGCGCTGGAACACAAAGCAGAAATAACGGTAGCCGAAGGGCTGGTATTGGATTATGTGCCACCTGAAGACGTTGTTGTTGCGCCGGATTGCGGAGAAGTTGAAAACTATTTAGATGCACCATGGATATGCTTCATTGCATACAAAACCGAGGATGAAACACTCGCAATAACCGGGTGGCAGACCGAAGAGGAAACTCGGTGCTTAAAAACCGCCAACCGCTTCAGGAAAAGACCGCGTGGCGGTGACGAAAACGATTCAACTGAAAAGTTTGTTGCAGTCGATAGCGAACAGACAGAATCGGATGACGGATTTTATCGGTTCTTCGAGATTTGGTCACTGGAAGATGGCGTGGTTTACACACTTATCGACGGCTGCACTGAAAGGTGGGCTAGAAAGAAATATGCTCCGATCACGGGCAGACGGTTTTACCCTGCGTTTCAGTTAGGCTTCCACTACGTGGATGGAGACCGCTATCCACAATCCGATGCTAGGCAACTCAAGAAACTAGCCGAAGAATATAACGAAACGCGGTCTGATTTTAGAGTTCATCGGCAAAGAGCACGCCCTGGAACCATTTTTAATGAAAACGCTATTGATCCAGAGAGTGTAAAAAAGGTTTGCGACTCGCATATCCAGGAATACATTGGTGTTAGTCCGATTCGGCCGGAGGCAGACATTAACCAGATGTTTGCTCCAAAGCGCTACAGCGCGGTTGATCAGTCACTTTATAACACCGATCCGATATTGCGTGACATGGAGAAAGTTAGCGGTGCGCAGGAAGCTTTACAATCATCTGTCCAAGTCGAGAAGACCGCCACAGAAGCAAACATTCAAGAAGCAGGCCGAGGGGCCCGTACTGGAGCCAGGCTAGATGATTTGGAAGATTCATTGACGGAATTGTGCGAGTACATTGTCCAGTTGTCACTTTTGACTTTTGACCAGGCAGATGCTGAACGTTACGCAGGCACTGACGCTGTATGGATTAACCTGACTACGGATCAAGCGTTGAATCTATTCCAAATAGAGATTAAGTCTGGCAGTACAGGCAAGCCTAGGGCTGCCAGTGATAGAGAAAGTTGGGCTGTTCTAATGCCAATGCTGAAGGAACTGATTATAGCCGTTGGCGAAGCTCGCATAAAAGGACAGGAATGGGCCGCCAAGCCAATGATTGCTTTGATGGAAGAAACGTTGAACAGGTTAGACGATCACGCCGATCTTGAGATGTTTCTTCCCGTGGTTCCGCCGGAAGCAATACAGGAATCACAGCAGCCAGACCGCGTATCGGAAGCAGAGATACAGTTGGATCAGGCCAGCGCAATCGACAAAGCCGCTTCTGCTGTAGAAAAAATGCCGTCACTTGCGCTTAGTCCACAAATACGTGAAATACTGGGTTTTGGGCAGGATGAAGAAGTCACTCCAGAAGCATTATCCGGGGTATTATCGGGCCCGCAACAACAGGAACAACCGTCCACAGTTCCAGCACCATCGCCAATATAGAAGAGGTAACAATGAACCAGGAAGGCACGATCGAACAGCCCGAGGTTGCTCATGATGAAGCAATGGCAACACAGGCAGATACTACAGATAACCAGGCGAACAGTGTGGAAGTTGAGGAAGCTATTTCTCCTGAAATACCGTTCTCTGAAGTTGATGCGGACATCCTTGAAGCTGTAGACAAGTCGCTTGATGTTCCCGCAGATAATGCCAAACCGGAAGGTGAAGAACAAACCATAGAAGATACTGTAGAAAATAGCGAGCCGGTAGATGCAGAAGCGCCGCAAGGCGAACAGGTTGATGAACCTATAACTGCGGAAAAGACCGAAGAAGCGAGGCCATCTGACGAGTTCGGAAAATTACCTGATAATACCAAGAAAGAGACTAAAGAACGCTTTGAGGTGATGCGGACCAAATACGACGACCTACATAGATCGCATGAGAAGGTGCAGGCTGAACTAGCCGAACAAGTCGAGCGTTCACAACAATGGGTGGACACAATAAAATCAACGGGCACGAATCCAGAGCAATTCAGTCTATTGATGGATTGGGCTAGATCCGTTAATAGCGGAACTAAGGAAGGGCTGGAATCTGGTTATGTCATGCTTAGAGAAACTTTGCAAGAAATGGCTAAGTTACTCGGCAAGGAAGCGCCAGGCTTTGACCCGTTAGAACAACACCCTGATCTTAAAGAGGAGTTGGACAGTGGTTCAATCAGTCGCCAGCGTGCGCTAGAATTAGCGGAGGCCAGGTCAGCAAAAAATATTGTCTCGGCGGTTGAACAAGATAGGCGCCAGCAGGCTGATTATCAGCAAAAACGCGATGGGGCCATGATTGGTCTGCGTGAGATTGGCAATCGCATACGTACTAATGACCCTTTCTATGCTGGCAAGACCAAATTGCTAGAGGTAATTACCGAGACTGTACTCCGATCTGAGCAGAATCCAGAAAAGTGGCCTACCTTGATTGAAGCAGCCTACTACAAACTGCCCAATCCGACGCCGCCGGTTGCATCGCCTATAATTGCTGCTGTACCAACGCCGATACGTCCGGGTACTAATTCATCTGGAGGAGTTAATAAGGTCGCCGGCAGTATTATGGAGGCCGTGGAAGCTTCTTTAGGATACCGAGGATAGTATCTTTGACATGGTGGCACGATTGGTGCATTATATAGTCACGCTTAAAGCTGTACGCAGGGTTCGCGTCCTGTAGCACCGTAATTAACGAGAAGTCGTGCATCTCGCGAGCGTTTATCAAAACAGCAACGTTTTCTTAAACAAGCGAGGTTATCATGGCTTTCAATAGCGAACAGTTATCTTATGCCGGTCTTGCCGCGATGGATTACATCGTCCGTGGCAAACCGCAGGACGTGTACAACACCGAACGCCCATTCTTGAAGCGAATGCAGGCTACTAAAAGTACGTTCCCTGGCGCCAAGCAGTACATCAATGAGAAATTGCATTTTGACAACGATAGCAACTTCCAGTGGTTTGGCCCTGATGGTCTGGTGACGTACAACCGCAAGCGTACGGTATCTGAAGCCCAATTCCCTTGGGGTTCAGCGCACGATGGTTTTGGTCTGTCAGAAGAAGAATTGCTGGCCAATTATATCAGCGTCACCGACAATCGTGATGCGACACCGACGACCAGCGAGAAGCACCAGTTTATAAACCTGATCAAGGAAAACACCGAGTCCTTGGTGCAAGGTTTCAACGAAAAACTGGACTACCATCTGCACCTTGATGGAACGCAGGATGCTAACGCCGTTGTTGGTCTCGACGGTATCGTTAAGATTAACCCAACGATAGGCATGGTTGGCGGCATTGACCAGTCAATTCCAGGCAATGCGTATTTCCGCAACCATGTCCAACTGGACGTTACCAAAGCGCAACTGAAGCAGAAAATGTCTGAGATGTATCGAGCAGCAACGAAAGTCGGCGGGCACAGACCGAATTTCATTCTTGCTGGAAGCCTGTTCATTGACACCTATGAAGCGGTCGCAGACACTACAATCAATCGTCAAATGACCATTAGCGGCAAAACTGGGCCGATGGATATTGCCATCAATGAGATTAATTATAAGGGCATTCCGATCATCTGGGACCCAATTTTTGACGATCTGGATGCGGATTTTTCACCTGTGCAGGAATGGTCTTCACGCTGTTACTTCCTTAACACTAATTTCCTGAAGTTGCGCCCGGCCCAGGGCCAGGATATGGTTAGCAGGAAACCACAGCGTTCTTATGACCGCTATACGCATTATTGGGCGTTTACTTGGCGCGGTGGGTTGACTACAAAGCACCCCGGATCAATGGGCGTCCTCACTGTGACTGGTGCGTAAGGAGAATATGAGATGAGCGCAGTAATGACAAAGATGTTATTGACGTCTGGTGCCGCAACGACCGGCAATAAAGCAGCAGTAGCGATTCCAGATGTCACACCGTTCCTTACAGGCCGCGAAGCATTAGTGCGCTTCGTGGCACATGGACAAGTCGGTACCGCACCTGTATGGGCAGTAGACGGCTCAGTGGATAACGTCACTTGGGACGCAGCGATTGCTACCAGTGTCGTTGCATCTGGTGAAGAAGTAAATACCGTTGTGGTCTATCCGTGGATGCGGGTAGCCATTCCTACGCAGGCCGGCACTACACCTGGTACGCTCAGCGTCATTTTGGAGCCTTTGAAATGAAGATTGCCACTTACAATGTGGTTATCGACAGGGATGTCATGAGCAAGATTGGCAAACAGATTTGGGCATGGGAACTTCCTGTGCTCGAATCTAAGTTCCCTGGAGGATTAGCGCGAGTAGTTAGCAGCGAAACCGTTGATAGAGACTCTTTGCCGGATGCCGATCAAGAATACATCCGCTTGCAAGGTGCTTACGGCGCTGACGAAAACGGTAATCAGTCACACGTGAGTTTAGCTTATGACCGCGGTGAAAAAGGCATCGAATTGCTCAAAAAGGCCATTGCGGAAGCAGCAAATGGTGAAAAATCGGTTAAGAAATACAGGTCAAAAATCGACTTGAAAGGGAAAACCGAAAGTATTCCGCAATCCGATCCTGATGAAACGGAAGATCCAGAAGACCCGCTTTCCTGATGATCTAAAAATAGCGTGGCGGGGCCAGCGATGGCCCCAGATTTAGGAGTAAGGTTATCATGCCAGGCGGATTGAACGGACCCCCGGTTTTACAAGGCCCGCAGTATGTCTATCCGTCCAAGACGCTGGCTGCGTTGCGCGACGATCTATTGACGATGCTAGGTTTTCCGGACCCACTTACGGGCGCGGATTCGCAAACCAGAACGTTACTGCAGTTACGCGAAACAATTATTCGCCGGTGCAACTTTCACTACATTTTTGGTGCAAACCCCCCGGGGCTCGATCAACTCGTTGACAGTTTCATCAACGAAGCGCAGCAGACGGTATTCCGTACCGTTGAGTTTGACAAAGGTGGAATAGCGTTCCCACCCCTCATGGTAGCCGATACTGATGCTACGCAGATAGACTATCAACCAGTCTTCCTGTTAGCGCTAGGTCTGGCTAAATCGCATTATCAGCAGACTGATGCTAAAGCCTATTTTGAACAATTTTCCAAGTATTTGACAGACCGTACTGTCCGTAGGCCGCCGAAAATTGTAGGAATGGCTACACAGTGGATAATTTTGGCTCAACGGCAGTTATACCACCGCTATAAGATGCTACGCACGGAGCGTTGGTGGTCTATTCCGATCATTCCGCCTGATCGCATTTACGATGTGCCGTATGATGCTAGTTCAGAACTGGATTTTCGCTATGCGTCGCAGGTTTGGTTACAAGACGATGATCGTTGGTTGCAGTTACGCAGCGGCATAAACCCAGCGTCGTTTGGCAATACTACACCGACCATCCCGACTCGCTTTGAATTTCGTGAGTTCTTTGAGATTTTTCCGACGCCAGATAAAACGTATACGGCGTGGATCAAAGGACACCGAGGGCTGTTGCCGTTCTCTTCTGATACTGATGTGACCACCATAGACCATGAATTGATCCTGTTACAAGCGTTGATTTGGGGCAAGGCGCATTTCAATCAGCGCGATGCTGCGATATACAAGAATGATCTGGATATATGGATCGGTAGACTGAATGCAGGAAGGTTCGCGGGACAGAGATTTATCCCGGGTGGAACACGTGACGATGGCATTGCGTTACCGTTTCCGACGGCTACGTTTCCTAGGGGGTAAATGTGCGTATACAGCCGTTATCAACAGCTAATGCCGGTATGACCCGGCTGCGCAATAAAGGCGGGGCGTCACCTGAAAGCCTGTACGACCTATTGAACGGGTTTATTACGCTGGCGGGCACCATTAAACCGCGCCCGGGAACGCTGACAGACATCACGTTACCACCTAATACTAAGGGCCTAATGGCGCACAAGGGCAAATTGCACGTCTTCAAGCATGAACCTGATGTAACGAGCAATCCAGATAAATACGTGGTATCAGTTTTACGGCACCCCACTGACCCGACAATACCGCTTTTGCAGATACATTTTCAGGCTCCGTTTATGGGATTCCCGTATGTTGCAGCAGAATTTCTAGACGGTAGCGTTTGGCACTATTGGTTGGAGGAGTTAGATGCGTGGAGCGCCGGCACGGACTATCTTATCGGTGATAGAGTATTTCCGACAGTGGAAAATGGATTCGCCTATCAAGCAACCAGATCGGGATCAGCTAATGAAGCCTGGGCACCAAACGTTAGCAGGACAATAGGCGATGTTATCGAGCCGACGGTCTACAATGGATACAAATATACTGCGGTTGCGACATCTGGTGGAAATCCATCTTCAGGTCCGTTTGAACCAGAATGGCCGACGGAAAACGGTGCTCAAGTTACTGAGTTTTCCGATGGTTCTGGTTCGCCAACACCTACATCCACAGTAGTAGACCCCAATCCCGATCTTGGAACGGTGCCGCAGCGTTATAACAACCCTGCCGGAGGATTCTTTTCTTCCTCTAACGGTCCATCTGGCGGCAGTACCGGATTTAGCCCGCCATAATGGCTGTTGCGGCATGGCAGCCAGGAACATTATATCTGCCAGGGTCGCTGGTCGCGCCGGTATCGTCTGCTGCGTCTACAAGCACTGCAATACCTAATGCTGACTTTGAGTTAGGCGATGTAGACTGGGCCAAGGGAGTAGGTTGGTCTATTGGAATGGAACAACCATTTGGCGGGTCGTTTGCAGCCAAATACGTTGGCCCGGGTGTGGCTAACATCGTAAGCAGCACGAAGCATCCCGTAACTCCGGGCAAGTCCATCACAGCGCAATGTATGATTCAGCACGGAGCTTCTGCTGCTGGACAAGCTAATGGCGCCGTAATACTGCAATGGTACGATGCAACGTCCGCACTTATTTCCACTTCCACTGGGAATGTCGTAAGTGACGGCGCGTCCGGAGTATACAAACAGTCTGCTGTTACTGGCATAGCCCCCCCATTGGCAACTCAAGTAGCCATTGGTGCTACTGCCAATAATAATTGGTCGCCACTGTATGTTGACAATTTATCTTGGAACTATGTTACCGGATCAGCATCTGGTGGCTTGGCTTTTAAGGCAATACAAGCGGCCGCAGGACTGAGTGGCTTAATCGAACCTGCATGGCCTATCACAGCCGGTCTGACAGTCGTTGATAATGCCGTCACTTGGGAAGCGGTGACTTCAGGCAGCGTCACTTGGGAGGCATCCAGCGTGTTAACCAGCGGCGGGGCGGAGCCGGTATGGCCGCTGGAAGCTGGCGCTTTTATTAGTGACAACAACATTGCTTGGGAAACTGTTCCGCTGCGCATTACGGATGAACATAACCCTAGAACAAAGGTTGTAGCCATAGCTGCCAGTAAGGTGTTTGCTGGTGACGACGACATTGTGCGGTTTTGTGCAACTCTTAACGCACGCGACTGGACTACTCAAGAAGACGCTGGTTTCATACCGACAGGTTTGCAGCAGAAGTCACAAACCGGCGTGTCGGCAATGGGTGTGTACAGGGGGAATCTAGTGGTATGGAGCCCTTCGACCTTCCAGATGTGGCAGGTTGATCCTGACCCTTCTGCCATGGCACTGCTGGATGCCATGGAAGGGATAGGCAGCGTACACCAACAAGCAGTGCAAGCTGTCTCTGACGACTTGTTCTTCCTGGCAGCGTTAGGCGTTCGTACTGTGGCAATCGCAGAAGGCACTAATAACTTGGCATCTGGGGACGCTGGTGTCCCTATCGACACACTAATCCAAGCAGAGGTTGTGCCGGACGTGGAGCCGGTTGCAACGTATTACCCGGGCGCGGGACAGTACTGGTTGGCATTTAGATTACTGTCCATTCCATTGCTGGCGTTTGGTAGTTTTCTGATTACCAGCACTATTTACCCGGTTGAGGTTACTGAACAAGTTACATGGAGCAGTCAGGTAACTGGCGGGTCCTGGCAGTCTGTACCGGTGGATGGGGCGCGGTTCTCTGCATCGGCCTTGAACAGCGAATTGGACGATGTTCTGCTGTCTACGGAAGTAGTGGATGGGGCGCGGTTCTCTGCATCGGCCATGAATGGCGAATTGGACGATGTTCTGCTATCTACAGGAACACAAATGGACGGGGCGCGATTCTCTGCATCGGCCTTGGACGGTACATTGGAACTGTCTTTGGTTAGCCACGAAAATCCGCCCGAAAGTATGGACTGGTCGGCCCAAGTGACAGGTGGCACATCAACATGAATGGCATCGGTAGCCAAGTGGCATTGCAAGGCTGGATTAGGCTGCGGGTATTTAAGGCCGCAGACCGTCGCATAGTGCATGACACTGGCTGGTTCAGGAACCTAATTACCAATGGCGGCTTAAACGCGATTGCTACACAAGCCGATGTTATGACTCACTACCATGTCGGGAATAGCAGCACTGCACCGACTGAGAATGATACGTGGGTCGGATCTTGGGTGGCCACTACTTCGCAAACGATAAACGAGGTTACAGGCGCGCAGGGAACGGCGCCTTACTATGGATTCCGCAGGCAAACTAAGCAATTTCCTCCTGGTGCGGCAGCGGGCAACCTTTCGGAAGTGGCAGTCGGGTGGTCTGCGACAACGGGAACTGCATTTTCACATGAATTGATTCGAGACGGCGTAGGTAATCCGACAACCATCACAGTATTGGCAGATGAATTTTTAGATTTTACTTATGAATTGCGCTACATCGTGCCGGTAGCAGATGTTGTTGGAACCACTTCAATTAGCGGCGTTCCGTATAATTTTACTACCAGAGCGTTATCGGCAACGGGCAGCTTTTGGTGGGGTTTGTTTGTTGGGAAACAATTCGTACAGAGCATAACTTCCGAGACTGAACACCGAGCCTATACCGGAGATTTGGCCGCTATTACAGCATCACAGCCCCTGGGCAGTGACGCTATTGGAACGTTATCAGTGACGGCGGGTGGGTATATTAACGACTCGCATTTTCGTAATTTTACGGTATCAGCAGACCCTACACAGTGGAACGTCTCTGGTGGAATTATCCGTTCGTTGGTTTTGAGTTGTCGTGGTAATCGTTGGCAGACATCTTTCGCTAAGGTTTCCGATGGCACGGGTATAGGCAAGACTGCAGGCAATACTTTGACAATTAATTGGCGAGTAAGTTGGGCAAGGGCAGCATGAACAATCATATAGTTGACAGACAGCCAATGACAGCAGCAACCGGAGTTGCCGGTTATTATCGTCTGGTTCTGGAGGAAAAGGACGGCACTGTGGTGCAGGATACCGGCTGGTTTAAGAATCTCATAACCAATAACGGTCTACTTTTTATTCGTGATGAACTAGTTTGGTTTGGTAACGTGATGTTAGGCTCTGGAAGCGCGGCTCCAACCATACTGGACACGACAGTTACAACCCCTATAGACGGCGTTAAGAAAGATTATACTGGCCAAGTATCTGCCGCAACAAGTGACTACTTTTTCTCCCGAGGAGAAGCGACTTTTCTTGAAGGTGTATCTACTGGGAACGTGCGAGAACTGGCAAATTTCACACCTGCACAACCGACTAAATGCTTCAATCATTCACTGATTTTGGATGCTGGATCAAACCCTACTACTATCGTTAAGGGTCCGGACCAGATTCTACGAGTCTTTTATGAAATTCGTAATTACCCAAAATTGACTGATACCGTTGGCGTTATAGACATTTCTGGCACCAGTTATGACTATACAGTTAGAGCAGCTAATTTTGCTCCTGGTATTTCCTCATGGAATGTCAATGTTAGAGAAGAGATTGTTTTCTCCAGTGAACAAACCGCTTTCTCAGGTGGCGATCTAGGACCAACCACCGGCCAGCCAACAGGCACTAGCATCGGGTCGCTGTCCGGTTCACCTGGCGCTATAGCGAAAATCGGTAGCGGGTCATTCGGGCCGCCGGAAAACCTGACGTTTTTTAATGATTATCAACTGCAAGCCAGCACAACATGGTGGGTCCATGCAAACGGTATCCGCTGCGTGAAATTCAGGAGCAGGAACTGCATTTGGCAGATTAAATACGCCGCTACAGTCGGTGGTGGCAGTATTCCCAAAACGGCAGAACAACGATTGCGCTTAAAATTCCGTCTTTCTTGGACAAGATTTTAGCA
>Ga0210044_10010603_pt1 | contig 10933 bp, 16 predicted proteins | sample CryGey13umfilter_2_FD_183959 | JGI IMG/M metagenome (GOLD analysis project Ga0210044, IMG submission 183959) | Groundwater microbial communities from aquifer in Utah, USA - Crystal Geyser 4/9/14 3 um filter (SPAdes) (version 2) | ecosystem: Environmental > Aquatic > Deep subsurface >...
GATCGTAATGGTTACCAATATCACGGTGTTATAGCTGCGTTTGGTGATGCACTTCGTGCTAACGAAATTAAGTTTTAGGGGCTGATGATGGAAATCAATAGAGAAGATTTTGAAGAAGCGATTGTACATATAGGTCGTGTAACAAAAGTTGTAAAAGGTGGACGTCGTTTTCGTTTTACTGCACTTATCGTAGTTGGTAACAAAAATGGTACTGTCGGATATGGTGTTGGTAAAGCTAAAGAGGTTCCAGATGCAATTCGTAAAGCAGTTGATGAGGCTTTTAAAAACTTAACTACAATTAAGATTAAAGGTTCAACAATTGCTCACGATATTGAGCATAAGTATAATGCGAGTCGTATTTTACTTAAGCCGGCATCAGAAGGTACTGGTGTTATTGCTGGTGGAGCTGCTCGTCCTGTACTTGAGCTTTCAGGCATAAAAGACGTACTTACTAAATCAATCGGCTCTAACAATCCAAATACACTTGTTCGTGCTACTATTGAAGCACTTTCAAGAATAAAAGGATAGAAAATGGGTATTGAAAATTTAACACCTGCTCCAGGTTCAACTGCTAATCGTAAGCGTGTTGGTCGTGGACAAGGTTCTGGAACCGGTAAGACTTCTGCTCGTGGTCAAAAAGGTCAGAAATCTCGTACAGGTTATAGTAGAAAAAGAAACTTTGAGGGTGGTCAACAACCACTTGCTAAACGTTTACCAAAAATCGGATTTACATCTCGTGTTGAAAAACCGTATGTAATCAATGTTGAAAATGTTACAGTAGTTAAAGAATTAACAGAAATTACTATGGAAACTCTCCGTAGTGTTCATAAAATTTCTGCTACGGTTACGAAAGTTAAGTTAGTTGGTGTTTCTGCGAAAGATTTAGCATCAAAAATCAAAGATGAAAACATTACAACAACTGGTAAATAGATATGAATAAAAATCTAGTTAATAAGATACTTATTACAATCGGGTTTTTATTTATTTATCGTCTTCTGGCATACGTGCCAGTTCCAGGCGTTGATACTGCTGTTATAGCATCATTCTTCGACTCACATCAATCAGATGCATTGGGACTATTCAATATGTTCAGCGGTAATGCTGTAGAACGTATGTCAATTATTGCACTCGGAATTATGCCTTATATCACCGCTTCAATTATCATGGAACTTTTAGCTGCTACATTTCCAACTCTTGGTCAAATGAAAAAAGAACGTGATGGTATGGTTAAGTATATGCAAATAATTCGTTATGCAACAATAGTTATCACAATTATACAAGCTATAGGTATAAGTGTTGGACTTCAAAGTTTAACAGGTCCAAGTGGAAACAGCGCGATACTAGCTGACCACAATACATTTATATTGCTCTCAGCAGTCTCTATGTTAGCCGGAACAATGCTTCTTATGTGGATTGGCGAGCAGATTACTCAAAGCGGTATTGGAAATGGTATATCACTGATTATTTTTGCCGGTATAGTTTCTGCAATCCCTAGCGCAATAGGACAGAGTATTACAATGGTAAATACTGGAGCAATGAGCTTTATAACTATAATCGCTATTCTTGCCCTGATATTTGTGACTGTTGCAATAATTATCTATGTTGAACTAGGTGAGCGTCGTGTCCCTATTACCTATGCCAAAAAAACTATGTTGCAAAACCAAAACAAAAGAGTAATGAATTATATTCCTATTAAAGTTAATTTAGCCGGTGTTATACCGGTTATCTTTGCTAGTGCAATATTAATGTTTCCTATGACAATTTTATCAAGCAGTAGTAATCCTACTGTTCAAGGTATAGCTGACTTATTAAGCCCTAACTCTTATTTCTTTAACTTTTTAACATTTCTTTTTGTTGTATTCTTTGCATTCTTTTATGCTTCGATTACTTTTAATGCAAAAGATATTTCAGAGAATTTAAAAAGACAGGGCGGATTTATTCCAGGTATCCGTACAGGTAAAGCTACCATGGAGTTTCTTAATGAGACTGCAAGTAGATTAACTTTTACAGGTGCTCTATACCTTGGTCTTGTTGCTACTTTACCATTTATGATTATCAAAGGAATGGGAGTTCCATTCTTCTTTGGTGGTACGGCGGTTTTAATTGTTGTCCAAGTTGCATTAGATACAATGAGAAAAATTGAAGCTCAGGTCTATATGAGTAAGTATGAAACTTTAAGTGCAGTTGGTTTATAAAAATGGCTATTGCACTTAGAAAACCTGCAGAAATTGAAAAATTGAGAGCTGCTAACAAAATAGTTGGCGGTGCACTAGAGCTAATGCGTGCAAACACAAAAGTGGGAGCCTCTTTAAAAGATCTTGATGCTATGGGTGAGGATTATATCCGCTCTCACGGTGCAAAGCCCTCTTTTAAAGGTCTTTATGGCTTTCCTAATTCTGTTTGTTGCTCATTAAATGAAGTTATTATTCATGGTATTCCAACTGACTACAAACTTCAAGAGGGTGACATTATCGGCTATGATATTGGAACAGAACTTGATGGTTGGTATGGCGATGCTGCAATTAGTGTAGGTGTGGGTAAGATTTCTGAGCATGATGAAGCATTAATTGCTTGTGCAAAAGATACACTTTACCATGCTATTGAAAACATAAAAGATGGTATGCGATTTAAAGAGCTCTCTTTATTAATGGAGCAGTTTATTAAAAGTAGAGGATATGTTCCTTTACACGATTTTTGTGGACACGGCATAGGTAAAAAACCTCATGACGAGCCTTCGATACCAAACTATCTTGATGGATCCAATGCTAAATCAGGACCAAAAATAAAAAATGGTATGGTTTTTTGTTTAGAACCTATGATATGTCAAAAAGATTCAAAACCAATTATTTTAGAGAATAAGTGGGATGTTGTTAGTGCCGATGGTTTACGCGGTTCACACTATGAGCATACTGTTGCAGTTGTTAACGGTAAAGCTGAAATTTTATCTCTCGCTTAGAGAAGAAGAAGAAGGATTAAAATGGCTAAATCAGATGTTATCGAAGTAGATGGCAAGATTATAGAGGCTTTGCCAAATGCAACATTTCGTGTTGAACTAGAAAACGGGCATATTATCTTATGTCATATCGCTGGAAAAATGCGTATGCACTATATTAAAATACTTCCTGGTGATAAAGTTAAACTTGAGCTAACACCATACTCACTCGATAAGGGACGTATTACCTATCGTTATAAATAGACAAAGAGCTTCAACCTCTTTGTCCCTCCTCTGGACAGATATTTCCAAGACACCCTTCAAATATTTCCACATGCCGAAACAATAATCTACAATAAAACTTTATTTTGTAAATGTTTCCCATTTAAATTTTGTTATAGGCGTGTCGTTTCTGTTTCCCCACTCTTTCATGGAAGCATCGTAGAGTTTTGCATGTTTGAGACCCATATTTTGGTAAAGAATATACCAGTTCATAGAAGCTTCAAGCCCACCCGTGCAGTAGAGTATGACTTCATCCTCTTTTTGAAGAGCATAGCCTTGCATAAAAATCGCATCTAAATCTTCTTTGGAGCGCAGCGTGTTGTCTTTGTTGAATTTATCTTTCCAAAAACTAGACATTGCTTTAGGGATATGTCCCGCTCTTTGAACTCCGTCTGAGAGTTCTGTACCGTAATAATACTCAGGAGATCTCGCCTCAAGCATCGGGATTTTTGTGATATGAGATTTAACATACTCTAAATCTACCAAAATATCAGGGTTGTATACCGCGGTGAAGTTGCCTTTTTTCACTTTTGGAGTCTCTTTTTCTACTTTAAATTCACGTGCATAGTCGTCATACTGACCATTTAAAAGTGAGACATTTTTAGCGCCGTTTACGATGAGTGAGAGAGCAACATAGCTCGATTTTAGAAGTTCTTTTTTCTTGCCGTGCCCGTAAATGACGACAATAGAGTCGTTGTTTATGCCAAGTGAACGTGCAATAGCTTCTATTTCACTAGAAGATTTCATAAGCTGGTGCTTTTGAACCTGTTTTCTAAAATCATCAACATTTCAATGATTTTCTGCAGACTACTCCCACTTAAACCTTGTAACTGCAGCGTTATCCAAATTGCCCCACTCTATAAAAGATTTTTCATACAGTTTTGCGTTTTTAAAGTTTAAATGTTTATAGAGTATATACCACTCCATGGATGCAGAATATATAGTATCTCCATAGACGATTATTTCATCTTCGGGTTGGAGTTCATGACCCTCTATATAAATTTGTTCAAGTTCTTCTTTTTCTCTTAGCGTATTATCTTTTAAAAACTTGTCTTTATAGTAACTGCTCTTGGCATGTGGAATGTGACCGATTGCATTTATATCTTTAGATTTTTCAACTCCGAAATACTCCATAGGAGACCTTGCATCAAGAAGCATTATCTTGGAAGTATTGTTTTTTAAATACTCTAAATCTACTAAGATATTTGTTTTAGTTAGCGTTACATTTCCATCGTTTTGAGCGTAGCTTGGTTCAGAGGAGACTAAGAACTCGTTTTCAAATACCCACGCCATATAACCGCCGTTTAGTATGCTTATATTTTCAAAACCGCCTTGAATGAGGACTAGAGCCAAGAAGCTAGAACTTAAAATAGATTGCTCACTGTTACGCGAATATATAACCACCAAAGAATCGGAGTTTAAACCCAACTTTTTTAGTTCTTGCTCTATCTTCTCTTTTGGAGCCAGAAGGGAAGGTTCTTTTATATCTCTAAAGAGAGAGATGTCTGCGTGTATGGCATTTTTGATGTGACCGGTTTTATAAATCTCTTTTGTTGTTACGTCTAGAATAATCAACTTTTTGTTCTCAAAAGAGTCTTTAAGTTTGCTTGGAGTAATAAACGCATCGAATGCAACTAAGTGTATGAAAGTAATGATTGATAATAAAAAAAATTTCATTTTAAACATTAAAATGCATCAGCGTTTCTAAACTCTGAAATCTCTGTTTCAATCATCTCATCTATCATTATTGTAAAAAGTTCTGAAATCATGTTTGGAGATATTCCCTCTTTTATAGCACTTTTTCTAGCTCTTTGAATAATGAAATCTATTCTATTGTTAGCCTTTACCTCTTCAATGCTATTCTTAAAAGAAGCAGCTTGTTTGACTAAGTGACTTCTATCAGCAATCAGCTTTACAAGTTTTTCATCTATTAAATCCAGTTCTGTTCTCACTTCTTCTAATGAGTTGCATTTCTTCATAAACAATTCCTTTTTTTTAGAAGTAATTATACCCATGATTATTAAAAATCTATTAACGCTTTTGTAACTATTTCACCATATAATTTTACTACGATTCTCCATATATAGTCTTTTTTGACTCATTAAGATTATATATTCTCCTTAATCCCGGCCTCGGTTGGGATTTACCTCTGGATATCTTTATTTATATATGCTAAATATCCAACTACAACAACCAATATACCAAACATAACTGCCCATATAAGCATATCACCACCACTTGCAACTTGATTAATCTTTTCATTCATAAAGTAATTACCTCTAGCCTTTAGTGTTTAATATAGAGATTTTTTTAGATATTTCTTCTCGTTTCTTGTTGTCAAGAGTGTTATTCTTAACTTCACCCAGCCAGAATATCACAGCTTTTTTATAGCCGTGAAAGGAAGCTAACTCTATCATCTTATCTCTAAGCTCATTATGGATGTTCTCTTTTAAGAGTGAGGCAGCCAGAAGTTGAGAGGTAACCTCGTCCATTTTTAAAATATCTTCATTTGCTTCTTTATACTCTAGATTTTCCACATGCCAAACAAAATCTTGATAAACCTGTGGAAGAAGGGGGATTTGTTCTTTTTTTAACTGGAATGTTATAAAACTATAGTAGGCATTGAGAAATGGGTCATTGACAACATCTTGTATATCTTTGAACTTTTTGCATTCATCTTCTTGCCCGACTGAAATATTTAATGAGCATTCTCCTAGATATATACGGGCAAGAGTTCTAAGGTCGGAGCTTACTTTTGCATGTTTTACTGCTCGTGAGTAATCATTTTTAGCTAAGGAGTCATTAGAACTTAGGAAGTCTTTTTTGTAAGCTTCAAAAGCATTCGCACTGTTGTATTGCCACTGGTTTGGAGGTGTCTTAAAAGAGCATCCTATAAAAAGTAACGATAAACTAAAGCAAATAATTATTTTTTTCATGGCAGTGTAACCTCTGATTTTTTTTCATCTTGCATTAAGGCGTCAACCTTGTCTATAATCTGATTTGATTTTTGTAAACCTGCAGAAATTTGTTCTTTTATATCTAAAATCTCTGTGTCATAACTTCCAACAGCTTTTACAGTTGCATCTAAAGCTTCAAGTTTGTGTTTTACATCTCTCATAATAGCGTCTAACTCTTTGATAGCGGATGATGAGGGGTCTATAATCTTAGTATCAAGGGATGATGTTGTTTTGCTTATATCTTTCATAATCTTTGCTGTTTCATTGAGTGCATTTATTAAACTTAATGTAGAGTTCTTATCGCCCGTAATAGTGGTTAATAAAGATTTATTGTTAGCCAAGTTAGAAGTGAACTTTTCAATATTTTTCAGTGTTATCATCAACTCAGAGTCATCTCTGTCCATATAAGATGTAATAGAATCTATGGAGTTAATAATATTAATCATTTTATTTACGGCGGGTTCTAGTTTTGAAATCATATCGTTGATATCATCACTTAGAACTATGTTTAGAGTTTTTCCGGCTTGGAGCGGTTCATTGCCGATAGCAGAGTAAAGTTCTATATGAGCTGAGCCTATAAGAGGTTTTTTCAGTATTAAAACACTCTCTTCTCGTAACCATTTTTTGTTGTTTTTACTCACAGAAAATGTCATATATACGGTCCCGTCATCATTAAGGGAAATATCATCTATTACGCCAATGTTAAAACCGGAAATTTTTAGAGGCATTCCTATATTGAACGAGCTGGCACTCTCTGTAGTGAAGTGATAACTGTATCTTTTCTCAAAAGTCCCTTTTTCTTTGAGTAATAAATACAAAGACATAGCAATAGCTATAAATAGTATTACTACAAAAATACCCACTGCAAGTTTCATTTTACTATAGGGCATGAGCTTCCTTCATAATGGGATTTATTTGTTATATTATCGAAAATAAAAATATTTTTATGAGTATTTAATATCTCAATATTATCAAGTATCGGCTGAATATCTCTTAGGTTGCTTATCAAAAAAAACGGTGTTGTTATTATAACATTCATATCTCTACTCATAAGCGCTCTAATAAACATAACATAAAAAACTTCCAGTGAGCTGCACTGGTTGAGCCTGTTGAGACCAATATGCGAAAGTCCTATTTTTTCAAGAGACTCTTTTGCAATATTCTCTGCTTTTTCTATACTCAGAAGTTCGTGAACCTCTTTTATAAGTGCTATGTTCTCAAGCATATTTAGGTTTGATATAAGTGGCGTATCTTTAGAAATAAGCGAATAATCTTCTAAAGTATCTGTGTATTGACCTATTTCCAAATAGCTCTCAAAGAGTTTTATAGTGATTGAATGAGTAATGATAACACCTCGATTAAAAATATGGCAATAAAGAGTTTTACCATCCCATTAAGTACGGAGATAGGAATAGCCGTATAAGCCGCTCCCGCTTTTAATCCGCTATATATAGGAATAAGCATAGTCGCAAAGCCAAAAGCAAGGCTCTTTAAAAGCAGTATAATCAGGTCTTTTACTTCAATAGCATTGATAAGTATGGTTTTATACGTGTGCAGGTCCATGTTCATATACAAAAGAGTAAAAACATACCCGCTGCTCAGCATTATAAGTGCAAAAATGATAGAGAGAGAGGTTATGCTTATTATGCCGCTTATAATACGGGGCAAAAAGAGATAATCGATTAAATCTATTTTGTATTGTCTCAGAGTGTTGAGCTCTTTGTTGACATTCATAACTGCTATTTCCGTATTTATTGCCGTCCCAGAACGCAAAGAGATAAGAAGAGCCGTAAAAAATGGAGAAAATTCATCGATAACAAAAGTGATAATAATAGAACCGATTTTGTCTTGCAGGTTGTACTGGGTTGCCAGAGCAATTACGACTCCGATGATGACTGAACCAAAAATAAAAGCCATCATCACAAATAAAGGAATAATGGTAACCGCCGTAAAATAAATCTGTTTTGTTAAAACCATTCGCATTGCAGGGTTGTAACTACTTGGAGTAACCATGTGTGCTAAACAGATAAAAGTAAATTTCAATGCTTCATAAAAGGAAGAGAGAGTACCAAGCGTTTTATCGCCGATGCTCTCAATGAATTTTACAATCACTTTTATGCTCCTATAATTTGTTTTTAAAATTTCCACATGCCAATCAAATCCACATGCCAAGCTCTTTAAAACTTAGCGTTAGGAATAGGGTGATTTTCGACCACAAAATCTATATCTTTTTCGCCTCTGCCGCTTAAGTTTACAAGTATTGTTTTGTCTTTACCTAATGTTTTTGCCAACTTCATCGCATAGGCAACAGCGTGGGCTGATTCAAGAGCAGGGATAATCCCTTCGAGTTGTGAGAGTTTATAAAAGGCATCAACTGCCTCTTCGTCATTACAGAGTCCGACTTTTGTTCTGCCACTCTCTTTTAAATAAGCCTGTTCCGGTCCCACAGATGGGTAATCTATGCCTGAACCTATGGAGTAAACAGGTGCCGGTTCGCCATTTTCGTCTTTTAGCATTATTGAGTTAAAACCGTGCATAACTCCCTCAGTGCCAAAAGTAAGAGTTGCTGAATGTTGCCCCACCATTGAACCTACTCCCATAGGCTCAACTCCGTAAAGGTTTACCTTTTCATCTTCGATAAAGGCAGAAAAAATACCCATTGCGTTTGAGCCGCCGCCAATACAGGCAACAATGTTGTCAGGGAGCCTCTCTTCGTGTTCAAAAAACTGCTCTTTTGCTTCAAAACCTATAACTGACTGAAAATCTCTGACCATCATAGGAAAGGGATGAGGTCCGACAACTGAACCTATGCAGTAAATGGCAGTCTCTGCTTGGGGAACATAACTGTTAAACGCGCTGTCAACAGCTTCTTTTAGAGTTCTAAGTCCATGAGTTACCGGTATAATTTTAGCACCGAGAATTTTCATTTTCACTACATTAGGGTGCTCTTTTAAAATATCTACTTCACCCATATGAATTTCACACTCTAACCCAAAATAAGCAGCAGCAGTTGCAAGTGCAACTCCGTGTTGACCGGCTCCGGTTTCGGCAATAACTTTTGTTTTTCCTAAGTGCTTAGCTAAAATAACCTCTGCCATGCAGTGGTTGAGTTTATGTGCACCTGTGTGGTTGAGGTCTTCACGTTTGAGGTAGATTTTTGCACCGCCACAGTGCTCGGTCAGGTTTTTCGCAAAGGAGATGGGAGTAGGGCGACCTTGGTAGTGTTTTCTAACATACTGCAACTCTTTAATAAATTCAGGAGAGTTCTTTAGCTCATTGTAGGCTTTAGTAATATCTGCAAAAGGCTGTTCTAAAACAGGAGGAATATAAGAGCCTCCAAATTTACCAAAATAACCTTTTTCGTCGGGGTGTGTGTTTAAGTAAGAGTCGGGCATGAGAATATTTCCTTGTACTAGCTTTTAATTTGGAAATATTATAGTTAGTTTGGCTTTATGATTCTCTTTATTTCTTTAGGAACATGAGCAAAAGCAATTTTTTGCATACCAATCTTAACATCGTCTTCATAAACCATGACATCAAGCTCCATAGAAGTCGGATAGTAACGGATAACCTTGTATGAAACTTTTAAAATATTAAAAGTTATTTTTTGGTCTGATAACTCCACACTTTTTTTCTTTTTTGCCACTTTTATTCCTTTGTATATATGCCGGTATCTTTCACTTCAATAAGACCTTTGTCTTGCAAGTTTGTCAAAGAGCGTTTAAAATCTTTTTTACTCATTGAAAAAATATCTTTTATCAGCTCTGCATCACTTTTGTAGTTGTAAGGCATAATTCCGTTGTTCTCTTTTAGCAGGTCAAGTACTTTGTCACCTGTAGAAGCACTTTTTTTACTTCCGGGCTTTTTTAAAGTCAGGTCGATGTTACCGTCTTTTCTGATGGTTTTTACATAAGCACTTCTTTCATCGCCAAGTCGAATGTTTTCAAAAATCTCACTATGGTAAATAAGACCCTCGTATTTTTCTTCAACTATACACTTAAATCCAAGAGGCGTTTTGGCAATAACAATAATCTTCACTTCACTGTTTGGAGTTAAGCCTTTTACCCGTTTTTCAAAAAAATCGCCGAGTTTTTCGGTTCCGACTAAACGGTGTGTTTTCTCATCGTAGACAACACGCAAAAATCTTTTTTCTCCAACTTTAAAAGGCTCTTTTTGAAACATATTGGGAACAAGCAGATCTTTTGCAAGCCCCCACTTCATAAATGCTCCAAATGGTGCAACATCAACTACTTCAAAAAGTGCATATTCATCAAGCATTGCAACGGGTTTGAGTGTGGTGGCAATAAGTCTGTCTTCTGAGTCGGTATATAAAAATACGTCCAGCAGAGAGTCTTCAACCATCTCCTCTGTGACATATGATTGGGGAAGCAATACATCATTGCCGTCATATGCCATTAAAAATATGCCGTGTGGCGTGTGTCTGTCAACTCGCAGAGTATTAATAAGTCCGAGTTCTAAAAAGTCGCTTTGTCTCATGTTTTTCCTTGGTATTTCCGTTAATATGTCAATTTATAATTGACATGAAATTTAATTTTGACATTATATCTTCTTTGGCATGTGGAAATGGTTAAACCCCAATAATTCCATACCAAATTAGACAACAAGCCAACTTGCGCTATAATTAGGTACTTTAAAGCGAAAAAGTCACACCTAAAATTTTCACCTATCGGGTGTAACTTTTTCTAACTTGGAATTGAATTATGCCTCAAACAATATTAAACTTCAATATCGAAACAACAAA
>Ga0210044_10010605_pt1 | contig 10931 bp, 8 predicted proteins | sample CryGey13umfilter_2_FD_183959 | JGI IMG/M metagenome (GOLD analysis project Ga0210044, IMG submission 183959) | Groundwater microbial communities from aquifer in Utah, USA - Crystal Geyser 4/9/14 3 um filter (SPAdes) (version 2) | ecosystem: Environmental > Aquatic > Deep subsurface > Groundwater...
TCTTCTTTATCCGCCAGACATTATAGGGCCCGATCATCGGCAGCGGTTCGAGCCAATCGAAGGCCTCTCCGGCGCCGGCCTTCGCCCAGAACCCATCCGGTGCGCGCAGCTTGTAATAGGCCAGCTCAGGGCTACCGTCACAGGTCACGAGATATTCGATATCTCGCCTTGCCATTATTTTTGCGGCTTTTTCAGGCGGTTCTGTGAAAGTCAGAATCACATCCTTCATCGCGTATTGGTTGCGATGATGGCCGGTTGCGACGACGCTGAGTTTGGTATGGTGCAAGATCGACGGGCTGACGTCCAGGCCAGCCATGATTCTGGCATTGCCCAGGGCACCCAGAGCCTGGATGGATGGCAATGCATTGCAACGGACCGCCTTTTCGAACCTGGCCTTGGCCTCCGCCGCAGAAGCGCCGCTGTCCGCGTCCGGCGGGCTGGCCAGGGCGACATAAGCCATTGGCGCGACCAGTGTCGGCGCCAACATCATCGCGCCGATCATCTTCAGCCCCATACGCGATGCCAGACCGTCCCGTTGATCGCTCACTCTGAAAATATGCCAGACCATCGGTGCGACCAGAATATTTGCCAAGCACAGCACATAGACAGAAACACGCGATACATAGACGCCGACGATCGCCGATCCCAAAAACAGCAACAGCAGCACAAGCTTGTCGCGCCCAGGCACGCTTTCATTCATCCTGAACAGGTACACAAAACCTGCCAATCCAACCGCGATGGCCGCCCCGATCTGCACCCATCTTACTGTGCCGATCCGCCAAAGCGGCAGGCCTTCCGGCGTCCGGTCGAACCAGTAATCGCGGACCAGAGGATCGAGATTGCTGAACGCATCACCGGCGCATTGCGGGGCGATAAGCAGAACCATGGCAATGCCCGCTGCCCCGGCAACCGCACAAATCATCAATCTGGCTCCCGGGCTTCTGTTCAAAGCGGTGAAGGATGCGGGATATATGATGGCAGCGATCACGGCCAGACTGGCCAAATGGAAGGGTGAAAGCGCGTCACAATAGTTTGACTGAAACCGCAAACCCTCCGTTGCCACATAGAGCAGAAAACTCGCAGCCGCGGTTGATACCAACGCCAGCGGAAATTGCTGTTCGAACCGGCCGTTTTCATCACCCGGCCTGAGCAAAAGCCAACGCAACGCAAATAATCCGAGGAACAGGATGACAAAGGGCAGCCCCTCGACCGAGATTTCCAGCCAGGCCGCCGCGGCGATTCCCAATATGATGGCCGCTCGTTTGGGCCTTGCGCGATCCGTCAAAGCCCACAGGCAGGTCAGGAAGAGAACGATCTGCCAGCCGTGATGATCAATCCGCATCGGTAGCAGTTGATTGACCAACGGTACGATGGCCAGCACCGCCGCCGCCGCGAGCAACGCGGCTGGATGACCAAATAGTCGATCGGTTATTCTCGCAGTCAGCAAAAGAACGAAGCCGAGGGTGACAAGCGGTATGACCGCTGCCGCTATCTGGCTGGCAACTGTCGGTCCAAACACCGGTTGCAGCAGGACAATCAATGTACCAACAGGCACGTCAACCAAACGCGACCAGTGCATGGGCCCGCCGTCGGGCGGGTTTATCCGATATTGTGTGACATCAAACCAGCTTTGTCCCGCCAGCCAGTCCATGATTTGCACCATACGGAGATTGTCATCGGCATCTCCCATCTGGAACGCCATAATTTGCGGCCATTGCGCAAAAATCAGCAAAGCGGAAAGGATCATCCAGATGGCAAGAATTTGTCGATGGAAATATTGGGGAGAAAAAAGTGATGCCATCATTTCATTTCCCCTGACCGGATCTTTCTGAGCGCTGGATCCAACATGCGCCTGGCCTATTGCGCCAGCCTGATTGCCATTCAGATAGAGCCATGGAACATCCGCCGGGTCAATCTGCTTGCGGTATTATCGGAAGCTAACTCCTCACAAACCCGACAGTCGGCCTGAAGATGAAAGGCGTCGCTATTTGGAGATCGCCGACAAGCGTCGCTTTTTCAAACGCCCTGCCTGCCGCGTCACCGCGCGCCCGAACTGCAGACAAGTATACCGCCCAGCCTGTCACCGAAAAACACCAAATTTCCGGGTGAGATAGACCACAAAGAAGCTCACAAAAACCGCGGACCCTTTGGCGACAACCGGCGAAAATTGCAGCTCGGTGAGCCAACTGACCATCGCCACGGTTATACCAAGGCCTAGAATGGCGGTCCCAACAAACCCGAGACGCTGAAGCTGCAATGCGCCACCTTGTCTCGACTTTCCGGGAAAAACGAAACTGGATGATATCAACCAGTGGACGACGATACCGACGGAATAGCCCAAGGCCGATGCCCAGCCGGGATCGACCAGAAAAGCCACCAGCACCATGAACAAGGAAACATCGAAAGCGAGTGAAACGATGCTGGCCAGCAAATAGCGGGTGATCGAGAATCGGTGCAACAGGGCCAGCGGTGTCGGCAGGTTGCCGACCCAACCGCCGAAGAGCGACCGTCTGTCTGTGCCACTGCGTTCCATGTATTTTACGCCGCCTTCTGCGCTTTGTCATCTGCGGCGTCGTCAATCCGCTTCGGCACATCGCGCATGCTTTCGAGCGCGGCGGCCCGGTCTTCGCTGATTTTGTCCGCGATCACCCGCTGCGCGCCTTCATCACCGGCTTCGTGATATTCCGCGTCCTCGTTGACGTTCCAGACATTCCATTTTCGCGACCCGGCTTCGATATTCTCGACCGTCAGCATCGCCGTCATCATCGCGTGATCCTGATTGTTATAGCGGTGCATGCCGTTGCGGCCGACCATATGAAGGGTCGGGAAACGGCTCTCCAAATCATCACGCATGGTGGCGACATTGTCTTCATAGCTGTCATCATAGACCGGATAGGCCTTTTCCTGACGGACAACCGCGCCGCCGACAACATCCTCGGCTTTGCACAGGCCGAGAATCGCCATTTCCTGCTTGGCCAGTTCGACCAGATCCGCGTCGGACGACGACCAGAGGCCGTCATTTTCGAAGCAGAAATATTCCAGTCCGACGCAGGCGATATTTTTATCGGGCACCATTTCCGGTGACCAGCTGCGGAAATTCTGCACCCGACCGACTTGCACGCGATCATCATGGATATAGATCCAGTTGTCCGGGAACAGATCATCAGACTTGATCATAAGCGCCACGGTCAGGAAATCGCGGTAGTTCAGATCCTGCGCTTCCGGCAGTGATTTTGGCAGTGGATGGATACGGGTCGCCAGTTCGCGCATCGGCGCGCTGGAAATCACGTGTTTCGCGGTGATGATGGTTTCCCCATCCGCGCTCGTCGCACTCATCCGCCAGTTGCCATCTGCATCCTGCGCCAGCTGTTTCAGCCGATGACCCATCAACACCTGATTGCCCTTGGCTTCGACATGCGCCTTGGCGGCATCCCACATCATGCCGGGGCCGAGGCGGGGATAGCGAAAGGTTTCGAGCAGGGTTTTGACTTCCTGGCCGTCATTGGGTTTCTTGTTGAGGCCGAGCGAGCGTTTTAGACCGTCAGTCACGGCATTCCAGAGGCTCAGGCCCTTGATCCGCTGCGCCGCCCAGTCCGCCGACATTTCGTCGCACGGCATGCCCCAGACCTTTTCGGTATAGGTCTTGAAGAAAATCGAATAGAGCTTGTAGCCGAACTGGTTGACCGTCCAGTCTTCAAAGCTCTTCACATTCTTGTTCGGGAAGACTTTTGCCTTGCCGTAGCTCAGCATGCAAAGCGTCGAGCGCCAGATGCCGAGGTTCCACAGCGCTTCAAAAGCCCGCAATGGATAGCTGTAAAATTTGCCCTCATAATAGATCCGGCTCATCCGCGGCCGCTGGATGAAGTCGTCGGGCAGGATTTCATTCCACAGATCGACCACTTCCTGGCTTTTGGAAAAGAAGCGATGCCCGCCAATATCAAAACGGAAACCTTCATGTTCCACCGTCCGGCTGATTCCACCGACATATTTCGGGTCTTTTTCGATCACGGTGACCGAATAGCCCTTTTTCGACAGCAGATAGGCAGCAGTCAGACCCGCAGGCCCCGCCCCGATAATTGCTGCGTCTACGGTATCTGCTGGTTTGCTTTGCGTGTTCATACAGTCTGGTCCCTGTCCATGGTGCGCCCTGTGCCGAGCGCGGTTCATGTTTCAGAAACAGGAGTGAACGAAATTGGTTAGCAGATAGTTAATGGCGACCGGAAATTTGCCTCCAACAACGGCGAATTACTGGTCGCTGATGGGCGGTACCGGCTGAGGCGGTGCATCGGCATCGCTCTCGTGCACCTCGATATGGCCGCGCCCGACATGGCTCTTTCTGTAACCATAGGCAAAATAGAGCAGCAGCCCGATCCCGCCCCAGATTGGCAGCACCATTTTTGCTTCATAGGGAAGATTATAGAAAAGCCCGAGACAGCCCACTATCGCCAGCGGCGCGACAATCCACACCAGCGGCGTGCGGAAGGGCCGGTGACGGCCCGGATCCGTGCGGCGCAGGATCAGTACCGCCACCGCGACCATCAGAAAGGCGAACAAGGTCCCGGAATTGGAAATATCCGCCAGCTGGCCCACGGGCAGAAACGCGGCAAATACCGATACCGCGACGCCGGTGATGGCAGTCACGATATGCGGCGTCTTCCATTTCGGATGAATAGTGGCAAGCTTTTCCGGCAGCAGGCCGTCGCGCGCCATCACGAAGAAGATCCGGGTCTGGCCGAACAACATGATCAGGATGACCGACGGCAAGGCAAGGAAAGCGGCAATACCGATCATATTACCGAACGCGGGATGACCAATCGTCCTGAGCACAAAGGCCAGCGCCTCGTGGCTGCACACCAAAGGCTCGCGGCCCGCTGACAGCAGAGCCTGACATTGTGCGGCAAATTCGGTGCTGCCTGGCGCCAGCGTGGCGCCAGCGGCATCGACAATCGGCTGTGCGCCGACGGTGCCAATCGCACCCGCCGCAACCAGCAAATAGAAGACGGTACAAATCGCGAGACTGCCGATCAGCCCGATCGGAACATTGCGCTGCGGATTCTTGGTCTCCTCAGCCGCGGTCGACACCGCATCAAAGCCGACATAAGCAAAGAATATAGACGCCGCCGCGCCAACCGCGCCAAAGCCGCGGCTCTCGCCAAACCAGCCATTGGGCATGAACGGATCGAAATTCTGCCCCTTCATCATCGGCAGGGTAAGCACGATAAAAATGGTCAGGGCGGTGACCTTGATCGCCACCAGCACCGCGTTTACTTTGGCGCTTTCGCTGGTGCCGATCATCAGCAGAAAGGTCACGAGCAGCGCGATGATCAGCGCCGGCAGGTTGATCAGCCCGCCCGGCGCATAGCTGCCGATGGTCAGCGCCCTCGGCAAGTCGATCCCGGCATTGGCCAGCAGCCCGACAAAATAGCCCGACCAGCCCACTGAAACCGCGCTCGCCGCCACCGCATATTCGAGGATCAGCGCCCAGCCGACCATCCACGCCAGCAGCTCGCCCATCACCGCGTAGGTATAAGTATAAGCGGAACCCGAGACCGGCACCATCGACGCCAGTTCCGAATAGCAGAGCGCCGCCACCGCGCAGACCAGCCCGGCGATCACGAAGCTCCACATCATGCCGGGGCCAGCCTTCTGCGCCGCCTCCGATGTCAGCACGAAAATCCCGGTGCCGATCACCGCGCCCACGCCCAGCAGGGTCAGCTGGACGGGGCCCAGGGTGCGGGTTAGCGCCTTTTTTTCTGCTGTAGCGAGGATGGCGTCGAGGGGTTTGATACGTCCGAAAAGATTGAAGGCCATGCAGCGATCCTGTCCCGAAAAACTGCGCTTGGATTACGCCGATTCTCGGGATGCGCAAGAGGGATTCGGCGAGGCCGTTCGCAATTATTCACCGCCGCAATATGGAAGGGTTTTTCAGGGCCAAGTTCGCCGCTTACCTCTGTCCCTGAAGAGAGAGGGATGAAACGCTCTGTCCCGACTGAACAAGCTCGTCATCCTGAACTCGTTTCAGGATCCAGTGAGAGAGGACGCTTATTACCGCTCTGGATGCTGAAGCAAGTTCAGCATGACCCTGACAAACCATCGTGTTCGCGACTGTTTGAATGACTATTCATTCAAAGAATCAGGGTCATTTTTTCGTATATTTTCGAGACACTGCGCACTTTCCACTCTAGAAAATCGATCGCGCCTGTTTTCCGGTTCAACCGAACTGCAAGGCACCATCGGGGTCCGAACGGATCGATTGCACCATGCGCATGCGACCAGTTCGCCGCTAACATTCTCCTCCGGAGAGGATAGCGTTTCGAACTCCGGTTCGATCACACCACTTCGTTCCAATCTTTCTAAAAGTGATCCGACAGCAAACAATACCGCACCCGTGATTTCTGATGCAAGGCCTGCCTGCATCAGCATCAACTGGAATTGCAACTTCCCTAAATTGTAAGTTTCCTGCTCCAAATATCCGCTATTAACGGTGGGTTGATAAAAAAATGAGCCGATAGCTACTACCGCTCCAATTGCCATCAACCAAAATCCAGCACTTTTCACAATAAGTCCCCCTCACGCCAAAATCTTTACTTCGCCACATCCACCACCAAATCCCCCGGCAACATCGGCTCGCTCAGCATCCGCTCCATCGCCTTCCAGCGCCAGACCGGCGCGTCGCCTTGCGCCTCAACCCAATCGCGGACCATTTCCATGCCGAGGCCATAGTTGATCACATAGCTGCGATATTGTTCGTTGAAGTCGACCATCTGTTCGGCCCGTTCCCGCGACACCAGCTGATATTTCTGGTTCAGCGCGACCGCTTCCTCGCGTGTGATCTCGCCATCAAGATAGCGTTGCGCAATCGTCATCCGCGCGCCGCTCAGCGCCTGCTTGGCGATCTGCAGCGCCCAGTAGGCCGCCGCCGTGTCCGGATCGAGCCCCGCCAGCGGGTAGAGCACATCGCGTTCGTAATCCAGCCGGTCCTGGCCGCTGAACGCCAGTTCGATGCCGTAGTTGGCAGATCCCTCGGCGATCAGGCTTTGCGGGCTGTAGAGCGGGTAAATGGAAAATTCCTGCCAGCCGCGGCCCTTGGTAAGATTGCGCTCGAGCAGCATATTATAGACATGATGGCCGGGATAGCCCTCGTGGCAACCCAGATCGACGGCGCGGCCGATGAAGATTGGCAGGTCGGTGTTGACCTGGATCAGGCTCTGGTAACCGCCCTGATAATAATTATAGCCGCTCCAGCTCTTGCCGGTGACAAATTCCAGCTTGAAATTCTCGCCCTCGGGCAGATCGAAATATTGTTTGGTCCGCGCCTTGCACTCGGCAATCGCGGTGTCGAACACGGCCTGCAGCCGGTCCTTGGGGATGATATATCCCTTTTCAAACGCCGCCACCCGCTCACTGAGCGGCCCGTCACCCGGAGCGATGTTTTCGATCTCTTCAAGCACCGGATCAAATTCTTCCAGCGGCCTGAGTTCCGGCGTCACCCCGAACAACCCCTGAGCCTCCCTGGTAAAGGGGAAGGTCTCGCCCTGCAGCATCGCGTGGCGGGTGGCCGCAGCCTGCAGCTGGGCCGAGAGGAATTTCTGCCGAGCGTTGGCCAGCGGGTCATCGCTTTCCGGCAAGGCGCCCAGCCGCTGCCGCAAATCGGCAATGGCAGCGCCCAGCTGCTCGATATCGCGCGGCTTTGCTTTCGCCATCTCAGCCCATTCGGCCGGACCATAATAAGCATCGACATAGCCTGCTTCCTGCTCACCCAGTTCCAGTGTCAGCTTGACATAATCGGTGGCGATCGCAGTCAGTTCATTTGCAGCTTGCGAAACCGCCGTGTCGGCGATAACCGGCGGCGCCGTCGGTTCGGCTACCGATGCACAGGCAGAAATCGCGAGACCGGCAGCGGCAACCAGCCCGATGCGCTTCACAGACCATCTTTCAGTTTTTGCGCTTCGCCGGTTGGCAAGGCATCCAGCAATTGTTCCGCATCCTCCTTGTCGAGCGATTTCACATGCTTATCCTGCGGCGCGAAGCGCAAGATGCAGAAGCCGACGACCGCCGACAACAAGGATCCGCCCAGCACGCCAATCTTGGCCTCCTCGATCAGTAGCTCTTGGCCAGGGAAGGCCAGCGCGCCGATGAACAGGCTCATCGTAAAGCCGATGCCGCACAGCATAGCCACGCCATAGACCTGCAGCCAGCTGGCACCACCGAGGCGCCCGGCAAAACCGGTTTTTACCGCGATCCAGACGCTTGCGAAAATGCCGATCTGCTTGCCGAAGAACAGGCCGGCGGCAATGCCCAGCGGCAAGGGCGCGAACACCTGATCCCAGCCAATGCCCTCCAGCGACACACCGGCATTGGCGAAGCCGAACACCGGTACGATCAGAAAGGCGCTCCATGGCGAGATTGCGTGTTCGAGCCGATGGAGAGGGGAATTCTCCGCATCCGGCGATGTCGGCGTGATCACGATCGGAATGGTCATCGCCGCTAGCACCCCGGCGATAGTCGCGTGAACTCCGGACATCAGCACCGCATACCAGAGCAGACCCGAACCGATCAGATAGGGCCATAGCTTGAGCACGCCATTGCGGTTCATCGTGTACATGATCGCCAGTATCGCGGCGCTGACGAGCAGCGCTGCGCCGTTGATCTCGGCAGTGTACACCAGCGCGATGATCGCCACCGCTCCCATATCATCGACAATAGCGACGGTGACCAGAAACAGCTTCAGCGAAGTCGGCGCGCGCGGGCCGAGCAAGGCCAGCACGCCGATCGCAAAGGCAATATCGGTAGCAGCCGGGATCGCCCAGCCATTGTAAAGCGCGGGCATATCCTTGACCACGAACAGATAGATCAGCGCTGGAACCACCATCCCGGCTGCCGCAGCGAGCACCGGCAGGCGTCGACGGTCCCAGGTATTGAGCCGCCCGTCGACAAATTCCCGCTTGATTTCCAGTCCGACGAGCAGGAAGAAAATTGCCATCAACCCGTCGTTGATCCAAAGATGCGGCGTCATCGGACCCAGCTTGCTCGACAGGGTCGGTCCTTTCAACTCGTGCAGAAAATGGTGATACATGTCGTACAATGGGCTGTTCGCCACCACCATCGCCAGCGCGGCAGCGACCATCAGCAATATGCCGCCCGCCGCTTCGCTTTTCAGAAAGTCGCGAAGTGCTGAATTTCTACCTGTGCGTGGCACGTTTTCTTCTCCCTTGGGGGGTCTATTCCGGAATTGCGATTTTCCGGGTCATGCGCAGGCCAGATGGTAAAATCAAGACTTGTATGCAGCCAATTTGGCCCTAAGCGGCGACCAGATCACGAACGCCTGCAGCAATGGCGTAGCTTTTCTCGCGCGCCGCCTGATCAAAGATCGACCCGGAAACGATCAATTCATCTGCACCGGTCCGCTCGACAAACCGGTCAACCGCCTGTTTCACACTATCGGGCGATCCGACCGCGCTACCCTGCATGATCTGCTCGAGCATCGACTGGAACTGCGGTGGCAGGCTTTCGCGATAGCCCTCGATTGGCGGCGGCATTTTGCCCGGATTTCCGGTGCGCAACGCGACAAAGCTTTGCAGCATCGACGTGGACAGATATTCCGCTTCTGCGTCGGTATCGGCGGCGAAGATGTTGAAGCCGCACATAACATAGGGCTCTGCAAGCTGATCAGACGGCTTGAAATCCCGACGGTAAATGCTGAGCGCCTCGTCCAGCATCTGCGGCGCAAAATGCGAGGCAAAAGCGTATGGCAGCCCCAGGGCTGCCGCCAGTTGCGCGCCGAACAGGCTGCTGCCCAGAATATAGAGCGGGATATGCATCCCCTGCCCCGGCGTCGCCTGTACCCCCAGCCGTTCGTCCCCGGTCAGAAACGCCTGCAATTCGAGCACATCACGCGGAAATTCATTGGCATCGCTGTTCAGATTGCGGCGCAGCGCCTGCGCGGTCCGCTGGTCCGATCCCGGCGCGCGACCGAGCCCCAGATCTATCCGTCCCGGAAACAGCGCTTCCAGCGTCCCGAACTGCTCGGCAATCACCATCGGCGCGTGATTGGGCAACATGATCCCGCCAGCGCCGATCCGGATCGTCTTGGTTCCCTGGCCGATATGGGCAAGCGCCACCGCGGTCGCTGCGCTGGCAATGCCCTCCATGCCGTGATGCTCGGCCATCCAGAACCGCTCATAGCCGAGCGCCTCGCCATGCCGCGCGAGCGCCAGTGACCGATCAAGGGCGGTTCTGACATCGCTCCCTTGCGGGACAGGCGAGAGGTCCAGAATCGAAAATTTTACTGCCTTTGTCATTGTCCGTTCCTTTGCGCCAGCTGACCGGCGACCTTGATCGCATAGCCGTTGGGCACCTTGCGAAAGCCAAGCGTGGGCAATAGCAGGGTCCAGGCACGGTCGCTACCCGACAGGAACAGCCGCGCGGTATAAAAGCCGTTGCCCTGAAGTTTCACGGTCAATTGCTCCATGCCGGACCCGCTTTGCAACGGCAGCACCAGCACACCGTCCTGGCATTCCGCCTTGCCGAGCAGCCCCTGCTTGAGATCCAGCCCGGGAATATTGGCATCCAGCGAAACCCGCACCTGACCGCTGGCCGACTGGCAGCGACCTCTGGCAAAGCGGATGCTGACCGCCTGCAGGTCGATTGCGGAGGCTGGCAGCGGCGCCAGTTGGCGGCCGACGCTCAGCACCGTCGTCACATCCTGCACCAGCAAACTATTGCCGGACTTGCCGACGGTTGCGAAGAGGCCGGGATCACCGGCGACGGGTGGCCGTTCCAGATCCATTAGCACCCGGCCGGTCAGCAGCGGCAGCAACCGGACTCCGGCATCCAGATCACCGAGGGGAAACGGCCCAAGCTGCGCGCCCTCAATGCGACCATTCCAGACCGAACCGCTGATCGCTTTTGCCGAAAAGCGCGACCCTTCC
>Ga0210044_10010607_pt1 | contig 10929 bp, 10 predicted proteins | sample CryGey13umfilter_2_FD_183959 | JGI IMG/M metagenome (GOLD analysis project Ga0210044, IMG submission 183959) | Groundwater microbial communities from aquifer in Utah, USA - Crystal Geyser 4/9/14 3 um filter (SPAdes) (version 2) | ecosystem: Environmental > Aquatic > Deep subsurface >...
GGGGACAGGCCCCTGACGGGCCCTGGCGGGGGACAGGTCCTCGATCAGACCCCTCGATCAGACCCCTCGATCAGACCCCTCGATCAGACCCCTCGATCAGACCCCTCGATCAGACCCCTCGATCAGGTTCGATCCGATCCGGCCACCGTACGGCTCCGGACCGAGATCCGGATCGACGACGGCATGGCCCCCCGTAACTGTCTGACAACGCGGGCCGCCGTCGCTGGCGCGGCTCTTGCTTTGTCGGGGGCAGGAGGCCATCATGATGAACACCTTCGCCGTTGGGTTGGTTGTGCTGCTGGCCGGCTGTCGGCCGATGGACACGTCGCTGGACCTGGACCCTCCGCGGCTGCTGGGGAGCAGCCTGCCGGGCGATGACGCTCTGGGCACCACGACCCCGATCCGGATCCAGTTCAGCGAGGCGATGGATCCCTCCACGGTCACAGCCGACTCGGTGATGGTGGTGCCGTACCGGTCGATCGGGAGCTGCACGACGGATCTGTCGTGTCCCGTGGGCACCACGTGCCACGCCGACGAGTGCCAGCAGGACGTGGTGGACGCAGCCTGGATCGCGGACGTGGTTCATCCGCCGCTCACGGCCGGCCGGCGCCAGCGTCGAGCGCCGCTCAGGCTGTCCGTCTCGGCGGAGGAGGTGCTGCTCGAGCCCATCGAGCCCCTGTCGTCCCACCGGCTGCACCGCCTGCTGGTGGGTCCCACGCTGACGGACCCTCAGGGCAACGCCGTGTGGGTCGAGCCTCCCCTGCGGCTGGCCTTGCTCCGGGGCTTCGCCACCGGGAGCGCCGACAGCGGCCGCCCCACGCTCTGGCTCCGTTCGCCCTCGCCCGGGTCGGCCGATCTGCCGCGCAACCTGGCGCGGGTGGTGGTCCGCAGCTCGAGACGGGTGACGGGCGTTGGCGACCCGACGCTGGGGCTGGAGCTCGCGTCGGGCGGACCGGTGGCCACCCGGCTCCAGATGGAACCCTCACCCCTGTGCCGGGGCGCGGCGCCGGACACCTGCTTCGAGATCCGTGTGCTGCAGCTGCTCCCACCCCGCTCCATGCTGCGCCTGGTCGTGCGCGACGGGGTCACCGGTCCCGATGGGCAGTCGGCGCTGCAGCTGCCGGGGCAGGTGCTGGCCACCGGCGATACGCTGGACACCACACCGCCCGCCACGGACGGGCTGCGCGCCCAGCTCTCGGACGGCTGCGTGGTGGCGCGGCTGCTCACGGCAGAGCCCGCCGATCTGTGGATCGACGGCAGCTGGGGCGCGCTGGCCGTGAGCAGCGTCGGGGCCACGCGACACGAGGTGGCGATGCGCCACGGCCCGCCGGGCAACGCGCGGGTGACGATCCAGGATCTGGCGGGCAACGCGGCGAGCGTGGTGCTGCCCGTGGCGCCGCTCGCGGTGCCGCGCGTGGCGATCACCGAGGTGCTGGCCAACCCCATGGGACCGGAGCCGGCCCAGGAGCTGGTGGAGCTGACCAACCTGTCGGCCCAGCCGGTGCAGCTGGGGTCGTTCCAGCTCGACGACGGCGATGACGGCGTCGGCGCGGGCCTGCTCCCCGCGGCCGTGCTGCTCCCGGGCCAGCGCGCGGTGGTGGTGGGGAAGGGCTTCAAGGCGTCGTCGGACACCGACCCGGCGGTGATCGACGCGGCGCTGCTCCTGCGTCTGCCTGGAGTGCTCGGCGCCTCGGGGCTGTCCAACGCCGGTGAGTCGGTGGTGCTGCGCGATCCCGCGGGCCGGCTGGTGTCGTCCTACAGCAACCAGCTGGGGGCGGCGAAGACCGCCGGCCACAGCGTCCAGCGTCGGGTGGCGGCGGCGTGCGACGTGCAGGACAACTGGACCCTGGCGCCGGCGACGCCGGGGTGGTGAGGGGGAGGCGGAGGCGGCGGCGATCCGCTCGCGGAGCTCACAAGATACCAGGCTCGAGGTTGCCCCGACGTTCGAGTTCACCGACGCATGCGATTGATACTCGCGACCACGGATGCGAGACGACGCATCACTCTGCAAGCTGGATCAACCGCAGCCGGCAGTTCATCGCGTCGGACACGAGCAGGCCAGTGCTGCCGAAGAGCGCCAGCGCCCATGGCCTGTCGAACAGCGCCTGGTCCAGGGGGCCATCACGCATGCCCGGTTGTGTCAGCGGGTTGATCGTCGTGACCCGGTCGTTCTCGATCATCCGGATGCGGTTCGGATCGTCGATGAAGTAGAGCCGGTCGCCGCGACGGCGCAGCGTGTGAATCGCGACGAACAGCGTCTGGTCCAGCGGGCCGTCCCTCGGCTTCGGGAAGCGGGTGTGCTGGATCGTGCCGGCCAGAGTCTCGATCTGGGACGTATCGTTGGCCAGGTACATGACCTGGAAGCGCGAGCCGTCCCACGACGCCGAGGGGCCGGCGGTGAGGACCGGCGGGTTCCGGCCCGGCTGGCACACGGGGGCAGCCCAGCTGCTGCCGGTCCAGCGCACGGCGCACAGGTGACCGCTGGCCGAGTCGCGGAAGTAGATCCGGACCTGGCCATTGCCCGCCACCATCGAGACATCATGCTGAGTGCGTTTCGTTGGCAAGGTCGTTTTTTTTTGGCAAGTCTGATCGAGGCGCTGAAACCGCTCGGCTGGCCCCCACATCGCCCCACTGGTGGTATCATGATTCCCGTGCTTCGTTCCCTGACCATCACCCTGATCTCCCTCCTCGCGGCCTGCGAGGAGAGCCCCGCCGTGACCGTGGACGGCGCGGGCGATCTCCGGGCCCTCGACGTGGGCGTCATTGAATCCGCCGTGAGCGGCGTGGTCGACTTCGTGGTCCAGGGGTGCGAGCAGCGCACGGCGAAGGGGTGCAGCGGGACCGTCCCGCTGCAGCTGACGTTCTCCGCCGTGCTGGAGCACGAGCCCGGTGGCGCGAGCTGGGACTTCGGCGATGGGAGCAAGCCGGTGGTGGGGCTCGTGGTGACCCACACCTACGACGCGGCCGGCGTGTACGACGTAGCGCTCACCGTGAGCCAGGGGGCGGGGACGGTCAGCGAGCTCAAGCCCGGCCTGGTGGAGGTGAAGAAGGCGGACTCTGGCGCGGCGTGTGTCGTGGACGACGACTGTGTCAGCGGCAGCTGCGTGTGTGGAGACGGCAGCTGCGCCTTCCCGCTGGACGGGATGTGCCTCGAGTCGTGCGAGCTGGACTGCGCCGAGGCGAAGAACCTGTGCGTCGACATGGAGCTCAAGGGCAGCACGGCGCCCGAGCCCTGGCGCACGACGTTGTGTCTGCCCGGGTGCACCACCAGCGCCGAGTGCACGCGCCCGGGGATGTCGTGCCAGTTCGCCCCGGGGGTTCAGGGCTGGCGCAAGGTCTGCCTGCCCGGGACCGTGGGGTTCGTCGGGGAGCCGTGCCGGGCGGTGGATGGCATCCCCGGCCCCGCGCTGTGCTCCGGCGGGCTGTGCCTCGACATCGGCGCCTCGGGCTATTGCAGCTGGCCGTGCAAGGCCAACACCTGCCCCGACGGGACCCGCTGTGTGCAGTTCGACGGCGGGGGCGCGGCGGTCTGTCTGCTGCGGTGTGAGACTGGCCTGTGTCTCAACGATCCGTCGCTGGCCTGTGAGCTGCCGGGGGGCAGCGGCCCGTACGCCTTCACCATTCTGGGGACGCAGCCGCCCGCCGGGACGGTGTTCTGCTCGGTGAAGCGCTGCCAGAACAGCGCGGAGTGCGGGCTGAGCGGCAACTGCGACGGGGGATTCTGTCGGCCTTGAGACAGTCAGGCGCGCGGAATCGGGGAGCCAGTCTGGAGTGCAAAGTGGAGCACGCCCGTGGGCGCGCGCAGGTGATCAGGCGTGTCGTGGGTCCTCGAGACCCGCGCCGGCTGATGGATCTGCTGGTGCAGCATTCGAGCCTGTCGCCCCCGGTGCTCCTGGACGCCATGAGCAAGGGAGCAGTGTGGCTCACGCGACGGGGCGCCGGGCGCCACCGTGTGCGAGGCGCCGACACGATGCTCCACGAGGGCGAGCTGGTGGAGCTACATTTCGACGAGCGGATCCTGGCCCAGGTGCCGCCGCCGGCCAGCTGCCTGCGGCGCGCATCGCGGTACTCCGTGTGGCTCAAGCCGCCGGGGCTGCTGGCCCAGGGCAGCGACCACGGTGACCACTGTTCGCTGCTGCGGCAGGCGGAGCAGATCAACCCCGGAGACGACGTCCACCTGGTCCACCGGCTGGACCGCGAGACCGCGGGCCTGATGCTGCTGGCCCACGGCGCCGAGGCGGCGGGGCGACTGAGCGAGCTGTTTCGTCGGGGAGCGCTGAGCAAGCGGTATCGGGCTCTGGCGCGAGGCGACGTGCGGGCCAGCCTGGGCGACGAGGGGACGCTGGACGCCGCACTGGATGGCCGCGTCGCCCGCACCGACTTCTCCGTGGTGGCCGTTCACCCCGGCACCGAGGCGGATCCCCGCACTGTCACGGAGCTGGAGCTGTTGCTATTCACCGGCCGCACACACCAGATCCGCCGGCACCTGGCGCAGGTCGGTCATCCGGTGATGGGAGACCCGCGCCATGGCACGGGGAACAAGAACCGCGAGGGCCTGAGGCTGGTGGCCCACACGCTGGAGTGGACCTGCCCGTTCGACGGGGAGCCGGTGAAGGTTGCGTTGGATCCGGTTCGCCTGCGAGACTATCTTGGCTTGGCGCGGGAATCGTAGCGGCCGTTTCCGTCGGTGTCGATCCAGATCGGATTGGTCAGCGCCAGCGGCAACAGCGGGCTGCCGGGGGAGTTGACCACCGGCGTCAGCGGGCTGGACCCACGGACCAGCCCGACGATGAAGCTGTCGGAGGTGATCGGGATCTTGAAGCTCTGCTGCAGCCGCTGGCCGTCCGTCCGACCGGTGATGGGGGTCTGCGGGAGCGGTTTGCCGTTGACGAACAACGTCAGCGAGTCCAGACCGATCCAGGCCGGAGCCCAGACGGCGACCTCCACGGTCACCTCTCCTCGACGTCCGCGGTGCAGGGGGAGGGGGATGGTGGACCCGGGCCCGGCACCGTTGACCTGGAGCGTGATGAACGGCCCGCTGCTCACCACCGCCCGGCCTTCTCCGATGGCGGTCACGATCTGGGCCGCCACCTGGTCCGGCGGGAGGATGCGAGGGACCGGGACGTAGGTCCTGGGATAGCCGGCTTCGCCGCCGAACATCGCGCGACTGCCGGAGCCGCCGGTGGCCACGATCTTCCGTCCGAGACCCAGCTGGGACAGCCAGTCCTGCAGGGTGGCGTCGAAGTCTTCAGGGTGCTGGCCGTCGAGGATCTGCAGGGCGGTCAGTGCTGGCGGGATCGCGTTCTCCACTGGGGCGTTGGGGTCGTAGTCCAGCAGCTGGAACAGCCCGTTCGGTCGTCGCGTGCCTGTCAGCTGAAGGATCGAGGATCCCGGCCCCGGCGCGGAGCGGGGGAGCCGCGCTCGCGTGCGGAGCGGAGCGCTTGTGCCCCACCGCAGGTGAAGGGTGCGCCAGACGTGACCGCGAGCCAGGAGCTCGTCCATCGGGGGTGGGTCGCCACCGGGCGCCACGGGGAACATGGAGGTCGGTCCCACGTGCCGGGCGCGGTGCGAGACGCCGGTGATGGTTACCAGGTCGGGTGACGCGCCGTCGACGAGGGAGGTGGCGTGGTCCAGATCTGCGGAGATCGCCACGTCCACGCCCTCGACACGGTTGCTCAGCACGCGCAGCCGCGGGGAGACACTGCACCCGGGGTTGTTGAAGGTCCGCTGGTCGGTGTCCACTCCGAGGTATCCGGTGGTGCTGACCACCCGTTGCAGGCGCGCCACGAGGCTGACGCCGGTGGTCGGCGCGAGCCGGATCGTCTCGGTATGCAAGGTGAACTCTGGACCGTGCGAGAGCACCACGCGGTAGCTGCCAGGGGGCAGGGGCAACACGCCCTTGCCGGTGGCCGAGATCAGGGTGTTGGCGGCGTGGTCGGAGCTGACCGGGCCGAGCCACGGAGTGGGCGTGCCGTCGATGCCGAACACGGCCAGCTTCGTCGGAAACGGGCTGGTGGACCCCTCCTCGTGCACCTCGAACACCAGACGGGAGGGGGGGCTGCTGGTCAGCGACAGCGTGCTGGTTCGTTCGGGCCGGATGCCCACCGACGCCGACCGGGTGCTGCGGGCCGCGGTGTGTGCGCGCACCTGGTACTGACCGGCGGGGAGGTCGATCGAGGCCACACCCTGGTCGTCCGTGCGCCCCACGGTGAACGGCTTGCCGTTCAGCTCCAGCTCCAGCGCAGCGTGTTGCAGGGGGTCGCCGGTCTCCGAGCGGACGGTGACGTCGAGGCGGCCGGCGGTGACTCCCTGGCTCTCGAGGATCGCGGGCAGGAGCCCGGCGATCTGGCCCCCCTTTGCGATGGCCAGCCGTCGTTGCACCACGGCCTCGCGGCCAGGTGGAAGCTCCAGAGTCTCCAGCACGACCGTCGAGATCTGGGGTCCGAGGCGGCCCGACATCGTAGCTCCTCGACGGTAGTAGGCGTAGGACGCGTGGTCCGACCAGCCGGCGATCCAGGCCATCGAAGGCGTACCGCCCGGCAGCCGGCCGAGGCCGGGGGCGAAGGGCAGCGTGGCACCCCAGTCGATGTGGTCCCCGATGCGGTACTGCAGCACGCTCTCGGTGCCCCTGTTCTTCACGGTGGTGGTGATCCGCAGGAAGTGCGATCCGGGATGCAGGGTGTATTCGTGCGTCACCCGCAACAAGGGCCTGGCGTCGTCGACGCCGATGAGGCGCAGTGTGGCGGTGCCGCCCAGCTCCTCCAGCTCGAGGCGCTCGAAGCGCGGCGCTGATACGCGTGAGCGACCGATCACCGGCGTGAGGCTTCGCAGGGAGTCCGCTCCGCCCTGGCGCGGACAGCCGTCCACCAGCGATCCGCCCAGGGGCTGCCCGATGCCAGCCACGACCACGGCGATGTGATCGTTCTGGAGCCGGAAGTCTCCCAGCCCGCCCGTGGCCAGCGGTCCCTGCAGACGACGCTCGGCGCGCTCGATGCGTTCCAGCTCCACCTGGTCCACGCGACGTGCGGTGGGGATCGGAGGGAGGGGACGGGGGTCGATGAGATGCTTGGTGCAGCCAGGTCCCATCAGCGCCAGGACCATGGTGGCCCAAATCCTCGACATGCCTGACATTTGGCCAATAGTACGCCGGGGGGGCTATTGCGGGCAACAAGCAGGCTGTGCTAGATCACCCCACAATGGCGCGCGGAGCGGGACCTCGCCTGGTGGCGTGGAGCGCGTGGAACGACGTAACCGAGGAGACCTTCCATGTCTGGCCACAGCAAGTGGAGCACCATCAAGCGCAAGAAGGGCGCGGTTGACGCCAAGCGCGGCAAGATCTTCACCAAGCTGATCAAGGAGATCACCGTGGCCGCCCGCATGGGGGGGGGCGACGCAAACGGCAACCCGCGGCTGCGCAGCGCGATCAACGCGGCCCGGGTGGCCAACATGCCGGCGGACAACGTCGACCGCGCGATCAAGAAGGGCACCGGTGAGCTCGAGGGTGTGGAGTACGAGGAGGCGAGCTACGAGGGCTACGGTCCGGCTGGCGTTGCGATCCTGATCGAGACGCTGTCCGACAACAAGAATCGCACGGTGAGCGAGATCCGGCACCTGTTCAGCAAGTACAACGGGAACATGGGTGAGAACGGGTGTGTGTCGTGGATGTTCACCAAGCGCGGCGTGGTGGTGGTGGACAAGGAGGGGACGACCGAGGACCAGCTGATGGAGCAGTCGCTGGAACTCGGCGCCGACGACATCAGGGACGAAGACGACGTGTTCGAGGTCTACTGTCCGCCCAACGATCTGACCCAGGTGAGCGATGGGCTGCGGGACGCCGGGTTCAAGGTGGAGTCCGCCGACGTGCAGATGATCGCGCAGAACACGGTGAAGGTGGAGGGGCGGGACGCGGAGGTGTTGATGCGGCTGGTGGGCATGCTGGAGGACCACGAGGACGTGCAGAACGTGTGGGGCAACTTCGATATCGATGAGGCGTTGCTGGCCGAGCTCGACGGCTAGCGCGTGGTCGACCGTCCCCACCCATTGATCCTCGGTGTGGATCCAGGGAGTCAACGCGTGGGCTACGGGTTGCTGCGGTGTCACGGCCGGCAGCTCACCGTGGTGGACAGCGGGACCATCGTCGTGACCAGGGGCCAGGACCTGAGCCAGCGTCTGGGGCTTCTGCTGCAGGGATTCGAGGCGATGATCGAGCGGCACCAGCCGGACGAGGTGGCGGTAGAGGACGTGTTCACCGCGCGCAACGCCCGCAGCGCGCTGACGCTGGGACAGGCCAGGGGGGTGGTGCTGGCGGTGGCTGGCCGTCGGGGTCTGCCGCTGTTCGCCTACGCGCCGGCCACGGTGAAGCGCGCCGTGAGCGGATATGGACGGGCGGACAAGCAGCAGATGCAGCACATGGTGCAGGTGCTGCTCTGTATGCTGCGGCTCCCGGCGCCCGACGAGGCCGACGCGCTGGCCGTCGCCATCTGCCATGCACTCCATCCACGGGTGACCTGATGATCGCACACCTCAGAGGAACGTTGCTGGACCGTGGGCTGCAAAGCGTGGTGCTGGACGTGGGGGGTGTGGGCTATCTGGTGCAGGTCTCGCTCCAGACGCTGGGCGGCCTGCCACCGGTGGGCCACCCGGTGGAGTTGCGTTGCCACACGCACGTGCGCGAGGACGCGCTCCAGCTGTTCGGGTTCGTGGAGCAGGCGGAACAGCAGGCCTTCGAGCTGCTGATCACGGTGTCGGGCATCGGAGCCAGGCTCGCGCTGACCATCCTGTCGGGCATGTCGGTGAGCGATCTGCTGAGGGCCATCGCGGGCGCGGACCATGCCCGGCTGCAGACCATCCCCGGTGTGGGGAAGAAGACCGCGGAGCGGATGGTCGTGGAGCTGAGGGATCGCTGCGCCAAGCTGGCGGTGCGCCAGCCGCTGGCCGTGGCGGGGCGGTCGCCGGAGGTGGTGGAGGCCCTGGCCAATCTGGGCTACAAGAGAAACGTGGCCGAGCGCGCCGTGGAGCGGGTGCTGAAGCGGGAGGGCGGGAGTTCTCTGACAGCCGAGGGGCTGCTGCGGGCGGCGCTGGCCGCGGTACAGGAGTTGTGAGCTGATGGACGAGCGCATCGTCTGCGCCGATCTCGAGCCCGCGGAGGGTCTGGAGGAGCTGACGCTGCGGCCCCGGCGTCTGGGGGAGTTCATCGGCCAGAGCCGGATACAGGACAACCTCCGGGTGTTCATCACCGCGGCCCGCAACCGGGGCGAGGCGCTGGACCACGTGCTGTTCTGTGGTCCGCCGGGGCTGGGCAAGACCACGCTGGCCTACATCCTGGGACACGAGCTCGGCGTTCAGGTGCACATCACGAGCGGGCCTGCCATCGAGCATCGTGGCGTGCTGGCCGGGCTGCTGACCACGCTCGAGCCGCGGGATATCCTGTTTGTCGACGAGATTCACCGGCTCAACCCGGCGGTGGAGGAGTACCTCTACCCGGCGATGGAGGACATGGCGATCGACGTGCCCAGCGGCACTGGCGCCTTCTCCCAGACGCTGCGATTGACGCTCAAGCCCTTCACCCTGGTTGGGGCCACCACGCGCAGCGGGCTGCTCACGTCGCCGCTGAAGGACCGATTCGGCATCGTCGAGCGGCTGGAGTACTACGACCCCGCCGACATGCAGCGCATCGTGGTCCGCTCGGCCGCGATCTTCAACGTGCCCATCACGGCCGATGGGGCGCAGGAGATCGCCCGACGCAGCCGCGGGACGCCGCGAGTCGCCAATCGTCTGCTGCGGCGGGTCCGGGACTTTGCCGAGGTGCAGGGGGACGGGAAGGTGTCCCTCGACGTGGCGCGGGAGGCGCTGTCGGCGCTGGCCATCGATGCCTGCGGGCTCGACGGGCTGGACCGCGCGCTGCTGCACGCCGTGATCGAGAAGTATGCGGGGGGGCCGGTGGGGATCGATGCCCTGGCCACCGTGCTGCACGAGGAGCGGGACACGCTGGAGAACGAGGTGGAGCCGTTCTTGATCCAGCTCGGGTTTCTGCAGCGGACACCCCGGGGGCGGGTGGCGATGCCGGCGGCCTTCGCGCACCTGAACCTGCCGATGGAGGGCCAGGGAACTTTATTCTAGGCCAGGGCTCTAACAGACAGGCATGTGGAGGAGCACGCGATGACGCAGCGCGATTTGCCCTTGGCTGGAGACGATCGGCCGTCCCTCGCCACCCGTCTGGAATCCCTCGCCATCATCCCCAATTTGCTGTTCGGGGCGCTGGTCATCCTGGCCCTGATCTCGATGCAGGGGGGGAGCCGGGTGGCGCCGCTGGTGCAGGGGGAGCGCGGGACCACGACCCGGATTGCCCAGCTGGAGCGGGACCTGCGCCATCGACCGCACAACGTGCAGGACGCCATCGAGCTGGCGCGGCTGTACCAGCAGGTGGGGGAGTTCCCCTGGTCCTACGACGCGTTGCTGGACGCAGAGCGCTCGGGCAGCGACGAGCCTCAGTGGCGGATGATGCTGGGCCTGGCGTACCTGGAGCTGGGCAAGAACGACGACGCGGTGCGTGTGCTGCACCAGACCCACTCCCGATGCAAGCGGCAGCCCACGTTGTGCGACTGGAACCAGCGCACCAAGCTCCGGATCTTCCTCACGCTGGCGCGGATGTTCAAGAACCGGGGCATCGATTCGCGCAAGCACCACGAAGCGGCGCAGAAGGCGCTCCAGGAGCTGCTGAAGCCGGTCCACGCCGATCCGGACAAGATGCGACCCAAGGCCCCCGCGGCCCCCGCATCGTCGGCCAGCGCCAAGCAAAAGGGCTGAAGAGGTGTCCAGAAATCGCGTGACAGACACTGACCGTGCGACCCGAGGAGGCGCGGCTGCATGGCGACCCGGGGGTAGGTGGAGGGAGCGCTGCTATCGGGCAGAGCTGGTGTCGGCTGAGGG
>Ga0210044_10010613_pt1 | contig 10923 bp, 7 predicted proteins | sample CryGey13umfilter_2_FD_183959 | JGI IMG/M metagenome (GOLD analysis project Ga0210044, IMG submission 183959) | Groundwater microbial communities from aquifer in Utah, USA - Crystal Geyser 4/9/14 3 um filter (SPAdes) (version 2) | ecosystem: Environmental > Aquatic > Deep subsurface > Groundwater...
GCGTGGCTTTATAGGAGGGCATTTTACCTTTCCCGTCGGAGATAATGGCGGCCGCGTCCACGTCGTCGGGGATGGCGGTCAGGTCCATCGCTTCCGGCTTCACTTTGAACATCTTGGCCATGGCGGGGTTGCCTTTTTTGTTCTTGCCGTGGCAGGAGGCGCACATCTTGTTATAGTTGGCTTCGGCCTCCCCGGCGAAAGACGGGAGTGCCTGCGCGCAGAATAGTGAAACCAGCGCAACCGCGACGAGATTCGTTTTCATAATGTTCTCCTTAAAAAATAAACGCCTCGCGGCCGCCCGGTACTTAACCGCCCGTAGATCCCGCTGCCGGTCAAGAACCTTCTTAATGCAGGTACGGCCGCTTCTTGATATTTTACATAAATATCCCGGGCACCGCAAAATATCCCCGATCTTTTGCCCCCGATTTTCCGCGCCTGACCATAAGGAAGCGCAGCGGCCTGGCGGACCTGCCTGCTGCGGCCGCGAACCTGGAAACCCGGGTGCTGAGTTCGTATAGGCCGAACAGGGGAGCGGCGAAGATGGCTATATTAAAGATATCCAGGCATCCGGGTCAAAAGTTCCGGCCGGTTTTCCTGTCTTTACTTACAATAATAATTATTATATTTCCTATAATAGTCCAGGAGCAGGCCGCGGAAAAAAGTTCCCCGGGAGCCGGGGAGACCTGGCCAAGCTCCCGGGTAGTTCGCCCGAGGCGCTTTGCCGCCAGCTCGCCGGGTTCCGCAAAAAAGGCTGGATAGCCGTAGCCGGGCGGGAGGTAAAAACAAAAGACCGCTCCGGGCTGGAGCAAGTCTCTCGGCGGTAAGGCGCCGGCGGGGCTCAGGGCCGAAGCATAGACTAAAATCAATCCGGCTCTTGATATTTTACAATCCAGTTGTCGCCCGATTATGATATGATTTATTGTAGTAGGTTATATTCGCTGGGGCTATTCTGTTCGCGGCGCATAAAGCAGTTCGGGCCGCATGGCCGTTTCGACGACTAAATTAACGGAGGAATAAATAATAAATGAACACCAAAAATGCAAAGTTGCTTTCGCTTATGGCCTTGGCGGCCATGGCGGTAGCTACCTTCTCTTCGGATGCGAACGCCACGGCACAGTTCGCCCGCAGGTATAATGTATCATGTAATCTGTGTCATACCGCGTTTCCCCGCCTGAACTCTTTCGGCGAGAAATTCGCCATGAACGGGTACCAGATGCCGGGAACCAGCGGCGAGGACACCCAGACCAAGATCAGCGACAATCTTTCCCTGGGCGACATCGGCAAGATGGCCAGCCTGCGTATTTCTATCATTCCTTTCTCCACCAAGAAGGGCGGCTTAACGGTAGCCGGGCATAGCAAGGACCAGACCGCCATCGGCCGCGGGCAGTGGTTCCAGTTCTTCACCGCCGGCTCCATAGCAAAGAACATCTCTATCTTCATAGAGACCGAGTTCGAGAACGACAAGCTGCATAATAACTGGCTGTACATGGGTTTCCACAACCTGGCCGGCCCCGAGGGCGCCCTTAACTTCAGGGTGGGCAATCTCTGCGCTTTCGACTGGCATTCCGTGTCCGGAAGGCTGCGCGCCAACCCCCCGCTTAAATATTCCATCATGGGCTCTTTCAAGAGCGCCAAGGGCGGCTCCGGTAACGAGGACCAGCTTGGTATAGCCAGCGCCAATCCCGGCGCCGAGGTTTTCGGCTATAGCGGCAACTTCCTCTATTCCGGCGTCGTGCAGAGCGGCAAGCAGGTGACTGCTTCCGGCCCCGACACTAACCAGTTCCAGAACTATACCGGGACCCTGGGTTATATGGTCAATGACGGCGATTTCGAGGGCAGCAAACTTACCCTTTCCGTCATGTCCGCCGTGGACACTTCTTCCTCCAGCTACAAGCAGCGCAAGGACAACCTGTACGTGTTCTACCCCGGCGTGACCATAAGGTATAAAGGCCTCGACTTGCAGGGCGCTTTCCTTTACGCCAAGGAAGATAACTACAAGCTGGCAGCCGCAAAGAACAAGGCTATAACCCGCGGCGTGGGCGCCGGCGCCGGTTATTACATAAAGGACAATGTGTACGGCCACTTGCAGTACGACTGGCTGGCCTCCAAGGACGCCAGGAACCTGGGCAAGTACATAACCGAGCATTACGTGTCCCCTTCCGTCTGGTTCTTCCCGCGGGCCAATATCCGCATGGGCCTGACCGGCAAGTACGATATGGACGCCAAGAACGCGAACCACAAGTTCAAGAAGCATGAGGTGTTCAGCACGATAAGGGCGATGTTCTAAGCCTTTTTTGACCGCGTCTTAAAACGGGCGCCGCTCCCAGGGGAGCGGCGCCTTTTTTTAGGCCAGACGGCGGGCAAACGGCCCAGAAACTGACTATGAGCTTAGCGCGCCCCCCCGGCCCGCTCTTACGTTTGTTAATGCCGGCCGGGGAATCGGGTTTGCGGGCACGGTAGCCGCCCGCTTTGCCGGTGCGGGCAGGAAAGAAGGCGGGCTTGCGCCGACCTGCGATGGCGGAGGCCGAAGCCACAGCACGTATGTCACCCCCCGGACATAGAGCTGCAGAAAATAGTATAAAGGCCGACCCGGACAAGGCCATGCCGCGAAAGGAGAATGTTTTTAAATAGACGCGTACTGTTAGTTTTTTGAGGGATACGAAGCAGGCTCATCTAAGGGGCAATGCCACTCCCGGGCGGACCGCAGTTCCGGGCGGGAGCCTGCCGGAATATTGATCGGATTTTAAGGCAGGTTCTGCGTCCACACCGCGTAGCGCTCGCCGCTGGCGGCCAGGGTCCAGCCTTCGCCGGGGTTCCAACCCCAGTTCTTGCCAAGCTTAAGAACAACCCTCTGGTTCTCGCCGTCAATTACCGCGGCGTAAAGCTCGTTAGTGGCCTGCATTATGGCCATGCGGCTGGTAGAAGTTATCCCCGCCCTCTTCCTTATATCTATAAGCTTCTGCAGGCTGCTGCGGTAGGCCCGGCCCCAGTCAAAAAAATGCGGCCAGAAGACGCAGGGGATGCCGGGGTGAGTAAGGATATAGGCGTAGCCCATCAGGCGCTGCGTTTTATATTCAGCCGAGGCGTTCTTGAGAAAATTAGGGTCGCGCGGGGAAGTGTCGTGGCTCTCAACATAAGTAACTGACTTCGCCGGCCACCAGCCGATAAGCCCGGAGGGGCGGCCATTGTCGTTAAGCATCTCATAGCGCTCGTTCTCCACCGCGCCTATAAGCGCGTAGCGCGTGGTAAAGTCGAAAGCGGTAGAGGCATTCACCTGGCCGGGATTGCTGTCGGTAGCGGAGACCCAGTCGGCCAGCATCTGGCGGTTGGTATCGTAAAACTCTCCCACCGAGAAAACCGGGCTGGAGGCCTCATTGTAAAGCTGCACATAATGGGCCGGATAGCCCTTTACCATATCGTAGCGCCAGCCGTCGAAGCCGACGGTATTCTTTAACCAGCGCAGAAAGATCTTGGTGTCCTGCTGAACAAGAGCGTCCCGGTGGTCAAGATCGCGGCAGCCGTGCTCGCCCTGGCCTTCGTCGTCATATTTGCTCTTGGGAGAACCCTGCCATTCGTCGTTGCGCACTATAACGCTGCTGGGCCAGTCCGGGGTAGTGAAGTCGGCCCAATCTCTGGTTCCGTTGCGGTGATTGATGACCACGTCGGCAACAACCTTGACTCCCGAGGAATGCATGTTCTTTACAGCCCTGAAAAGGTCTTCTTTCTTTCCCCACTGCGAATCCGCGTTATACCACTGGTTGGGATAATAACTGCCGTTGGAGACCGGCGGGAACCAGACCAGGTCGAAACCGGCCCGGCCTACCTCGCCGGCTTTATCCGCGAGCACGCCCCACCAGCCCTTAGCAGGGTGATACCAGTAATCGTCAGCATACCAGTGAAAGCCCTGCAGCATTATGAGCTTGCTGGCAACAGTGTCCACCCGGTTCTGCTTTGCGGGCTTGAAGGTTTTATCGGAATAAAGAGAGGAAGCGCGGAACCATTCGGCCCGGGCAGGGGTTACTAAAGGGGAATTTTCAAGGCGTACGCTGGAAGGTTCGGGGATGACAAATTCAAAGGGCTCAGCCTCCGCTTTAAGGGTATCCGCCGCGGGACCGGCGCTGAGAAAAGACAGGCCGGGAAGGGTAAGGATGGAAATCGCAAAAAAGACGCGGAAAAATCCTGATACTATCGGCATAGTTTCTCCCTGAAAGTATCTATCGTCTATATTATACAGAATCAGGATTAAAACGCCAGTACCCTGGGGCCCCCCTCCTTCTGGGCCTATTAGCCCGGAACAGGGGTGAATTCCCGCTCAGCAGGAGACCAGGTCAACGCTGAAGGTGTCTTCATTGAGGACCAGGTTAAGCGACTGGCCCGAGGCTTCGCCGTAAAGGTAGTTGCTCTCTTTAAGCGCGGTATTCCAGCGCGCAAACTCTTCCCTGGTCCAGGCCCAGACCTCTATCCGTTCGCCCTTGTTAATTTCTTTCTTAATTACTTCGCGCAGCCGGCGTCCGCCGTCCACGCCCTCTTTAAGGATCACCAGCCGGCCGTCTTTTATGCGCCTTGCCACCTTTGTAAGCTTATTGACAGCCACATTGCCGCATTCTACCCAGACCTTTATCCCCCCGACGCCGTCCGGGACCATCAGGTCCGGGATAAACCCGATATCGGACAGAGCGTAATCCTTAGGCCCGGGCTCCACTGGCTCGCCGTCAAAAAAAAGAACGGCCGCCGCCAGGCGCAGGGCCAAATGCTCATGGGTTTCCTCGTCATTGCCAACTATGATAACCCGGCGGGAACCGCCGTTTATATTAAGCTCGCATCTTAGTGTCATATTTTTTCCAGGAGCCGTATTGCGGCCTCGGCGCGCCCCGCTGCGCGGCCGCGCATCGGCTCTATTATCTCTTCAGTTCCGGGCCCGGCCAAAGCTATCCTGTACGGCTGCCCCAGCCCTCTGACAATTAAATAGTAAGCGGTAAGTTCGGCCTGGTCCTCGGCCCAGGATTTTGAGCCGTAAAGAGAGACGAACGGGCTATTCTTCAGGCCCCTGTACAGCCCAGGCGCTTCGGGCATTGCTATTTTGGGGCCGCCGCCAAGTCCGTAAAAGGTCAGCTTTTCCCTGCCGGGATAATCCCTGCCGTGAACCGGGGCAGAATAAGAAGCCCAGTTTTTGGTAAACAGCCCCTTATCCGGCCCGGCCAGCCTCCGGTAGCGCTCCGGAACTTCCGGGTCCGCCAGCGGGGTGATGCCGGACATATAATCCGCGGCATGCGCGGATTCATGAAACAATGCATAGGCCAGGCCCTTGTATTTTGAGCCCGCGTCCACGGAGAGCTTCCAGCCTTTAGCCGGGATAAAGCAGCTGCGCTCTCTTTCGGTCAATGTTTCGGAAAGGGTTTGCCTGAGAACCGCCGGGTTCAGCGCCATGTGAAAATAAAGCCTGCCGCGCGGGTCCGCGACCCAGCTGGTCATCCCGTTGCCCGCAAAACCTTCTACAAAATAAAGCCCGACGCACTTTTCCCTGAAGAGGCGCTCCACCCCGGCCGGCATCAGCCTCAGGTACTCAAAGATCAGCGCTTTCTCCGCGGGCGAAGGAGAATAAGACTTATAATCCGGCCTCCCGTCCATAAGCCGGTACTGCTCAAGCACTTTCTCCGGCATCGGCCCTATCCTTTCTTCAAGGGAGGAGGAGGGGTTATAGCCGTAAAACTCCAGCCTGGCCATGGGCGGCAGCTCCGAAGGCGGAATTTTTTTAGCGCACGAAACGGTCCAGCAAAGAAGCAGGCCCAGGCAGAGAAACCGCGTAAAAGGTTCTTTCTTCACAATCCCATCCCCGCAGATAGCCCGCTGTTCAGGCTTCAGTATCGTCCGCCGGCGGCTTTGCGCTGTCGATATAAAGCTTCATCACGCAGCGCGCGCAGTCGAATTCAAGCCTGAAGCGGTGGCGCTCGGCGTCTTCCAGATAAAGCGGCTCTACCTCTTTGCCTTTTTTGCAGCGCCCGATCTCGCGGCGCAGGCATAATTTAGTGACCATCAGCGGCTTGCCGCCCAGGTCGGCGCCGGCTTCGGCCGCCATCCCTATCTCTTTTACCCCGTGCCTTTTGTAGAACTTAGCGGCCTTGGTATTAAGCACATTGGCGGTATAATCCAGTTTTTCTTCGGGGTAAGGGTATTCGTTGCGGACTATTTTCACCTGCTCGCGGTCGGGAGCGCGCGCGCCGGCTATTTCAAGGGCCGTCAGCGCCTCGCGGCGCAGGTCGTTAAGCCCGGAGACCGGGATGAAGTAAGGCTGCGATAGTTTAAGCTCAAGGGACTCCAGGTAGAAATCCGTATCGCCCAGCTTCGAAAGCTGCTTTTTTATAGTTTCCAGCGCCCGCTCCGGCTTCTCGGCGGCGGCTTTCACCCCGCGCAACTTGGCCTCCGCCGAAGCCCCGCGCTCGTCGGTGGCCTTCAGGATAAAGCCGCCCTCATAGTCCGAAAATTCAAGCCGGAGCGCGAATTTCCTTTGCGCGCCCTCTCTCTCTATAGCGCGGAGAAAATCTTTATCGAGGTTGCGGTAAACGTCCGTTCCGTTGTACATCCCTTTAAGGTTGTCGGCGCGCACTCGGCCGTCCTTAACCCCGTTCACCAGCGAACCGGACAGCGTTCCGTCCTTGTCAAAAAATGTAATTCCGTCTCCGGGATGCAGCCTCTCGGACATATGCAGCCTGAAAGAGCCGTTCTTTATATCCGAAACCCGCCCGAGCGGCTCTCCCACGAATTTGGGAGTATCCGGCGAGGCGATATTAACGGGGTTGCCGTCCAGGAAATATTCCGAATACCCGCGGTTAAAGGTTTTCCCCGGATTGGATTCAAAGCCCGCCAGGCTTTTACCCAAGGACGGGCGACCATAGCCTTTTTTAGCCATAACCTTGTCCAGTTCGCGGCGGTAGAAAGCGGTTATATTGCGGACATAATCCCTGTCTTTAAGGCGGCCCTCTATTTTAAAGGAGGTTATCCCGGCATCCACCAGGTTCCCCAGCCTCCGCGAGAGGTTCAGGTCTTTAAGGGAAAGCAGGTGTTTATTGACGGCCAATTCCTCGCCGGACTCCTCCTTAAGCGTGTAAAGCTTGCGGCAGGGCTGGGCGCATTCGCCGCGGTTGCCGCTGCGCCCGCCCAGGGCGCAGCTGAGATAGCACTGGCCGCTGTAGGAAACGCAGAGCGCTCCGTGCACAAAGAATTCAAGCTCTACGGTAGTCTTCGCCCTTATGGCCTTTATCTCCGTCAGGGTGAGTTCGCGCGCGAGGATCACGCGCTTGAAGCCCGCCTTCTCCAGGAACAGAACCTTCTCGGGGGTGGTATTGTGCGCCTGGGTGCTGGCTATGAGTGGTATCGGGGGCAGGCCGGCCTCCAGAAGGCCCATGTCCTGAATTATCACGGCGTCCGCGCCGGCTTCCCAGAGCGCGCCGACAAGTTTCTGCGCGCGCGGCAGTTCCTCTTCATTTAGGATGGTATTGAGCGCGACATAAACCTTTGCGCGGAATTTATGGGCGTAAACAGCCAGTTTCCCGATAGAGGAAACTGTGTTTCCCGCGGCGGCGCGGGCGCCGAAGTTCTCGGCGCCTATATAAACCGCGTCGGCGCCGCAATTGACCGCGTCCATGCCGGTAGCGAGGTCCCTGGCCGGCGAAAGGAGTTCTAGAGTTTTTTTATTCATAATAATGCGTCCATCCCGAAACTTTGCAGCCTGGCGCCTGCGTGGTAATTTCCCGCTGCTTCACGTTCTATCCGGGCGGGACCAGCACGCCCGATTCTCAGCCGGAGCTCCGGCCCTCCGGGCGCCCGGCGAATTCCGAATCTATCTTATAGTACCTGAAAGTCAGCTTGGCCACTCTGGTAATAAAATTCTTTGCGCTGGAATAATTGGGAACCTCGGAGGTAAGCACCGCTATGACATAGTCCCCGCGCGGAGAGAACACTATTCCCACGTCGTGACAGGCTTTGCGCAGCAGCCCCGTCTTATGACCTATCTCCCAGCCCAGGGGCAGGCCGCGGCGCAGGCGGCTGCGGCTCTTGTTATGCTTGAGCACGTCCAGCATAAATTCGCTGGATTCCCTGCTTACCAGTTTCCCTTCATAGACCTGCTCCATAAGATAGGCCATCTCGCTGGCGGTCGTGTAATTCTCCCTGACTACCCGGCCCGAAGTCAGGCTCATACCCTCGGGAGTTATATTGGTATGTTCAAGGCCCATTTTCCTGAACGACTCCGAAAGGTAAGGCATGCCGACCGAATCTATCAGCATCCTGGTAGCGGTATTATCGCTCTCCGTGATCATCTTGTAAATGATCTCCATTACGCTTAAGGAAGTTCCGTCCCTCACCCATTTGAGGGACCCTGAACCGCCCACCCGCTTTTGCCTTGTAAGCTTTATCTGCGTGTCCAGGGTCATCGACCCCGTCTGTATCTTTTCAAAGACAGCCGCCATGATAGGCACTTTAACGAGGCTGGCGGACGGGAACAGCCTGTCGGCATTATAGCTCCAGGTTTTGCCTGTTTCTATATCCTTGATATAGATCCCGACCCGGCCCTTATAAGCGCGCGAGATCTTACCGAGGCTCGACACCATGGCCTGCCATTCGGCGTCCTTTATCGGGGCCTCCACTACTCTCTTCGGTTCCGGCTTCTCGCCCAGGCTTCTGAGCAGGCCGTCCCCGACATAATAGACGGAGACGCCGCCCGCCGCGGCTATAAGCAGGGACAGAAAGAGCTTTCCCGCCAGGCGGTAAAAAACTCCGCCCGGCTTGCGGGGCGGCGCAGTGGCACTGTGCCGTTTATCGTGGCCGTGATTTTGTTGCAATTTGAACTCCGGGTGCGGACAGGGCGCGGCTCCGGAAACGCGGGCCGTGCGGATGAAACCATTGCTTACGGTTCATCCGCATGGCACCATTCGCCCGAGGCCCTAGACTTTCAGTTCCAGGGCTTCGCCTTCGCCTTTATAGTCCACATTAAGAACGTCGCCGGCCTTCATGGAGCTGTTAAGGAGGAACTCGGACATCGGGTCCTCCAGGAGCTTCTGCACGGTGCGGATAAGCGGGCGGGCGCCGTAGTTGGCGTCAAAGCCCTGCTTAACAAGGAAGGTCTTGGCGGCCTGGGTGATATTGAATTTCACGCCCTTGGCTTCCAGTTTTTTAGCCACCTTGGCCAGGCTGAGCTCAAGTATCTTCCCGGTGTCGGCTTCCGTAAGCGGGCGGAAAACTATTACTTCGTCTATGCGGTTGATGAATTCGGGATTAAAGACGCGCTTAACCTCGTCCATCACGGTGTCTTTCATCTCGCGATAATCCTTTTCTTTGTCGTCGGCCGGCATGAAGCCGAGCGTCTTGCCTTTAGAGATAAGCCGCGCGCCGACATTGGAAGTCATGATAAGGATGGTGTTCTTGAAGCTGACCTTGTGGCCCAGGCTGTCGGTGAGCGTGCCCTCGTCCATGATCTGGAGGAGGATATTGAACACGTCGGGGTGGGCTTTTTCTATCTCGTCGAGCACCACCACGCAGTAGGGCTTGCGGCGCACGATCTCGGTGAGCTTGCCGCCTTCCTCGTAGCCGACATACCCCGGAGGCGCCCCGATAAGGCGCGACACGGAGAATTTCTCCATGTACTCGGACATGTCTATGCGCACCATGGCTTCCTCGTTGCCGAACAGGAAGTCCGCCAGCACGCGGGCCAGCTCCGTCTTGCCGACCCCGGTGGGGCCGAGGAAAATGAAATTGCCTATGGGCCGCTTCGGGTCTTTCATCCCGGTGCGGCTGCGCTTTATGGCCTGGGAGACTATGGTTACGGCCTCGTCCTGGCCTATCAGGCGCTTGTGGATCTCGGTTTCCATGTGCTGCAGCTTCTGGGTCTCGGTTTCGGTCATGCGGGTGACCGGAATACCGGTCCACTTGGACGCTATGCCCGCTATGTCCTCTTCAGTCACTTCCGGGAAAACCTTGTCGCGGCCCTCGCGCCATTTCTTGCGGGAATCCTCAAGGGCTTTCTTCAGCTCCTTCTCGCGGTCGCGCAGCTTGGCGGCTTTCTCGTACTCCTGGCCGTAGATAGCGGCGTTCTTTTCCTTGGCGGCCTCTTCTATCTCGGTCTCTTTTTCCTTGAATTCCGGGGGCGCCACGGACAGCTTCAGGCGGGCGCGGGAACCGGCCTCGTCGATGAGGTCTATAGCCTTGTCGGGCAGCGACCGGTCGGTGATATATTTATCGGACAGCTGGGCCGCGGCGAAAATAGCCGCGTCGGTATATTTGCATTTATGATGCGCTTCGTACTTTTCCTGCAGGCCCTTGATGATCTCGATGGTTTCCTCCACGCTGGGCGGCTCCACTATCACCATCTGGAAACGGCGCTCCAGGGCGGGGTCATGCTCGATGTGCTTGCGGTACTCGTCGAAGGTGGTGGCGCCTATGCACTGCAGCTCGCCGCGGGCGAGGGCCGGCTTGAGCATATTGGAGGCGTCTATAGCGCCTTCGGCCGCGCCGGCGCCGATGACGGTATGCAGCTCGTCTATGAACATAATGATATTGTTCTTGGCCTTGCGGATCTCTTCGATAATGCCTTTAAGGCGCTGTTCGAATTCTCCGCGGTACTTGGTTCCGGCCACTATGGAGGCCAGGTCCAGGCTGAGCAGGCGCTTGCCCACCAGGGTGTCCGAGATCTCTCCGGAAATTATCTTCTGGGCGAGGCCTTCCACGATAGCGGTTTTGCCCACTCCAGGCTCGCCTACCAGCACGGGGTTATTTTTGGTGCGGCGGCCGAGCACCTGTACCAGGCGGTCGATCTCGTCGGAACGGCCTATTACGGGGTCAAGTTTGCCTTCCTTGGCCATCACGGTCATGTCGCGGGCGAATTCGTCAAGAATAGGGGTCTTGGTCTTGCTTTTTGTGGCGGTATGGGCG
>Ga0210044_10010620_pt1 | contig 10916 bp, 9 predicted proteins | sample CryGey13umfilter_2_FD_183959 | JGI IMG/M metagenome (GOLD analysis project Ga0210044, IMG submission 183959) | Groundwater microbial communities from aquifer in Utah, USA - Crystal Geyser 4/9/14 3 um filter (SPAdes) (version 2) | ecosystem: Environmental > Aquatic > Deep subsurface > Groundwater...
TTATCATTTTCAAGCGATAAAAATGAATGTTCGGTCAGCATTTTTCCGTCATGCGTATCAGAAGTAACAGCGAGCAGAGGATAATTATATTCATAACCTTTTCTTACAATATTTGCTTGTGCAACATTTCCGCTGTGTGGGTAAAGAGAATATTCAATTTCGTGAAATCCCATGTCTGCACTTTTATCAGGCCACTTTGGCGAGCGAAGCAGTGAAAGCCGAATTACATTTCCTTTAATATCATAACCGTACTTTGATTTGTTTAGCAAACTTATTCCGAAATCTTTTTCGGATAAATCAGCCCAGCGTAAAGCAGGCGTTTCCCATTTGCCTTTGTCGGCTTGAGCTTTTAATGTGGTCGAACGTTTAATAGTTCCGTAAGGGATTTCAAATGTTGCCAGACTATCATAAACATTGACCGGAAATGCAACTTTCAGCATGGTTTTTTCCTCAAACCATTCAACATTCATTTTGAAATCAATCCGATCAACTTTTTTGTAAAGAATAATATCTTGAGTAAAGAAACTGTTTGGAAAATCCTCAGTTGGAAATTCTTTTACAGTTCCGGGTTTTAAGTAGTCGAAATATGCACGAAGCACTGTCATCACACTTCCGTCTTCAATAATTTCCATCTTACGGAATTTGTAAGGAAACTCAACTCCCGTCAAACCAATATTCCATGCATCCCAGACAGAAGGTTTGTCTTCGAGCAACTGCAACTTGTTCCCTGAATCTGTCAGCAAGTTTCTTTTGTTACGTTTGTCAAATATCTGATTGATCCAGCCGGTTTTGGCGTCGATATTCAGTTTGAAGAAATCATTTTCCAATGCAAGTTCTATCATTTGCGGAGGAACACCACTGAGATTATTAAGTGCAACATTAACAAGAGATTTCTTACTGCTTTTCTCCGATTGATTTTCAGATTCAGTAATCAAAAAAGTTTTATAGCCAAGCGAAGGAACATTTTCAGCAAAGAATAAAATTTCTTTTCCATATTTCGATTTTGCAACTTCCTGGGATAGAATTTCATTTCCGTTCACGTCAAAAATTTTTCTGATTTTGTTATCATTTGGAACTGTTAACCGTACAATATCATTTCTGTCCCATGAAAGCGGGTTGAAAACAACAACCGGTTTTCCGTTTTTGATTTGACTTGTGTTAATATTTTCAGCAATTTTATTCAGAGCATTTGTCAAAACAACATTCCCGATTTTCTTCGCCTCGGCATAATCCTTTTTAGCATCAATATAAACTTCATTAATACTTGAGCCGGGAAGTATATCATGAAACTGATTGAACAAAACAATTTTCCATGCATCGTTCAAATCATCTTTGGGATAAACCAAACCGAGCTGATTGACAAAACTTGAAAATTTTTCGGAATTGGAAAGCAGCACTTCATTCTCACGATTGGCTTTTTTAATATCTGATTGTGTTGTCATTGTTCCGCGGTGATATTCAAGATAAAGTTCATCTTTCCATGTCGGGATATTTTGCAAATCCTGTTTTTTCAGCCATGATAAATATTCATCGGCTGTACCGAATTCAATATTTGGATAAATATCAAGTTTGGCAAGTTTATCAATTCGTTTCATCATTTCAATCGAAGGTCCGCCGCCATGATTTCCGACACCGAATAAAACCATTATATTCGTAAATCCGGTGTTTGCTTCAAATTGTCTCGACCAATCAACAAGACCAACGGGATTTGAAATATCATTCACATAATCAAACGGGAAATAAGTTAAAATTCTTGAACCATTTGGAGCTTCCCACCAAAAAACACGATATGGAAAAACATTTGTATCGTTCCAGCCGATTTTTTGTGTGATGAAAACATCAATTCCTGCATTCAGCAAAAACATCGGCAGATTCCAGTTATATCCGAATGAATCAGGATTCCAGCCAATTTTCGCACGCTTGCCGAGATTATTTTCAAAAAATTTCTGTCCATACAAAAGCTGACGTGACCACGAAATTCCGTCGGGCAAATTACAATCGGGTTCAACCCACATTCCACCGACAATCTCCCAACTTCCTTTTTTTACTTTATCTTTTATCTGCTCAAACAAGTCCGGATATAAATCACGCATCCACTCATAAAACGCAGCCTGACTTTGTGAATAGGCAAAATTTTTTGTTTCATCGCCGCGTGCTGCATACATATTCATCACTGATGAAAAAGTATGATAGCAAACATCAACTGTCTCTTTTTTTCTCCATAACCATGCAGCATCAATATGCGCGTTTGCTGTAAAATGAATTGTAAACTTTTTTGCAAACTGTGATACTGGTTTAAGTTCTTTTCTTGTTTTATCCAGCGAAGCCAAAAACTTTTTTTGATTGCCGTTTCTTAAAGCATCAATATCAATTTTTGTCACAGCTTTTTCAAAAATTTCATTCAGTTTTATTTTTTCATTCCTGTCAAACTTTGATTTATCAATTTTGGGGTCGATAGTCACGCGGCTGTTTGACTGATAAGTATCGAAACTCAGCAACTTTTTACCGACTTTCAGACTTGTAATAAAATCCGTGACTTCTGATTTAACAGAATTAGAATCACCAAAATCAAGTTTAGCCTGTATTAATCGCATTGGTCCGCCGGTATTGACAGCTTTAATCACGACGACAAACTTTTGGTTCGGTTTTGCATCTTCAGTTAAAACAAATTCACCATTCCAGAGAAATTGCCCTTTGCTTTCTCCGTTTATGAACATATAACCGTAATCATCAACGGTAAGCAAAAATTTTATTCTGCCTTTTATTTCTTCTGTGGCAATATATTTTGGAAGTTCAATAACTTTTCTGAACCAGCATGAATCAGGATAAATTCTTTCATCAAGCTGAAGTGTTTTCCAGTTTGAATCATCATAATCATTTGCAGAAATTATTCCTGCTGATAATGATAAATCAGTTGAATATTTCCAGTTATTAAAAGAAGCATTGCTGAGTAGTTCAAGCTGCTCGATAATTTTATCTGAGTTTGTCTGCGGAAAAACATTCGCAGCAATAAAAATTAAAACCACAAAAAATCTAGTAATCATTTTTAGTTCCTGATCTATTTCTTTTTTGAAAATTTTTTATAAAGCATAACCGGAAGCAGTATTGATATTATAAGAGTAACTGCAGGAATAATTATTCCAAGTATGGGATCGCCAATCCGCTGTGTTTGTAGAATTACTGCAATCATTTTTCATCCCCGTTTTTATTATGTTTATTATAACTTCTCCACGCTAAAATCAATCCAAGAAATGAAGCGAGATAGGCGATTGACATGCCGATTACCATTGCTAAACCTTTATCCATTTTCTTTCTCCCATCTTACTTTCTTTTCAAGTTCTTCAAGATATTTGTGTTGCTTTTCTTCATATTCATTTGAAACGGCTTTCAGTTTTGGGTCAATAATCCAATGCATTAAAATGGTCAAAATTATTCCTGCACCAAGAAGTATAAACCCGATTGGAAGCATGAGAACACTTAATCCAAAACCGATTGTAAGCAAAATATAATTCAGCGGCGAAAGAACAATAACATACCAATCTTCCTTTGTCCAGTCATCTGCTTCGCCGGGTTTCCAATTTCGTTTTATCAACCTCATAATTTCACCTCCGCTGAATTTACATCAATTTTTGTAAGCAAGCCAAGTCTTTCGGCTTCTTTTTTTACAGGTCCCCACCAGCCAATCGGTCTCGACATCGCATAATATTTTACAAGATGTTCCATTTTTTCAGGCTTAGTTAAAAATGTAACCGGAATATAAACCATCGCACCAAGAAGCATCAACAGCCAGAACTGCTGATAGTCGGGCAGTTTAGGAATGATTCCAAAAGAAGGAAGAATCCAAACAACAAGCCAGCTCATTCCGAGATTTGCAATCCATGATGAAAGATATCCCCACGCATTAAATCTCCACCATACAACCTGCAAAACATTCGGCAGCCATACACCAGCAGCCATAAGCCACAAAGCAAAAATCAGCCATGAAGTGATTTCTTCCATCATCAATCCGTAAAAAAAAGAACCGATTAATAAAACGAAAGTTGCAACTCTTCCTACCCAAACAATTTCTTTTTCAGTTGCATTCGGTTTAAAATAATGCAAGTACAAATCATGTGTAAAATACATTGCACCAAGATTCAAATGTGTCGAAATTGTTGAAAGATGAATTGCAATTATTGCAGCAAAGAAAAATCCTACCATTCCGGCAGGCATATAATCAAAACCGAGTTTGAACCAGCCCATTTCATATTCTGAAGCATTTTGAATATTCGGGAACAGAACAAAAAATGCAAGTACTGCAACAGCCCAAACAGAATTTCTGATAAGAACCAATGCCGTTCCCCACCAAATTGAATAACTTGCGTCACGTACACTTTTGGCACTTTGAATTCTCTGAGCTTCCGCATACCAGTCAATGCTTGTTCCCATTCCGAAACCGCCAAGAACGGCAATAACCATCATAGTCAGAAACCAAGCAATCGGAAAATCACCGCTGAACCAGCCGGTAAATGCAAATGGATTTAATCTCCATGACTGACCCATTTCTCCGAGTTTGGTTACAATTCCTGACGGTCCGCCTGCTGCAACAATTCCCCATACGGAAACAACAATAATTACAAAGAATGCAATTACACCCTGTTGAAAATCAGCCATTATTACTCCCCAATAACCTGCAGCCAAAACGTAAACGGCACAGATAGCAGAGAAGACAATCAAGCCAACCCATATTTCCCAGCCAAAAAGGTAATTGCAAACCTTTCCCATTGCAATTCCAACCCAACCAAGAATAAACATATTCATAAAAACCTGCCAGCCTGAAATCCAGCCGCGAAGCATTTCTGCACCAAGTCCGCCAAACCTGAGTGTGTTCCATTCTGCCTGTGTATATGCGAGCGAACGTCTAAAAATTCTTGTTGATACAAATGCACTTATCGCACACCACGCAGCAAAAAATGTGTACCATATTCCCGCAAAACCGTAGCGGTAAATAACTCCCGTAACCCACATCGGCGTATCGGTTGCAGTGTGAGTAGCATAAACCGAAGAAGCAGGAAGCCACCAAGGCAAGCCTCTTCCGGCGAGGAAAAAATCACTTTCGCTCCTTTTTCCGAGCCGATAAAATAATATTCCCGCTGCAATCATTACGAGAATAAAACCAATTATCCATATCCAGTCGATAAGCTGAAGTTCTACCATTAATTCTCCATTATAAATTGAATAACTTTTTATATTCCTGATTTATTTTTTCATCAATCCATTTGTAAAATTTTTCTGCTTCGGATTTATCTGTGTTTCCTGCTTTCCGCCATGTTTCAATTACTGGCTGTGTATAATCAAAAATTTCATTTTCGAGCGGAATGATTTTTTGCAAAATCCCATTGCCCTGTTTATTCAGCAACGCAGAAAGATTTAGGTATTTATATCCCGAACCGCGGTTTATCGGGAAAATTTTGTCTTTTAATTTTAATGATTTATCACAAAGGGGAGCAACTTCCTTTTCATTTGATAAAACAACTTTCGGCAGATTCTTGCCGGCTTCAACCCAAACCGGGACTGCAACTGTCGTTAGTGGAAATCCAAGCAAAGTCCAGATTGTTGTCAGTTTTGGATTCTCACCGGCTTTTACTCCATGGATCAATATTGTTGAAGTTGAACTGTTTCGCGGTATAAAATCTTCGAAGAAGACATATTTTAGCTCGTATTCATCGCACTGATAATCACTTGCAAGATTTACATTAGTCAGAGAATGTTTCAAACTTCGGCTTACATTCTGCAGAATAAACTTAAATGACAAATCATTTGATTTTGCAGAGGCACTTATTAAATCGTCAGCATTTTTGTAACGGATATAGCCATAACCTTCATCATCTCTTCCGTCAAAAGAATAGTTCGTCCGGATCAAATATCCGTTTGGTGCAACTTGCAAGTCATTTGCATCATACTTTTTGAAAGTAAAATTATTGCATTCAAAATATGCAGCATTTCCAAGTGCATCAATAACACCAAAATTTGCTTCAACTCCAAGTGGTTTTGGAAGTGAATGCAGCAACTTTTCAAACTCATCAACGCTTGCACAATTTTGGAGTGCCTTTTTCATTAGCACACCTTCCAAATCTTTCAGTTCGGTTACATCATTTACATCTTTCAGATTGTACGATGCAGAATTAATAATTGAAAATCCGGTTGAGTTACTTCCACCCCAAACTTCGTTTCCTTCAGTGTCAGCGGAATTTACAAGTCCAATGTAATCATACTTACCATCATTGAAATACATCAGCTTGTTTTGTTCAAAGTCGGAATCGCGGTGTTTGAATAATATTGGTCTGCCGTCAACTGTATGTTTTCCTGTTATAATTCCCGTTGTGCATGGATAAATAAAAATTGCAGTTAAAATCAAGGCGAGAAAAATATTAATGAGTTGCTTCATCAATTTCCTTTAGATGGTTTTTGTTTGCTGTAAAATTATTAAAAAATGTTTGCTGAGACAAATGCGAATAAATAACTTCACCATTAAATAATGGATGTAGAAAGTATTAATACATTTCATAAAAAGTTTTTTTCAAATGAACTCTTTCTGTTAAAAGCATGTTATAACATTAAATGTCACAACATATATCATTTCTTAACAAAAAGGGGTTAAAATGAAATTCATAAATTATTTGTTTGCAGCATTACTTTTCTCTTTCACATACACAAATGCACAGGTGGAGTGGAGCGTTGATAAATCCCATTCGAAAACTGGTTTCAGTGTTTCTCACCTTGTAATTGCTGAAGTTGAGGGCAAGTTCAATAGCTTTAATGGAAAGATTTCATCAAAGGATGATTCTTTTACAGATGCTCAGATTGAATTTACAATTGATGTAAACAGCATCGATACAGACAATGATGGCAGAGACAAGCACCTGAAATCGGATGATTTTTTTAATGCAGAAAAGTTTCCGAAAATTACTTTCAAAGGAAAATCATTCACAAAAGTTGGCGATAAGAAATACAAACTGATTGGTGATTTTACCATGAGAGATGTAACAAAAGAAATTGCACTTGATGTGAAATTCAACGGCTTGGTGAAAGATCCGTGGGGAAATACAAAGGCGGGATTCAAAGTCACAGGTGAAGTAAACAGATTTGATTACGGTTTAAAGTGGAGCAAATCAGTTGAAACCGGCGGTCTTGTAGTTGGCGATATGGTTCAATTATTAATCAACCTTGAATTGCAAAAGAAGTAAAATGAAACTGGAAGAAGAAATCAGCCAAAAACAATTTCGCAATGAATATCAAAAGTTAGCCGTGAATATTTTTTATACTCACGGCTGGCTTATGGATAATTACAATCAGATTTTTAAGAAATATGCTTTGACAGGGAACCAATTTAATATACTTCGAATTTTACGCGGGCAATATCCAAATTATGCATCAATCAATTTATTGAAAGAAAGAATGCTTGATAAAATGTCAGACGCCTCAAGGTTGGTTGAAAGACTTTGCGCAAAAAGTTTAGTAAAACGCACGATATGCCCGAATGACAGAAGAAAAGTAGATGTTCTGATTTCTGAAAAAGGGCTGAATCTTCTTAATGATTTAGATAAACATGACGTAGATTTTGATAATATTTTGGGAAAGATTTCCGAATCTGAAGCGAAAGAGTTGAACTCTCTTCTTGATAAAATCAGAGATTAATTTGTTTTGTTGATCACGACAATTTTACAATAAACCCGCCCGCCCAAATCCAGCGTTTCTGTTTTGCTATAAAATCATTTTTTTATTGTCTCCATTCTTTATTAATTTAATCCGGGAATAAATTATTTATTAACGGATTATGCAAATGCCCAAATTAAATGAAAGTTTATCTGTTAAATTAAAAGAAAAGTTTGCTTATGCATGCGGTGATTTTGCTTCGTCAATGTTCTGGAAACTTTTTTCAATGTTTTTGTTATTTTTTTATACAGATGTGTTTGGAATTTCTGCTGCTGCTGTCGGGACAATGTTTCTTCTTACAAGAATCTGGGATGCATTAAATGACCCGATTATGGGAATGATTGCAGACAGGACAAACACACGATGGGGAAAATTCAGGCCATATTTACTTTTTGGCGCGCTGCCTTTTGCAATTATTGGCTCGGCTACTTTTTTGACTCCTGATTTTTCACCAACCGGGAAACTAATTTATGCTTATCTGACTTATAACCTAATGATGATGGTTTACACTCTTGTTAATGTTCCTTATTCTTCACTGATGGGAGTGATGACAGAAAACACAGATGAAAGGACCTCGCTGGCTTCATATCGTTTTATCGGTGCTTTTTCGGGCGGACTTGTTGTAACCGCTTCGGCAAATTATCTGGTTGAATATTTCAGTAAAACCGGCAATATAAAATTGGGATATTTCTGGACAGTTCTTATTTATGCTTTTATCGCCGCGGTATTTTTTATTTTAACTTTTGCCGGAACGAAAGAAAGACTGCGGCCATCAAAAATTAAACAATCAAATTTCACTGATGATTTGAAAGATATCAAAAAAAACTCGCCGTGGTTTATTATGCTCGGTGCAAGCATTTCGGTTTTAATTTTTAATTCGCTTCGTGATGGCTCTATTCTGTACTATTTCAAGTATTATATAAAAAGCCAAAGTGTGAATTTTTTCGGAAGTCAGTTCAGTTTTTCGCAATCCGTTTTGGCATCTGCCTATATGTCAATATGGCTTGCGACCAATATAATTGGGGTTATTCTTGCAAAACCTGTCTCACTTAAAATCGGGAAAAAAAACACATTTATGATTTCTGCCAGCACTTCAGCGATATTAAGTTTTGCGATATTTTTCCTCAAACCAGATCAAATTATTTTAATCTTTTTCTCAAATATATTGATTGGAATTTCAGCAGGAATCGTTTTGCCGCTTGCATGGTCAATGTATGCTGATATTGCAGATTATTCTGAATGGAAAACAGGGAGACGTGCAACGGGATTGATATTTTCAAGTTCTTCTATGTCACAAAAATTCGGTTGGACACTTGGCGGGGCACTGAATGGCTGGCTGCTTTCTGCATTTGGGTTTATTGCAAATGTTGAGCAAAGCTCGTTTTCACTGCTTGGAATCCAACTTATGATTAGTGTCTTTGCCGGAACAGGTGCGCTGCTTGCAGTGATTTTTATTTACTTTTATCCGCTTACAGAATCTTTTATTCAGAAAATTTCTGCTGAACTGGAATTATCGAGAAGAGAATCAAACCAAATGGAATAGAAATGAAGACAAAAGAATTTGATAAGAAAGCCAAGAAACTTTTTGATGATTATGAAAAGCTACTTTCGCAAAAAAATAAAAAAAAATCTCAGACAAATGGAATTTTCGACAGATATAAATTCCCTGTGCTCACTGCCGCACACACACCGGTTTTTTGGCGTTATGATTTGAATTATGCGTCAAATCCATTTTTGCTTGAAAGACTTGGAATCAATTCAACTTTTAATGCCGGTGCAATGATTTTTAAAGGGAAGATTATTCTTGTCGTGCGGGTGGAAGGAGCTGACAGAAAATCTTTTTTCGCAATTGCAGAATCAAAAAACGGAATTGACAACTTCCGATTTTGGGATTATCCGGTTTTGATTCCCGAAACAGAAAAGCAGGATGTAAATGTTTATGACATGCGTTTAACACAGCATGAAGACGGCTGGATTTACGGAGTTTTCTGCACAGAAAGACATGATGATTCTAATCAGGATGATACAAGTGCTGCAGTAGCTTCTGCAGGAATTGTGAGAACAAAAGACTTAAAAAAATGGGAAAGACTGCCCGACGTGATTTCGCATTCCGGACAGCAGCGGAATGTTGTTCTTCATCCCGAATTTATTGACAGAAAATATGCTTTGTACACACGTCCGCAAGATGGTTTTATAGAAACCGGAAGCGGTGGCGGCATTGGTTTTTCGCTGATTGATAATATTGAAAAAGCAGAGATTAAAAACGAAATTATAATTGATCCGAAAGTTTATCACACTGTTTATGAAGTTAAAAATGGTTTGGGTCCGGCTCCAATCAAGACTGAAAAAGGCTGGCTTCATCTTGCTCATGGTGTACGAAATACGGCTGCAGGATTAAGATACGTTTTATATTTGTTTCTTACAGATCTTCATGAACCCGGCAGAATTATTGCAAAACCCGCAGGTTATTTTTTATCTCCTGAGTCAGATGAAAGAATTGGCGATGTTTCCAATGTCGTATTTTCAAATGGCTGGATTAAAAAAAATAACGGGGAAGTATTAATCTACTATGCAAGTTCGGATACGCGGTTGCATGTTGCTTCAACAAACACTGATAAACTTTTAGATTACTGCCTCAACACACCTTCGGATAAATTTTACTCGGGCTTAAATCTGAAAGACAGAATAAGTCTTATTGATAACAATCTGAAGTCTTTGAAAAAATTCAGGAAGGAATAAATATTCGTTTTGCTTTTCCTGTCAGGGAATATTAAATCGTTGTCCAAAGGAATTCTATATAGAAACGATTATTTGTAATTGGTGTGTTACCTAAACCCACAATTAAAATCGTGGGTTGTAATTTTGTAAAAATCAGTTGAATATCAAAATATTAATCATTCAAACCTCCAAAGTTTCTGTGATTATCTGTATTAAACCCCGGAGGTATTAATTACATCTCCCCTTAAGCAAAGTTTATAACATTGTCATTATGAACCTGCTTGTCGGCAGACAGGCTTGTTTCAGAATCTTCTTTTGTTAGGTTTTTCCGATGCTGAAATAAACCTTGCCTGACGGCAGTCAGGTTCAATACGTATGGTGATTTACTAAGTATTTTATCTGCGAAAATCTGCTCAATCCGATAAATACGAATTCTAATTTTTTTTGCTGTAAATCAGAAATTGTTTTCATTCGTAAAAATAATTACTGTTTGCTATTGTTTA
>Ga0210044_10010625_pt1 | contig 10911 bp, 6 predicted proteins | sample CryGey13umfilter_2_FD_183959 | JGI IMG/M metagenome (GOLD analysis project Ga0210044, IMG submission 183959) | Groundwater microbial communities from aquifer in Utah, USA - Crystal Geyser 4/9/14 3 um filter (SPAdes) (version 2) | ecosystem: Environmental > Aquatic > Deep subsurface > Groundwater...
TAGAAATAAATTGTAAAACCAGTGAACCGTAGGCAGTGAACTTAAACTAAAAACTCGAAACTAAAAACTTTTTTAAACAGTGAACAGTGAAAACAGAAATAGCTCGAAATAAGTAGAAATACATTGAAATACATTGTAAATTCGTACATTCGTACAATTCGTATTTCGTAAAGAACAATAAACAATGAACAGTGAACAATAAACAATGAAACAATATAACAATTTAACAATTTAACAATTGAATGACCACTGAATGATCACCGAATGACCACCGAATGACCACAAACCCGAAACTATAAACCACAAACCCGAACCCTTTTTTATTTTATACTCTTATACCTATTATTAATATATCGTCAACTTGCTCTTCCTGACCTTTCCAATCTAAAAATTTTTGCTTAATGTGTTTTTTCTGCTCATCAACCAATTCATTGCTAACGCTAACTAATGTATCTTCGAGTTGTTTGTATTTGAATTTTTTACCTTTTGGACCGCCAAACTGGTCGGCATATCCATCGGAAAAAAGATAGAGCATATCGCCTTTTACAACTGGTAAACCATTGTTTGTATACTCATCTCCTACCTCGTCTTCGTTAACCCCAATAGGAAATTTATCAGCTTTAACTTCACTTAAAACATTACTATGTACATAATAAATTGAATTATATGCACCAGCATATTCAAACGTACGCATTTGATTATCAACACAAACAACCGACAAATCCATTCCATCTTTTACACCACTTTCGTTGTGTGCCTGACGTAAAATTTCGGTAACACCAAGAGCAAGAAAACTTAATATTTCGGAAGGTTTTGTAATTCGGTTAATTTTAACTGCCTGATTTAACAAATTATATCCAATTACCGACATCATTGCTCCGGGTACACCGTGCCCGGTACAATCAACTGCTGCAACAATTGTATAACCTGAAACTTGCTCTATAAAATAAAAATCGCCACTTACTACATCTTTAGGCATATATAAAATGAAACTGTTTGGAAGACATTTTTTAATATAATGAACGGGTGGTAACAAAGCACACTGAATTCTGTAAGCATATTGAATACTTTGAGTTAATTCTTTCTTCTGATGTGAAATTGTTTCCATTTGCGACATAACTGTATCACGTTGTGCCTCAATCTCATCGCGTTGAGAAATAATTTCATCACGTTGAGTTTCAATTTCTTCTTTGTGTTGTATTAAATGCTGCTCACGGGTTTCAATAACATTTTTTTGTTCTTCAATAAGTTTATATTGAGCTTTAATAAATTGAACCCAATAAAATATTCCTTCAACAACGAGCCAAATTAAAAAAAACAAAAAGGTTAATACAACATAATCTGAAAACAGTTTCCTAATAAAAGAAGCATTTACAGGAGAACTTTCGGGTGGAAAGAAAAAAAAGTAAACTATTACAATTACAAAAAAAGCAAAGAAAAGGGAATATCCTGCAACAAATTGTTTGCGAGTCAAAGAAAGAATCCCATATATTTTTATTTTAATTTCGTTCATTCCGAAAAGTATTAAATATATAAGCAAAAGTAAAAATGATTTTGCTTAAAAGCTAAATAAATTTAAGAAATAAAAAATAAATAAATTATTAATACATTTTAATAAAAAAATATGTACTTTTAAAACCTTAAATTTAAAAATTAAAATATTAAGAAATGGGAAAGTTAAATCATTTGAACCCTACGCAAGTATGGGAGAATTTTGAGGCATTATGTAATATACCTCGTCCTTCAAAAAAAGAAGAAAAAGTAATAAAATTTATGAAAGAGTTTGGCGAAAAACTCGGTTTAAAAACAATTGTTGACGAAGTTGGCAATGTAATTATTAAAAAACCAGCCACAAAAGGTATGGAAAACAGGCAAGGAATAATTTTACAGGGACATATTGATATGGTACCCCAAAAAAATAGTGATAAAGTTCACGATTTCGAAAAAGACCCTATTGTTCCTTGGGTTGATGGCGATTGGGTTAAAGCTACCGGAACAACTTTAGGTGCCGATAATGGTTTAGGAGTATCAGCTACAATGGCAATTTTGCAATCAAAAGATATTGCACACGGTACAATTGAAGCACTTTTAACTATTGACGAAGAAACAGGAATGACTGGCGCTTTTGGCTTAAAACCTGGATTATTGGATGGTGATATTTTACTAAATCTTGACTCTGAAGACGAAGGTGAACTTTATGTTGGCTGTGCCGGTGGCATTGATGCATCAATAAAATTTAATTACAAAGAAGAAGCAGTTCCGGCAAATCATACTGCCTATAAACTTTCGTTAACAGGCTTAAAAGGCGGTCATTCAGGATTAGAAATTATTCTTTACAGAGGAAATTCTAACAAATTGATGAACAGATTTTTAAAATTTGCAAGCAAGCAATTTAATGTTAGAATTTCATCAATTGAGGGCGGAAGTTTACGAAATGCTATTCCACGCGAATCGTTTGTTACTGTTGTAGTACCAAATAATAACGAAGCAGAATTTTTAAAAGCAGTTTCGAACTACGAAAAAATTTACAGAAAAGAATTTTCCGATTGCGACCCTGATATAAAATTAGTTGCAGAAAAAACCTCTGCACCAAATTCTGTTTTCGATTTAAAAACACAAAACGAATTAATTAACACTATTTATTCTTGCCCTAATGGTGTAATTCGCATGAGTGATTCAATGAAGGGGATGGTAGAAACATCAACAAATCTGGCAATTGTAAAATCGAATAATGGAACAATTCTAATTGCTTGTTTATTAAGAAGTTCTGTTGATTCAGCAAAAGACGATTTAGTTGAAGCTATTCACAGCAACTTCGCTTTATCAAGTGCAGATATTAAATTTGAAGGTGGTTATCCTGGCTGGAAACCAAATATGAATTCGGCAATTTTAAAAACCGCTGGCGAAGTTTATAAAAAGAAATTTGGTAAAGTTCCCGAAATTAAAGCTATTCATGCAGGTTTAGAGTGCGGTTTGTTAGGCGGAGTTTATCCTAATTTAGACATGCTTTCATTTGGTCCAACAATCAGGTATCCTCATTCTCCGGATGAAAAGGCATTAATACCTTCGGTTCAAAAGTTCTGGGACTTTTTAGTTGAAGTTATAAAAAATGCACCTTTAAAAAAATAATTATATAATATATTATCCATATAAGTAATTTATATTCAATGATTTAATATGTGGATTTTTTTAAATTTTTGATATAACTACATTTTTTATTGATAAAAAAATAAACTAAAATGTTTAGTAGTGGATATTTTTTATAGCTTTGCCAAGTTTTTCAAATAGGTTCTTACAAAAGTTTAAAAAAAATATTATACCTTTAAATTATATGGTTGAGAAAATTCAGAAAAAATTAAGAGACAGTAAAGCAGCACGTTGGACAGCTTTAGCGTTAGTAGCATTTACAATGCTTTGCGGATATATTTTAGCCGATATAATGGCGCCTTTAAAAGGGTTGCTTGAGAATCAATTAAGCTGGAATAGTTCAGAATATGGCTTTTTTACAAGTGCTTATGGCTGGTTTAATGTGTTTTTATTCATGCTTATTATTGGTGGAATTATTCTTGATAAAATGGGTATTCGTTTTACTGGTTTAATGGCAGCAATTATAATGGTAATAGGAGCAGCTTTAAAATACTACGCTATTTCTTCATATTTTCCACAATCGCTTGTAGAAGTTTCCTGGCATTTATTATGGTTCGACATGAAAGCTCAGGTTGTGCTTGCTGCTGTTGGCTTTGCTATTTTTGGCGTAGGAATAGAAATAGCAGGTGTTACCGTTTCGAAAACTATAGTGAAATGGTTTAAAGGAAAAGAAATGGCTTTGGCTATGGGACTCGAAATGGCTACTGCACGTATTGGTACTGCTCTTGCACTTTCAATCTCGGTACCTATTGCAAATATAGGTCAGTCTGATGTTTCGAAACCTGTTTTATTCGCATTAATTATGCTTTGCATAGGACTTATTGCCTTCTTAATGTACACATTTATGGATACAAAACTCGATAAAGAACAAGTCGAATATGACCGTATTAATAATGTTGTAGATGGTGAAGAAGCTTTTCGTATATCCGATTTATTTAAAATTGTAACCAATAAAGGTTGGTGGTATATTGCTCTTTTATGTGTTCTTTTCTATTCAGCAGTATTCCCATTCCTTAAATATGCTACCGATTTAATGGTTCAAAAATTTAGTGTTAATCAAGAATGGGCAGGAATAATTCCGGCAATGCTACCTTTTGGAACAATTATTCTTACACCCTTCTTTGGTAATTTGTACGATAAAAAAGGTAAAGGTGCAACTATAATGATTATTGGTTCAATAATGTTAATTTTTGTTCATTTAATTTTTTCAATTCCGTTTATTAACCAGTGGTTTATAGCTATTTTATTGATAATAGTATTAGGAGTAGCTTTCTCACTTGTTCCGTCAGCTATGTGGCCATCGGTACCAAAAATTATTCCCGAAAAGCAATTAGGAACTGCTTATTCACTTATTTTTTGGGTTCAAAACTGGGGATTAATGGGAGTTCCTTATTTAATTGGTTGGGTACTCGAAACATATTGTAAAACTGGTGGCGGCATATATAAAGTAGTAAATGGTGTGAATGTATCTGTAATCCAAAGATACGATTATACTATACCAATGTTAATATTTACTGGTTTTGGAGTTTTAGCTCTTATATTTACGTTATTGTTAAAAGCCGAAGACAAAAAGAAAGGATACGGTTTAGAATTACCAAATATTAAAAAATAAGGCATCTTTCAAATCCGATATATCGGATGCTTAATGAAAAATGCCTATTAATTTTGCTCATTTTTTTTTGGCATTTCTTTTATCATTTTAAAACATATATATCCAATAATTAGAGCTACAAAAGCAATTACAATCCAAATGAAAACAGGATTGTAATAGAATGGTTTTAATTCAGGATTTACAACTTTTTCTATATTTATAACATTGCAAGTTGTTATTAATGGTAAATCATCGGGAATGCTATCGGCAAAAAAATTAAGGTCGTAAACAGGTGGTTTTAGCTTTTCGTTGCCAAACTTTAGCGAATAAATTTCTCCTTCGTTTAAATTTGCTGCAATATAATGATTTAACTCATAAGCTTTAACTGCTTTAATTTTTAAAGGTTTGTCATCATAATTCTGAATTATTAAATAAAGTTCTTTTGCTGGAAATCCCGAAAAAGTTATAATATTTTCGGAGTTTGAAGTTATTTTAGTTAGCTTTATTTCTTCATAATATAACTTCGATTCACCTTTTACTATGGTTGTTTTTGCATTTGAAATAATTGCATCCCGAAAATAAAACTCAGGACCTTCAACCTCAAACTGCAACTTGTCTATATATTGTTGTTGGGCAAAGGAAATTTTCACTATACTTTGTTTTAAGCTATCTGTTTGAGAAATTTTCACATTATTAATTTGTATATATTTTCCAGTTTCAACCGACCAATCGTAATATCCGGCTTTTATAATATTTATTGGATTATCATAATAATCATTAATTAACAATTCATAATATTCATAATTACTTTTGGGAAAATTAAAAACACGTATTTCTGAAGTATTATCATCGTTGTAAAATGATTGAAAATAGTAATGCTCTTTTAATGCGAACCAATCTTTTTGATTATCACTCGCATTTAGAGTTAACCATTTTCTAACGTCAGCATTTTTTATTACAAGTGAAAAATTTGTTATTACATTTTTTTGGGGATTATGAATTACCAGACGGGTATAATTATATCTGTGTTCTTTATTACTTATTTCATATTCTTTAAACATTTGTTTGAATAAAATTGGCTTTTCGGAATATAGTATATAAGGAATATTGTTGCCTGTGCTATCAAATAACCTAATGTCGCCATAATCCGTTTTTAATTTTCCTGTTATTTCAGGACTTAATAATATTTCGTTAAAACCAGTTTTTGTAACTTTTACTGTTTTGCTTTCCCATTTAAAATCCTGAGAAAACCCAGATAAAAACAAGAAAATAACAAAGTACACAATTATGCTTTTTAACAATATGTTTTGTACGCCAATATTAGTTCTCATGTGTTTATATTTTTTAATTTATTGATACTTAATATTATATGCTTTTAATTATTTCAGATTGAATAAGATTGATTTAGATTGATAAGATTGAAAGCGTTTCAACCTATTCAATCTTGTTTTTTCAATCTTCTTCAATCTTTTCAATCTTTTTTTCAATCTTGTCTTTTCAATCTTATCCCTCAACCTCAACCTCAACCTTAACCTCTACCTCAACCTTAACCTCAACCTTAACCTCAACCTTAACCTCAACCTTAACTTTATCCCTTTGTTATATCATTTTGCTTATTCTTAATGTCATCTTCTAAAATTAATCGTTTTAATTTCTGATACATAAATGAAACAACTAACAACAAAATTCCTAACGAAATAAATGCAGTAATTTTACCAGCTTCATTAATGCCTATAATATCCCAAGTAAATAATTTTATTAATGTTATTGCAAAAACAGATAAAGAGATAATTCGAAACATTTGATTTTTACTTTTCATTCCAATAAACATTAATGTAAATGAAGTTATTCCCCAAAAAATTGGATAACTTATTTTTCTTGATTGTAACAACATTGCTTGTATTGAATTATTTGCATCAACTTGAGTTAGCACTGCCAAATGGTCGAGTTCTGAACTTCCAACAAAAATAAAAACAAAAACAGTAAACCAAAGTGAAAGAATACTTAATACAGATTTTTCGCTATAAAGTTTAGAATAACTTCTCCAAATTAAAAAAGATATTGTTATAACAAATAATGTACTTAAATAATGAAACATAAATGGAGTTAGCGAAATAGGTCCTCCCGAGATGTATAAATCTCTGACATAAGATGTTTGATGATTAAAGAAAACTAAATAACAAATTACTACAAAAAACCCTATTCCAATAACAATGTTTTTAACAAATTCTTCTTTTCTATAATTTGCCCAAAGTATAAGTCCAAGTACAAATGAAAAATGATATACTCCCAAATAAACATTGCGAACAAAACTGTAATCAATATTTAACCAAAGCTGATATTTCAGTTCGAGTAAAATTCCCAAGTATAAAAAAAGAATAAATAACGGTAACAATATCCAGCGATATACTTTTACTCCATTTTCAATATATTTTGGTGTTTTTAACTCGTATTTTAAAAGGAACAAATTGACATATAATGAAATAATTACTGCAATACTTGTAATAAATGCTTGGTTAAAAATTAATGACAATGGTTTAACCATTTCTACGCCATAAAATGCTGCATCGGCTTCGGTAAATGTTTTATTAAAATACACATATAAATTCGACCAATCAATAATAAGACTGATAATCATTAATGGCATCAATATAATTGAAGCTAATTTAACAATTTTAATTCCTGATTTTTGTGAAAACCACAATAACAAAACCGTTTCGGCAGCCCAAAATAAAGTAATATAATTTCCATCTAATTGAATTGGAGCAGTAAGACTTAAAAATGTAAGAACAAAGCCAATTAACAGATAAATAAGATTTCTGTCAACTTGCTTGCGTTTGTACAAAAGCGATGCAAAAATAAGATTAAAAAGAGCAATTGAGATTGTAAATATTCCTTGCAATCTTGCATTGTGAACATTGTTTAAAATTACCATTCCAGCCACAAAAAACATAAAAGTATTTGTAAGAAGAATTGTTATTTCACTCCAGTTAAATTTTCTTTTTTCTTTAATGTTATTAACAATGTTCATTAAAAAGAATATTCCATAAAAAATTGAAGCATAAATTAATGCGCCTAAATATGGCGGATGTGGCTTTTCGCCGACTTGATAACCCAACCAACTTCCGTATATTATTGTTGTAAAAACAAAGCAAATAACATTTAACCAGTACCAGTTTTTAAAGTACGACAATACTAACATTCCAACATTAAGAATTGTAATATAAGTAAATAACACAATGTAATTACCTTCACCTGTACTAACAAAAAATGGAGTGCCAAAACCGCCCACAATAGCCAAAATTGCTAATATTTGTCGGTTGTAAGCATGAGATAATAAAACTGCAAAAGCTGTAATAACAACCATTATAGAAAAAGCAGCAGTTTGCGAAAATAAGTGATAATATTGAAATCCGATACTTATAGTAAAATACAAAACAGCTATTCCACCACCAACAAGAATTGAACTAAATGTTTTATATGTTTTTCTTAATTTATGAGCTAAGGCAATTAAAGTACCGCCTGCTAATATTCCAATTGCAACTCTTCCAACTTCGTTTATCCAGTTTTTATCAATTGCGTATTTAACAAAGAAGGCTAATCCCAATACTAAAACACCAATACCAATAATACTTAACACATGCTCACCAATCCATTTTTCAAGGTCGGTTTTTGGTATTGTAGCTTTTATAACTTTAGGTTTAATTTGATTTACAACTGGCTTAACAGGAATAGCAGTAACATTCTGAGCCACTGGCTCTTCCTTTTTAAATACTGGAGGAACACTAACAACTTCATGTTGTTTTATAATTTCCTGAACAGGAGCTATTACTTGTTCTTTTGCCATTGGAATAACTTGTTCCGAAGGTTTTACTTCCTTAATGGAGTTAATTAAAGTTTTAATTTTAATTAAATCAGTTTTAAGTTCGGTTATACTTTTAAATATTTTACCTACTTGCGAGCTAACTCGTATCATAAAAATAATTGATAGAGCAAGTATTCCTAAAGCAAGCATTACTAATAATGCAACAAAAAATCCTTCCATATAAATTTGTTTGTATTTTAAACAAATGTACAAATTTATTAACACATTAATATTTAGAAATTATATTGAAAAAAAAATTAATTAATTTAGCAAAAAAATATTTTAATAAATGGATAGTTTCATAAAAGTTTTAATGATTGATGCCGAAACTGGTTTTTATAAGATGCAGAGATATTTAATCGGCAAATATTTCGGTCCTGTTGATATTGGCTTTCACCTTTCGGGCGTACATAATAGTATAACAATAGGTACAGGATTATTGGCTGGCTCAATTTTACCGGGTTCAAACCGGTTAATTTTTTCGGGCTTTTCGCCTTGCTGGGCTGGTTTTTATGTTTCATCAATGGGCGGTGCCGGCTTAGTTTTCGACAATTTGGGAATAAGCATGATTTCTATTGTTGGAAAATCGGCTACACCTTCTATATTATATTTAAACAGAAATCACGGCGAAGAAATAGAGTTAGAAATAAAACCAATTGAAATACATTCTGTTTGGAATAGCGGTCGAAAAGGTGTTTATTCGATGATGGATTACACTTACGAAAAATTTGGCAAACGCTACGAAACCGACCCGCGAATTCTTGCAACTGGTCCGGCATCGTTAAAAACTGATTTTGGTGCAATTTGTTCTGCACCAATAAAAAACAAAGAAGTAACTTTAGTTGACACATGGGCTGGACGAGGTGGCTTTGGTAGTAAATTGTTACAACAACATGGAATTGCTTCCATAATTTATGGCGGAACATTTTTAGATGAAGACTTCCGTGACCGTAAAGTTGCTGACTCATGGTTCGAAGATAAATACAATAAAAAACTTGCAGCCAAAGATATTGAAGCAACAACAAAATATCGTTTCGATGAGCAGTTTGAAACTAGTGGAACATTGGGTGTAAATTATGCAACTGTTGGAAGCAATATTATTGCATTTAATTACAACTCTATTTATTGGAGCGAAAACGACAGAAAAGAACTTCATCAAAAATTTGTTGTTGAGCATTATTTAAAACAATTTAATGAAGAAACAATTAAACCCCGACAACAAAAAAATTGCGGTGAGCCATGTGCTGCAGTATGTAAAAAAATGAACAATGAATTTAAAAAAGATTATGAACCATATCAAACCATGGGACCGCTTTCGGGTATTTTCGACCAGCGAGCAGCCGAATTATTAAATCATCATGCCGACACATTAGGTTTTGATGCTATTTCCGTTGGCGGTGTTATATCATGGTTATTTGAGTGCCTTTCAGAAGATTTAATAAAACCTTCGGAATTGGGACTAAAAGAAAAGCCAATATTTTCAGCCGAAAATTTCGATATTGTTAACGACTCAATGAAAAATGCACAAATTGGAGTTTCATTGTTAAACAATATCATTTCGGGCGATTACGAAATGCTCGACATGAGCAATGGTGCTCGTATATTGGCACATAAATTAAGCGATTCAAAAGGGAAAAAAGTATTAGATAAATTTGTTTTTACAGGATTTCGTCGAAAAGGATGGATGGTTCCAAACCAATACTGGACACCTGGCGTACTTTCGCCAATGCCAATGACGGGCAAATACTATATGTATTACGGAAAAGATTTTATGAATCCACGTCAACTTGGTCACGAAAATGCAAACAGAATGGTAAAAGAACTAACACTCGACAATCTTGGAATATGTCGTTTTCATAGAGCATGGGCTGAAGATATGATTGCTGATATTATTGGAAAGCTATACAATAAAAAGAATGAATTTATAGAATCAACAAAAAATATTTCATCATGGATTAATAGCCGAAATGCTTCATCTTTCTGGGAATCGGAAAGAAATATGGATTTAATTCATACTTTTATTAATAACAAATTTCAGGAAAAGTCTGATGTACTTGAATTAAATTATTGGTACGAAAGATTTAATGTAAACAAACAAGAAGCTGCTTTCGAATACTGGTACGAAATACATAAAGGAATACACGAATCACTTAAAGATTATGTAACTACACAACCGGCTATATAGTGCCTGTCCATAAAGTCAGTGTCTGAACTATAATGTTCGAGTTTGAGGCATGCGAAGTTTTGAAAACCAAGGAGTTTACTGTAGTAAATGACTGTTTTCAAAACAAGCATAACGAAAAAATCG
>Ga0210044_10010626_pt1 | contig 10909 bp, 8 predicted proteins | sample CryGey13umfilter_2_FD_183959 | JGI IMG/M metagenome (GOLD analysis project Ga0210044, IMG submission 183959) | Groundwater microbial communities from aquifer in Utah, USA - Crystal Geyser 4/9/14 3 um filter (SPAdes) (version 2) | ecosystem: Environmental > Aquatic > Deep subsurface > Groundwater...
CCAGGTAAGCGGAAAAGCTCTGTTTCTGGGTCACTTGTCCTCGTAGTGATGGGCAGTGGCAGGAGAGGGCAGGATCCCGCGGGATGTGAACCGATTAGTTTGGGTGTTGATGTTATAGAACCGGACAGCATTTCATTGCCTGACCCCATATATGCTGTCAACTCCATGAGATCCCAAAGAGCCAAACGTGTTTATTTGTTCTTCGTCCACGCCGCCCAGCGGCGGTGTACATGGGATGTGTGGTTATTTTGCGGCTCAAATCCGTACATGGTGACGCCCCGGGTAATAGCGGTCGCGCAGTTCTTGCACCGCCGGGTCTTGCACATATTCTTCCAGCTTCATGGCGCTGTCAATGACGCCGCCAGGCGCAAGTTCGATGATGCGGTTGGCGATGGTGTCCACAAACTGGTAATCGTGAGAGGCAAATAAAATCACCTCCGGGAAATTGATTAAGCCATCATTGAGCGCCGTAATCGCCTCCAGGTCGAGGTGATTGGTTGGTTCGTCCAGCAGCAGCGCATTGGCCCCACCGAGCATCATCCGCGCCAACATGCAGCGCACCTTCTCGCCGCCGGAAAGGACGCGCGTATTTTTCAGGGCCTCCTCACCGGAGAAAAGCATTCGCCCCAAATAGCCACGGACAAAGGTTTCGCTGTCGTCGGGGGAATATTGGCGCAGCCAGTCAACCAGGTTCAGGTCGGTGTCGAAATAGGCAGCGTTTTCTTTGGGGAAATAGGCGGGCGTGATGGTTGTGCCCCAGCGAAACGTGCCGTAATCCGGCTCCAGTTCGCCTATCAAAATTTGGAAAAAGGTCGTTTTCACCAGGTCATTTGGCCCGATAAAGGCGATTTTATCGCCAGGATTTACTGTCAGGTTGAAGTGGTAGAGCGCCGGCCGGTCATCCAGATTCACGCTCATGTCTTCCACCGATAAGATAACTTTGCCACACGGCCGTTCCGGTTTGAAATCAATGTACGGAAAACGGCGCGACGACATGGGCAGTTCTTCAACCGTCAGCTTTTCAATCAAATTGCGGCGCGACGTGGCCTGACGCGACTTGGAAGCGTTGGCGCTAAAACGGCGCACAAACTGCTCCAGTTCCTTGATCTTATCCACGCGCCGCTTTTCTTCGCTTTTGCGCTGCTGCTGTGCCAACTGGCTCGCCTGATACCAGAAATCGTAATTGCCCACGTAAAGCTGGATTTTGTTGAAATCAATGTCGGCAATGTGCGTGCAGACGTCATTGAGAAAATGGCGATCATGCGAAACGACGATCACGGTATTGGGAAAACGGAAGAGGAAATCCTCCAGCCAGGTAATTGAGGCCAGGTCAAGCTGGTTCGTTGGCTCATCCAGCAGCAAAATGTCAGGGTTGCCAAACAAGGCTTGCGCCAGCAGCACGCGCACCTTTTGGCTCCCCTCCAATTCACGCATGGTTAGATGGTGGTAAGATTCATCCAGCCCCAAATTGCTAAGCAGCGTGCCCGCTTCTGCTTCTGCCTCGTAGCCGCCTAATTCCGCCAGTTCTGCTTCCAGATCAGCCGCGCGCAGCCCATCCTCCTCCGAGAAATCAGGTTTGGCGTAAATGGCGTCCCGCTCTTGCAGCACCGTGTGCAGCCGTTCATGTCCCATGATCACTGTTTCCAGGACAGGATAGGCGTCAAAGGCAAATTGGTCTTGCTGCAAAAGGGCAATGCGCTCATTTGACCCTATCGAAATCGTCCCCTTATTCGCTTCAAGCTCGCCCGCCAGCACCTTGAGTAGGGTTGACTTCCCGGCTCCATTTGGGCCAATGAGGCCATAACAGTTGCCGGACAAAAACTTGAGATTGACATCTTTGAACAAAATCCGTGGCCCAAAAGCGACGGTTATATCTTGAATCGTCAGCATGAAGTTTTCCCATGATACACATTTGGAGCCTCAAAGGCTCGATCTCAACTCGTTTTCCTGAGTTGAAACGGGCTCTGTTTGAATGAAAAAGTTGAATTGCCGTCTATTTGGAGATCGTCCCAAACCGGGGGCAAATGATTACTCGCGGATGCTGATAAATTGTTGCTCTTTGGTCAGTGTTCCTTTGATTCTTGAATGACTTGCCAAATTCGCAGTTATAGTTGCCCCCGGTTCGGGACGGCCTCGCCCTTTTGCCTGAAATTATCGCGTCAGGTCGCGTTATCAGGTATCTGCTCCAGCACGGCCGTCATCTCTTCTAAATCTACCAACCCAATCCCTATCTCCTGCGCATACGCCTGGGCCGCCGGCGTGGACCCGGAGCGGGCAAAGTAGAGATAGGTAACCTGCCAGCGATGGGGATCAATGCCCATTTTCTCAACAATCTGTGGCCCGCGCCTTTCCAGCAGCTCACGCACCGTTTGCTTGTCAATGGGCTGCTCTCCCCACTTGCACTCCCCCAACAGTAACTGCTGCGCTGACCAGTTTACTCCAACGACATCAATTTGCACAGACCGCGACCAGTGACTGCCGATTCGTTCAGGGACAAAAGACAGCACCCCCTGCTTCGCTTGCTGCCGCACCCATTGCTGCGCCAACTCTTCAAAGGCCGTCTGCCCTACAAAAGCCCCAAGCTCCTGTTGCACCTTACCCATGACCGGATCAAGGTCAAAGGGGATTGTTTCATGGAAAGGAGCAATGAAGCGAAAAAAGAAACGAAAATAGGGATTGCTAATATGGTAGCGGCCCTGCCGCGAACGGCGGCGTTGGGGTGTGGGGATGGTCGCGGGTAAGCGCCGCTCGATAAACTTCAGCCCCTGGAGCCGCACCAGATAAGCGGAGAGATTGTTTTTGCCGATTAAGCACTCATTGCTTATTTCATCCAGCGTATGACACCCAGACCCAATGGCCTTGAGAATGGCCAGATAGGATTGCGGCTCGCGGACTTCATCGTAAAGCAATAAAGTGGGTTCTCCCAGGAACATGCTGCCGGGGAACAAAATCCGCTGGCGGATGTTCTCTACCAATGAAAGGGCAGGATCCAGCCATTGATAGTAGGCTGGGATGCCGCCCAAGATGGCATAGGCAGCCACTCGCTCGGCTGCCGACCAGTTGGGGAAAAAAGTCTTGAGCGTGTAGAAGGGCAGCGGTTGCAAATGCCATTGGCCTGTAAAACGACCGCACAGTGGAGACTGTCGGTGCTGCAAGGTTTCCATGCTTTGCACCTGAGAACCGCAAATGACCAGAATCAGTTGGCTGTGTTGAAAGCGCTGGTCCCAGGCATGTTGCAGGGAAGACAGCATGGCCGGATCGCCTTCTGCGGCATAGGGCAATTCGTCTAAAATCAGGATATGCTTTTCCTGGCCGATGAGATTGGCAATGGCTTCCCAGGTTTCCATCCAGCTTCCCAGCAGCGGGGCCTGGGAAACTGGCCGATTATCTACTTTGGCAAATAGCTTGCGCCGTTGTGCGGCCGATGGTTCTTTTTCCGCCGCCCAATAGGTATAGGGTACCCCACTCTGCTCGGCCCAATAGCGCAGCAGATGGGTTTTCCCCACCCGGCGACGGCCGTACAGCAAGATGAACTGTGCCGGACCGGGATATTGTCGCTGGAGGATATGGTTGAAAAAAGATAGTTCTGCTTCGCGGTCAATAAACATCATTTAACCCTTTACTGTACATTATACACAGCATAGGGCTTATTGTAAATGAGATTCAATCAGTGTTCCACGGCCTCACCGTATTTCCCCCGGGGATCGTAATGGTTAGGACACTTTAAGAGTTACTTACTCGATTAAACTTGCCGTATAATTTACTACCGATATGGATTCATATCGGTAGTAAAGCACCATTATCTAACACTTGCCTCTGCTGTAGACACGATAAATACTGCTCTAAAATCACATGGGTTTTGGGCAAAAACTCGTCGCATATCGCCTGCTTGAGCGGCGGGCGGATTGAGACACTACTTTCGGGTTTACCAAATACTTGAAAAGCCCCGATCCCGCCCGTCCGCTCTAAGCGTTGTTAGGCCGTCTTTTCTACCTGTTGACTAATTCTCAAAGCCCAACACCGTCACAGTTCCTTCATTCGTGTTAGAGATATACACCCTGCCATTTGCCGGATTGACAGCGATGCCATAGGGATACAATCCCGTCTCTAATGTAGCAGTGACTTCTGTGCCGTGAATAACCGCCACCGTGTTAAACCAAAAATCAGCCACATACACATTGCCCGACATTGGGTCTATCGCCATTTTCAAACTACTTCCTCCTACCGGAATCCTGGCAATCTCATTTCTTCCACGAACAACAACTATCTCGGTTTGCTCACCCCAATTGACCAGATATACGTCGCCTGTTTCAGGATGCACACGTAAATTTCTGATGGAATCATTTCCTTCCACCACTTCGGTTACAGTCAATAATTTGCCTTGTTTGAAGTGATAAAGTTGGTGACCACCGTCACTAGCAAAAACCTCTCCTGTTTTAGGGTTAACATCCATTGTGTACACAGGCAAAAGTGTTTCCAGACGCGCTACTTCGTCCAAGCCCTTGAAAATAACAATAACCCCTTTTTCAGGATGTCCAATTGGAGAATCATCTGTCAGTTGTGAGCCAGCCACATAAACATAACCATCAACTGGATCAGCAGTAACATGCCATGCTGCAATCCCTTCCAGAAGGATAGTTCCGACCACTTCCGGCCCGTCAAGAACCGTAACGTGCCCTTCAATCACAGCCTCTCCGCCAAGGGGCGATCCCGTGCGATAAGGTCCTACAACATAAGCCCAACCACTATTCGGTTCAACCGCAACTTCTTGCGGATATCTACCAGCCGCCTCTACAATGGCAACCACTTCTGTGTTTTGAATGATAGCAACAGTATCATCGGCTCGATTAACGACATACACCCAATTGTGTTCTTCGTCCACAGCCAGATCATTTGGTTCTACAAATAGGTCTGTGCCAGTTTCCAATAAGGCCACTTGTTCCAAATCTTTCAAGACACCTACTCGATTACCTTTATTTATAATGTACACATACCCAGTACGAGAATTGATGGCAATGTCCTCTGCTGCCCCAATTTCTACCGGGATAGTGGTTATTACCACCGGAATTTGTGGTTCTTCTTGTACACAAGCCACTAGAAATAATGCCATCCACAGGCACATTACCAGCCAATGGGTTTTGTTTGATAATTTTCGCATCAATTACTCCTATGGCTTGAGAGCTGTGGGAAGGAAAACTTGCTGGCAATCATTCGGGTAGGCGAGAAAGGCGCACTGTACTGGTTTAGGTGTCACTTTGTCCGAGCGATACAACCCAAACAGCCAAGTCACATCTCCTTGGGTAGCGTTCATTTCCCCAAGCGGCACATAAGTCCGACTAGTTGCTGTCTGTCCTTGTGTACAGGGATCACCAATACCAATATCCATGTATTGATACCAAACCACCTTCTCTACAGCCAGTGTTGCCTGGTTCCACAAGGTTACTTCGTTAAACAGCGTGTTAAACATTGGTTTCAGATAAGCCGCTTGCTCTGCTTCGGTCACGAGAACGGGATCATGGCATACAGGACGATTTGGCAAGCCTTTAGAACTGTTCCAACCCACTTCCGTAATCCAAACGTGTTTGTTTCCCTGAGATTGAGAAGACATTGTTCTCATAAACTTGTCAACAATCGTAGTTTCGCCAGGCAACAAATTGGCATACATGTAGATTTCAGGATTTGGTCCATATGTGTCATTGGCATACGGATGTACGGCAAAGTAATCAAACTGTCTGATACCAGCAGCAAGGCTGTACACCTGGGCAAAATAATCATTGGAATCACCCCATGCGCTGGCAAGACCTCCAAACAAGACTTGTGCTTGTGAGTTGGCTTGTTTAATTGCTTGATATGTTTCATCAAGGAGTTGTGCATAGAGATCAGGCCGCACAAAAGCTCCACCCAGTTCAGCCGCTAAATTGGACTCATTCCACACTTCCCAATAGGTGATACGTCCTTCGTAGTAATCAACGATAAATTCCGCTTGATCAGCAAAGTTCTGCCGGTAAGCCTCTGCTGTCGCATCGTTGTTGTAATCCTGGCGCAGGAGTGTTTCATGATTAACCAACCCCTGTACGCTGATACCGTTGGCGCACAGGGTATCTACCATGCGATCATATCCTTGCCAGTCAATACTGCCATTGCGATGAATAAAGCCCAATCTAACCCAATCCACCCCAGCAGCTTTTAACGCATCTACTGCCAGCGTATCCCCTGGCCTGATCATGGGCACTTCGCCGTTGGCGGTTGGATCGTAAGGCGGCAAAACAATACCTTTATCGCCAGGATCAAAATTGCCGCAAACGGAAGCAGGCGTGTTGTATCGCCATACCTGTAAATCATCGATCCAGGCTCCTTCGCCAAACGCGCCATTGTTGTCACTCTCAAAAACCCAGGCTACCCAAACACTGTTGTTTCCAGCTACGCCCTGAATGTGTTCCCGTTTTACAATCCAACTAGACGTTGAGCCAACTGAAGCAGACCCTTGAAAGGATGTGCCATCAGTGGAGATGCCAAAGAAAAAGGAATCGCCGATGATGTCTGGGATTTCATGCCAATAGCTGTATTGCACAATGAACTTGTCCGCCTGGCTTAAGTCAAACGGGCCGCACACCAGCCAGCTATCCAGATTGTCAGGATAGGAAAACCCATTGGGTTCGACACCATCTACGCCACCTTTAGCTGGCCAGCCTGCTTTTGAGCCGGTTAACGGCCGATCATTATCAGCGCCCCAATACCGTTCATAGCCATCACTGCTGTTATCATCAAAAACAACACAGCCGGACTGCGGGAAAGTGCCCTCAAATCCTTCATCGAAGAGTATTTCCCAATTGTCTATCAGATCCGAATTTACCGACTGTTGGTTCGGCATTGTTGGCGACGTTGATGGCAATGGCCCATGATAAGTCAAGCTCTTTGCAGTCACAGTGATACCGGAAATCTCTTCTTCACCCGGCGAAATGAGTTGGTAATCGGGTAACTGGTTTTCTTGTATGGTAAGAGCGGTTGTCATATTTACCATGCCGGAACCGCCAGGATTCGGCGTTGGGCTTGGTGTTAGTGTAGGCAAAGGAATAGGCGTTGCACAAGGGTCTATTGCTTTTTGTGTATTGGACGTGGGGTCAATCGGTGGAATGCATTCATTGCCTGTAACGTCAAATGTTTGATCAGGTGCAGGATAGGCAGAAATGCCTGTATCGTTTGCATTTGGGCCAGGATAACCATTGGTCGTATTAGATGTAGAAGTACTATTGGGACCGGGATAGGCAAAAAGAGTGTCCCCACTCATTCCGGCAAAGGCGTAAATTGTAAGAATGATGAGCAAGCTGAGAGCAGCCACAAAAATTGTGCTTTGGTGATCGTTTGATTTCATTGTATTTCTCCTTGAATATGTGGCACGCACGACTGCGGCCTAACAAAATATTCACCAAAGTTTCAAGGGTTTCAAGCTATCTGGAGTGTTTTTTTGCCATTATCCACTCCAGACAAGTCACGACATGGGCAAGCTAGATAAACGACTTCACCAAACCACCTTCTTAACGTTACAAATCCCGACAAAAATATTGTGACCCCTTAATCATCCCGTTTTCCATGTCTGGGTCAGCAGCGAAATGGATGAACATCCATGCCCATCCACCCTGCTCACACCAACGGGCAAAACGTTTGTAGAGGCTGTTCCATTTCCCGTATTCTGTTGGTAATAGCCGCCATTGCGTGCCGTTGCGGCTCTGGAGTTCCCCCGGAAAAGTAGAACGGTGACCAGCTTTCCCCGGAGGGGCGGCAAGCTTTGTTGGCATTTGTGCAAAAGGAAAGTCCCCCGACCAGCCTGCGGCTGTTCGAGGTGTGGCTCATCAAAAGAAGACACGGCCGTCATGTGCGCCTGTATGATCGCACGGCCGTGCCCGGACTTATCCTGCCGCCGGAGATTCTCGCCATAGTGTTTGTGCATTTTCCCCTTACGAGGAATTTATCAAGATGCTATGTAAAAGCGGTAATTTCAAGAACATTCCGCAAATTACTTAACACTCAAAACCAAATAAAGCGCCTTGCAAAACAGGCGTTACATAAACAGCCTGAGCCAGGGTCATGTAAGTGCCGCGAACAGTAATATTACCTGACCGCCGCGAGATTTTGGCTTGTTCTTCTGACCAGAAGAAGACGGACCGTCGTCAAAATGCGTCGATAATGCTGGGATCCTTCAATTTGGCAAAATTAACTAGCGGGGTAAAAACGAGCGGGCTGGCATCTTTCGCTGTTAGCTCGTAGTTCAGGCTGCTGTCAAACTTTATTTCAATTGGGCGACCAGTTTGAGCACATTTTGTTTCGATGGTGAATGTCAACGCTTCATTCCGGAGTTTCCCTTGCACGAAGGGAATCGCAATGGCGTCTACCGCTCAAGCGGCAAAGAATTGCTCGCCGGTACTCAATGTGACCCGATGGGGGGTGGGAACGGCCGTTACCGGATAAGCCCAGATAACAGCCCCTTGTTCATCGCGGAACAAAAACACCTTTTTCCTCTCCAATTCATCCAGGATGTGCTGTACCTGGCTAAGCGGCAAACCGAGTTGATTGGCGATGAGTTCTGGAGAAAGGGGACGGCCGTATCGAGGAAGTTCACGTACAATAAAATTGCGCACGCGAAGGTGTGCTTCCGATAGTTTTTGCAGGGCGATCTCAAATTGTCTCGCGCTGCGTGCCACATCTCTTTGCCAGATTTGGCGTGGAATCGGCACGAAAACGCGCCTAATGCCTAACAACAATGAATTATCCATTTGGTTATCCTTGTAAATACATATAAGCGATAGACAGCTTTTCCTTGAAAACCTATCTCATGAATGCCAGGAACATGATGAAGAAAATAAGCACTGACAGGAGGCCGATTGCAATGCTCCTTGTCCAGCCCAGGTGGTGTGTCTCCCTCAACCCTATGGCTACAATTGCCGTTTGCCAAAGCGGTGGGATGACCATCAACCGCAGAATCTCCACCCATTCCGGCCAAAACGCACCAACTGTCGGTACCAGCAACGTTTCTGGGATCCACATACAAATCAGGTTGGGCACGATCCAGCCCAACCCGCAAACAACAAGCGCATCGTCAAACTGGTATTGATTAGGGTCTTTCCGGCCAATAAGCGACAGCAAATGGCAGATGCCCGACATCATAATCCAGGTGGCCAACCCCCAGGGAATTGTCCAAAATGCCTGGTAAAAGTAGTATGATTCGGGAGAAATTGGGACCCAGGGTGGAAATGCCGGCAGACGGCGAATGACAGCATAATAGATGATCACCGTAATAGTGTAAAGAACCGCAAAGACGAAGTTGATCCAGAAGCCAATGGCCAGCTTATGCGGGTGTGTTTTCAATTCGGCAATGACCCGATGGGGGTGCAATGTAGCCTGCCCCCAATATTTCAAAGAAACAATGACGTCTTCTTTCATGTCGTGGCCTCTCAAGCTATTTCACGGGTGCCCGTCCGCGTGCTTTTTCAGGATAGTGCATTTGCATCAGCGGATGGATTAAATCCTTTGACGATCAGCCACACCGCCATGACCATTTCTTGCAAGAATATGGGGAAATTCATCACCGTGTTGCTTGTTGAAATAGAGGTCTGGAGATGGAATAGAATTAAAAAGCCTGTGGTTAGGTGCAATATGATGGCAATGAAACCCCAAACGGATAACCATCTGGGAATAAGATTTGATTGATAGAATAAAAAATACAGCAGCAAAGCACCCAGGCTGAAAACGATTATTAATATAAAACTGATCGAATCATTTCCTTTTAGTAATAAAGTGCCCAGAGTTTGAAAGTAGGAAGCCGCTGGCGTTCCTGCGTTTACGTATTCCTGGCTAACAATCAATAGGAAAAACCAGGTAATTGCCATGGCAATATAGGTAACGGTCTCAAGCGCCCCCCTGAAAACGACATACCCCAGCGCTAAGGCTTCATTTTGTTTTTTCAGGATTGGAAACAGCACCACCGGAACCAAAGACAGGGCAAAACCCATCATTAACACAAAGAGGGTTGCTACGATGAATTGATTTTCATTTGCAGACACCTTGATAAGAAAATCTGGGCCATCGAGAATAGATGTTGAAAAAACAACACTGAGTATACCGGCAACCGTTCCCGCAATAAACAGCGCTCCCACAATGATGGCGCTCCTTCTGTTTGTATCCATTTGTTCCTACTCTTTTTGAAATTGCAATTGTACGGCAGTTAACGCTCATTTCGCACCACAGTAATCACAACCTTTCCCCGCGCATGCTCTTCCACCAGATAGCGGAAAGCCTCAGGCGCCTCGCTCAGTGGGTACGTTCTATCGATAACCGGCGAGACCTTGCCGGCTTCAATGAGATTTTTCAGAAAATCAAGGTCCTTAACGTTGATTTTTGTCATCAGTGGACTTCCCTGCTGGCTCATGAACGGTGACAACAAAAACGCCTTAAAAACGTAACCCATGCCACCATGCCCGCTGTTCGGGATGATAACGCCCTGGGGCATAAGCACACGTCTCAGGTCAGAGAACGAACGGTTGGCCACATTGTCGAGAATGAGATCGTAGCGCTGCCCGCCTAGGGTAAAGTCCTCTTGACTGTAATCAACGACCTGATCTGCGCCGAGCGAGCGAACCATGTCCACGTTGCGTGTACTGCACACACCGGTCACTTCCGCGCCCAACACCTTGGCAATCTGCACAGCAAAAGTGCCCACACCGCCCGAAGCGCCGTTAATCAAAACCTTATTTCCTGGCTGCAGCTTCCCCGCATCGCGCAGACCCTGGAGGGCAGTAATCGCGGCGGTGGGCACAGCCGCAGCCTGCTCAAATGATAGGTTTGTGGGTTTAATCGCCAGCTTGTCTTCGGCAGCGCACACATATTCGGCAAGCGTACTGCTGCACGCGGCAAA
>Ga0210044_10010629_pt1 | contig 10907 bp, 7 predicted proteins | sample CryGey13umfilter_2_FD_183959 | JGI IMG/M metagenome (GOLD analysis project Ga0210044, IMG submission 183959) | Groundwater microbial communities from aquifer in Utah, USA - Crystal Geyser 4/9/14 3 um filter (SPAdes) (version 2) | ecosystem: Environmental > Aquatic > Deep subsurface > Groundwater...
TCAGCATTGAGGAGCGCCCGCCGATTGTGGAACAGAGAAGTCGAATTGGCGACTGGGAAGGCGATACCGTGATTGGCAAACACCACAAAGGCGGGTTGGTAACCTTGGCGGAACGGAAATCGCGCTACACCCTGGCAGGACGTATTCGCAGCAAACATGCCAAGGGCGTGAGGACGGTGATAACGCGCTTGTTGAAGCCACACAAGGACAACTGCCACACCCTCACCCTCGACAACGGCAAGGAGTTCGCCGAGCATGAACGAATGGCTGCGGCACTGGAAACGAAAATCTTTTTTGCCCATCCGTATTGTTCGTGGGAGCGCGGATTGAATGAGAACGACAACGGGCTGCTACGGCAGTATTTCCCCAAAGAGATGGAATTGCTGGAGATCACGGATGCGCAGGTGCAGCGGGCGGTAGAGCGGCTTAATCATCGCCCCAGAAAGGTGCTGGGTTATAAAACCCCGCATGAGGTATTCTTCGGCGTGGAAATGCGGTACACAAAAAAACCATGAACTGTTGCACTTCGAACTTGAATCCGCCTCATTATAGATTTGCACATTGAGCGCATCGATTCGAGCATGATCCCCAATGGCTGCACGCATCACGTTTGATTTGGCTGCAGTTGAACCAACAAGGTCGATAGAAATCGAAAAAAGAGCATTACTATCTGGTAGCGATGCGGGTGGCTGTCTATCTACAACCTTATCTATTTCCGCTAATAAACTTTTGCCAATGTCTTGATTCAGGCCATTGTTAGCATGAAGCTCAACAACTCCATGCATTTTCCTCAATCGATTCGAATCACCTCTTTGGGCTGCGGCTGAATACCAAACAAATAGAATTGTTGCCGCAACGACTGCCTGCCGATGATCTCCATTTTGAATAAACCTTGCCAGTTGAGGTTCATATCCGAATATTGCAGGTTCTATTGACGGAACAAGTGGAAACTCGATCCCTATTCTTTTCACTACACTACAGGCGTCTTCAGGCTGCAACATAGTTGCTGCAATAGCAGCGCTGTATATGTCGTCATCAACAGAAATTCCAAACGCCTGTAAAAAAGACATGGCTGATGCCAGCGTTTGCAGAGGGCGCTGTGAGTACACCGCACCATTACTCTCCAACTGATTGGCAATTTCTGAAATTATTGTTTGAAGATTGCTCATTTATGTCGTGCTAACAAATGTCATTCTGCTTCCTCAATTAACTTAGAAATCGCTAACAGGTCGGGAGAAAGCCGATCATAAAGCGCATCAATTGCATACCCCCAACCAGAAGCAGTTGATGCAACATCAACTCCGCACACAGCAGCATTCTTAGCAATATCTTTATCTCGGTCGCTACTAGGCGTATGCGCTTGACACACACGCAAGCCATTCAATGCAAATACGGCACGAAATTCTGGCAGCGCTTCAGTCGGATTCCAACTGGGAATAATAGCTTCAGAATCTGAAGATAATGAGTACCCCTGTATTCTTGCTATATTCGCCAACTGGCAAATGGTTGCTAGCAGTTTGAGCGCACCGAAGCCTTGGATTTTGTCTTTTGGCACCCCAAGTCTAATTGCCATAGTTCTTAGAGCAGCAGGCTTTAAAAGTTCCAACAATTTGAACAATGCAACTGTGCGGTTAAGAAACTGTTCTTGAGTTGCAGCTAAAGGGGCGATGGCAAACAGCGAGCGAGCCACCTCAATAGACCACCACCCTCGATAGGTAACGTCTTTGCTATCCAAGCTCCCAATATCTTCTTGAGTCAGCCCAATGCCCAGACTATCCGATAGCTCCAATAAAGAAGTTGTTAAATCGAGATACGCTTGAATAACACTCTTGGCGCGGAGTGCGATATTGCGATTGCCATGCTGCTCATGATCATGCTGCGCAATATTTGGAAGAACAGCAAATCGGTGCCAATGGGCTATGACATGCGGCGGGCAGCCCTCATAAAGCTTCTTCAACTCAATCTCAATATGATTGCGACCGAAACGATGCGTTCTGTCAGTACCCCACCAACCGTCGTAGCTAACGCCACCTGATTCAGGATGAATATCAAACTCAGTATGTGACTCGTATTCCTGCAAAACCAAATCACTCACATAAGCATAAGCTGAGACTTCCCAGGCTCGGTGCTGATTCATAGGTTCGGTATCACCTGGCCAAATCAATTCAGGATTTCTGTCATCCGAAATTGGGCGCCCCTGTGGAATAAGAATCAGGCGCGCACCCCATACTTGTGACATCTGAGGGGCGTCTGCATGATATTTATCCTCGAGCAATCTCATATCTAACAAACGCCCTGGCAATTCAAATTTAACGACTTCTTTACCATTAAGCATTGGCACAAAGGTTTCATCATCGAATGAAGATCGTTGCTCGAAATATGTCGCTACTGCCGCACATCCTTTCAGATGACAGAAATCTTCCAAGTAATCTCGCCGTATCGAGATGAATCCAAACGGAGCTTCTTTTTCATTGCCATAATTAATGTGTGATCTCACTCGTAGTACGTCATAGACTGGCCCATGCGGGTCATCCCAACATACCACTCCATCACTAAGATAACGCGGCACCAATCCATAGGCCATCAACAGCACGTTATCCGGAAGAAGTACCTCTCGATTGTGGCGACTCCACGAATTGATGATTGTCTGAAAGCGCTCGTCACGCTTATGGCGCCCCGCTATCCAGAAGTTTGTTTCGTAAACTTGCCCCTCGCCCACGCAAGGTCCAGGCCCCCATGACTGAACCTCCCAACCTATTCCGCCGGGTGACTTCAGAATCTCATCAACCAAATCAAGAGGGATAAGTGCGGTGCTTAATTTACGGGTACCTTTGTAACCATTCTGGGGAGCATCAGTAATTTCAGCGATAACAACATGATCCGAAGCGCCGTTGTCATAAGGCTCTTTCAGATGAGCGACCGACTTGGGCCAATAGTTATTAGGAGCGCTCATATCAGCTATTCATCTGACTATGCCGTAACCTTGCTATTGCGCTTGGATTTGGTTAAAACCTGCTCACTGCGCTTTGCCTTGAGCCGTTCCAGCAACACACTGGCCGGTTCGTCGTTCGTATCTTGCGGCACGAGTTCGCCGCGAAAAGCTTTGGCGAGGGTGGCTGGGGTGAGTTTTTCGACTAGGGCGCGGGCAGTGGTGCAGCGGGCTTCGAGGCGGTCGGCATAGGCGAATAGGGATTCTACGCGGCGGACGATTTCGGTTTGTTCTTCACGTGACGGCCAAGTGGCGGGTGCAGACAGAACAGTTGGCTGATTAATTTTTGGCATATTGCCAGCTGTGCCTGTTGCGTTGTCGCGAAAATGACGACGGACTGGCTCGCTAAGCAGCAAATAGTGAAGAAACTTTGTCTCTACAAGGTCATTAGCCTTAGCCTTCATCATCAAATCAGGATAGATGAATGTTGAAGGTGGCCCGTCATATATGGCACTGATGCCAACACTTTCGAGTGTATTTGCTCGCTGAATAAGAATGTCGCCTGGATGTAGCCACAGATGTGATTCCAGCGGAATCTCTTCGTCGATATATTTGAAATGCTCCCCTTTAAATCGTCCACTTGTTGTCGCGGTCAAGGTCAGAGATTTAACGGAAGTTTTGTATTCAACCGCCCGAGGAGAATAGCCATTACGCGGTTTTCCAACCAGCAGGTTGGCAAGCGTACCAGTCTGCCAAACCGGGGAATGAGACGCAATTGTCTGCTCAGCGCGCCAATCGTCAGTCAGCTTGCCCGAGGTGGCCGCAGCGAGGACGGATTGGCGGAAACGTTTGAGGATGGTGGGGATGCGGTCGAGGCGGCCGCGACAGGCATCCACCCGTGCCAGCACTGCATCCAATTTGACGGCGATGCGTTTTTGTTCGTTGAAAGGCGCTAGATCAATTACTGTAGACTCAAATGTCCCCTTGGTGACGTGACGCAGCCCAACTCCACCGTGCGCAATATTGATGAGCTCATTGAGTTTTTGGTTAATCGCAAACCGAAAAAAGCTCTTATCAATCACTGTTTCGTTGAAATCGACCCTGAAAATATGCTGGTTCAGTACTGCTTCCCCGCCCCGCCACACATGAGCACCGAATGACGTACCAGGCGTACCTGACCAAGCAAAAAGTAGTTCTCCACCATGCAAGTGATAATTATCCGCAAACTCGCCGTTGAAATAATTGTAAAGCGCCAGAGGCTTATTGAGATTTTGGATACGAACAATTGGCAGCCCCTCTGTAGTCCATTCGCTTGGCTTGAAAGCACGCCCGTTCTTAAGAGAACAGAGTGAGCCAATTTCAGCTGTGGCCCAGCCAGTTGGCAACTCGCTCACGCTTCCACCTCTTCAACATCCTCGCCCAACTCTTCCAAAATCCCGCGCAATTCATCCAGCGCCGCTTCAAGCTCACCCATCGCCTCCTGCGCCAGCGCTGCCGGTTCCGGCAATTCGTCCGCACTGGTGTCGCTGTCGTCCTTGAGCCAGGCGATGTCGAGGCTGTCGCCTCGTTCGGCGATTTGTTCGCGGGTGTACTTGCGGTAACGCCCCTGCTCGCCAGTATCCTTGCGTTTGCCAAGTGCCTGGGCACCGACTAGAGGATCATTGCCAAAAGCCACCTCAAACTCGGCAAAGTGTTCACGGGTAAGCTGGGTGCGTTTGCCATATTGCGGCATGTTGGCGCGCAGGTCATACACCCAGACTTCTTTGGTGTTGCCCTTATCCTTCTCTCCGCGCGTGAAGAACAGCACGTTGGTCTTCACTCCTTGGGCATAGAAAATTCCGGTAGGCAGGCGCAGGATGGTGTGCAGGTTGCATTTGTCCATCAGGTCGCGGCGAATGTCGGCACCGACGTTGCTCTCAAATAGCACGTTGTCAGGCAGCACCACGGCGGCGCGGCCACCCGGTTTGAGGCCACGGTAGATGTGCTGCAAAAATGCGAACTGTTTGTTGCTGGTGGGATAGGTGAAGTCATCACGGCTGGGCAGGCCGCCGCCTTTTTTGGTGCCGAACGGCGGATTGGTCAGGATCAGCGTGGCCTTGGGCAGTGCCTGGCCTTCGGGACTCAGGGTGTCGCCGTAGCGGATGCCGCCGTCGATGCCGTGCAGCATCAGATTCATCAGCGCCAGGCGGTGGGTGTCTTGCACATGCTCCATGCCGTAGAAGGTGCTGCCGTGGTATTTTTTCTGCTGCGCTTCGGTCCAGCCATCCGGGTTGGTGTGTTTACGCAGGTAATGGTTGGCCGCGATCAGGAAGCCGCCGGTTCCGGCTGCGGGGTCCTGGATGATGTCTTTCAGTTCGGGCTTCATCACCGCGACCATGCTGTCGATCAGTACGCGCGGAGTGAAGTATTGGCCTGCGCCAGATTTCTTTTCGTTGGCGTTCTTTTCCAGCAAGCCTTCGTAGAGGTCGCCCAAACCTTCCTGGCGGGCGCTGTACCAATCGAGTTTGTCGATCTCGCTCACCAGCGTGGAAAGCGTGGCGGGTTTTTTGATGAAGCTGCTGGCGTTGGCGAAAATTTCCTGCACCAGTTTCGAGCCGTGACCGCCCAGATGAATCAGCAATATCTTGTAGAACTCCAGCCGATCCGGTGCAGCCTTGGTTTCGAGATCACTCCAGCGATAGCCCTTTGGAAGCTGGTCTTCGGTGCCGGTTTCCTTGGCCATCTTGAGGAACAGCAGATAGGTCAGTTCGGTGACGTACTGGTGATAGGTGATGCCGTCGTCTTTGAGGACGTTGCAGAGATTCCAGAGTTTGCCGACGATGTCGTGTGTGGTCATAAATTCTTATTCAGTAAAAGCGAGCGGCGAGTAGCCTATTTTGCTTGGGGCTTTTTTACGGTTTTGGCTTTCGGTGCGGCCTTTCGCCCGGCGCTTCGCACCTGAGCTACGTCATCTGCCACATCGCGTTCTGTGATCTCCACACCCGCCAGCTTGTCGCGTACTTGCTGCGCGGGTGTTGCCGCGATGTTTGCGGACCAGTCAATCACACGCAGGCCGGGCACTTGCATAAAAGCGCGGTCGGCGCTGATCAGCGTGCAGCCTGCGGCTATGGCATGGGCGGCAATCAGCATGTCCATCGCCGACAGGCCGATACCCTGGGTTTCCATGCGGGTGCGCAATTCTGCATAGCTGTGTGCGGTGGCAGATGTCCACGGCAATACCGGGGTGTCTTGCAAGAAGGCTTCGACGGCTTTTGCCAGCCGGGTGGCATCCGGCCTCCGCTTCACGCCAAAACGCAGTTCCGCCTCGGTGATCACGGATACGCAGACGCTGTGTTCCATCAGCAAGTTCTGCAATCCCTCGCTGATGCGCCCGCGTATCAGCGTGGACGCAGCATTGGTGTCCAACATAAAGGAATGCGCGCTGCTCATGGCCAATCCCTGTCAACGGGCGGCGCGGGGTCGCGCGGGATATCGAAGCTTTCGAATTCCCCGGGTGCTTCAGCAATCAAACGGTCACGCAGCTTGAGCCACTCCTCGAATTTGCGGTTACGCGGACTCAGGATGACCTCTCCCGTAGCCTGATCGCGCCGAATCAACACTTCGTCGCCCTCGAAGCGGAATTCGGCCGGCAGGCGTACGGCTTGGCTGCGGCCATTCTTGAATAATTTGGCGGTTAGCATGATGAGACTCCTTTTCTGGCTGGTATATACCGTGGTTTATACCATCTGCTGGCGAGACATTCAAGCCAAATTATTTACATGCCCGTCATTCCGGCGTAGGCCCACTGCAGTCCGGAATACACCGGGAAAGCCCTTCTTCCCAGGTGAGAAGGGTTGGGATGAGGGATGCCTTGAATTGCAGCGCGATGATTTCAAAGCCTTCCCTCACCCCAACCCTCTCCCAGTGGGAGAGGGGATAAATCGGCGCCGGTTCAAGCCGCCCAGATGGATTCATTAAAGGCTTCGAGCACCTGCTGGAGCTGCCCGTTAAACATTTTGTCGAGCCGGGCGAAGCCGCCGCCTTCGCGCTTGAAAATGAGGTCTGGATCATCCAGCGCGGCGTGATCTACCAACATGTTGGCTTTGGTTTGTGCTGCGATTCTTTTCAGCCAATCGCGCTGCGGCCCGGTCCAGTTGTGTGTTGCCAGCAGCTTCTGCAGCGCATGATCGACGCGCTCGTTGTAGGGCACGAGCGCGTCGCCGATGGCAGCCTGGCGAATGTATCCAACGATGCGTGCGGCGATGTCCTGGTTGGTCATTTCGCGCCATGCGGTGGCCAGATTGGTTTCGGTAAACCCCGCTTTGTCCAGTTCCAATACCAGTTCGCGCAGTTGCTTGCGGGTGAGTTCGCGCGGCCGCGTGAGCACGGTCATCAGCGCGGGGATGTCGTTGCTGTGGCTCTTGATGAAGGCGGAAAACTCCTGAATGTAGTCCTCCGGCTTGTGTGCCTTGCCATAGCCGCGCTCGGCGGGAAGGATTTTGTCTTCGTGATCCGAGATGAACATCGGTGTTGCGGTGCCTTCACCTTTGCGATCCAGAATTTCACCGAGATCCGGATTTTGCGTGAACCAGGCTGCCACCTCATTGATGGGCATGGCTTTCAGTTTCTTGATGAAGTCCTCCGGGGACATACCCGCTTTGGTTTCAAAGTCACGGGCGGATTTTTCGGAGAGGTGGCGTTTTTTGCTTTGCAGTTTGGCTAGGAACTGATCACGCACAAATTGGCGCGCTGTTTCATCCCCAACCGAAATCAGTTCCTGTGCCAACTGGGTGAAGCTGATCTTGGGATTGACCACCACCGGCTGCATGGCCGTCAAGTTGCCGAGCGCTTCAAATATCTGCACGGCATCGAATACACGGAAGGCATCTTTTTCGATTTCGTCGCAAAGGCGCGTGGCACGGCCCAGCATCTGGTCGAACAGGATGCGGCTATTCACCCGGCGCAGGAATACGAGATTGCAGATTTCCGGCACGTCTATACCAGTGGTGAGCAGATCGACCGTCACAGCCACATTGGGGTTGCGTTCGTTCTTGTAGCGGCGGATGAGTTGCAGCGGTTTGTCGGCTGCGCCGGTGATTTTGATAACCGCATCGTCGTCCACGCTGCCGTATTGCGCTTTAAATGCCGACTTGAGCAGATCGACCACCAGATCGGCGTGGGCATCATTGGCGCAGAAGACCAACGTCTTGCGGCGGGAAGCCGGGTCAAGCTCCTTGGCCAGAAACTCACAAACCACCCGGTTGAATGGCACCGTAATTACCTTGCGGTTGAAATCCTCCACGTCCATCCTGATTTCATCCGGCGCCTTGAAGAGTTCGATCTGGTTGTATTGGCCGTTCAATATTTTGATGTCCTCGCCCGCTTTCCATTTGATGCCCTGGGTAGAGAGTTCGGTATATATCTGCACCGGGGGTTCGTAATCGACCAGATAGCCGTCGATGACCGCTTCGCGATAGCTGTAGGTGTAGATCGGTACACCAAAGATTTCTGTGGTGTGCAGCGCGGGTGTGGCAGTCAACCCGACCTTGTAGGCATCGAAGTAGTCGAGCACGCGGCGGTACTTTGAGATGTAGTCCTCATAACCACGGAAGGTCATTTCCGTATCGGACAACTCACGATCCAGCAGGTAGCCGCGATGGCATTCGTCCACCACGATGCAGTCGTATTGATCGACGGCGGGCGTGGTCGCATCTTCTGCCGCATAGAGAAGGCGCTGCACCATGCCCTGTATGGTGGCGATATGCACAGAAGTATCGGTATCCGGCGCTTGCTCTTCCAGCTCCTTGATGCCGAAGGTGTCGGCGAAGGTCTGGAGATTTTCCATGCGCGTGTCTTTGAAGGCATTGGCGGCCTGCTCGCCCAGAGATGAGCGATCAACCAGAAAGAGGATGCGGCGGAAGCGCTTGGCCTTGAGCAAACGGTAGATCAGCGCGATACAGGTCTTGGTCTTGCCGGTGCCGGTTGCCATTGCCAGCAGCATTTCCCGTTGGCCAGCTTCGATAGCCAATTCGGCGGCGCGTATGGCATCTTGCTGATAGTTGCGCAGCGGGAAACCATAATTGAATGGTTCATTGGCGAGCTGTTCGTGGGCTTGTGCTTCGTCGCGTTTGAGTAGCGCGCTCAGCCCTTCCGGGGTGTACCAGCCATCGAGTACGTGCCCGAGGTTATCGGCACGGCGCAGATCGCAGAACCAGATGCCGCTCTTGGTGGATAGCTGGCGCAGGAAGGGGCGGCCATTGGCCGAGAACGCAAAAGGTATGCGATAAACAGCGGCACCCTCGCCCCAGTTTTGTTCATGCATCACGGTTTCTTGTGATGGCGTAAAAGTGCGGCTGTAGCGTTTTGCTTGTTGCAGTGAGCCGGAAACGTCGACGTTTTTGCGCTTGGCCTCAACCACGGCAATCGGCATCAAACCCGCGAACAATACATAGTCGGCTGGGCCGCTCTCGGTGGGCCATTCAGCAATGGCCAGGTTGCGTCCCTTGGTCGGACGAGAGCCTTTGTTGTATTTGATGGCCTGAGAATCAGCCTCCCAACCTGCCTGAATCAGTTGCTGGTCGATCAGCTTGCGAGTATCTGCCTCGTCCAGTTGGACAGCACTGGCGGCTGCATTGGATGAAGTAACCAACTGTAGCAGGACACTCTTGGGTTGAGCAGCCGATGCAGTCTGCTGTTCGGCCAGGCGCTTCTCCAGCGCAACCTTGGCTTGCTCTGACTCAGCAGCCATCTGTTCCCAGAAGGCTTGCTCATTCTTGGCTTCGCGGAGTTTTGCTTCGGTCGCCACAAGCTGCTCGGCAGTCTCGTGGTGGGTAGCCTGATATTCCTGAAGAGCCGTGCTCAACAGCGCCATTTCGGCGCGCAATTCATCGCTTTCGTCTTTGGGAGGGGCCGGGGGAACAAAAGGCCCCGATTTGTACGATGGGTCTTTGAAGGTGCGGTGAAACCAGAGGCTCAGCTGCCATGACATCTTCAAGGCACTTAATGCCCCCCTATGGTCTCCTTCAAGGGCGTGGCTGGCAGCATTACCGGTACGTCGAACTTCGCCAAACAGCTGCGCAATTTCGCGCGGCAGGATGCTGCTGTCCTGTAGGCGGCGCAATAAGTCATACTGGGTTTCTTCGGGAGCAACAAGTTGGCCAGTTTTGGCAGCCACCAGTTGGGCCAGCAACTCTGATAGCTGGCGGGTTTTGAGCAAACAAGTATTGGGATCTTCAGCGAAATACTTTTCTGCCAACATGCCCAAGCGCAGCAACTGTTCGTCGTGCTGCTGCAGATGGGCAAAATTTGTTTGGGGCAGTTTAGCCATTACGCCTGTTCAGATTTAAGCTGCCGAAGGCTATCACACGGGCGGGGAGATTTCGATATGTCTGACGGCCTAGACCTTCGCCCCCAATAAATGGTCTCTCAAGTAGTCTTTCGTGGGCCACGACGCGCCCGAAGAGATTAGTACTACCGCTATGGTTACATCAGCAGACAAAGCATCATAGGAACTGAAACGTCGGCTATGGCCGATTATGTAGACACCTCGATTATGTGGACTTGATGCCCTGCGCTTACCCTGAGAGCTTGGCTGGCACGGGTGACGGCAAAACCACGGTTAACATAATCCACCAGTCACCAAGCATATGGAAATGTAGTCGAGGTGTCATTCGGAGGCCAATCATCGTGGCACTACCAGTCTTTGTGCGGCTCTACGGGATACCAACGACCGATCTTACCTCTTCCGGTAGCCGTCAAACTTCAGAAATTATGATGACTTTGTACATACAATTGCTTAGGGAAAGCCGCACGGTACATGGCTCCACAGATAACTCACTGTGGTAACTCCACATAATCGAGCAGTCTACATAATCGGCCTTATGTAGCGCTCCAGTGCGACCTGAAAAGTCGCTTTTATTTCTGTTTCACAGGAGGAACTATGAACTGATGAAACCGGTTGTTCCATCAACCGTTCCCTACCCAGACATGCGGAGCCGGT
>Ga0210044_10010631_pt1 | contig 10907 bp, 11 predicted proteins | sample CryGey13umfilter_2_FD_183959 | JGI IMG/M metagenome (GOLD analysis project Ga0210044, IMG submission 183959) | Groundwater microbial communities from aquifer in Utah, USA - Crystal Geyser 4/9/14 3 um filter (SPAdes) (version 2) | ecosystem: Environmental > Aquatic > Deep subsurface >...
GACTGTCCTTGGATAACCGAGCTTCCAATTCTGACACTCGCGCAGTCAAAATCCGAACCTGTTCGAATAACAGGCGGATCAAATCATCCTTTTGATCCGAGGTCAGTGTTGTGAGGTCAGGAAGTTCAAGTTCGCGCATGGTTCGAAGTATGATGAATAACTTATTGTTCTGCAAGCCTATGCTGAGCAGTCACAAAAAAGCTTGACTTTAAAGACGGTATCTACATGGCTACGGCACCGACAAACTGCTCTTTTAGCTCGAAGGTCGTTCAGAATCAGTTCGCTATTAACTGGCGATCAAGTCGCGCCAGTTGCCCGTCTGGCATCACACGCTCTACCGTTAATGTTCCGGTACCCGAATTATTGCGATAGAACAGATCAATCTTTCCGGGCCACAACAGCACAGCATCGTTCACGTAGAGGAACAACTCTCCTCCCGTTTTCGCGGTAAATTCGGCTACGAGCGTCTTTCGTTCGGCAGGTGTTGGATCGGAGCTCATACGCTGCTTCTCCTCATCAGGGCTAATTTTTTCGAACAACTCACCAGATGGCTTCTTCGCGTCATTCAGGTAGTCGTGGTGCTTGAATGGTGCGACGGGTTCCAGTACATATTCATCGTTGCCGGGTCTGCCGATCCTTGCGATAGGCTTGAACCAGTCTTCAAACCACCAGCGTTTCATTAAAGTCGCTGCAGAATGCACTGCGCTGGAGGAAGAAATGCCACCCACATCAGCTCGAGTTGCGAGATCAAACCAGTTACCGGGCGTCGTCATGGTAATGCGATAACGAACACCTTCGTCAAACGTATAGCCCGACGCCCAACACAAATTGTTGGTGCTGAAGTTATCCTCGTTGTTCTTACCGGCGCTATGACTATTGGTGCAAAAGTATCCTGTCGAATCTATGGCATCGAAGAGCACGCGATTTGCAATCAGCGTGCAGACGATGAACAGAACCACTGCAAACAATAAGGGAACCAGCTTATCGTTAACCCACTTGAATATGTGGATGAGAGTGGCGTTCGTGCGCAGCTTGCGGGCGACCGACAGTGCAAAGGTGCTTGGCCATGTCGATGGGTTTGGTTGAGATTGCGAGTCGACTCTGAGTTTCGAAATCCTTTTTGTGCGCCACACGAGTAATAGCGAAAACGCGACTGCGACTGCTGCAATTTCAAGTTTTGTCGGCGCGCTCCAACCTAAGACGAAGGATGCAGCCAGGAGCACTAATGCACCGCCAAAAAACACCGTCATGGCGTTACGGCCGCCGCATTCTGATCGGAGCAGCCAGTCGAGGTAGTCGTGTTTGAGTTCCTTGTGCCAAGCGAACCGCGCCCGATCATGGATACGCGTCTTCATCACTTGACTGAGATATAAGCTAACCAGGAGGGCACCCAGAACCAGAGCAAACTCAGTAGGATATTTCCGGAATGAATCAACCCACGCAGCGCTGTTACTGGGCATGTAACCACTGACGAAAGTGATGACACTGATCACCGGGCCATCGGTGACATTCAAAAACCGCTGGGCAAAATTTGCACCAAACATAGGGATCGCTCTCACTATTGTGAGCATTACATTGCCAAGCGTACCCCCTATCAGAGGAAAAGCGGCCAGAAATGCGGTGAGGGTCAAGGCAATAAAATAGGCTGCTCGTCGCCACCATACGGTGTCCCATACTAATCCGACTGCATCGGTGTCCGGGCGATCGAGTGATGCAATGGCTAGTTGCAGCGCAGTTTTATCGGCACCTATTTGGGCTATGTTTAGCGTTTGTGAAGGCGCGGCCGCAGATCGAAGTTTAATCGAGTCGAGCCGTAGGGCTCCCGGGCCACCCTCCATCGGTAAGAGTTCGCCATTTGGCGCCAGCACCCAGAATTCCCGACGCAAAGAAATCGGCGCATATAGATCGGAACCGTGAGCCATCCGCATCACGACACTACCGTGAATAATCGGGCGAATTCTCAAATCTTCGGTATCCGTCCCGACCGGAATCTGCCGTGGCGAATAGCGGTAATAGACCCCGAATCCGGCGCGCGAATCGTAAATCCGTGCGTACGAAGATTTTGCATAAGCGACTTCATCGACTGCAGGTTTGAGCAGCGTAAGGCCATTGGCGGCTGCCTGGCTCATCATCCAATCGAGCGAAACCAACGGCAACTGATCTTCTGGGTAGCCGCCGCCGACATTGGAGTGCACGCCAGCAAACCATACTTGGGTGAGACGACCGGCCGCTACCTCTTTGTTTGCAACCATCTTGGCTTCCGCGATTTCATCCCAGAGCAAGGGATGAAACGTGGTGCGTTCATCATCGAGCGAGAGCGCATGGCAAGCATGCTTGACTAGGGGCGAGAGCGTACAGTCGGCAAACAGCATTGGCCACAATAGCCAGTCGATCCCGTGTTTAAGTTCGTCGATTGGCATTCCGTAAGCCGCCACTGTGTCCCACAAACCGAGAAAGTGAATGGGTATGTCAGTGCGTTTCGCTTTGCGAGTGGCTTCGGCCAGCTCTTTGTAGGTCTGGTACCCGCGCACGTAATCCCTCGCCCATATGATGAAATCGCGCAATTTGCGCATGATGACAACGACTGGACTGTAGGAGGGAAAACGTTTGCACCGATAGTGTCTATAGGCAGCACGAGCGTAGCGATCCAGCTCCTCCTCGGAGCGAAATGCGATCAAGCCTTCGGTGGTGATAAGCCCGGTAAGTACTCGAATTGTGAATGAGCCGCGGCTGAAACCAAAGCCGCTGATCTCGGCACCTGACTCATAGTTTCGGCAGACGAATTTATAGAGATTGATGACGTTGCGCTTCAAGCCCCAGCCAAAGACACCGCCCAGCATGGCAAGATACTTGTTCGATGATGTCCCCACGCCATCGTCGTAGTATGCGATCTGCCCCGGCTCTTTTTGGTCGAGCGCCTGAAAAAGTCGCCACACGTTGGTTTTTTCCGCCTTGGCGGAACTATTACCGGTGCCGTCGGAAAATAATACAATTCTCTTGGTCACAGGAGGAGATGCGGTACCAGGTGGGGCATTAACATTGATCTCGTAGGCCATGTAACTGGCTCAAAGAAGGTAACAAGTGAAGAAAACGGGCATAGTAGCTATCCTTATCGTCACGCTAAGTGCTGGCTGGACGTGTTAATGCTGCCACCATTCTCATTGATGCGCAACCTGGCCGAACAGGTTAAGCAGCGTGCTGCGTCACGCCGTTTTCTACGACTGGCTCATGGAGGCGTTTACTGATGCTGACTCAACGGGTGCATCGCTTACAGAGAGGCGACTCCTTGCACGCTTGCTAAATGCAGCCATTCTTGGGCAGTCAAGTAGGGTGGGTACGTCTTTGTGCCCACGCGGTCAGCGTCAATCATACCCCAGCACCGCACTTTCCATTGCAACAGCCCAGTCATGCGCATATACCTCATCACGAAACTATCGGGGTCAGGCCTTACATTTGACATTATAAAGCATATCAAATGTAAGGCCTGACCCGAATGGCACTTACTTAAGCTTTTTCGGATGCCCATATTTCATCACTTGCTCCCTTGCCAAATCCCTTGTTTTTGTCAGTAGCGGATATGGCTTGGGGCGTCGCTTGATTGCCCTGGGCTCGATTCGTCCGGGGCGGTTGCCGATAGACTGCTCGGCCACCAGCGCCAGTAATTTTTTGAGGTTATCCTCGTCATCCTCTCGCGCTGACATCCCACTCCAAACCAACCAAAGCTGGAGGGTGTGTTTGAAGCTTAGCGCCCGTGGCAGTACATCGGCCACCAACGCGGACTGCGCCATGACCAGGCGAATCAAATTGTAGGCCAGAAGATAAACCCACAGTTCTTTTTCACCCATCTCCGGGGTTTTGCAGCTCAGGGTTTCCATACCCAGTGTGGTTTTGATATTGCGTATATCCAGCTCCACCTGCCAGCGGCGCTTGTATAAATCCTTCAGCGCGCTTTTCGAGGTTGTATTTGGGCATGTCATCGTCGTCACCAGCGTCTTGCCGCCAACCTCCAGTTCCCTGATGTCGAGTGTGTCGGGTGCAGACTCGTACTGCTCGACCGTCATCCATTCCGGGCGGACTTTTGGTTTGGTCAGCGTGATCAGGTGATCCTTGATCCCCAGCTTTTTACCCAGCCGAAAATCGGTAGAACGTTTGCGCATGCCTTGTTGTTCAAACAATGCGTCCACGCCGCGCGAACGGAGTTCGGCCAGCAAGAAATACGTGCCATAGAATGCATCCCCCAACATCACGTCGCCGGACTCAAATATATCCAAGAGCGTCCGCAGCAGCGCCTGTTCCCCGCTGCCTTTGCCTTTGTACCCGCTTATGGCCGCGTCGAGCACGACGCCGCTGGACAGGCAGGTTACCCCTACAATGCGGCAGATGGGAAAACCCAGGCCGGGTTTCTGTCCGCACTGTTGCGGGTAGGCGGTTTGGTTGGCCTGCGTGTCCGGCAGTGTCACGGTCGTACCGTCCACCAGACGCACCCGCCGCCCGCGCCAGAGCCACGTATCGGAGCCTTCTGCACAGATCAAGCGGCCCGTGTGACGAACCATTCCCGTGACCGTTTCCAGCGGCAGCCGCTTGCGGGCTTTGCAGTATGCCCCCGTATTGGTACTGCAATGCGGCAAGCCGTGGATCAGGCGTTTCACCGCAGCATCATCGACGATGCCTTGGCATGAACGATCAGGTTTCAGAGCTTGCGCGAGGAACATGGACAGCGTCTCTGTTGGCGGAAATAGCCGCTCGCGATGCTCGGGCAATGAAGTTTCCAGCGTGTCCAGCAGATCGGGAGAGGTGAGCATATTGAAAAAATCGAATGCGTCGCTGGCGGCAGCGTAATGTTGGACGCGATGTTGTTTGGATAACGCAGAACGATTAATATGCATGCGGGCTGGCTCCGGGTGGTTGCGATGGTTTGGCGACTAAATCGTACCACCATTCCAGCCTGTTTCTTTTGTTATTTCATGCGGTTAAGCCTTAAGTAAGTGCCATTCAGGCCTGACCCCAGGCTAACCGGCTGGCGAGGCTTTATCGCGCCAGTCCGAGTTGAATGTGTTGTGCATTTGGTCAGGTGTTGACTGCTTCAGCATGTAGTTTAATGCCCAGTGCGCCGACTACTTTCAGGATGGTGTCGAAGCTCGGCGCGCGATCACCTGAAAGTGCTTTGTAAAGGCTTTCACGTGACAAGCCGGCGTCTCGCGCAACTTGGGACATGCCCTTAGCGCGCGCGATGTCACCCAGTGCTTTTGCGATGAATGACGCATCACCATTTGCTGCTTCCATACAGGCTTCCAGATAGGCCGCCATTTCTTCTGGTGTGCGCAAATGCTCTGCGATGTCGTAGCGAGTAGTAATAGTTTTTGCCATCATGCTCTCCTAAAGATTGTGTGCAAGACGCAAAGCGATTTTGATATCTGCAGCTTGGGTAGTTTTATCCCCGCCTGCCAGCAAAATCACAACCTCGCGCCCACGTTTCGTAAAGTACACCCGGTAACCAAGGCCGTAGTCAATACGCAATTCAGAAACACTTTCTCCAACAGCCTTGGCGTCGCCCGGATTGCCCGCCGCAAGGCGCTCAATTCTGAATTGGATGCGCGCACGTGCCTGTAGGTCACGAAGGTTATCGATCCACTGAGCATAGATTTTAGTTTTGCGAATTTCCAGCATAGCGAAATGTAGCCCCGTGGATACATATTGTCAACGTTAAGATTACATCGTGTAAGGTGCTCAACGCTTGGGCCAGGCAGGGTGGGCACGTCTTTGCCTCGTAGAGGTTCTTGCACCCGGAGGGTGTGCCCACGCGGGCAGCGTCAATCATATCCAAGCAACGCGCTTTCTATCGAATCAGCCCAGTCATGCGCATATACCCCATCGCACACAAAGCGGTGAAATGTCGAATGAGGCCAATCAACCGCACGTTTTACATGCCCGTGTTTAACCGGGTTGAAATGTATGTAATCGACATGGCAGGCAAAATCATTTTCATCACGAATTTGATGTTCCCAGAATCGCCGTTGCCAAGTAGTCGATTCGCGATGTTTGAGTTTTGATGCAGTCACCCAGGACGAGCAGCAGATAATTGTTGGTTAGTTAGAAACTAAAGGTTTTGAAAATATCATGCACTCGTTATTTTCAATATATTCAAATAGTCGCATAAGTTTCATAAGTTAATGATGATATAGCCTTAGCCTAATACTTGATGTATGCTGAATAATCAGTACATGCACCGCACCTTCAAAAGATTTATTTCCCAAGGAGAATGTAATGGCCTATGTCGATGGTTTCGTTTTGCCGCTTCCTAAAAATAATATAGAGGCTTACCGTGAAATTGCCAGTAAATGCGGTGCAATCTGGCGCGAGCATGGCGCGCTACAATACCGCGAATGTATTGCTGAAGACGTGAAGCCTGGCAAGCTTACTTCGTTCCCGCAAAGCGTGAATCTCGAAGCCGAAGAAACCGTCATTTTTTCTTGGGTCGTGTATGAATCGCGCGCCCACCGCGACGAGGTTAACGACAAAGTAATGAAAGATCCACGTATGAGCGAAATGATGAAACCAGCCTCCATGCCGTTTGATGGAAAGCGATTGATTTATGGTGGGTTTGAAATGTTGGTTGATCTTTAAGAAGTTACGAAGTGAACTTCGCTAATGGGTGCATCCATACAAGAGTGAAGGTGTGCGGCGTGATTCTCAAGCAGTTCCTAACTCTCTACGCCAAAATGACGAATCCGCGTGGGCACACCCTCCGGGTGCAAGAACCTCTACGAGGCAAAAACGTGCCCACCTTACATGGCTATGTTAGTTCGGTTTCTGCATAAGCGCGTAAATCGTCAACAAGATCACATCGCTATCTATGAAATTTCCTAAATTGATAACCTTACAATCACTGGAAAAATTATCCCTTCCACACAAAATGTTTTATGCCAAGAAAAGAACATTCGATACAATTGTAAGGTATGCCGGTTCTTTGAGCTGAAAGGTTCGGCATTTTGGGTTTACCACTCTTGCGGCATTTGATATTTCTTTGGCAGTAAATCGGTGATTTCCTTTTGCACCAGAATATTTTGCTCTTCGTAGAGCGGATTGCCGTGTAAAAGCAAAATTTCGCCAAAATTCTCCATAACCTTTTCACCCTGCCACACCCAATCGACGGGTAAGCAGATGCCAAGCTCGCTCTCGGTTGGATAGTCTGACAGCACAATACCTATTGCTTTGATATGCAGAGTGGATTGTGGCTTGCAGTGTTTGATGAAAACGATATCTTCATTCTTGATGGCCGAAACGACACTGTGCAAGTCCGGTTTACCATCCGGCGAGCATGGGAGGCATACAATTTTCTTTTCGATAAATCCTTGCGCATTGTCTTCTTCAATTCCATAAAATGCAGTCATCGTTTCCTCCATTTTTTCGATTATCAATCATCACCATGTTATCATGGTCAAAGGAATTTCAGACTGTCGAAAATCTGACCAAATGAGAACCCTGAATTATCCGCCGAGTGTCTAGTCCTGGTTTTTAAACCAGTCGAGTGCATGTTCAAAATGCCGCGACTCAAAATCCGGCCAATTTTCATCCCTGACATAGAAGTCCGCATAAACCGATTGCACCGGCAGAAAACCGCTCAATCGGCGCCCTCCTCCCCAGCGTACAATCAAAAATCCAGGCGTGAAATTTCATCTGAGCGCAAGCCACCGTTTTAAACGGCCGGCCAGATCCCACTCCCAGCCGTAAAGTACGAGTAGATTCACCTTGATTCCGACACCCTGGCGCTGCCGGAATTCTTTTAACGGCTGAGGGAATTGCGTCGATGTCTCATCGCCGACAACAAGTAAAGCCGCTCCACGGCGAGCAATTTCGAAAGCGAATGCAACGGTGGCCTCGCTAAATGCCTGTTTTTGAATGGAAGGCCGCTTGGTATTGTCCTGGGTAAAGCAGTAAATCGAAACCTCTTTGATCCCGAACTCTTTACATTTCTCATACAGTAATAATCCCGGGTTAATACCATGAGCATATCCGGCCTCTTTGCGCAGCCCATGATCTATGACCCAGAGACGACTTCCATCGGGAATAAAATCGACGTGGCGCGGGATATTATTTTTTGCCAATCTTATAACCGGGAATTCAAGCAAAGTTCTGCGCCGCAAAATCCCAGTTCGCCAAATGATTAATGAAGTTCTCAACGAACTTGGCGCGCAGGTTGCGGTAGTCGATGTAATAAGCATGTTCCCACACGTCCACGCACAGCAACGCTGTATCGCCGGAGGTAAGCGGTGTTCCGGCCGCACCCATGTTGACGATGCCCACCGACCCATCGGCTTTCTTCACCAGCCAGGTTCAGCCGGAACCGAAGTTGCCCACGGAGAAAGTCTGGAAAGACTTCTTGAATTCGTCGTGGCTACCTCACTTCTTGTTGATGGCATTGGCCAGCGCCCCGGTTGAGGTTGCGCCGCCTTTCGGCTTCATGCAGTTCCAGAAAAAAGTGTGATTCCACACTTGCGCGGCGTTGTTGTAAATACCGCCGGAAGATGTCCTGACGATCTCTTCCAGCGTGGCGCTCTCGAATTCAGTGCCCTTGATCAGTTTGTTAAGATTGGTCACGTAGGCCTGATGATGCTTGCCGTAGTGATACTCGAATGTTTCCTTGGATATGTGGGGTTGCAGCGCATCCATCGCATAAGGCAGTGGGGGGAGTGTATGTTCCATTTATTTTCTCCTTGGTAAAAACTTAAAGGGGTCGTGAAGCGCAGCCATATTTGCAGCGGCAAACCTAATCACTTTTAAAATTATCACTTGCACATAAAATGTTGTATGTACGCTGGCGTGCATTGTCAGCGCAAAGCAGTAATGTCCCCTTTCTCCCAATTAGAAATGTCCCCTTGAACTTGCATTGGGCATTTACTGATACTTCTGACTCAACTGGTGCATCGCGTACTAGAGAGGCGACTCCTTGCACGCTTGCTAATTGCGGCCATTCTTGGTCAGGAGCGGGTGTTTCGGGTAGCACGAACCGGTATACTTGCGACTCATAGGATGGAAAATTGTCGGAGTGGGCGAACTCGCTTCTAGTCAAACCTACATCCGCCGAAGCATCGCTACACTGTCCGTTTCCGGAGATTGAAATGAATTCCGTCAAACTTCGAGTTATTCTTATTGTTGTCATCGCTGCCATGTTGGTGGCAGGTTACTGGTTGTTGAGCCGTAATCCTGGCCCAAAAAACTCACTCCTTCTTTATGGAAACGTCGATATTCGCGAGGTCGATCTAGCTTTCCGACAGCCTGGTCGTTTGGCGAAAGCGTTCTTTGACGAGGGTGCCACGGTAAAGGCTGGCGACATCATGGCTGAACTTGATGCTCGCCCATACCGCGATGCACTGGCGGTCTCTGAGGCCGAGGTGTTACGTGCACGCGCCGAGCTTGAAAAACTGCGCTACGGCAATCGCCCCCAAGAAATCGCACAAGCAGGTGAGTCAGTGCGACAAGCCAATGCCGTGTTCAAAAATGCGGATAGCAATTTCAAACGCCAGAACGCGCTTGTGAAATCAGGATCGGTAAGCCAACGTGTCGGCGAAGCCGCTCATGCGGCTCGTGACCAGGCAGAAGCGGCTCTTGCCTCAGCGAAACAAGCTTTGGCCCTGAAGAAGGAAGGCTCCCGTCAAGAGGACATTACTGCCGGAGAGGCACGGTTAGCCGTAGCAGAGGCTATGGTTGCCCAGTCCATGACAGCATTGGCTGATACTCGCTTGGTTGCTCCGACCAATGCAACCGTACTGTCTCGAGTACGCGAGCCGGGCAGTATGGTGAACGCCAGCTCGGCCGTCTACATTCTGTCGCTTCGTGATCCGGTCTACATAAGAGCTTATGTGAGCGAACCGGATCTTGGTCGAGTTATCCCTGGCGTCAAGGTGACGGTACGAACTGATTCCTCAGACAAGGTCTACCAGGGAGAAATCGGGTTTGTCTCTCCGCGTGCAGAGTTCACACCGAAATCTGTGGAAACTACTGACCTTAGAACTGATCTTGTATATCGCATACGAATTGTCGTTTCAAATTCAGATGGTGCCCTTCGCCAAGGGATGCCAGTGACGATACGAGTTGCTACTGAAGCACATGACCGATGAGATGAGCGCACAAGCTTCTCAGGGCAAACTGTCATCACAGCCGGCAGTCGAAATTGTCGGTGTTACAAAGTTCTTTGGAAATGTCGAGGCGCTACACGAAATTACGGCAAACATTTTGCCGGGCAGGCTGACTGGCTTGATTGGGCCTGATGGAGCAGGCAAAACTACTTTGATGCGCTTGATGGCGGCGCTTATGGCACCAAGCGCGGGGCGCATTATTGTCGCCGACTGCGATACCGTGCGCGACAGCGACCGCATTCACACGTTAACGGGTTATATGCCGCAACGTTTCGGGCTGTATGAGGATCTATCGGTGATGGAAAATCTGCGTCTGTATGCGCAGTTACAGGGCGTCGAGCCTAACACCCACCAGGACATATTCGAACGCTTGCTCACTTTTACCCGACTCGCGCCCTTTACAAAGCGTCTAGCTGGCCGACTCTCTGGTGGCATGAAACAAAAGCTGGGGCTTGCCTGCGCGATGATGGGGAAACCCCGCGTCTTGCTGCTGGACGAACCCAGTGTTGGTGTTGATCCCGTGAGTCGACAAGATTTATGGAAAATGGTGCGCGAACTAACTGACGAAGGCATGGCGGTGGTGTGGTCAACGGCATATCTCGACGAGGCCGAACGCTGCGCAACCGTACTGCTCCTGAATGAGGGTAAGATCGAATACGATGGCCCGCCAGATGAGCTGACGGCGACGTTGAAGCACAGAAGCTTTCGTCTGCTCAATCCACAGCAAGAGCGCCGGATCGTTTTGTCACGGGTGCTAGACCTGAAATCAGT
>Ga0210044_10010633_pt1 | contig 10906 bp, 1 predicted proteins | sample CryGey13umfilter_2_FD_183959 | JGI IMG/M metagenome (GOLD analysis project Ga0210044, IMG submission 183959) | Groundwater microbial communities from aquifer in Utah, USA - Crystal Geyser 4/9/14 3 um filter (SPAdes) (version 2) | ecosystem: Environmental > Aquatic > Deep subsurface > Groundwater...
GTCTTTCCCCGAATGAGAACAGGTAGTTGCCGGATAGGTCAAATACCTGGATGCGGTCATTATCCCTGTCAGCCACGAATACCATTGGTCTTGTGTCTGCTGACCACTCACCACTGACCACTGTTGTTACAGCTATTCCTGAAGGTTTCTTTAACTTGTGGGATTCCTCGCTCCTGCCGTTGAACGAAAGCAGGAAGTTACCGTTCATATCAAACTTCTGGACCCTGTCGTTCTTGTTGTCAGTGACAAAGATACAACCTGAGTTATCAGAGCCTGTCTGGGTGGGGGAGAACGCTATGCCGTAAGGTTCTTTAAACTCTCCGTTATCGTTTCCGTGACTACCGAATACAAGTTTAACTTCAGGATCGCCGAGGAATATCGAAACAGTGTCTATGGACGTATTGTTTACCTTATCAGAGGAGACAATCCTTATATAATACCACCTGCTCTTTGTGAACTGGGCAGTAGTCCAGACCCCGAGTGATTGTGTTTCTTTCTGTAATTCAGCTTCATTTATAACTATCCAGCCTGTAGGTGTTTCTCCGTCCTTCATTGCTTTAAGTTGTAAGCTATACCGCGAGAAGTGAATATCTGTGGTGGTTCCTATTATTGACATCGTATTGCTGTTTATTACCTTGCAGATGCCCTTGTCTTCCTTTGAGGGATACAGAAGCAGGGCAACCGGCTTTGAGTTGTCAAGGGTTATTGTGACTGACCTTGAATCCTCACAGTTTCCAACATTATCCACGCCGCGGTAATAGACAGTGTGCTGGCAATCAGGATAGGTATCAGGGATAGAAAAGGTGAATATCCTGGCACCTGTGATTGTATCCTCGCCTGTCTGTGTAACTATAATCCACGATGTATCATTGTCAACCGAACACTCAACCCAGGCTATACCGGACTGAACAGCGCCGGTATCAAGAGAACTGAATACAAACGGCGTGTGAGACGTTACGACAACAGGCGTTCCGTTTCCATAATTATATTTGGGTTCACCGATCGTGAGAGTGGTCGTTGTCGGATTTGTATTGTCAATTATGATTGTTACCTGCGTACTTGCAGTGTCCCCTATTCTGTTTGCAACTGTCAGCCTGAGCGTATAAATACCCTCAAGACCAGTTGTGTTCCATATTGTAAGGGTAGAGCTTTCAACAGGATAACCGTAGACCGGCTCTATCAGGGTCCATGTATCAGGAAATGCCCCTGCTCCATATTCAAACCTGTAACTGCCAAACAGCATTCCTTTAGCAGTACCCTTAACCTCAATATTTCTTCCTGCCAAGCTCATTTGCGCTGGATATGTAATTTGAGCTATAGGCGGGGATATATTTACCTCACTCTTTGCAAACATTAATGAATAATATGAAAGGTGGCTGATAGGAACCTTAAGACAATGATTAACCATATCGAGTATCTGGTCAGGCACTTCAACCCACTCATTGATTTCCGTATCGAACTTAAATATCTTTAGTTTGTCTTCAAAGCCGGCAACCTCCTGCGGGTCGTAGTAGATGATCAGAATGGCAGGTGGATCATAGAACGCGCCGTCCGGCTGTAGGTCATATATAGCATTTACTGGCGCAAGACCCTGGACATTCATAGCGAATATGATTGCCGTGTCAGGAGATTCATCAGGACCATATGGTTCAATGAATAGATTTGCGTTGCCCGGATTCTCAAGGCTTGTGCTTTCTGAATCAATCCCTGCCCATATAACCCTTATCTCGCCGGACTTTTCTGTAGCGGTCTCGATTTCACCTGTCAGATTTCTTGCGGCGTTAATCCTACAAACATATAAACCCGGCAGAACGGGCAGAGGATAGCTGTCAATGTAAACAGTGCCGTTCCAGACAACTTCCTGCGGTACGTTTTTCTGCACATTATTAAAGGAATATTCTTTGAACAGGAATTGTGCCCCGTCTGTGCGTCTTATGCGGTAAATCCCTACGGAAACTGTATCCGCTGTGTGATTCCTGACTGTATAGTGTATGGTTGTATGTTCACCCAGGATCGGGTTAAACGTCTCCGGCTGGGTGAATACGTCTTCTACTGCAAAATCCGTTGGAATGTCAACATCAAACTGGCTTAAGCCTGTGCCTGTAAACCCTATCAGGTCTTTCGCCTTTATGAAGAAAGAAGCGGTGCCGTTGTATCCCACAACAGACGTATAGTTCCCTTCCCAGGTGATGCTGTCGGAAGTTGTAAGGGCAACAGGGACTGTTGAGGCTCCGCTCTGTGTAACCTTCGCCTCAATTAATTCTTTGAGTCTTTCGCTAGCGAGGATTGTTATATGGACAGAGGAAGTGTCGGTTACCATACTTGGGCTTACTGTAATAGCAAAGGTGGGCGCAGCATTGTCTGCAATAACCTTATAGAATTTCATCTCTTCCTTATTTTGTACGTTATCGGTGCTATAGTATGTTATCGTACATTCTCCATCCTTTTTTATTCCTTCCTTGAAAAGGTTAAAGGTGGTAGTGCCGGCATAGGTCTTTGCGGCAAAAGAAATGTTCTTTGTTTCATATTCATTGACTTTGTATGCAGTTGATTTCAAACCCGCTCTGTGAGTAATTGGATTCGCTCTGTCCTGGGCGACCAAAGTAAAGGTGGTGGCTATGCTCACATAAGTATTTGCGCCGTCAAAATATTTCAACCCGGAGAGAGAGATGGCAGTTGCCGGGGGAGAATCGTCCCTGTAATTGCTCACTACATACATCGGGGAAGTATTTCCCAATTTATCAACTGCCCACCAATAGATATTAAAAGAACCCAGGGGTCGAATGGAAGAAGGCAGCGTAAACGGCTGCGTGTAGGTGTAGGTATACATAGATGATATAATTCTATATTTTATTGTATTCGTGTCAACTCCTACTCCGGCATCGGAACAGGTAATAGAATAAGTCGTGGAAGAGGAAACGTTGGTAATATGGAATACATCGGTGTCTTCAGGATAGTGCGGACAGCCGATGGCAAGCGTAACCGTGGGTGCTGAATTATCTAATATTATAGACTGCGTTTTTATTGATTCGGAATTGCCTGCCTGGTCTATGCTGTAGTATTTAACTGGATACAAACCGTCTTTTATAATCCCTTCACCGGCAAAGGTAATGTTATATGTAGGAATGCAGGTTTTCCAAACTTCCCTTGTCTGCGGAGTAAACCCCTGAATTCGGTTACTAAAATAATCGGAGATGTAGACATTGCCAAAGCTATCAACAGCAATTCCATTAGGATAGACAAATTGACCATCTTCAGTGCCATATGTGCCCCAACTTGCAAGGAAAGTACCATTGTTATCAAACTTCTGGATGCGGTGGTTTCCCATATCCGCTACATAGATATTATCTTCTTTGTCTACTGCTAAACAGATAGGGTCAATAAATTTGCCAGGTTCACTTCCATAACCGCCCCATTTCAAAGTGAAAGTGCCATCGCTCGTAAATTTCTGGATGCGGTTGCTTTCACTGTCCGTCGTTGGGTTTCCGGAATAATCAGTAACATAGACATTGTGTTTGCTGTCAACTGCTATTCCAATAGCAAAATTACCAAGAAATTGATCCTGCCCTCCCCAGCTTGTGATATAGGTGCCATCGTCTTTAAACTTGCCAACCATCCTATCACTTGTCGTATAAATAGCATATACATAACCATAATTGTCCACTGCCACATAATAACAAGGTCCGCCCAGCGCTGACTCAAATGTTGTAATGTAATTACCATTGCTGTCATATTTCTTTAATCCCTCAAATCCAGCTGAAACATATATGTTACCCGAATCATCTACGGCCATTCCCATATGACCACTTGACAGAGGTATGTTTAAAGTTGTAATTAAAGTACCGTCGCTTGAAAATTTATACACATGATTATTGATCCGGTCCGACACATAGATGTTGTTAAATTTATCTATTGCAATTGCAGTGCTGCCGCTTGGTAACTGCCACTTGCTTGCAAAGAAATAGTCATATTGACCCATAAGCCCTATTCCATATCGCAGGGAGCTTACTCCTGATATTGTATCTTCTGCTCCAAAGCCAAAAGGAGTAACGCTTGTCACATAAGTTAAGGTGTCTACAGAAACCTTGGGAGAGCCAATGGATAACGAAGAAACAGGCGGAGTTATATCAAACTGTATATTGTCTGAATAAGCAGAGGTGTTGCCAAGATTGTCCTCATATCGGATATAGACTACCCTATCCCCTTCTCCCTCTGGTATGGTCCAGATTATCTGAGTGTCAATTGTATTTCCAGACAGAATCAATGATAAAGAATCACTGAAATCAGAACTATTGCTTACTAAAACATTTCTTAGGCCGCAACCAGTGTCCTGCGCGGTTAGTTTTAGCGTAACTTGCGTCTTTCCTGTTGCTATGTCGCCGTTGTTAATAATGATGGAACCCGCTGGAGGAATATTATCAACGCAAAGCGTTTCTGACTTGAATTCACCTGTTGGATATATAAGGGAGTAGCCATATAGAACAGGAATATACTGGCTATCGGTTGTCCTTAAGACCGCCCTTACTTTCGTGTATTTGCTTGAGTTTATTACGCTGTTAGGCAGGACTGGCTGATACTACGAATAGGCATTGTCATCAGGGCTGTATGAGATAAGGTAATTTATTGAGGCTGACTGGGGAATGTATCCTTGAGGCCTGAATGTTATTTTCTGAGGAATTGTATCCCATACAATTTTGTTTTCAATATATCCTTCTGCAAACACAGGAGCCTGGGTGGTAAACCTGACGTAATCCCAGTTCTCAGAATGCCTTGCGCTGCTTGTCCATTCCGGCTGGGTGGTTATATCCCCGAAAAGAACATATTTGTCAGTCACGCCTTTATCAACAGCGTTCCATTCAAGAATGGGCTGTGCACCACCGTCCAGGTACACCCGGGCAATGCCATTCTTCAATGTTAACGTATATTTGTGGAAATCCTGCGTATTATCTATTTCGTAAAAGACATAGTTGTCAGCTACCACCTCTTCTAATATGTGCGAAAGGAGAACACCTGCCGGATGAAATATCAGGTCAGCCTCATATCTTCCGTCTGCTATCCTCAAAGCTGCATCAAGCCAGCCTTCGGCAGAATCTATTTTTATCCTTGCCTCAGCAGTGACGCCGACCTGCGGATCTACGGATGAGATGCCCATCCTCCAGGCATGGCTTGAGTTGGGGTCCTGTGTACCCGAATAAAGGATTCCGCCAGAAAGAATTGATTCCGGCATGTAAGAACCTGAAGCGAATACTTCCTGCCAGGGTGATGCATCCTGGTTTGGCAGTATATTTGCCTCGTATTCCACGTCCCATGCCGAGAATGAAAAAGACGGCTGCAATACTACATCGCCTTGGGACGACTGGATATCCACATAGTCCATTGCCAAAGCGTTTGACCAGTCTTCATATGAAGTAATTTCCTTTGAAGAATAAATTTCTTCGCGGTTTCCGAGATTGTCAAAGCTGCGGAACAGGACCCTCTGGGCGCCATTGTCTAAAAGCACAAATGAATTGGCATATGTCTGCCAGACGCCCGTCTCCCCCATCATATATTCAATTCTTTCCAAGCCGCAACCAGCACTATCGTCTGCAGTAAGCGTGATAGGAGTATATGAAGTAACCCATGTATCTGAATTCGTATGTATGGGCTGCCCTATATCAACATTTGTCGCCGGCGGTGAATTGTCAACAAAGAATATTATACTATGAGCTTCTTCAATATTTTCAACATTGTCAATGCTTCTATACCATAGGGTATGAGTTCCCTCTTCTGCGATATTAACCACTGTTGGAGATAATCCAGCCGCCCAGGCACCTGCGCCATCAAGTTTATACTCAATCCTCTTTAAACCTGTAAGATTATCAATGCCTGTAACATTAAGAGACGTAACTGAAGCTATATAAACAGGGGCGGTTCCATACTGCGGACCTGTAATTTCCAGCTGGCTTAAGGGCGGCGCATTGTCAACGAAGAATGTAAAAGAATTTGTTCTTTCCATATTTCCAAGGTTATCAAGGCTGTAATATGAAACGACATGCTGGCCTTCAGGTTGGCTAGTTAATGCAAACGGCTGGGAATAATATAAATCCGGGGTATTATCTATCCTGTATCTAATAACACCAAGTCCGGCCGAAGTATCATGGGCTGAAAGCGTTATCGGAGTTGTGGATGAAATATAGACCCCGGAATCAATGATGTATTGAGGGATACCGATAGAATATGAAGATGCGGGCGGTATGTTATCAACAAAAACGCTGAATGTATTTATGGCCCCTATATTTCCAAGATTATCAGTTCCACGACACAGGATTGTGTGTGTTTCTTCTGAACCAAGGTTAAAGGAAGCAGAAAATACGCCTGTTTCCCATACATTGTTGTCTACTTTATATTCAAACCATTTTGGTCCTGAACCTAAATCGTATGTATAAAGCGTAGCTGTAGTTAAAGCAGAAACGTAGACAGGGGAAGTATTATAAAAGGGACCTATAAAGCCTATCTGCATAATGGGCGGGGAATCGTCCACATAAAGATTAAACATATTAATAGTTTGTTCCACACCACCAAGGATATCAACAGTATAACAGGAAAGCATGTGGAAACCTGCGCTTGGGATAGTGAATGGATCCGTATACGTATTCCATATAGTTTCTGTATCAAGCCTGTATTCTATTCTTTGGACTTGTGAAGCATCTCCGACTACAACAAGAGAAACTGTGCTGGCAGAAGTCAGATATATATTATTGTTATATGGATTAGTGTAAACAGGGCTTTCAACGCGGATGTCTGTTTTTGGTAAGCCCACTGTTACCATAAACATCCTTGTGTCTTCAGAATTCCCTGCCCTGTCAACTGCCTTGTAGTTTACAAAATGCATTCCGTCAGCTAATGAGAATGGGCTGGAATAGATCGTCCATGTTTCTCCGTCAACCTGGTACTCAATGAACGCTATTCCGGAAGCAACATTGTTTTCAATTGGATCAACAGCGTTAATGGTGAAGGTATTTTGTGAAGCAGAATAGTAATTCTTATATAAAGGAATAGAAAGATTAATCTGGCTCTGCGGCGGCGTGGAATCCACTTTGATCCAGCCTGATGCCTGCTTATACCTTATAATTCTATGATTTGAAGAATCAGAAACATAGAAATCTTTGCCGGATGAGTTCATTAAAATCGAAGCTGGCAGGTTGAACTGTGTCTCAGTATCATATTCTCCAGGGGTTTGGGTTTGAGTATCATATCCATTTATGGTCATAACAGGCATGATCAGCGGATCCCCCGGCCCATTATTTTGAGAGAACTTCTGTATATTATGTCTGCCGACATCGGATACATAAATATATTTTTCGCTTGGGTCAAGCGTGATTGCCTGCGGAGAAACAAACTGACCGCCGTTAGTATTGTCCAGCTTCCAGATAAAACTGCCATTGCCGTTATATTTCTTTACACAATTATTTCCGCTGTCAACTACATATATGGAGCCGAAAGAATCTATGTAGGCGTCTGTCGGCGAATTGCACTGTGTATCCGCTCCGTTCTGCCAGGATCCAATTTTTGAAACGAAAAGTCCGTCGCTTGTAAACCTCTGTACACAATTTTTTACCTTATCTATCACATAAATATTTCCAGCAATATCGGCAGAAATACCTGTTGGATTTTTAAACTTACCATCTTCATCACCGTATCCGCCTATTCCGCTTTCCCACAATTTCGTTCCATTTGGGTTTAATTTGTAGACACGAGGATCATTAACTCCTGTAAAATAAGTAATATTGATAGCTGCTGTACCATTCGCTAAAAATACGCTCCCCCCATATAATGAATAGCCAAATGTTTGTCCTGCCTGTATAAAAAATGAACCTGAGTATTGACCTGATGCCCCACTTCCTCCTCCATACAGAATCACGCCCTGTCCCGGTATATCAATTTGTCCAGCAGTATAGCTAAATTGACCCCAGAAAGAAACAGGGGTGATAGTAAAAACGTAATTTACAGTCTGGTCTACATCGGCAGTAAAATATGTCCAGGGGATCCAGTAGTTTCCTCCGTTCTGGACGTTAGCATGTGTCTGCTGTTGCGGAGACCCAAGATTCTCTCTTGCGCATGCTATGTAAATATTACCTTCTTTGTCAGTGGCAATATCTTTGGGTGATTTAAAATCAGAGTCTGTAAAACTGGCGATAAACGTACCGTCGGCAGCAAATTTACTAATACGATTATTACCGGAATCGCAGACAAGAATATTTCCTCTTGAATCAATTGCCATCCCAAGCGGATAGCTAAGTTTCTCTTCTTCTTTTCCATATTCTCCGAATTTCAGGTAATATGCCATCGTGTTACCGTTAATCACATCGCCTATTTCTGAAGGAAGATTAAATTCAAAGAAATAGGCTCCATCAGGAACGTCCTGATCCATCATATCCCTTCCATTCCACATTTCAGAATTGACGCCTGTTGTTCTCTGGGTAAATCCACCCAACTTAATAACATTATAGTTCCAGTTATAAATATCCATACTGACGGGAAGGGATTTTGAAAGGTTGAAAGCAATTGTGGCAGTATCAATTTTAGGAGAGAAAACTTCGGGATAAGTCAGATTAGTTATCCCCAATAGATTTCGGCGAATATTGCGTATAAAAACTGTTCTTGTTTCTTGAGCTTTATTCCCTGCATTATCTTCTGCGCGCAATCGAATGGTATAGATATTGTCGGGAACCTGACTTGTATTCCACTCCCCTAATATATTATTTACTCTTGTATCCACAGAAGAAGAAATTTCACACCAGAAATAAGGATTGGTCCCAACTCCGTATTCAAGAATATATCTCTTTAGGTTTGGCCTACCAAGACTGTCTGTATCAATTGCAGTGCCAATAATATTCGCGGTTCCACTCAAAATATCATTTTCCCTCGGATTTAAAATTTCTGCAACGGGTAAAACTGTATCAGGAAGAACAACTGAAATCGTTCCTGTCTCAGAAGCATATTTCCAAGTATTTCCACTATTTCCGGAAAATCTTGCTGTGTATTGATAACCACCAATTGAGAGTGGTCCAATTGTAACCTTATATACATCATTAGAACCGCTATCCTGGTAATAATGCATATCTACTGTCCTGAATACACCATTAATTGCTTTCCAATTTGGTAAGGCAGTTGAGAAATCTTCAAGAAATGGAGCACCCAGTGATTCATAATAAACAGTATAAGGGATTGTTACTGCATCAACCACTGGCGAAACAGAAATATTATTGGTTGCCATTTGGCATCTGAATTGAACCCACCTTTTCTCAGGTAAGTTCCATATCTTGCGTCTGTTTACAGCCCTGCACCAACTGGCATTAGATATCTCTTCCTTTGAGTCTGCAGTTCTAACATCAAGAATAATTGCTTGACCATTTGTTTGATAATCAGATTCAAATGTGCCGTACTGGAAATTGTCTAAACCGGTGTTGTGAGCAATGGAAATATAAATAGCAGTTTCATAGTAAGCACTTGAGTAAAGCATAAACTCTCCTAAAAATATATTGTAGGATGGGTCGCTTTTTGTTATATGTAGTCGCCATCTAGAAGAAAGACCCTTTGTATCAAGTTCGCTTTCCCAATTACCCTGGGTCGTAGCCCATCCAGTTACACTTTTAGCAATATTCCACTGCTCCCCTGCATAGTATTGAATAGAGAAATCATCGGGGCCAAAAAATTTTGGATTATATCCTGACTGAACTTTCCATCCCGCTTTTTGAATTGTTTTCGGATTACTAAACTGAATCTCTATCCAATGTGGATTTCCTGCGCTAGCCGCGCCAACATGCCAAGCAGTTCCATCGTTCCCATCATTTGCATTTGATGGTGGATACCCGGCTAAATAATTATCTGCTGTAGCTTTTCCATAAACATAAAGGTCCATTACCATTTTACCTGGATAAACAGAAATATTTACATTAGTTTTTGTCTCTCCCGTCTGCCATTCCTCTTGTGAAGAAACAACAAAATTAGAAACAACGCTATCAAGTTTTATAACTTTTAAGTTGTCAAAAGATACCCTTGCATTATATGTCGCAAGTGCAAATGCTCCACTTGATAGACTATCATCTTTCCCAAAAATTTGCCAATCTAAAGGCTCAGGGCCACCTTTTCGCCATGCTTTAGCATAAAAATTACTGCCAGCAACTTTAAGTTTTAAGGTAATCCACGTATTGCTGAGTGAGGGGAAGGAATAAGAAGTTGCCGGGATTCGCAGGTTGATGGAAGAGGAACCTCCTATAACTTTTTTAATCTCAATTTTCCCCTCATTCCAGTCCAGTAGGTAAAAGTTGTTTTCATCTATGAATTGGAATGCGATACCCAGCAGATTAGAATCTATACTGTCAAATTTTGCATCTACCTGCGCGATGTATGAATTATATCCCGGCCAGTTGGTCGGAACACCAAACAAATATCCTTCACTTTCCTGTTCATACTCCCCGTTTTCAGTCTTGAAGCTTCCTTTTTTGCTCAGCCATACCTGCCCCAAGATACCGGCACCCTGCCCAAGAAGATTGGTTACACCCGGAGAATAGACCTGGCATGATATTGAAACAGTCTCTGTGCTGTTTATTTTGACCAGCTGGGCGGGGACAGGAACAAGACCGCTTACCTGGGTTATCACTATAAGGTTGGCACTTTCAGAATCTGAAGGCAGGCTTATATTACCTGCTAAATCTACTGCTGTAATCTGGTAAACTGGAGACTGCACATTTTCCAGAATTTCATCCCTATAGAAATTATTTACTGTAGTATCAATCATAATATTGTTTCTATATACAATATAATAACCTGAAAAACGGACATTTTTGACAAATTTTCCGATGAGTGGGTGCTAATCCACAAAGTTCACATTTAGTGAGGTTTGTGGATTATGCCAAAAAGACTG
>Ga0210044_10010634_pt1 | contig 10905 bp, 6 predicted proteins | sample CryGey13umfilter_2_FD_183959 | JGI IMG/M metagenome (GOLD analysis project Ga0210044, IMG submission 183959) | Groundwater microbial communities from aquifer in Utah, USA - Crystal Geyser 4/9/14 3 um filter (SPAdes) (version 2) | ecosystem: Environmental > Aquatic > Deep subsurface > Groundwater...
TGTCGGAAAACCGGGCGAAAGCCGTGTATGATTTTTTAGTTGAAAAAGACATCGCTGCCAGCCGCCTGACCTACAAGGGCTTTGGGGAAACGGCGCCCATCGCCCCTAACGATTCGGAAGATGGGAGGCGGCATAACAGGCGGACGGAGTTTGTCGTCATTGAATAAAAATGGCAACTGTTCAGCCTCCCCCCGGCCCCCTCCGAAGGAGGGGGTGACGGGACGCCCGCTATCACGCCTCCCCCTCCTTCGGAGGGGGCCGGGGGGAGGCCGAAGCCGAAAAATTGCCTATAATCTGGCTGTTACTGAATAGATTGATAGGCGGCTGTATAGTTACAAAAATGGCAACTGTTTAGAAGGTTTAGGAGGTTTAGTCACAAACGCCTCTGAACCTCCTAAACCTCCTAAACCTTCTAAACAAATGACTTGAGTGCCTAACAAATGCAGGAGCCACAACCTGCGTTAGCGCTTGTTTGCGTTTCCCTGCCGGATACCTTCCTGCGCGTAGCCCATCCGTTTCCCAAGCCTGGCTTTCCTTTGGTATCATAGTTGCGCTTTATTGCCTGTAAAATGATTTTCTTAGAATAGCCAGCCTTTTTACCAATTTACAGCCTGGCCGATTTTAAACGCTTCGATACACCACAGATTCCATAAAACAGCAGCCCATGGGTATTACCAATGAATTCGACCTTGTTTGCATGATGGGGCAGTCTGAACGGCGATGTTGCCCCCTTATCGAGCATAGCTATGACATGATTAGCTTGGTGAGCGCCGAAGGCAATGTTTTGTACACAAGCCCCACTGTCGAAAGGATCCTCGGTTTCAGCAGGGAGGAAATCGAAAGGAAATCGGTTTTTGAATTTGTACACCCCGACGACGTAGAGGAGTCCATTGCCGTCCTTCAAAAGGTGAATGAAACCCCTGGGGTACCCATTCTTCACGCGCTGCGGATCATACCTAAAAGCGGCGGTTACATTTTTGCAGAAGGCGCCATCACCAACATGCTCGGCGTTCCGGGCGTCCGCGCCATCGTTTCGAATTTCAGGGACATGACGCAGCATTTCAGGGCAGAAGAAGCGCTGCGGCAAAGCGAGGGCAGGTTCCGGGCACTCATCGAAAAAAGCACCGACGGCATCGCGCTGCTCTCCGCAGGTGGGGAGTTCACATTCGGGTCCCCTGCTGGCGGCCACATCCTGGGTTACGAACTGGAGGAAATGATTGGACGTAAAGCTTTTGAGTTTGTGCATCCCGATGACCTTGAGCAAATGGCTGAAATGTGGCAAAACCTCCTCGCCATGCCTGGCGGCTCACAGGTTTTGGAACTGAGGTGCCGCCACAAAAACGGCTCTTGGGTCTGGATCGAAAATACGAGGACCAACCTCCTCGACCTTCCTTCCGTCGGCGCCATCGTCGCTAATTTTCATGACATCACAGAACGCAAGCAAATCGAGCAAAAGTTAAAAGAGAGCGAAGCTCACTTGCTTGCCTCTCAACGCATTGCCCACATTGGCAGTTGGGAACTCGACCTGACGATTCTGAATGATTTGAACCAAAACCCGCTGCGCTGGTCCGACGAGTGCTACCGCATTTTCGGCTTCGAGCCGGGGCAGGTGGAAGTGACCAACGAGCTTTTCTTTAGCGCTATCCCTGTCGGGGAGCATCCACTTATTCAGGCTGCGATGCGCCGCGCCTTAAAGACAGGGGAGATGTATAACATTGAACACCGGGTGGTCAGGCCCGACGGCACGGTGCACTTCGTGCATGAGCGCTCCGACATTATCCACGACCCTGAAACGGGCAAACCGCTCAAGATGATAGGCACCGTGCAGGACATCACCGAGCGGCGGCAGGTTGAAAAGCAATTGCAGGAAACCGAGCAAAACCTCCGGCAGATTATTGACTTGATCCCCTATTCCATTTTTTGCAAAAACAAAGAGGGAAGGGTGCTGTTCGGCAACCTCCGGCACGCCGAACTGGCAGGCACGACGCCCGAAGAATTAATGAACAAGCATCAATATGAATGGAACCTCCGCGACGAGGCGGACGCCTTCCTGAAAGACGACCTGGAAGTCATCAACAGCGGCGTGCCCAAGTTCATCCCCGAAGAACCGTTCACTGACATTCATGGCGCCAAGCACATTTTGCAAACAACCAAGGTGCCTTTTGTGCAGGCAGGCGCCAACGAAACGGCCGTATTGGGTATTTCCATTGAAATCACCGAAATCAAGCAGGCGCAGGAGCTTCTCCAAAACCAATATGCGCTGCTGAAAGGCTTAGTGGAAAGCTCCGACGCCCCCATTTACTCAGTGGATGCCGGTTACCGCTACACCAGCTTCAACTCAGCCCATGCCGCTTCGGTAAAACTGTTGTACAACGAAGACATAGAGATTGGCGAAATCATGCTGGATTATGTGAAAGATGAGGTCGCAGCAGCGCGGGTTAAACAGAGCAATGACCGGGCTTTGGGCGGCGAGTTGGTTGCAGAAGAAGCCTGGTCGGAGGAGACTGATCACGGCAAGCGATGGTTCGAGGTGTCGAGGCAACCATTGAGAAACGGCAAAAATGAAATCATCGGCGTGTCGGTATTTTACAACGATATTACCGAACGCAAACAGGCGGACGAAGAAATCCGCAGGGTGAATGCCAGCTTAGAGCAGCGCGTCGCAGAAAGGACTGCCGAGCTGGAGTCGTTTTCCTATACCGTCTCGCACGACCTTCGCTCCCCGCTGCGCAGCATTGACGGCTTCAGCAGTTTGTTGCTCAGGAAGTATGGCGACAAACTGGATGCAGACGCCCAGGAATATCTCCATCTAATGCGCGGCGCGAGCCAGAACATGGGCCAGATTATCGAAGGGCTGCTCTCGCTTTCGAGGATGTCGCGCAACGAGATGAAGCAGGAGCAGGTGGATTTAAGCCAAGCTGCCAGTTCCATCGCCAGTGCATTGCAAAAAACGCAGCCCGGGCGAGAGGTAGCGTTTGTCATTGAACCGGAGGTCGTAGTCCATGCCGACGCCAATTTGATGCACGTCTTGTTAGAAAACTTGCTGGGCAATGCCTGGAAATACACGGGCAAACAGCCCCGCGCCCGCATTGAATTCGGAGCGATGAGGGAAAACGGCCACCCAGTCTATTTCATTAAGGATGACGGGGCGGGCTTTGACATGGCTGACGCAGGAAAATTATTTACCTCTTTCCAACGGCTTCATACTTCTTCAGAATTTGAGGGGATAGGCATCGGCCTGGCGACCGTGCAGCGAATCGTTCAGCGGCATGGCGGGAGCGTGTGGGCGGAAGGAGCCGTCGGGCAGGGCGCTACGTTTTATTTCACGCTGCTTACCTGAAATTTGGGTGGTTATGTACACACTACTGGACATTTTTGTTTCACGCAACGCCGCCACGAACGCAGCGTATTTATTTTGAGTGCTTTACGTTGCGTTCGTGGCGGCGTTGCGTGAAAATGTCCAGTAGTGTGGTGGTTGTGCCACCATCCCTGCATCACTAAGATTGTTATTGACGGTCTTCGTAGTTTCAGCCAAAAGAAAAGTTTGCAGGCCTGGATGGTGGTATGTGAGTACCGCCTAAAATCCTTACTTTTGTCAAAAATGCACATCATGCCTACCACTGCCATTCAGAAAAAGACAAGCAACACTCCAGCCCTCCCTAAAAAGAAACAGCGGCGCATTTCCTGGAAAGTCTTTCAGAAACAATACCTCACGCTTGAAGACGAATACAAGTATGAGTGGCTCGACGGTGTGGTTGAAAAAACGAAACGTACTATGGACTATTCCCAATTTTTTATCCAGAAAAATCTATTGGGCTTCCTCGAACAACTTAGGATTTCAAAAAAAGTAAACGGCTGGCTTATTGCTGAAGGCGATGCCTTTTTTAACGGTCACCATCGCCGTCCCGATATTGCTTATTTTACGGATGAGCAGGTTGAAGAAGCGAGGAAAGGCGGCAAACCCGTCCCTCAATTTGTCATCGAAGTCATTTCCAACTACGACGCCCTGAAAAAAGTACACGAAAAAATGGAAGATTACTTTAGCGCCGGCGTACCGGTGATTTGGCATATCCTGCCTGATTTGAAGCAGGTGCATGTTTATCATGGCAAGGAAATGATTATTCACACTGGGGAAGAAATCTGTTCTGCCGCCCCGGTTTTGCCGGATTTTGCGCTGGCGGTGAATGAGGTTTTTAAGTGAGATTTTTCAAACCCTGTTTTTGTAAAAATAAAAGGTAGCCCCTCATAAATTAATGGTAGCCCAGTTGTTTCAAGTTTAGCACTGCGTAACTTGAAACAACACGGGTGCCCTTCCCCTGATAGGACATCACCTTGTATTAAGCTGTTGAAGTCTTTTTTAAACTGCCATCTCCTCAATGTGAGGCATAAACTCTTCCACCTTCACGCCCAGGCCTTTGGCCACGCCCATGCCGAGCTGTACGCTGGCGCGGAACCACTGACAAAGCTGGCGGTTGATGATTTCGTCTTTCTTCGGGCCGGTAATGCCGCTCATAGCACCCACAATATTTGAAATCGTATTGGCTTTTTCGCCGGCATTCATCACCCTGTCGAAGAGTTCGCCGGGCTGCGAGTAGTGGTCGTTTTCACCTTCCGCATTGCGGTCGTACCAGCCGGCCAGGGTGCTATCTAAATTCCAGGCCGGTTCCTTGTATTGCTCATCCACTGCGATATTATCGAAGCTGTTCGGGAAATAATTGGGAGCGCTGCCGCCGTTGCCATCCACCCGCATGTAGCCGTCGCGCTGGTAATTGTTCACCGCAAACGGGCAGCGGTTGACCGGAATCTGCTCGTAGTTGGCGCCGAGGCGGTAGCGGTGCGCATCGGGGTAAGAAAGCAGGCGGCCCTGTAACATTTTATCCGGGGAATAGCTGATGCCGTCCACCACGTGGGCCGGGGCGAAAGCAGCCTGCTCCACTTGGGCGAAGTAGTTGGAAGGCACCTCGTTGAGTTCCATCACGCCCACGTCCATGAGCGGGAAATCAGCGTGCGGCCACACCTTCGTCAGGTCGAATGGGTTCCACTTGAAATGCTTCGCCTGCTCGTCGGTCATCACTTGTATTTTCAGATTCCATTTCGGGAACTCGCCCCGGTCAATCGCCTCGACGAGGTCGCGCTGTGCGTGGTCCATGTCTTTGGATTTCATTGCAGCGGCTTCGGCGTCGGTCAGGTTCTTGATGCCCTGCGCTGTTTTGAAATGGAATTTTACCCAAACGCGCTTGTTCTCAGCATTGAGCATGGAATAAGCGTGGCTGCCGTAGCCGTTCATGTGCCGGTGGTTGGCAGGCGTGCCGCGGTCGCTCATCAGGATGAGCACCTGGTGGAGGCTTTCCGGGTTGAGCGACCAGTAGTCCCACATCATCGTGGGGCTTTTGCAGTTGGTGCGCGGGTCCCGTTTTTGGGTGTGGATGAAGTCGCCGAACTTCTTTGCGTCTTTGATGAAGAACACCGGGGTGTTGTTGCCGACGAGGTCCCAGTTGCCGTCTTCGGTGTAAAATTTCATGGCAAAGCCGCGAGGGTCTCGCTCGCTGTCGGCGCTGCCTTTTTCGCCGCCCACGGTGGAGAAACGGGCGAGCATCCTGGTCTTCTTTCCTATTTCAGAAAACACTTTGGCTTTGGTGTATTTCGTGATGTCGTGAGTAACTGTCAAGGTTCCGAAAGCGCCGGAGCCTTTGGCGTGTACGACCCGTTCGGGGATGCGCTCCCTGTTGAAATGGGCCATGTTTTCATGTAAAATGAAGTCCTGCAAAAGGAGCGGGCCTCTTGGGCCGACCGATTGGGTGTCCTCATTTTCGGTGTATGGACGCCCGGAGGCGGTGGTCAGTTTTTTCTTTTCGTTGCTCATAATCTATTGATTTAAAAAGGTGATGAAGGTGATGGCATCCATCTCTAAAAAAGAGGTGCTGATGAAGGCAGGTCTTGGAAGTTTCCAATTTGAGTATCTCCTCAAAAAGTGCTGGTATTTTGAGCGGCAGGGTTTTTCCCGACAAAATGTCGGGATGCATTTTCGCACCGGAATAGCAGGGTTCAAAACCCTGCCGCTCAAAAAAACTGCGTAATTTTGGAGAGCTCCCATTAATTAATGAGGGATACCAATTTGAAAACCTCCTCTTTCCCGCACAGGGACAAATATCTCTCTATTGAGGCATAAGAAAAATCAATTGTCTTTATCTTGCAATAAGGAAAAGTTATAAACATGAATATCCAGCAACTCGAATACCTCCTCGCGGTAGAGGAATACCAAAGCTTCAGCAAAGCGGCGGAAGCGAGATTCATTTCCCAACCGGCGCTCAGCATGATGGTGCAAAAGTTGGAAGAGGAATTGGACGTCAAAATCTTCGACCGCAGCAAACAGCCGATTTTGCCGACACAGGTGGGCCAATCTATTCTCGACCAGGCAAGGGCCGTGCTGCGGGAAGTTGCCAAATTGCAGGAAAGCTCCAGGAATCAACGGGAAGCCATCGAAGGCACTTTCAGCCTCGGCATCATCCCTACGCTGGCGCCTTACCTGCTGCCGCTTTTCCTAAATCCTTTTTTAAAAAAATACCCTTTCGTTCATCTGAAAATATACGAATACACGACCGAAAACATCGTCGGGCGCATCGCTAAAGGACACCTCGATGCGGGCCTGTTGGTGACGCCCCTCGGCAAAAACTCCCTGAGGGAAATCCCGCTGTTCAATGAAAAACTCTTCGTGTACTCGCACGACGAATACGAAAAAGAATTCTTGCTGCCCGAAGACATCAACCCCGATGAACTGTGGCTCCTGGAAGAAGGCCATTGCCTGCGCTCTCAAATCCTCAACCTTTGCGAGTTGCGCAAAAAATCAAACGCCCAGTTGGAGTTCGAGGCCGGCAGCATTGATACTTTGATAAAACTGGTGGACCACCAAAGCGGCGTCACCATCGTGCCGGAACTGGCGGCGCTTACCCTTTCGAGCGAACAAAAAAAGCGGCTGCGCCCCTTCGCCCCGCCCGTGCCGGTGCGGGAGGTGAGCTTAGTGACACACCAGGATTTTGTCAAAAAGAAACTGGTTGAAGTGTTCAAAGCGGAAATACTGGCGAACCTCCCGAAGTCAGTTACGGAAGAAGTGGCTTTCAACAGGATTGAAATTTGGAAGTAATTTTTATTTTTGGCTAACCCTAACCCAAAGTGTCTATCATGGAAAGGGATGATAATTGAAGACGCCTTTCTGGTATCTCCATCAAATCCCCTATCTTGCCCACCTCTGAAATCACCCTATTTTGTCAGAAGATAAACGTCTTTTCCTTAAAAACCTACTTTTGCCTAAACACCCACTTTAAACTATGTGCTATGAATAAACCGCACAAAGACATCCACATTTATCACCGTTTTCTGGACGAGGCTGGCGACACCACCTTTTATGGCAAGGGAAAAATCAAAATCGTGGGTCAGCCGGGTGTTTCGAATTGCTTCATCTTGGGTATGCTTAAAATAAAAGAACCGCTTCAACCTGTCCGTCAAAAAGTGTTGGACTTGCAGCAATCCGTATCCAACGACTCGTTTTTCTTAGGTGTGCCCAGCATCGAGAAAAAGAAAGCGGCCCACGGATTTTACTTTTATGCCAAAGACGACCTGCCCGAAGTACGGAAAATTATGTTCGATTTTATTCGAAACCTGAATTGCAGCTTTGAAGCAGTAGTTGGGAGGAAAATCCAGGCCATTTTTGAGCGGAAACACAACGGCAGGGAAGAGGAATTTTATGCCGACCTCCTTTCACACCTTCTTTACAACAAGCTGGAGAAGCACAAGTTGGTGCTCAATATTGCCGGGCGGGGAAAAAGTACAAGAAACGCCAATCTCAATTTAGCGCTTCAAAATGCAACTGCCAGTTTTCGAATGAGAAGACCAAACAAGGTTATAACGACTGCGGTTGTTTTTAACGTTCAAAACAACATTTCAGAACCGGTTTTAAACATCGCCGACTATTTCTGTTGGTCTTTGCAGCGAGTCTTTGAGAGGGGAGAAGTCCGGTTTTATGATTTCCTGAAGGACAAGATTGTACTTGTGTTGGACTTGTACGACCAGCAAAATCCAGGGAGCAGCACAAACCTTTATACACCAGCACATCCACTTGCCGCCCAAAACAAATTAAGCCCGCCTTTACCCTAATCCCGAATACTCGGGAGACGGCACGGGGCCGACGTTCAGGTAAGGCAGGCTTAAATCTCTTTTTCTTTTGGTTATTGCATTGAGAAGGATGTAGCCTTCCACGACATGGAGCCGGAATTCATGCAAGAGGACGATACAAAGCTATGAAAAACTTTGCGATTTTCGCAAACCCGAAAATAAAGGTGGCAGCAAGCTCAAAGTTGGTGGGTTGGATTTTTGGGACCCAGTTTTTATTTTATAAAACGTCTTTAACAACATACTTCATCCCTATCTTGCCTACCCAAATCTCACTCGACCATGACACAAGACAAACGCCTTTTCCTCCTCGACGGCCACGCCCTCGTTTACCGCGCCCATTACGCCTTCATCGCCCGCCCGCTCATCAACTCCAAGGGCTGGAACACCAGCGCCATCACCGGTTTCGTGCGCACGCTGGTGGATTTAATCAACCACCAGAAACCGACGCACCTCGCCGTGTCGTTCGACCTGCCCGGCGGCACCTTCCGCGACGACTGGTACCCGGCGTACAAAGCCAACCGCGACGCCCAGCCGGAGGACATCTCCTTCGCCCTGCCCTGGATCCAGAAAATCCTGAAAGCCTGGAAAATCCCCATTCTCACCCTGCAACACTACGAAGCCGACGACGTCATCGGCACCATCGCCAAAAAGGCCGAAAAACAGGGCTACAAAGTCTATATGGTGACGCCCGACAAAGACTACGGACAGCTCGTCAGCCCCAATATTTTTATGTACAAACCCGGCAGGCAGGGCAACGAGGTCGAGATTTGGGGCGAAAAGGAAGTCTGCGAAAACTGGGACATCCAAAACGTGGACCAAGTGGTGGACATCCTCGGCCTCCAGGGCGATGCGGTGGACAACATCCCCGGCGTGCCCGGCGTGGGGCCGAAAACAGCGGCTACTTTGCTAAAAGAATTCGGCTCGGTCGAAAACCTCATCGCCAATGTGGACAACATCAAAGGCAAAACCCAGGACAAGGTGCGGGAATTTTCAGAGCAGGCGCTGCTCTCCAAAAAACTCGCCCGCATTGACACCGATGCCCCCGTCGAGTTCGACGAGGAAGATTTTAACCTCGACCCCTTCGACCGCGACCAACTGGCGGAGATTTTTAAAGAATTGGAATTCAGAACGCTGGCAGCGCAGATTTTGGGAGCCTCCCCCCAACCCCCTCCCAAGGAGGGGGAGTCAACGAATATTAAGGCAGCCAAAGGCAGCGGCACGCAGGGCAATTTGTTTGGCGAAGAGGAGCCGGCCGCCCCCTTCCGCCAGGCAGCGCCGCCTATACCGGCACATTCTATGGCTGAAAAAAACATCGCCAACACGCCGCACCAATACCACCTGACCGACACGGCTGAAAAGCGGGCCGAACTCATCCGGCAGCTTTCAAAACACAGCAGCATCTGCTTCGACACGGAAACCACCGGCATTGACGCCAACGTCGCCGAATTGGTCGGCATGTCTTTCGCCGTTGCGCCGGGCGAGGCTTGGTACGTGCCGGTGCCCGCTGACCAGGGCGAGGCCCGCCGCATCGTCCTCGAGTTCAAAGCCATTTTTGAAAATGAAAAAACCGGGAAGATTGGCCAGAACATCAAGTACGACGCCATCCTGCTGAAATGGTACGGCGTGGAGGTCAAAGGCGCCTGGTTCGACACGATGGTGGCGCACTACCTCATCGAGCCGGAACTCCGCCACGGCATGGACTACCTGGCCGAAACCTACCTGAATTACCAACCCGTGCCCATCGAAACTTTGATTGGCAAAAAGGGCGTCAACCAACTCAACATGCGCGACATCCCCGTTGAGCGAGTCGCCGAATACGCCGCCGAAGACGCCGACATCACCCTTCAACTCCGCCATTATTTTGCCCCAAAACTAAAGGAAGAGGGTCTGCTGGAACTGTACGAAACGATGGAGGAGCCGCTCACGAAAGTGCTAGTGGACCTGGAGTACGAGGGCATCAACCTCGACGGCGATTTTTTAAGAAAATACTCCGTTGAGCTGGAAAAAGAGATTGCGGATTTGGATCAAAAAATCCAGCGCGATGCCGGGGTTCGGTTCAACATCGCCTCGCCCAGTCAGGTCGGCGACGTGCTTTTCGGCAGGATGAAAATCCCCTACCGCTGGGGCAAAACCAAAACCGGAAAATACTCCACCGACGAATCAAAACTGTCGGAACTGGCCTTAGAGTACCCCTTCGTCGCTGACATCATGCAGCACCGGGGTTTGTCAAAATTGAAGTCCACCTACGTGGACGCCCTGCCCCTCCAGGTAAACCCGAAAACCGGCCGCGTGCATAGCTCCTTCAACCAGGCGCTCGCCGCTACCGGCCGCCTCTCGTCCAACAACCCCAACCTGCAAAACATCCCCATCAAAACCCCGCAAGGGGCAAAAGTGCGGGAAGCCTTCATCCCAAGAGATGACAACCATGTACTTCTCAGCGCCGACTACTCGCAAATCGAACTACGCATCATCGCCGAAATCAGCGGCGACGAAGCCATGCTCGACGCCTTCCAAAAAGGCCAGGACATCCACCGCGCCACGGCGTCCAGGGTCTATCAGACACCCTACGACGAGGTCACCGGAGACCAGCGCCGCAATGCCAAGACCGTGAATTTCAGCATCATCTACGGCGCCGGCGCCACCAACGTCTCGCAGCAACTCGGCATCAAACGCTCCGAGGCCAAAGAGCTAATCGACAACTATTTCATGCAGTACCAGGGCCTGAAAAAATACATG
>Ga0210044_10010635_pt1 | contig 10905 bp, 8 predicted proteins | sample CryGey13umfilter_2_FD_183959 | JGI IMG/M metagenome (GOLD analysis project Ga0210044, IMG submission 183959) | Groundwater microbial communities from aquifer in Utah, USA - Crystal Geyser 4/9/14 3 um filter (SPAdes) (version 2) | ecosystem: Environmental > Aquatic > Deep subsurface > Groundwater...
GGATGCATCGACAGCCATTTGCCGATGACGATTTTCTGCTGATTGCCGCCCGACAGGTTGCCGACAAGCTGTTTCCAACCCGGCGTGCGGATATCGAGCCGGTCACGATACTGGTCAAAGATCGCAACTTCTGCCCCCTGTGCGACGAAAGGCCCCGCGGTCAGGTCGCTGACCTGCGGCAGGGTCATGTTGTCCTTGCAGTTCATGCCAAGGACCAGGCCCTGGCCCTTGCGGTCTTCGGGGACGAGCGAAATTCCCTTGGCAATCGCATCGGCGGGCGAACTGATCGTGGTGGGCTGGCCGTCCAGAAGAATCACGCCAGCAGACGGGTTGCGCAGGCCGAAAAGCGTCTCGGCAATCTCGGTCCGGCCTGCGCCGACCAGACCGTAAAAGCCAACGACCTCGCCCCGGCGCACCCCGAAGCTGATGTCGCGAAACAGATTGCCGCAAGTCAGGCCGCGCACTTCAAGCGCGACGGACCCCAGATCGTGGTGCACAGCCTGGCGCGACAGATCGAGGCTGCGCCCGATCATCAGTTGCGTCACCTCGTCCTCGTTGCTGTCGCGGGTGATCAAGGTGCCGCGATAGCTGCCATCGCGCAGAACGCTGATCCGGTCGGTGATCTTGAAAATTTCTTCCATCCGGTGCGAGATATAGATGATCCCGACACCGTCCGACTTGAGGCCGGCGATCACATCGAACAGCACCACCTTTTCTGCATCGGTAAGCGAGGCGGTGGGTTCGTCAAAGATCACCGCCTTGGCGTCATGGGTCAGGGCGCGGGCAATTTCGACCATCTGCTGATTGGCGATCGACAGGGTGCCGACACGGGTTTTTGCGTTGAACCCAACGCGCAGGCGTTCGAGGATCTCGTTGGTTTGACTATAAAGTTTTTCCCAGTCGACCCGCCCGAAAGATTTGCGCGGAAGTTCTCCCAGATAGATATTCTCGGCCACGCTCAGCTCTTCGGCAAGGCTGAGTTCCTGATGGATGAACACGATGCCCTTGGCCTTGGCGTCAAGCGGCGACGACATCTGCACGCGGGCCTCGTTCACGATGATCTGCCCCTCGTCGGGCTGATAGACGCCGCCCAGCACCTTCATCAGGGTCGATTTTCCGGCACCGTTTTCGCCCATCAGGGCATGAACTTCACCGGGCAGGACGCCAAAGGACACACCATCCAGGGCACGCACGCCGGGAAAGGTCTTGACGATGCCTTCAAGGCGCAGAACGGGGGGGTGATCAGTCATATCTTTAACGCCTCTTTGCCTTTGATGTTCAGTTGACGGTCAAGGAACAGAACCGCAATCAGGATGATCCCGATGACAAGGTTCACGGTTTCCGTATTTGCCCCGACATAGCCCAGCCCCTTGCGCAAAAGCTGGATCGCCAGCACCCCCCCAAGGGTCGCGATGACCGACCCCGACCCACCCGTCAGTTTGGTCCCGCCCAGCACCACCGCTGTGATGACCCAAAGTTCATAAAGCTGCCCGTCGTTCGGGTTCACGGAACCGGATTCCGAATAGAACACGACCGCAGACAAGGCCGCGAGAAAGCCGATGAGCATGAAATTCAACATCATGTGCGGCCCCACCCGGATGCCTGCATTGACCGCAGCCGCGCGATTGTCGCCGATGGCATAGGCGTTGCGACCGTGCACGGTCTTTTGCATGACAAACCAGACGACCGCCGCCACGCCCAGCAAAAACCAGGTAGCGGTGTGAATGCCCAGCGTCTGCGCCTCGGCAAAATCCACCAGCGTCCAGTTCAGATGTGAGGTCGGTTGTTCACCGTTATACATGAAAACAAGCCCACGGTAGCCCAGCATCGACCCCAGGGTCACGATAAAGGCATCCACCCCTGTCTTCCAGACGATCAATCCATTGACGGCCCCCAGCACCACCCCAGTCAGCAAGGCCAGCAACCAGGAGACCGGGATCACCCAATCACCAAGTCCTGCGAAGATCGGCCAGGTGAGGCTGTCAAGCAAGACGATCGCCGACAGCGCAAAAGTGGCCCCGACGCTCAGGTCGATATTGCCATTGATCATGATCACCGTCATGCCGATGGCGATGATCCCGATGGGGGCCGATTGTTTGAACAACAACAGCATGTTGTCGAGATCCAGAAAACCCTTGCCCGAAACCGACAGGAATTCTCCCGCAAGGCTGAAGAACACCAGCTCAAGCGCAATGAAGCCCCAGATCGCGCCGCGCTTGAGAAAGGTCGAAAGGGTTCCGTTTTGCATTTGCCTGCCTCCGGTTACGCGATGGGGGACCAGAGCTTGCCGCGCTTGGCAGCAATATCAAGCCAAACCGCAAGGATGATGATGACCCAGGTCACGACATATTGGACGTAAAATTGCAGACCCATGATCAACAGGCCATTCTGGATGAAGCCAAGGATCAGCACCCCGACCACGGTTTTGAAGATGGTCCCTGATCCGCCCAGCAGCGACGCGCCGCCCAGGATCACGGCAGCCAGCACCTCCAGTTCAAGCCCTTGTCCGACCGTGTTCTGGCTGCCCATGGATCGGCTTGCCTGCATCAGCCCTGCGATGGCGACACAGAACGAGGACAGCAGATAGCAGCTAAACACCACCCGCGCGCGCCGGATCCCCGAAAAGGTCGCCGCCACACCATTGCCGCCCACGGCATAGACTTTGCGACCGAACGGCGTCTTGGCCAGGATCACGGCCAGCACCGCCGCCAGCACCAATAGCATCAGGATCGGAACCGGCACGCCCAGCAGTTTGCCTTGGCCAAACGCGCTGAACCATGTGCCATCCTTGTCCGCGATATCCATATTCTTGCCGCCGGAATAGGTCAAAGTCACTCCGTGGATCGCCGACAGCATGCCAAGCGTCACAATCAGCGAGTTGAGCCTCAGATAGCCAACCAGAAACCCGATGATCGCCCCCAGACACAACGTCATGGCAAACATCGCCGGAATGGCCATCGTCGGGCCGATCTTGTCGTGCAGATCAAGCACGACGATGGTCGAGAAGGACATCATTGAACCGACCGACAGGTCCAGATTGCCGCTGATCACCACAAAGGTGACACCAAGGGCCATCACCCCAAGAATGGCCGAAGACCGGACCACGCCCATGATATTGTCGGGTGCGAGAAAGCGGTTGTTGGCCAGCGCAAAACCCACCATGAAGATGACAAAGGCCACCAAGATGCCTTGGCGGGCTAGAAATGCGCCGATCTGTTGTCTTGTCATACCCTTCATGTTCTCCTCCCCAGAGAAACCGCTTGGTCCGGCGTCGTTCTTCTATCGGATCTTGTGTCCTTTGCGACCCCAAGCCGCGCGCTTCGTCAGACCAAGGTCATGCCGCCGTCGATCATCACGATTTGCCCTGTCATGTAATCACTGTCGGGCGACGCAAGAAAGGTCGTCGTCCCGGTGATGTCCTTTGGCACGGCAACCCGGCCGCGCAGGATTTCCGACGCAAATTCCGTCATCGCCTGGCCCGGGCGCTCGGCTGCGCCTATTTCCATCAAGTCTCGGTCGACTTGATCCCACATTTCGGTCGCCACCACGCCGGGCGCGAAGCCTGTGACCGTTATGTTGTGCTTGGCCAGATCGCGGGCGCCTGATTGGGTCAGCGACACGACGGCCCATTTCGAGGCGCAATAGGGTGCAACATTGTCAAAGCCCTGGCGGCTGGCAACCGAAGCTGTGTTGATGATTTTGCCGCCGGTGCCTTGGGCGATCATTTGCCGCGCCGCCTCCTGCATACCGATCAAACAGCCCAGGCCGTTGATGTTCATGATGAAATTCCAATTTTCCTCAGTCACATCGAGGAAGTTCATAGGCCGGTTGACACCCGCATTGTTGAAGGCGACATCAAGCTTGCCGAACACGCTGACCGCATGAACGATCATCGCCCGCACCTGATCGCGGCTGGTCACATCAACGGCGAAATGGGTAACCTTGGCGCCGCTGCTTTTGCATCGCGCAACATTCGCCTCGGCCACTTCAGCCACCTTTTCGGCGTTGATATCGGCAAAGCAGACATCCGCCCCTTCATCCAGAAGTGCCTCGCCAATGGCGCGACCAATTCCTTGCGCGGCCCCCGTGACGATGCACGAGCGTCCAGAAACACGACCCATCGTGTCCTCCAACCCAGAACGGTTATTGTGAAAGAAAAATGGATGCGGATCGCGGCAGCTGACTGCCGCGATCCGCAAAAGTCTCAGAACACAGGCTTGGTAAAGTCGCCCATATTGTCTTGCGTGATTTTCGGCGTGTCGAAGTAGTTCAGGAAAGGCACCTCCACGCCATTCAGCACGTCGATGGCGGTTTTCAGCGCGGCCTCGGCGTCGTCCACCGGGGACTGGTAGATCGACCCCCAGTATTCGCCCTTTGCCATCGCCTCGTAACCCACCGCAAAGTTGGTGGCACCGACGAAGGTGATGCCTTCGGCGCGGCCCGCAGCCAGCGCGGCGTTCATCGCGCCAACGCCCATATTGTCGTCACCGGAATAGACGCCATCGATGTCATCATATTTGACAAGGAAGGCCTCCATCACCTGCTGTGACTTTTCGCGGTTCCAGTCGCCCGGCTGGGTTTCAAGAACGGTCACATTCGGGCAAACCTCGGGCAGGTGGTCGTCAAAACCCTTTTGCCGTTCGATGGCGGTGGTATAGCCCGGCTGGCCGGAAATCTGCACCACTTTTGCCTCGTCCTGGATGCCAAGTGCGGTAAAGCGTTCACACATGATTTCCGCCGAACGCGACCCTTGGGTGATGTTGTCGGGGCCAGAGAAAGACCGGACAAATTCAAACCCGGCTTCGGCAATGTTCGAGTTGGTGACGATGACGGGAATGCCGGCCTGATGGGCCTTGCGCACGGCGGGGATCACGGCCTCACCATTTGTCGGCCAGATGATGATGGCATCGACGCCCTGCTGGATCAGATCTTCGACCTGAGCGATCTGGCGGGCCACATCGCCGCCGGCGTCCAGAACAACGGCCTCGACATCAGCATTGGCGGCGGCAGCGGCGATGAATGCCTTTTCATAGGTGGTCTGGTAGCTGTCCACCCCAACGTTGTTCTGCGTGATGCCGATTTTCATGGTTTCCGCGGCGGCTGCACCGGCAGCAATGATTGCCGCGGCGGCAGCGGTGGCCGAAAGCGTAAAGCGAAGCGTCATGTGGGTCTCCTCCCAGGTTGTCCCAGTTTCCCAAGTATGTGCTCCCCGCCTCCTGCGGAGAATCATCACCCGTTAGTAGGGATGACTGCTTGCATCTTGCTGACTTCGGTGGGCGCGCAATTCTGTAAAGTTATCCACAGTGAACAATTTTATATCCATTATGGATTTATTTCCGATATTTTCAGGAAGCCACCCAAGGCAAATTGAGGAGAGCGGGGCGATGCCCAAGTCAAGAATATTCAAGACAGACAGATCGCCGGATCGTCCGGCACAACCCGAGCGAAAGGCTTTGACCAGTCCGATGAGCATGATGGGGGCAAATATGCAAGGTCGGATCGTGCCTCCGCAGGCCAGGACCGAAATGCTCCAGATCATATCCTATCTGGAGGATATGGGGAACGAGATCGAAGATACCGTCGATCTTTTCGCGCCCAACCCGTTTTTTCGGATGGTGATGCACATCATGCGGGGCCACATCGAGGCCAAGATCGTCACCCCGACCTCGCTGATCGGGGCCAGCCGCGTTCCCTATGCCACCGCGACCCGCCGCCTGCACGAATTGATCGAAGCCGGCCTGATCGATCAGCGCCCGAGAACACAATCCGGCAAAAGTTTTTCCCTGCATCCAAGCGAAAAGCTGCTGGATCACTGGGTGCAATTGTCGGGGCGGGTCCGCAGGCTGGCCCAGTCGCGGTTCGGCGGGATCGAGCAGGCGGCAGAAACGACAGATTATTATTTCGGCGGATCTTACCTGTCCGCCCAGACCATTCCACCGCTTCTGGTTCTGCCCGAGCCGCTGAAACTAGCGGGTGGCGTGCGGGTTCTGGTGCACGGCGATCCGACCTTCATGGTGATGGAAAACCTCAAGCGCCAGTTTGAACAGGCAATCGGCACGCAGATCCATCAACGCGCCTTTTCGATCGACCGGTTGCGCGAAGAGGCCTTGCGCAATGCCGATCGCAAGACCAGCCGCTACGACATCATCGCGGTGGATCTGCCCTGGATCGGTGGCTTTGCCAACTCAGGCGTTTTGATGCCGCTCGACGAGGCGATGGATATCGCCCGGCTCGACCCTGCCGATTTTCACACTGCAGGATGGAAAGCTGCGCATTGGGACGGGCGGCCTTATGGCGTTCCGGCCCAGACGACGCCGGAATTGCTGTTCTACCGGCGTGACATGTTTGCGGCGGCCGGACTGGAGCCGCCGACCACGACCGATAGCCTTTTGCGCGCCGCCAAGGCGCTGCATGACCCGCAGCATGGCCGGTATGGCATTGCGTGGAACGCGGCCCGCGGCACGGCTCTTGGCCATACGGTGTTGATGACCTTGGCCGACTTTGGTCAACCGGTTCTGGACTTGCCAAGAATTGCGGGCGGTTTCGGCACAGATGCGCTGGCAACGCGCGTGTCCCGTCCCACCATTGACACACCCAAGGGCCTGCTTGCCGCCGAGTTCTTGATGGAACTGCTGCGCTATTCGCCACCCGATATCCTGTCGATGTCCTGGTACGAACGGGTCCGCCCTTATGCAGCGGGAACCATCGCGATGGCCTATGGCTATACCCTGCTCGCCCCCTATTTCGAGCTTGACCCATTGTCCCCCGCCGCAAGCCAAACCGGCTATCTGCCGCACCCCGCCGGGCCCGGTGCCAGCCCGGTGGCCCCTGTGGGCGGCTATGTCATGGGCATTCCGGCCAATCTTGCGCCAGAGCGGATTCCGGCGGCGGTGGAGGCACTGCTCGTCTTTACCTCGCCTCAGGCGCAAAAGCTTTATGTGCAAAATGGCAGCCGGACCAATCCGCGCTATTCAGTGGGCGCCGATCCCGAGGTGCGCCGCACCTCGCCCATATTCGAGGCGGTGGACGCGATGTCCTGGCGCGATGAGTTGCAGTTCTGGCCGCGCCCGCCGGTGCCCGCCATCTGCGACATCATCCAGATCTGCGGCGAAGAGTTCCACGACATGTTGCGGGGCATTCGCAGCCCCGCCGAAACGTTGCGGCGGACCCAGGCAAGGGCCGAAGCCGCGATGCGATCTTAGCCAATTCCGTGATTTGAGGAGGAGAACGACATGGACCCCAAACGCCTGCAAGGCAAGAATATCCTGATCACTGGTGGCGCGCGCGGCATGGGTGCCACCAACGCCGAACATTTCGCCGAACAGGGCGCCAATGTGTGTTTGGGTGACCTTGACCTGGCCGAAGCGCAGAAAGTTGCCGCCCGCATCAATGCGGCAGGCAATGGCAAGGCGATTGCGGTCAAGATGGATGTCACCAGCCGCGCCGATAATGCCGCCGCCGTGGCCGCCACGGTCGAGGCCTTCGGGATGATCAACGTCGGCCTCTTCAATGCGGGCCTGAACAAGCCCCGGTTCTTCATGGATATTGATGAAGCGAACTGGGACATGATCATGAACGTCAACACCAAGGCGATGTGGCTGGGCATGCAGGAAACCGCCCGCCAGATGATCGCCCAAGGCCCGCAGGATCATCCCTACAAGATCATCAATGTCGGCTCTATCGCGTCGCGCAAGCCGCTGATCGACGTCACCGTTTATTGCACGTCGAAATACGGCTGCCTGGCGCTTACCCATTGCGGCGCTCTCGCGCTGGCCGAGCACAAGATCAACGTCAACGGCTATGCTCCCGGCGTTGTCGTCACCCCACTGTGGGAGCAACTCGACAAGGATCTGGTCGAGATCGGCTTCAAGCAAAAGGCCGGACAGGCTTACGAAGACATCGTCCGGGACGCTCTGCAGATCAAACGTGTCTCCTACCCCGACGACATCAAGGGCACGGCGTCGTTCCTTGCAAGCGACGACAGCGACTACATGACCGGCCAGATGATCCACATCGACGGCGGCTGGTGCATCCAGTGATCCAAGGGGGCCACGGCCCCTCGCCACATCCTGAACGTTAAAGCGCCTGCGGGCGCACGGAGGTCCTTATGAAAACCAATGCTCTTTCCCCCCGCATCCTGCAACCCGGCGACATCGACCCGAACTGGCACTGGGACAAGCACATCCCGGCGCTTGGTCACACCGCGGTCGATTTCGAGCGCCGCGTCGATAACGACCGCTTGCGCCGCTACCGGCTCAGCCGCACCAAGGCGGCGCTGAAGAAATCGGGCTGCGGCTCGCTGCTCACCTTTGATGTCAACAACATCCGCTACATCTCGGGCACCAAGATCGGTGAGTGGGAGCGCGACAAGATGTGCCGCTTCTGCCTGCTTGCTGGCGACGAGGAACCCTACGTGTGGGATTTCGGCTCGGCCGTCGTGCACCACCGCCAATATTGCGACTGGCTTGACCCCGAGCGGATGCGCGCCGGGGTGGTGGGGATGCGCGGCACCATCCCGCCCAGTTTCGGGCTGATGAAGCGTTACGCCGAGGAAATCGCCGGGCTGTTGAAGAAGGCGGGTATGGCCGATCAGCCGGTGGGTGTCGATTATGCCGAAACCGCGATGTTCTTCGCGCTGCAGGAGGCCGGCCTGAAGGTGGTGGACGGCCAGCAGATCATGCTCAGCGCGCGCGAGATCAAGAACATCGACGAGATCCAGCTGCTCAATCAGGCGGCCAGCATGGTCGATGGCGTCTATCACATGATCTGGGAAGAGCTGAAACCCGGCATCCGTGAAAACGACATCGTCGCCATGTCGAACAAGCTGCTTTACGAGATGGGCTCGGACGATGTCGAGGCGATCAACGCCATCTCGGGCGAACGCTGCAACCCGCACCCGCACAACTTCACCGACCGGCTGTTCCGGCCCGGCGATCAGGCCTTTTTCGATATCCTGCAAAGCTATCAGGGCTACCGAACCTGCTACTACCGCACCTTCAACATCGGTCGCTCGACGCCTGCCCAAGTCGATGCCTATGTGAAATGCCGCGAGTGGCTGGATGCAGCAATTGCGCTGATCCGGCCCGGCGTCAGCACCGACACCGTGGCCAAGGTCTGGCCCCGCGCGCAGGATTTCGGCTTTCCCGACGAGCTGTCGGCTTTCGGGCTGCAATTCGGCCACGGCCTGGGGCTGGCGCTGCACGAGCGCCCGATCATCAGCCGCGCCGTCAGTCTGGAGCATCCGATGGAAATCGAAACCGGCATGGTGTTCGCTTTGGAAACCTACTGCCCGGCGTCGGATGGCTATTCGGCGGCGCGGATCGAGGAAGAGGTGGTGGTGACCGACAAGGGTTGCACCGTGATCAGCCTGTTCCCGGCGGAAGAGCTGCCGATCGCGGCACGCTACTAACCCTGACCTGACCTGACCTGCCCGGCCCTTTGGGGTCGGGCCCTTTTCAAGAGATGATGCCATGAGCCCCGCCAAGCCGAAAAAATCGAACGCAAACGACTATCTGCGGATGTTCACCCAGATGGCCCGCATCCGCGCCTTTGAAGATCAGGCCAACCAGCTTTACCTTTCCGCCAAGATGCCCGGCCTCACGCACATGTATTCCGGCGAAGAAGCGGTGGCCGTGGGCATCTGCGAAGCCTTGCGGGTGAGTGACAAGATCACCTCGACCCACCGCGGCCACGGGCACTGTGTGGCCAAGGGCGCCGAGTTCAAAGAGATGTTCTGCGAGCTTTTGGGCAAGGAAGAAGGCTATTGCCGCGGCAAGGGCGGCAGCATGCATATCGCCGATCAGTCGAACGGCAACCTTGGCGCGAATGCCATTGTCGGCGGCTCGATGGGGATCGCCACGGGGGCGGCGTTTTCTGCCAAATTGCTGGGCAAGGATGATGTCACCGTCTGCTTCTTTGGCGATGGTGCCACCGCGCAGGGGCTGCTGTATGAGGTCATGAACATGGCGGCGCTCTGGCATCTGCCGGTCATTTATGCCTGCGAAAACAACGGCTATTCGGAATATACCAAGACCGAAGAAATCGCCGCCGGTTCGATCACGGCGCGCGCCGAAGCCTTCGGGATCGAGGCCCACACCGTTGATGGCCAGGATGTTCTTGCGGTCAACACGCTGACCGAAAAACTGGTCGCCCGCGCCCGCAAGGGCGAAGGCCCGTTCTTTGTCGAACTGATGACATATCGCTATCACGGCCACCATGTCGGCGACATCAACCGTGAATATTACCGGCCCAAGAATGAAGAAAAGGACTGGCGGGACAATAAAGACCCGATCACCCTTTTTGCGCGTTATTTGACCAAAGAAGGCATCGCCACTTCTGACGAACTTGCCGCCATGCAGGCCGAAATCAAGACCGAGGCCGCCGCCGCGGTCGCCTACGCACTCGCGGCCAAATATCCCGATGTGTCCGAAGTGGACATGCATGTCTTCGCGGCCTGAGGAGAGAGACCATGCGCGAAATCACCCTGTCCCAAGCCGTCAACGAAGCGCTGGCCGAAGAGATGCGCCGTGACCCGACGGTGTTCATCATAGGCGAAGACGTGGCCGAGGCGGGCACGCCGTTCAAGGTCTTGTCCGGTCTGGTCGAAGAATTTGGCACCGCCCGCGTCGTCGATACGCCCATCGCCGAGCCGGGCTTCATGGGCATTGCCGTCGGCGCCGCCATGACCGGCGCGCGGCCTGTCGTGGACCTGATGTTCGGCGATTTCATTTTTCTGATCATGGATCAGCTCTGCAATCAGGCGGCCAAGACGCATTACATGTCGGGCGGCAAGCTGAACGTGCCGCTGGTGTTGCGCACCAATCTTGGTGCCACCCGGCGCTCGGCGGCGCAGCACAGCCAAAGCCTGCACGCGCTGGTGGCGCATATTCCGGGGCTGAAGGTGGC
>Ga0210044_10010642_pt1 | contig 10901 bp, 7 predicted proteins | sample CryGey13umfilter_2_FD_183959 | JGI IMG/M metagenome (GOLD analysis project Ga0210044, IMG submission 183959) | Groundwater microbial communities from aquifer in Utah, USA - Crystal Geyser 4/9/14 3 um filter (SPAdes) (version 2) | ecosystem: Environmental > Aquatic > Deep subsurface > Groundwater...
AAAATTTTTCACCTGTACAATGCTTTTTTGGCGATTTTTGGGCAAAAATTGAGTTCATTCAGTAAACATGCGTCTTTGCGACGATTTTCCATGGGTGAAATGGGGGTGAAATAGGGGTGAAATGGGGGTGAAATGGGGGTGAAAAGTTGGCCTTTTGGGGTGAAAAGTTAGTCATCATACTCACGTTTCTTGTGTTTTTTGGCCAGTTCCTCGATGTCCACCAAACCCAACAAAAAGGGCCTTCTATCCTTTCCCTCTCCCTTGTAAAAGAGTTCGTAGAGGCACTGCGCATCCCTTTTCTCGCTGTGTTTTAAAACGTATTCCAGCTCCACCAGTCTCTTGAGGTGATCTCGGACAGAAGTGTCCCTCCAGCCTGTGTATTCCCGGATCTGCCGCTGGGTAAAGAAGCAAAATTTTTGGTCGATGCTCTGTTTCTCGCATTCCTCTCTAACCATCTCGTAGATCAGGTCCAGGAACAGCTTTGTCTGGGGCAGCATATCGTCCAGGCTATGGCCCAGGATCTCGTTGCAGATCCGGTTGGCGATCTCTATGTCTTTGAGGGTCACTTCGATGTAGAGGATCTCCTCACCGTTCTCTTTCATCTTTTTGATGGGCCGCTGATACTGGTGGGCAAAGGCAAGCGATTCGATCATGGTCAGATACTTTTCGTTGTCCCGCCGGGTCTGGAGTTTCTTAAAGAGAAATTCGAGATCGTCCGCATAGGGATTGACCACCCGGATGGGCCTTAGAAGCCGCTGGGCGTTCTGCTGGAGCCTCAAGATCTTTTCCCTTTCCTTTTCTACCTTGAGCCCCTCCAGGGTCCTCTTCTTCCTCTGAAGCTCGTGGATTGCCCGGGTCTGCTCTGCTGTGATGTTCAAGAGGAGGATCAGACACCGGTTTAAGAGTTCATCGTCCAGCTCTGCGCCCGTGGTGGTAAAGATGATCATCACTGGTCCTCTTACCTTGTAGAACTGGGGCTCAAGTCTCCCTTTATCGGGGTTGCGGCCGGTGGAGGCAATGGTCAGGATCCCTTCGCTCTGGAGGGTCTTGAGGGCGTATACGGCCTGCTCCAGACCCTTTTCCTCCGCTATGGCCAGGATCTTGTGAGAGAGCACAAAGACGCCATCCATGTAGTAGAGGCACTTGCCGGTCATGGCGCTGAGGAAGATTTTGTGGTCCTCGGGGATCATTTTGAGAAGGGCCTCCATCAGGCTGCTCTTTCCCGCACCGGATAAGGACTGGAGCATGATCATTAACGGGGCCTGGAGAAAGCGGGAAATACCACCAAGCCAGAGGGCCTGGCAGTTGGTCTTTTCGCCTACGATCCCGCAGATCTCAAAGTGCCGGGCCACTTCTTCGAGGAGGTCAGGGCGCTTTAAGAAGGCGATGGCTTCCTCCTCTTCGGCTTTGGTCATCTGGTATCCGGGCTCTTCTTTGGGGGTCTTCTGAGCATCTATGTGCTTCTGGAGGAGGTCATCCAGTTCAAGAACGAGCTTGTCAACATCGGAGATGATGATTTCCTCTTCGAGATCCAACTTCTTCGAAGCCTTTCTAATAAAGGTTTCTCGCTTGTTGTCACTGGCGAAGTTGAAAGTGTCCTGATGGATTTTCTCTTCTCTTTTGAGCAGGATGTTGATGTTGAGCGCTTCCCTGGCGTGGTTTTTGTAGAGGCCGAGAATGCGATAAATCCTATCTCCGAGAGTGATATAGATGGTGTCGTCCTTGACCTCGACGAGGGGTTTGATGGGGGAAGGGGGATTCTGTGGGGGTTCTGAGAGATTCTCAGAAGGTACAGGGTGAGTGGTTTCTGGCTCCGACGGTGGTTCATTCCGGCGCAGGCTGAAGCCTGCGACTACGGGGGAAGACTGTGAGCGGGTTTGCGGGGGTGTCTCTTCGGATTGTGGAGTTGCCTGGGGTTGGGTGTCCTCTGGCCCTGCGGCTCTGGTGGTGTCGGTATTTGACCCCTCCCCAGCCTCCGCGCTTTTCTTCCCATGCCCGTCAGAAAGGGGAGGTGAGGAGGGGGAAATTTTTTCGCTGTTAGACATGGGTTGTCCAGGGGCCAGTTTGACTGCCTTCTCAAGGGCCATTTCAAGGCTCTTCTGGGCCGGTTGTATTTTGAGGGCGTATTCACTCACGTCCATGCCCCTTGGAAACTGGACTCTGTAGGATGATATGCCGATCTCCGCAAGGCCCTTGCTGTGCCGCATAGCGGCGCTGTCTCCGGCTTCGTCGGCGTCTTGGGACAGGTATATGGTTTTTGTGTTGTGTCTCTTGAATGCCTCTATCATCTCGTCTGTGAGCCCACCAGCGCCATAGGTGGAGGTGACATTTTTAAAGCCAGCAGCCCAGAAGGTCAGGGCGTCTATGAGGGACTCACACAAGATGATTGTGTCCCCCTCCAGACACTCTGGATTCCAGATCCCTTTGTGATGCCCGGGAAGGTAGAGGTGGTGCGGGTTTCCTTTGGGAAGCCTTTCGGCGACTTTGCGGCCGTAGATTTCCGTTATCTCCCCAGCCTCGCTGATAATGGGGATTACAATACAGCCCCGGAAATGCTCATGGCCGCTGCCTTTGCGAAGGATTCCGATGTCGCTTAACTTCTTGCGGATCAGGGCCCCGTCGGCCCTGTTTTTGGAGGGGAGCTTTTTTCCAAGGGACCGGTCGGAAAAGCCGATCTTAAATTTCTTGATCATCTCTTCATTGTAGATTCCCCGCTTCTGGAGGTAGGCCTTCGCTGCGTCGTTGTTTAAGAGGGTCTGGTGGTAGTATTCCATCACTCTCTTTTTCATCTCCTCTTCGCTCATCTCCGCCGTTATCGGGCAGGCCAGAAGGCGGCTTACCTCCCGGTCCCCGCTGATATAGCCGTTAGAGAGCATCTCATGGGCCACGGGGAATTCCACTCCTTCTATCTCGATTACCCAGGTGTAGCAATCCCCGCCACGGCCGCAGCCAAAACAGTGGTAGAGCCAGCCTTCGCTCTTTTCGGTGAGCTTCAGGGATGGGGTGTCGTCTTCGTGGAAGGGGCATTTCCCCGCTAAGTCTTTGCCCATGCGGGTCAGGGGGATGCCTGCGGATCGGACGAGGGTGGGGAGGTGGACCTCTTTTTTTATCCGGGCGATTTCTGCGGGGTCGATGGGCATGGGTGGGTGGGTTCCTTTTTTGGGGGTGGAAAATTTAGAAATTCTCTATTTCTATTCTATGAATCAAGAAATCTATCTTAATAGAAATATTAATACATGAAAATAGAATCAATGTCAAGGGAAAAATTATTTTTATACATTTTTTTTGATTTTTCTGTGTAGAATCAGTATAGTAATGTATATAGATCGGATCTAATCTTACAACTATAGGACTCAAGAAAATGAAAATAGAGAAAAAACTCGTCCAAAATATTCGGCAATTGCGCAAGGAAAAAGGTTGGACCCAGGCGAAACTTGCCGAAAAATCTGGTCTCCATCTAACTCATATCAATAATATTGAAACAGGCAAGTATCTTCCCTCTTTAGAGTCCATTATTAAAATAGCTCAAGCCTTAGAAGTACCTGTGGATTATTTATTAAAGGGGAGTGAAGATAATATCGAGGATATAAAGATAGCGAATAAGCCTTTTGCTGAAAGAATCAAACTTCTGAATGCCTTAAATGAAAAAGAACAGGAAGTAATCACAGAGGTTATCGATGCTATGCTCACCAGGAAGAAGATTTTAGATTTTATTACCAGTAAAGAAGCAATAATTGGGAAGTAAAGCTGTCAACTAAAAAACTCTGGCAACGTATTGTTTTCACAGGTTTTTAGAAAGGTGCGATCAACTATGTTTTATAAAAGCAATTTTTTTTTCTGGTTGTTTTTTATCATCCTCCCGTTCAATATTTTTATACTCAATCAATCTACTGGACAGGAGAAGGCAAGGAAAGAAAAATCCAGGAAGTCTGTGAATCTGGATGGCGTCTTTGATGGGAACGAAAAAAATCACAAGCGCCATTTAGAAGAGGAAAAAAAATATCTAAATGCTCTGGCTAAGGCAACAATTCAAGAATTACTTGTCAAATTAAAAAGTGATTGCTATATAGAGCGTAGAGATATTGTCCTGGAATTAGGACGGAGGGGGAAAAAGGCTATATCAACACTACCTGTTTTAATTGAATTGCTGAAGAATGATAAAAGTAAGGAGGTTAGAAGCGCTGTTATTCACGGTATAGTTCACATGGGAGCGCCTGCTTTCGATGCTATCGTTTACGCATTGCTTCATGATGCTGATTGGGAGGTGAGATGGGCGGCGGCATGGAGATTGGGTAGTTTTCATAAGAAAGCTGCTCCCATTTATATTATCGCTTTAAAGAAAGAAAAAAAACATGAAGTAATCGAGTGCATTGCTGAATTACTCGGAAGCATAGGCCCAGTGGCGGTACCTGCAACTCCCGACTTGATTGAAGTTTTAAAAATAGACTTTAAAGAAGATGAGGCGTATGGTTTTCCGCACAAAATAGTCCAGTTCATTGTTGCAATAGGGCCGAAAACTTTTCCTTACATACACTTGGCATATAAAAAAAAGGAAAATGGAAAAATAAAATATTATCTTGCCAAAGTGATGCTCTCTTTTGGAGATCACTGTGCTACTGCTATTCCTGATTTGATTATAGCTCTCAAAGACAAGGATTTTAAAATACGGTATAGTGCAGCAAGGGTTCTTGGAAAAATCGGACCTAAAGCTGAAAAAGCTGTCCCTGCTCTTATTAAAGTGAGTAATGATAAAAACGCAAAAGTTCGATATTATTCTACAGAAGCTTTGGGAAAAATTGGTGCTAAAGCGATTTCTGCTTTACCTTTCTTAATAAAATATTTAGAGGATCAAGATAGCAATATTAGACTGATTTCTGCATCATCCATTGGAGAAATGGGATTACAAGCCTCTTCAGCAATTCCCCATTTACTGAAGCTTCTTACTGACAAAGAAAATATAGTTAAGCTGCACGTTATTGAAGCCCTCGGTAAAATCAGTGCTCATAACTCATCAGTATTGGAGGCACTTCATAAAATCGCTCAAAGTTCAAAAGAGGTTGAATATGTCAAGAAATCTGCGATAGAAGCTATGAAAAAAATAGAAAATACAAAATAAGTTGAGCCATTATTTTTTTAGACAGTCAGGATATCGAGCTTTTATTGTATCGATTAACTTCTTTTCCTTTTTTCCTAAATTTTCGGTATATTCAAATCCACCTCCTTCCCCTTTTGACATGAGGCCTCCACCTTCTTTTACATCCCACAAGCCCAGCACATGTCCCAATTCATGGCGCACAACCGACCACTCTTTGAAGCCATGTTGTGGGAACAGGCCAGCATATATTGCCGGTTTATTCACGAATTTCTTTTTCTTCTTATCCCATACAGATACAACATTTTCTCCCCCAATAACTATTCCTGAAAATTTGGTTTTTATACGAACTTGAGCAATATTTATATCCGAACTTTTCAAGAGCACAAAATTAAAATGATATTTGCTCTTTCCTGCATATTGTTTCAGGTAAGTGTAAATATCTGGCCCTTCACCTGTCACATCGCATATTTGCTTTTCGGGTGGATCAATAGGGCTTTTAATTGCACCTATTTTAAATTTTATGAAAACGCCTTTTTTAGCGAGAAATTGTTCCCACCATCTCATCTCTCTTAGAAAAGTGGCCCTCATATATAAACCCGCTATAAGCAATTGACGGCGTGCATTTCTTTTTTCCAGGGCATTGCCAGATTCTAACTTTTTCAATTGTTTTTTAATATCTACCATCTGAGGAAAGGCGTTATAACCTTTTAGCGAGGAAAAGCGATCTGTTTCTAATAATTCCTTCTTTACGTCCTCCACATCTTTAGCACCCGTTTTCCAACCAAAAGGTTGAGGAACTTTAAAATCTTTTGCTACAGTGATATCTATTGTAATAGTAGCGGTTGTTCCCATAGGGTCTTTGACATTAACAGGATTTCCTAATAGTCCCTCATACAGATTCATTCCATCGATGTATCCCTTGGGGTCATGACTGATAAACCGTCCCTTCTGCGGATCGTAGTATCGTGCTCGGAAGTAGTATAGTCCGGTTTCAGAGTCGAGACGTCTTGCCTGGAAAAATAACTCACTATTCGCGGGATTCTAAAATTTTTCCGGGGTTGCTATTTGCACTTTTGTGGATTCGGGAAGCGGCTCTATATGCGGTTTTGCGGATAAAAAGGGGAAAGTGGGTACCGAGGTTTTCGGCGCTGGAAGGAGGCGTCCAGTTCGGGCTGGGGATTTACTTTGTCAAGGAGCAACATTCACCCTTTAGTGATAAGGGATATTGTACCCGGATTACCCCAGGTTTTCAAGATGGAAGGCAACTAAAGGGAAATAGCATAAATACTGGCTTGCGGGGGATTGCCTGCGAGGTTGGTTATTTAAGGGTGTTCTGGGCGTTTGGTGGGATAGGCATCTAAGGAGGGAGACTGTTGGGTTGTCTGTGGGCGGTTCACAGGCGGGTTTGGGGGGCGATGGGTAAGCTGGCCGGTTCTTGCAATCGCAACTAAAAAAAATGAAGAGGATCTTCTTTTCTTTTGGTTTTCTCTGAAGCTGATAACCAGGGGTTTTATGAGCGTTTCTTTTCAGGCAACTCTGGTTTTCTTTGCTGAGTTGGTTTTAAGAGGGGCGACAGAGGCCCTGGGGGGAGGTATGAGAGGAGGATCTTCTACCATCAAACCCTCTGGAAAGCGCATAAATCCAGCCCTGGGTAATATTACATAACGAGTAAGTTATCGCTGATGTTGCCGGCTACCGGGAAGGCCGATTTTAATTACTATCTTGGGCTGTTCTATCGATAAAAGCCAGTAAAATACGACCATCCAGGCAACGTCCGATAACGTAGTTATGTAAAGCGGAGGATTGCGGCGCTGCTCTTGCTACCTCTGCGGGGGGCCGCACTACTACTGCACTGCGGGGCAATTATCCAAACTGCAAGAGCTGTGCCGCAACCGGAGCGGTGTTACCCAGGGCGGCTACCGCTCACACAAAGCTCCCCCCAGGCATTCTGGAGCAGGGTGGGCGGGAAATATAGGATTCGAGCAGATCGCAGCGCAAGGCGCAGGCCAGAGGCCATGGGGATGGAAGGGGATAGGGGCTGGTACTTTCGGGAGGGGGCATATAAAGGGAAGCCTCTGGCGAAGCCTTGCTGCGAGCTTCGAGCGGGCTTTTTTATTTTAAACACGAAGAAAATTTTTCTATTCGAAATTATCAGATCCCAAATTGAGAAGGCCGCAGACAGAGTACAGAGTACAAGTAACCCAAGGTGGGTTTATTTTTTCCTCTTGGCAGAGGGGTGGGTCTTTGCATGGACCTCTTTGAGTTTGCCGATGCTGATATCGCTGTATCGCTGGATCTGCTCTAACTTCCCAAGGCCCATGATTTCCTGGATATAACGCAGGTCCATTCCCCCTTCGAGGAGTAGGACGATCAGGGAGTGTCGGAAGAGGGTGAAGCTGCCCTTTTTTTCTATCCCGGCTCTCTTTTTGTATTTCCTCACCAGGTCGCTTAAATCCCGGCACACAAAGGGACGCTTCTTCTTGCCCAGGAACAGGGCCTTTTCTTCGGGGGTGTTCAGGAGGCCTGGCCGGGCCTCTTCTAAATACCGTTTGAGCCAGTGGGCAGTTCTGGGGAGGAGGGGAATCTTCCTTTTTCTTTCGCCTTTGTACACTTTGAGAGAGGGTTCTTCGAGGTCGATATGGTCCACTTCCAGGCCCCAGAGTTCTTCCCGGGTGAGGCCTGTGGCGTAGAGGATCTCCAAGATTGCTCTGTCCCGGAGGCCCAGGGGATCGGTGGTATCTGGGGCGGCGAGGATCCTCTCAAGTTCCCTTTTGGTCAGGGTCAGGGGGAGGCGCTCGGATACTCTGGGGGGCTCGATACTGGCGGCGGGGTTGGTGGTCAGGACTCCCTGTTGGGTGAGATACTGGAAAAATTTTTTGATCTCCCGGAGTTTCTTTGTCTGGGTGGTGAAACTGAGGGCTTCCCCTTTTTCATTGCGGTAGTAGTAGAGGTGCTTTCTGTACTGGTCCACTTTTAGGGGTGTAATCTGAAGAGGGGACTCTATGCCCCGGTCCCGGCACCACTCTATAAATTGCCGGACATAGAGCCGTTTGTTGTACAGGCCAGATTCTGCATAACTGGCCTCTTTCTCATGGTCGATATAATCTTCCAGACATCGCTCCATGTCCTTCTATCCCCCTTTCGAAGCCGGGTGGGCTTTTAAATAGCTCTCCTGGAGCTTTGCAAAGCTCACTGGTGTATAGGTCTCTGTGGTGCTTAAATGGCGGTGTCCGAGAAACTGCTGGATAAAGCGGATGTCGGCCCCGTTTGAAAGCATGAGGGTGGCGGCGGTGTGGCGGAAGAGGTGACAGCCTGCGCTCTTTCCGGTAACGGTCTTGATATACTGGCTCACAAGGCTCCACAGTCTTTCCTTGCTGAGGGGCCTCCCAAGGCGGCTTAAGAAGAGGGCCGGCTCTTCCAGTGAACGCACAAGATAGGGCCGGACCATGCTCAGGTACAGTTCGGTCCAGAAGAGAGCCCTCTGGCCGATGGGGACCACCCGGTCCTTCTTCCCTTTGCCCTGCCGGATGGTGAGGGTCCCCTGGGATATATCGAGATCGTAGAGGTGGAGGTTGCAGAGTTCCATGCGGCGGATACCGGTGGAGTAGAGGGTCTCGAGGATTGCCCGATCCCGAAGGCCGTAAAGGCTCTCTGTGTCGATGCTCTCCAGGATTGCCTCCATGATCTCTTCGGTGGTGCCCCGGTTTTTTTTGACCTTCTTCGCCCGGGGGACGGTAATGTTTTTGCCGGGGTTCTCTTCGAGTCTCCCGGACCGGACAAGGTAGAAGAGGAAATTTCTGATGGTGGCGATTCCGTGGGACTTGCAGGCGTCTCCAAGGGGATCACCGTCCTTTTTCCGGTAGTTGTCGAGGTATTCCCGGTAGTCGAGAAGGTCCTGGGTATCCACCTCCTCGGCCAGGTAGATCCCCCGGTTCTCGCACCACCGGACAAAGGCCCGGAGTGCATAGAGCCGGCCCTCTACAGAAGCCCTGGCGTAATTCCGTTCGGTGAGATACTGGCAGTATTGCTCGATGGAGGAGGAGAGTTGGGTGGGGTGCATGATTGGCTCCTGGTGGTTTAGAGAGCTGCTAAGAGAGGAGGATGTTTTTGTGTGGTGGTGCTGGCTGGTAAGGGGCATGTTTACTGGGCTCATGAAGGTTTTCCTTTTTTTAGCGGCTGCGGCTAAGGAGAGTTGCAGCTAAGAAGAGTTGCAACTCTAGTACTAGAAGGTACTGTACACTGGGGCAGTGCCTTGGGGGGTTGCATCATAGTGATGCACGTTAATTTGCTCATTGTTTATGCGGCTTTGCGGCGATTTTGGGGGTATGATGCAACTATCACTACGATTCTTCAAAAATTTTTCACCTGTACAATGCTTTTTTGGCGATTTTTGGGCAAAAATTGAGTTGATTCAGTAAACATGCATCTTTACGGCGATTTTCCAGGGGTGAAATGGGGGTGAAATGGGGGTGAAATAGGGGTGAAATAGGGGTGAAAAGTTGGCCTTTTGGGGTGAAAAGTTAGGAGTACTACTCATGTCTTTGGTGTTTTTTTGCCAACTCCTCGATATCCACCAGGCCCAACATAAAGGGCCTTCCATCCTTCCCCTCTCCCTTATAAAAAAGTTCGTAGAGGCACTGCGCATCCTTTTTCCCGCTGTGTTTTAAAACGTATTCCAGCTCTACCAGTCTCTTGAGATGATTGCTGACAGAAGTGCCCCTCCATCCTGTGTATTCCCGGATCTGGCGCTGGGTAAAGGGGCAAAATTTTTGGTCGATGCTCTGTTTCTCGCATTCCTTCTGGACCATCTCGTAGATCAGGTCCAGGAACAGTTTTGTCTGTGGCAGCATATCGTCCAGGCTATGGCCCAGGATCTCGTTGCAGATTCGGTTGGCGACCTTTATGTCTTCGAGGGTCACTTCGATGTAGAGAATCTCCTCACCGTCCTCTTTCATTTTTTTGATGGGCTTCTGATACTGATGGGCAAAGGCCAGGGCTTCGATCATGGTCAGGTATTTCTCGTTGTCTCGCCGGGTCTGGAGCCTGTTAAAGAGAAACTCGAGATCGTCTGCGTAGGGATTGACCACCCGGACGGGCCTTAGAAGCCGCTGGGCGTTCTGCTGGAGTTTCAGGATCTTTTCCATTTCCTTCTCTCCCTTGAGCCCCTCCAGGGTCCTCTTCTTTCGCTGAAGCTGGTGGATCGCCCGGGTCTGCTCTGCGGTGATGTTCAACAGGAGGATCAGACAGCGGTTTAATAACTCATCGTCCAGCTCGGCATTGGTGGTGGTGAAAATGATCATCACCGGTCCTCTAACCTTGTAGAACTGGGGCTCAAGTCTCCCTTTATCGGGGTTGCGGCCGGTGGAGGCAATGGTCAGGATCCCTTCGCTCTGGAGGGTCTTGAGGGCGTATACGGCCTGCTCCAGACCCTTTTCCTCCGCTATGGCCAGGATCTTGTGAGAGAGCACAAAGACGCCATCCATGTAGTAGAGGCACTTGCCGGTCATGGCGCTGAGGAAGATTTTGTGGTCCTCGGGGATCATTTTGAGAAGGGCCTCCATCAGGCTGCTCTTTCCCGCACCGGATAAGGACTGGAGCATGATCATTAACGGGGCCTGGAGAAAGCGGGAAATACCACCAAGCCAGAGGGCCTGGCAGTTGGTCTTTTCGCCTACGATCCCGCAGAGCTCAAAGTGCCGGGCCACTTCTTCGAGGAGGTCAGGGCGCTTTAAGAAGGCAAGGGCCTCCTCCTCTTCGGCTTTGGTCATTTGGTATTCGGGCTCTTCTTTGGGCTCCTTTTGAGCAT
>Ga0210044_10010643_pt1 | contig 10900 bp, 11 predicted proteins | sample CryGey13umfilter_2_FD_183959 | JGI IMG/M metagenome (GOLD analysis project Ga0210044, IMG submission 183959) | Groundwater microbial communities from aquifer in Utah, USA - Crystal Geyser 4/9/14 3 um filter (SPAdes) (version 2) | ecosystem: Environmental > Aquatic > Deep subsurface >...
GGCTTCAGCCGTTGCTCGAAGCACTCCAGAGCGGTGGGGATATGAGACAGTGGAAACGAGTTCAGCGGGCGCAAGAGTTATTATTACGTCAGCGACATGAGGCCACCCACGGCTTGAAAAGCCAGGACGATCATGAATTGCGTGCGCTCCTTTCCGAGTATCAAGATTGGCCAGAAGATGGTGAAGTCCTCAGGTGGGCGGCCAAACTCTGCCAAACGTTCCAGCTATTGGATGGGGAGCGGGCATTTTGGCAACGGATGCTGAGTGTTGGAGAAGATCGAGCTGCACGGGAACGCTTGGCTAAGCTGGCTCTCAAGGTGAATGATCTGTCTGAGGCGACTCCCCATATCCAGGCTCTCCTTGAATCTGATCCCAACGATGGTTCAGGTCATTGGTTGCAGGGAATTCAGTTAATGCAATCACAAGAATGCGCCGCAGCTGCCATGTCATTTCGACGGGCTCTTCAATGTGGCTCAGATCCTCGAAAAGCCAGCATCGGATTGGGAATGGCGTGCATGGGGATGGGAGCCGTTGAAGAAGCTTGGAGGGTTTTCGAACAGGTTGTAGTGGATTATCCCGATGATGCCCAAGCGATGCAATGCTTGATCCAGACGGGAACTTCGCTGCAACGGTGGGAAGGCTTAGGCCAATGGCTTTCACGGTATGTCGAACGAAATCCCGCAGACTGCGATATGCGCTTTGCTCTGGCCGGGGTAGAATTTCGTGCGAGTCGAATGGATTCGGCCAAGCGCCAGTTTGACATGTTGAGTCTTTTGAAGCCCGACTATGAAGGATTGCATGATTTAGGGAGTCTCCTGCAGACGGCGCATCTTGACGGGCATGCGCTGGTAACCTAAACAGAGGAACTTCTTGCCTAGTCAAGTTAGCCTATGTCCCGAGCGCTCTTAATTCAACTCGCTCGACTAGGTGATCTGGTCCAATCCCTTCCCGTTCTGACTGCTTTGCAATCTGCCCATCCCGAACGAGCGCTTGATCTCCTTTGCCCTTCTCCATTGGTGTCGCTTGGAGAAATTTTTCCTTGTGTTGACAGGGTTTACCCGTGGAATGGGGAACAATGGCATGAGGTAGCCACGACGAAGATGATGGATGCCGATCAACGGCTTGTTCAAGCCAAACGCTATTTGTCCGGCTATGCCTTTCCCACGTTTTCATTGGCCTATAATTTGAATAACCATCCTCGCGGGATACTTGCTGCCCATGTCTTGAGTGGTCTGGTCGTCGGCCCTGGCGAACATGGGCCATTAAATCCGACGCTTCCGGCATGGGCGGACTATTTACGTCAGATTGCTCACGATCGAGGGAGCAACCGGGTACATTTATCGGATGCCTTTTGCGGGTTGTGTCAGGTTCTCCCGCCATCGGACATCCCCTATTTGAAGGCCCCGGAGGTGCAATTGCCCCTTGAATTGGAACGGATGGTGAATGGTCAACCTTCTACTCTCATCGGGATTGTTCTTGGTGCGGGAGACGCCGACCGGCGAATTCCCCTTTCTGTCTGGCAAGACCTGATTGCCGCCTGTGCTGAGCACATTCCTCAGAGTTACCTGTTTTTGATCGGTGGTGAGGGAGAACGAGAAGCGGCATTGGCCTTAGAACATCGCCTTCCCGGTAAATATCTTAATCGGGTGGTGAATGGGTGTGGCAGGACCTCGTTTCCCCAACTTGTGGGTATCCTTAATCGGTGTCAATGGGTGGTTGGATCGGATACGGGACCGTTGCATCTCGGTGCGATGTGTGGTGCACGGGCGATCGGTTGGTATTTCTCACGGGCCCGTGTTCATGAAACGGGTCCTTATGGCGTTGGCCATTATGTGTGGCAATACGAGAGGGGACAACCTCTGGGGAGTCCGGATGATCATGGAACAAGAGCCGCAGGATCATCGTCTGCCCATTGGCCTGTGTTGGAAACGGTCCATTTGATGGGAGAAGAGAAAGTTAATGCAACAACAGACGAGTGGGATCTCTGGATCAGCCATCGAGATGAATGGGGGGCGTTTTATACCAGGGATGACAAGCCTGATGAGGCTGTTCTCCGGCGAAAAGATACGTGGGAAACGCTGTCTCGGTTGGTGAATCAAGATTTTCGGTTGGAAGTATCGAGGTAGTCGGAAATGTTCCCGTTATTTCTAAGGCAGGGGGCTGTGTTCACACGGAAATCAACAAGGAATTGATAAGATGCATGTGTTGAAACAGAATATCGGCATTCTCCGCCACCAGGATCAGGTTCTTGCCGCTCAGATCCTGCAGGTACCAGGAGGAACCCTGTCGATCCAACCAGCCAAATCTGGAATGCCAACCGCACTCGTCAATTCCCGATATCTCCATAGTGCGTATGATCCTGTTCGGGAAGCAGCGCGCTGGGCCGAAGAACGCCTGAAAGACTGTCAACCAGGCGAAACCATTGTCGTTCTTGGCGTGGGACTGCTCTATCACGTGCAAGCCTTGCGAGAAATGTTGCCCCATGACCATGTCATCATGGTCGTGGTGGCGGATCTTTCTGAATTTGCGGATTGTGTCTCCGTTCGGTCGCTGGAAGGGTGGGGGGAACGGGTGATGTGGTTGACGGGTTCCATGACTGATATGGCTGCTCGGGTGACACAGAACGCCAAGCGGGTGCGGATTCTAAGTTACGAACCTGCCGCCACGGTTTATCATGACGCCTATGAACACTTTCGTCTGCAGCTTCGTGATCACCTCGCTCAACAACTAAGCGGGGCGCTTCATATCATGGTGGTCGGTCCCATTTATGGCGGGTCGCTGCCGATTGCCCGATATGTGGTGAACGCCTTGGAAGGTCTTGGGCATCGTGTGAGTTGGGTGGATCATAGTCCGCATTACGCGGGATACCAGAGTTTAGCAACGATTCGTGATCATCGCTTGCGGCTTACGGTCCAACAACGATTGAGTGACACTCTGGGGGTGATTAGTCTTGCTCACGTCGCGGAAGATCCCCCTGATCTTGTCTTGGCCTTGTCCCAGGCGCCTTTGACCATGGCGGTTTTGGAGCAAATGCGTCGAAAGAAGGTGTTAACGGCCATGTGGTTTGTAGAAAATTTTCGTCATTTAACCTATTGGCAGCAGATGGTGACGGGTTATGACTTTTGGTTTGTGATGCAACAAGCCGCATGCCTGGACACTTTCAGGAAAGCTGGAGCTAAACAGGTATCGTATCTCCCATTAGCCGCGGAACCGGCCATTCATCAGCCCCTGACCTTAACTCCCCAAGAACAACAGGAGTTTGGTGCCGACGTGTCTTTTTTGGGGGCAGGGTATTGGAATAGGCGACACATCCTCCCATCATTGGTCGGGCATGGGTGGACATTCAAATTGTGGGGGAATGAATGGGACAACCCGGGGATGTTAGAGACGGTTCTTCAGAGAGAGGGTGCGCGTATTGATACCCCCACCAGTGTGAAAATTTTCAATGCCACTTCGGTCAATATTAATGTGCATTCCTACACGGGAGATGGGTTCGATCCGGAGGGAGATGGGGTGAATCCCCGGACATTTGAGTTGGCCGGTTGTGGAGCCTTTCAAGTGGTCGATGCTCGCACCTTGCTTCCGGCTCTCTTTGATGAAACGATGATGGCGGTGATCGACGGTCCGGATAAACTCCTCTCAACCGTACAAACCTATTTGCACGAACCAGCCAGGCGAATGTCCATGGCTGCATCGTCCCGGAAGCGGGTGTTAGAGGCGCATACGTATGCGCATCGGATGAAGACCCTCTTGGGTGCCGTAGGTATGGCGAGTCCGGACCGGTTAGGCGCTATTCTTCAAGGGGAACGTCACGCTGGATCATTGGTGGCTCGAAGTATGAAGTCCCCGGAATTAATTCCAATGCTGAAGCAATTTCCTCAAACCGATCGTGTCGAATTAGTGGATGTGGCGAGAAACATTCGGAAGAAAGGGCCCGAAGCCAAATTGAATCGTGAGGAACTACTGATTCTGATGATGGATGAATACCGCCAGGAAAAACGAGATTTTCTTTGAGCCATTGATGGGCAATTTCTTCACTACCGCCAAATTGTTATGAATAAACAAGTTCTCATTATTAATATTACCCGGATGGGTGATTTGATTCAGATGGTCCCCCTGCTTTCACGGTTGGAGGAAGAATGGCCTGGTGTGGCCATTGATCTGATTGTCGATAAAGAATTTGTCCATGTCGCCGGCCTTATTCCTGGGATTCGACAGGTGTTGATGTTTGACTTCCAGCTGTTGATGGATGAGAGCCGGGTGCGAGCGCGGGATGTGGTGGCTCTCTATCAGGATCTTGCTCATTGGGTTCAACCGTTGCTCCAGGTTGGATACGATCGTGTGGTGAACCTCACGTTTAACCGGCGCAGTGCGTTTCTGGTGAAATATTTTGAATGTGTAGATGAGCGAGGAATGACCACGGCTCAGGATGGGAGCTTTGTGGTAAAAAATCCTTGGATGAAATATTTCGTGGATTTCCACGTGTATCGACAATTGAATCGCTTCAATATTGTTGATCTCTTTGCGCTTGGTGGGAGCGGGCCAGGGTCCTTTCATCCTCTATGCTTACATGTGCCCCGGAACATGCAAGAATGGGCACGGACCTATGTGCGCCAAGCAGGCAAATCCGATGAATGGATTGGCATTCAAGTCGGCGCAAGTGATCCGATGAAGGCATGGCGACCGGAATATTTTGGACAAGTGATGGCGCATCTTAGCCAACAACGGCAGGTGGGATTTGTGCTGATCGGCACAAAGAAGGAAGAGGCGGATGCTCAGGAAGCCATTCGGTGTTACCGGCAGTCTGGAGGACTGGGAAGCATTTGCGACGCGGTTGGCCAAACCACTCTGCCGCAACTGGTGGCCTTGCTTGACCATTGTCAGTTGATGGTGACCAATGACACGGGGCCCATGCACATGGCGGTGGGAGTGAATACGCCGGTCCTGAACGTGTCGGTGGGCCATGTGGATTTTTGGGAAACCGGACCTTTTGGACCAGGGCATTGGGTGGTTCAGCCCGAGATCATTTGTGGCCCATGTGGATTCGATAAGGTCTGCCCTCACCATGCGTGTAAAGATCAGATCATCCCTCAAGAGGTGGCCGAGCTCTGCTTGCATCTCTTGGGGGCTCGTCCGTTTCCCTCATTTTCCCCCAATGTTCGGGTGTATGAGGGTGGCATCAATGAAGATCAGTTAGGGACATTTTTGATACGAGCGGGAACTGAAGAGGCACGCGTGGCCTGGTATGCGGAGTATTGGCGCCAATATTGGTATCAATCCTTTACTGGTGGCTCTAGCCGGGTTTATTGTCCCCCAACGTCTCCACCGGATTTTCCAGAATGCGAGCAGGTATGGCGTCGTTTAGCTCCACAGCTTGATCAGCTGTGTATTCAAGCAGATTCGGTATTGGACATGTGCCGTCAAAGGCCTATTCCCGTTCACCGGTTGAAGTCGCGACAGCACCAATTGAAGGTTGACACACTCACGATGCAACAGGTCGCCAAGCCCTCATTGGCCTTTGGCCCTTTAGCGATGGCCTTTTTCCGAGAGACCTTTAGTTTGGAGGCCGCGACCCTCGGCGACATGGCCGAGGAACATGCTCGTGCCTATCATGTGTTTCGCACTCGCGGGGCAGAAAATTATTCACGGTTAGAAGAAATGTATTCTCATGATCCTAGGAGGGCTCTGTATGCATGTGCAATTGGATGAAGAAATCTGGGAGGTGAGTGATCGGGTTCAGCTAGGGGAAGTTCTGGCCAATTTGAGTGACCGCGCTCAGGCCAAAGGGTGTTTGGTAACAGAATTGATGGTTGGCCATCGGAAGATGACGGATCGGGAGTTACTGCCTCCCACTCTCGCCCAAGTGGCGAGCTCGTTTGGATCCATAGAGGCCGTGAGCAAGCGTGTGGAAACCATCGTGCAGTATTCTGAAAAAACCGGCAAAAATTTTGGACAACAACTATGTCTTCAAGGGCAGAAGTTTATCGATGACTTTCGACAAGGGCATGGTAAATTTCACCAGTTAGACCAATGGTTCGGCCAAATGGCGGATTACCTTGAGTGGCTGCAGATTCATGAATCTGTGGGACCTAAGAAGCCTGAGATGGCTCAAGACCTCTCGTGTTGGGTCAAAGAATTATTGACTGCTCGAGAAATCGAAGATGAGGTTCGAATCGCGGACATGTTGGAGTATGAAGTGATCCCTCGCCTTGCTCGAAACAGCACCTTTCCCATGTGACGGCAAATTTTCTCTTGTCCTCCCATTCCCTGTCGTGAAGTTGCAAATTGCTTTTTCCCGTGATGGGCGTTTGATCTTCCTCTGAAGACCCAGTCGGGTTGTTGTAGGGTTCTCTATTGTGGCTCTTTCGGGAAAATTAGGCGACTGACGTCAATGCCCTCCTCAAGTTTTCTTTCTGGTGGTCGATACAGAGGGCAGAAGTGAAAATTGGTTCACTTCACAACGCTCAAGGAGGCCAATCGGCTCACCTGATTTACTCTCTCCTCAAGGGACGGATCCTTTGAGGCCCAGCCATCAAGGAGGAAAGTATGGCACTTATTGTTAACAACAACATCGCGTCAATCAACGCCCAACGAAACTTGGGCGTGAACAGTGCTCAATTGGAAGGGTCGGTCGCCCGTCTATCTTCGGGTTTGCGAATTACTCGAGCGGCGGATGATGCGGCTGGCTTGGGAATTTCTGAAACCTTACGAGCGCAAATTCGTAGTATTAATCAAGCGGTAAGAAATTCAAATGACGGCATTAGTTTGTTGGCGATTGCAGACGGTGGCGCGGAAGGTATCGGCAATCTGTTAGGTCGACTTCGGGAGCTGGCTGAACAATCAGCCAGTGGAATTCTTGGCTCCAATGAGCGGTCATTCCTGGATCAGGAATTTGTGGCTCTCCGTTCTGAAATCGATCGAATTTCCTCTGTGACGGAGTTTAACGGGGTCAAATTGTTGAGTGGAACCGTCAATGACTCCTTGAGCATCCAAATCGGTTTCCGGAGTTCAGCGAATGATACCCTTTCCATAAATCTTAATGATTTACACGTTGGTGCGTTAAACCTCACCACTGTCAATGTGTCGACTTCCGGCAATGCATTAGACGCCCTGTCCAACATCGATAGCGCCATTAGTGCCGTGGCGTCTGCTCGAGCGAATATCGGGTCATTGCAAAACAGGATCGATGCTGCTGTTGGTAATCTTCAAGTTGCCGGCGAGAATATCACCGCAGCGGAATCCAGAATTCGTGATGCTGACATTGCCTTCGAAACGGCAAAGTTCGTCCGGAATCAAATTTTGGTTCAGGCGGGTACGTCAATTTTGGCTCAAGCCAATACGTTGCCTCAGCAAGCCCTCGCCTTGCTGCAGTAATCAGTCAAAAGGAGAAACCGGGGCTAAGCCCCGGTTTCTCCTTTTAAGAAAGTTGGGGTTAACCCATTATGATTTCAACACTTTCTGACAGCGCCTCTTTCATAAATGTCTCAGTTGGAAATGAGATTCGCGTGCGGGATGGACAGAAGCCCATCACGGGGGATGTTCAGCGCAAATCAGAGACAAAACTGCCAGTTTTTGCCCCAGACTCTACTGAGGATTCAACGGTCAATGAAACATTGACGGCAGAGCAGGTCCAAGCAACCGTGGCTCGCCTTCAAGAAACGTTGAAGCATGTTGAACCTCGACTAGAAATTTCTCTGGAAAGGGATATTAATCAGGTGATTTTTCGAGTCGTGGATAAAGAATCAGGTGACCTCATCCGACAAATACCTTCAGAACAGGCCGTAGGGCTCGCGCGGTTATTTTCCGGACAGTCAGGTCTGTTTGTGGAAGAGAACATTTAGTCAACGGTTCAACCTATTTGCGGTTCACCCGCCCGGACTCTGGGCTCATGAGCGATCGAGTTCTCCTGATTCGATTGAGTACAGTTTGGCGTTTCGTCATGTTATAGAGAATGACGAAAGGAATATCGGATGGCTATTAGTTTCGGTGGGCTTGGAAATGGCGTTGATTTTGGACCGGTTGTCGATGCGCTAGTTCAGGCAGAACGCCTTCCCATTGATGGCCTGACCCAGAAAAAGCTTCAGGCCCAAAAAAAACAAACCGAATTGGGTTTGTTAGGGGCTAAATTACTCAGTTTTCAATCTCTGGCGAGCAGTCTCCGCAATCGAGTCAGTTTCAACAAAAATCAAGTCAATGTCGCCTCACCTAGTGCCCAATCCCCTTTATCGGCAACTGTTTCTTCGTCTGCGGCCCCAGGCACCTATCAGGTGACTGTGAATCAGTTGGCCTCCGCACATCAAATTATTTCTAAGGCTTCCACGGCAGTTTCCGTAATTGATGCGGATATTGTTGGTGGCGTATCCGGGACGTTTCAATTTCAAGTGGGTACCGGCTCGATTCAAACGGTGAATTTAGATGCCACGGGTACATTGGATGATTTGCGAGCCGCGATAAATGATCTGGGAGCCGGAGTGAGTGCTTCGATTTTGAATACTGGGAGTGAAGCTTCGCCCCAATTTCGTCTCGTGTTGTCAGCGAATGAGACTGGGCTCGACCAGGCCATCACGGTTGTGGCTGACGATACAATATTAGATACGGTGACGACTGGAGTGGATACGTTTCAAGCCGCTCAGGATTCCGAAGTCGTTTTGGGGGTAACGAATGTCGGAGCCGGGACCACGGCCATTACGATCAACCGTTCGAGCAATACACTCACCGATGTCGTGGCAGGCCTCACCCTCAATCTTCAAGCGGTGGATGCCACGAATCCTGTCACGATCTCGGTGAGTCAGGATAATGGGGCTGTCAAGGAAGCCATCTCGGATTTTGTGAGTGGTTACAATGAGATCGTAACATTTGTCAATGAGCGAACGTTTTATAATACCGAAACGAAAGAGCGAGGGATTTTTGTTGGAGAGAGTTTAGCTCGAACTGTTCTTGATCGGGTCAGGGAATCCGTCTTTTCCCAAATCAGCGGGTTGACTACATACTCAGGCGCTTCCCAAATTGGGTTTGAGACACAAACTACCGATGGGACGATTAAGCTGAACGAAGCAACATTAGATTCGGCCTTGAGTACCAACTTTTCGGCAGTGCGTGACCTGTTTGTCAAGAATGCCACGACCGGCACGAATGGGATTGGGGAATTGGTGGTCAATGCTATTGATGGATTAGATGATATCGACACGGGCTCTCTCACGCTCCGACAAAACGGATTGACAAAACAAGTGAATGATTTTACGAATCAAATTTCATTTAAAGAGGAAGCCTTGGCCCGTTTCGAAGAACAACAACGTTTGAAATTTGCCAATTTAGATGGGTTGTTGGCTAAGTTGCAAAATCAATTGAAACAATTACAAAATGGATTCCCATCGATTAACGTGTAAAAAGAGGATGATTGTATGATCGCTGGCGCTCAGGCCTATGCAAACACGCAAATCCAAACTGCGTCCAATGTTCAAGTGATTGTGTTGTTGTATGATGGGGTCATCTCTTCCATGAAGCTAGCACAAGAGGGGATGTCCACGTTGAATTATCAGGATAAGGCTCGATTTCTCGATCGTGCTCTTCGACTGATCGGGGAATTATCGGCCTCTCTCAATATGGAGGAAGGTGGGAGTATCGCGAAAGATTTACGCCGTATGTATGAATACATTCAATTTGAGTTGACTCAAGCCAACCTGAAAAATGAACCCCTTCGCTTAGAAGGCCCTATTCGTTGTCTGTCTCTTATACGAGAAGCCTGGGTGGATGTGGCCGTTCAAGGAACCAAGCCTCAGGCCGTCGGGATATAAACGCCGGTGTCCTATGTCTGATGTGAATTGTCCGTTAGAGCGGCTTACCCAAGATGCCATAGAGGCAGCTCGACATGGTCAATGGGATCAGGTCATTGCCCTCTATGATCAGCGCGCGGCACAGGGACTACAACAATCTCTTTCCTTAGAGGCCATCCAATCCCTCGTGGAATCTGATCAATGGCTGATCACCAGGATTCAAGAGGCCCAAGCGGCGCTCAAGCGCCAGTTGCTTGACATTCAAGATCAACGACGCAAATTAGCGGTTCTTAAACGACAGTGGGGAGAATGCCCCACGACCCCGGTTCGACATCTTCTGACGATTTGAATCTTGGGGTGGATATTTGAGGGTTTGGCTCTGTCAATTTTTGTGTCATAGGGGTTCATCCAAAGGCTCCACTTCCAAGATATGTGCGCGGATAACGCCATCTCCTCGTCACAAATTTGACGAACAGAGTCAATGTTTTCTTGATACCGGTGAGAGTTTTAACCCATGTCTCGCGGTACCCTACATTTCTGTTGAAAAATATCCGATAAGGAAAGTAGGTTGTCCAGGCATGACAATTGCGAGATTCATCCATCGAGGATGTGATCTCCTTTTTAGGGGATGGCGTGGCTGGTTGTTCACGCTTCCGTTTGAAGGCACGACATGATGACTCATCAATCGGCATCATCCGAAAAAGCTGCTGTGTCAGGCTTGCAAGATCATTCTGCGCACAATGGGAAATTATTGCATTCCCTCTCCAATAAATTGCTACCCATTGTGGTGTTTTCCGAGTTAGCGTTACGTCGGTGCGAAGATGAGCAGCTAAAGCGACAATTGGAAAAAATTCACGGGGCTGCCGAACAAGCCAGGGATATTCTTGTGGAAATTCGCAGTCTCTATGCCGCGAGGAACTCCTAGTATGCGAAGGTGTTCCGGGGGATTCCTCAGGGTTGGTAGTATCTTGACCCTGTGTGACGGCATGGGTAAAGGTGTCTCATATGGATATCGTGACTTCTGAGGAGCGACGTCGAGATTGCCGTGTGGAGGTGCCCGTATGCCTGTGGGTTGAAATACCTCTTGCCTTCTCTTATGAAGCGGTTGATCCTGAAGGGGCGGAGTT
>Ga0210044_10010645_pt1 | contig 10898 bp, 13 predicted proteins | sample CryGey13umfilter_2_FD_183959 | JGI IMG/M metagenome (GOLD analysis project Ga0210044, IMG submission 183959) | Groundwater microbial communities from aquifer in Utah, USA - Crystal Geyser 4/9/14 3 um filter (SPAdes) (version 2) | ecosystem: Environmental > Aquatic > Deep subsurface >...
GAGGCCAACTGATCGGCACTCTGCGGCACTTCTGCCATAAACGGCTCGACTTCCATGCCATCGGCCGTGCCACGAATATTATCCTCAGTGGCAATCGAAACGACATCCTGATCCACGACACCGGGCAACAGGCGTATTTTTTCAGTCAGTTCGCGAATCATGCTCAGGGTCTGAGGCTGATAAACCGTACCGCCGTTATTGAAAACACCGATCCAGAGCAGGTCGGGGGTGCCGAAAACAGACTTCATGCGCTCATTATCCATCGTCGCCTGATGACCGGGCGGAATAAATGATGCGGTGTCCGTTTCGATTTTCATGCTGGCCATCTGGGCACCGATCAGCAGTGTCGTACCCACCACCAGCGCAATCACCAGCTTCGGACAGCCCGTTACAGCATGAATCAACCGCTCCATCATATCTCCTCGCCCATCAGGCCGCAGGAGACATGACTTAAGCAACACCCGTCAAAAGACACAGATGAAAACGGGCGACACAAGCCGCCCGAATCCACGTTGAATACACTCAACAGACACAAGCCTGAAATCAGTGGGCCTTGGCTTTAGCCTGAGCCAGCTTGGCCGCAGCTTCCGCCTTGCGACCCTGTGAATAGACCGGGCGATCAGCCACATCCGGCAGATTGATCACCTTCTCCAGATACGGGATCGCCTGCTTATACTTCTTCATCTCCAGCCAGTAATCACCGCTAAAGTAGTTGGCATCCATATCTTCCGGTGCCATTTTGATCGCCTTGTTCAGGTACACTTCCGCCTTTGCTTTATCACCGAAACCGATAAAACCACCGGGCACCATATAATAGAAACTGCCCAGCGTGGTATAGACGGAGCCGTTCATGGCTGTGGCATCAATTTTCTCCGCTTCCAGCAACAGGTCACGCCCCTTCTCCATCTGCGGCATGGCATTGAACAGCGAGGACATGCCACCCATCGCTCCGGCATAACCGGCACGGATAATCGCTTCCCAGATTTTCGGCTCCGCACGCTGCGGGTGCGCTGCTGTCAGAGCTGCAGCTTTATCTACCAGCGCTTTGAACACAGCCTCTTTCTGTTTCTCGCCAGTTTTGTAGTTGGCTACACCCCATTCGGCCTGCAGACCATGCACAGCATCGGACACTTCATCCGCAGTAGCAGCACCCACTGGTGCAAACATCATGAATGCCGCAGTTACTGCGGCAATAACAAATCGTTTCATCGTATACCTCATGAATTATTTTTCTCCTTTGGCAAAAGCTCTGGCGATGCGGTTCTGGGCCGCCACTGAACCATCCACCAGACGTGGCAGCAGTGCGTTAATACGCACAAACAGTGATTCAGGGAAACCGAAATAGGCATCCTTTTTATCCGTTTCAATCGCCGCAATAATCTTCGCGACCACGGCATCGGGCTCATCCATATTCATTTTGGTTGCTTCGCCCATGCGCATCACAGCATCATTGTTCATCGGCGTTCTTACCGCTCTAGGTGCGATATAGCTCACCTTGATGCCGGTATCGGCAAGCTCGCGACGCAGCGCTTCGGAAAAACCGCGCAGGCCGAACTTGCTGGCCGAATAGGTCGTAAAATAGGCAAAACCGATCGATCCGAAAATAGAACCGATATTGACAATATGGCCGCTATTCTGGGCCTGCATGGCAGGCAGCAGCGCACGGCTTAACCACATCGGCGCCAGCAGATTCACATGCATCATCAACTCGATTTTTTCTACCGGCTCATCTTCGAATGCGGCAAAGCTGTTGATTCCGGCAAGGTTGATCAGCAGATCCACGCCGCCGAGCAGCGTCTGGCACTGGGCAGCAACGACCTTGCACTCCCCCGCCGATGAAAGATCGCCCGGTACGGAATGCGCCCCGTCCAGCTCGGCAACCATGCCCCCCAGCGCATCCGCATTGGCATCCACGAGTGCCAGAATAGCCCCACGCTTATGCAACTCTCCGGCAATAATTTTACCCATACCACCGGCCGCACCGGTCAACACCACACGCTTGCCCTTTAGATTCATACTGATTTCTCCTTTCCCCGTTCAATTAACGGCAGGCTGCGGAAAATGTCGCCATAGAGCTTATAAACCATCTTCGCACAGTGAATCACTGTCTGTTTATCATCTTCGCTTTCCAGTCTGTTCATCAACTTCTCATAGAAATCGACATGCGACACATCCAGTGATCCGTGTGAATTCAGATAGGAAAAGGCTGATTTCGGCAGGCCCAGACTGGTTTCGATATTGGCGGCAGCGTGGGTAGCCAGCGAAACGCTCGTACCTTCCAATACCAGTACCATGCCGAAAAATCCGACCGGATTCTTGCGATACACCGTATCGTAGGCATATGAAACCATCAGTTCGGTTGCCGGCAACGGCGTACCTTTGCGAACCGCTTCCTTATCTCCGCCACAGGCCGCGATATCATTAAGAATCCACTCCTGATGCCCCAGCTCTTCCTCAATATACTCGGCGACCGCATCCCGCAGCCACTCCAGTGATCCGGGCAGACGCCCACCGGTTGCCATCAGCAGCGGCGTGGTATGTTTGACATGGTGATAGGCCTGGGTGAGGAAAGCGACATAACTTTCCAGACTCAGTTTGCCTGCCGCTCCCATCTGGATAAATGGAATCGAAAGCAGCTCATTACGCTCGGTTTCGGTTGCTGCAACCAGCTCATCATAAAAACTCATTTTTACTCCTGATACAAGTCATTCAGTCGCACTTCATAGGCAGTCATGATCTGTGAACGCCTGGGGCGGCCAGTCCCGGTCCAGAGGCCATTTTGTATACTAAAAGGTTCATCTGCAATCAACCACTTCGACACTGCGGCATAATCGGGCAGTCGCGCATTGGCCAGGGCAATGGCCATGCCAAGCCGGGTCTCATCCACCCCCGCTCTGGGTACAATCACCGCCACATTAAACGGTCTGGCCTCACCGAACACACAGCACTGGGCTATGGCAGGCTCAATGGACAATTCCCGTTCCACCCACTCCGGCGACACATTGCGCCCGAATGCCGTAATAAAAATATGTTTCTTACGACCGGAAAGATAGAGGAAACCGTCCGCATCCATATGACCTATATCACCGGTTGGCCAGTATTCCGATTGCAACGGCGCATCGCCCAGATAACCGGAAAACAGCCCGCCCTTGACCAGAATTTCACCATCCTCAGCAAATGCGATGCGCGCATGTGGTAACAGCTTGCCTACGCTGCCGGGTCTGTTGGCCACAGGAGTGTTCACCGCCACCACACTCGATGCCTCTGACAGGCCATACCCTTCAAATACGGGCAATCCCAGTTTTGCCGACCGCTCCAGCAGGGCCAGAGAAACCGGCGCCCCGCCTACCGCAATAAAACGCAAGTTCACAGGTTTGGGAGCCCCTGCCTCTACGGCGGCCACCAGCGCATGCAACATCTGGGGAATCATGATACAGGTGGTTGCCTGTGACTGGATCAGTTTACCGACAAAGCGCTGTACATCCAGCCCGCTGGAACCACTCAAACCGACAGCGGCAAGCGATGGCGAGACTACAGTCGCTCCGACCAGCAGCGGTGCATAGAGGCCACCGATATTTTCTAGCAGCGTGGCATAGGGCAACAGCGAGATATGTCGATCAGAACTTCGGGCGCCGGTCACTGTGGCCAGGGATGCCGCCACGGTATCCATGACATGCCGGCTCAGGCAGACGCCTTTCGGCTCGCCGGTCGAGCCGGAGGTAAAGGTGATTTTCGCACAACCGGCAGGCAGTGTGACTTTTACTATATTTAACTGAATCAGGCTCAGGGACTTGCCAGCCACATGCAGCTCTTCTGTTGTACAGTCGAGCTGCAACTGCTCCAGCAGCGCCAGAATCTGCGCAGGGTGTTCAGTAAGAACGCCATCGACACCGGCGGATCCAATCAGGTGCTTCATCTGCGCCGCAGAGAAAAAATGCGGCACAGGCACCAGCGGAAGATTCGCATGTGCACAGGCCAGATCCGCCAGGCACCATAACGGTCCGTTATCCACCAGCAGGGCTACAGTGTTGATATTATGCCGTTGAATAAAACCGGCAACAGTCGCAACAGTTTTATTCAGCTCAGCGTAGGTCAGTGTGAAATCATCACCTTCAAGGGCAATAACATGCGGTGTTGTTTCAGCATGCTGTTTTACCGCGTCCAGCAATTTGCTCACTTGCGGGCTCACATCCGGGCTCACATCCGGGCTCATGTGTACTTTCTGATGCGGGACATTTTCTCACCGGCAATCTCACCGGCAGCCCAGGTATCGCGCAGCGCTGCCCACAACTCCTGCAGGTTGTCATGTCCGTCCTGAATAGAGCCGAAACAGACGACCGGGTCACCATCGTAATAACTGCCCCACTGCTCCGCATCGCCGGGCGGCAGCCTGCGTTGATCAGCCTCGATTAGCTGTTGTGGTGACATCCCTAAGCGGACAAATGCGTTGCGCAAGCGCGTCACGCCGGTAAATACCACCCAGCGATATCCGGCGGCGTAAAAAAAGGCTGTAGCACCGATAATTGCCATGCGCGCATCGCCCGGTGCGGCCTCAGCCAGATTACCCACCTCGACAATTTCGGAACGTTCGACCCTTTCGCCGAGATAACGGGAGATAGCCACCTCGATCTTTTCATCCATATAATTTTCAAGGTAGAGCGGCCCGTCTTCAGCATCACGGAAACCCATAACGGCGCGAACATTGCCGTCCTTGGCGCTCACTCTGGCAAAATTGGGCATAAAACTTCTCACATCGGCAGCATAGGCACGACGGAAAACATCCCGCACAAATGTATGCACGGCCTCAATATCCGGATGTTCCTTATGCAGCACGTCAAACACGGTAAGAACGCTCCGTCATTCTAAATGAGATGTTTCGGCACAAGTCCAATCTATGCATCAAACGTTTGCTCATCAATCTATTGCTCTCAAACCGTCATACAGCAGGTCGAGCAGACTGTTCAACTCAGCTTCCAGTAATGCCACAGGAGCACCCATACATATCGGCATATTATACTTGTTACAGGCATGAAACAGGTCAGCGGCACGCACCCTGGCATCGCATGTCCTGAATTCGCCGGACGCTATGCCTGCAAGCAGTATGGCTTCCAGCGCTGCGATTGCCCGCTGTTCAAACTGAACCAGCAGGTCGGCGTGCTTGCCGGATATCAACTGTACCAGTTCATGCATATGCGGCGTTTCCAGCACAAAGGCATGCATATGCCTTAAGCGCATAATGAAATAAGCGCGCAGTGCATCCATGCCCGTCGTCGCCACAGCCGCCCGCTCACAGACTTCAGCCTTGGCAATCAAACAGCCTCTGGCGCCTTCAACTGCAATATTTTCCTTGTTGTCGTAAAAGCGGTAGAGATTACCGACGCTCATCTGACAGTCGGCAGCAATCTCAGCCATCGTGGTCTTGCTGTAGCCATAGTGTGAAAAACGCTGCCCGGCTGCAGCTACAATGCGTTCCTTTACCGATTTGCCCATGCAAAGATTCTGCGAGCTGCAACCAATGAACGTCAAGCACAATTATTCATTATTCAGCGATCGGGTAAAAAAAAGCGGATGACCAGTGCCATCCGCTTTCGTCTATCTTGTCCTGTGGAGGCCCGGAAAAACTAAGCACTCCGGAAAACAGTATCAGTAGTCGCGCAGCATCTGCTCGTGTTCAGAGAGTGAGCGTTCAAAGGCAGAACGTTCAAACAGGCGATCCATATAGGCTTCCAGATTACCCAGCTTGGATGTATCCACACCAATGGATGGCAAACGCCAGAGGATTGGAGCCAGTGTGACATCGGCCAGCGTATACTGCTCACCAATGAAATACTCCTGACGTGCCAGATAGGTGTTCAGTGATTCCAGATAACCATTGAGCTTTTTCACTGCATCTTTTTTCTTGCGGCCGTTCGTGCTGTCATCAAACAGGGGGTAAAGCTCGCGCTCAAGCTGCATGACTGCCAGACGCATCTGCGCACGCTCAGCCGGTGAACCCGGTTTCAGTGGCGGGTGGGGATAACGCTCATCGAGATATTCATTCACAACAGAGGATTCAAAAAATACGATATCACGGTCAATCACGGTTGGCAGTTTGCCATAGGGATTGATCTTGAGGAAATCAGCAGGAAGGTTATCCGACTCCAGCTCTTTCGTATCAACCGGCAGCTCTTTTTCAGCCAGAACGATACGGGTACGATGCGAATCGGGGCATTGTGGATCGGAATACAGCTTGATCATCTATAACTCCAGCAAGGCATTAAGCCTGCAAAATTGGTTGCGCATTATAGCGTCACAGATGAAAAAATAAAGCTTTTTCATTTTTCTCTTTTAAAATCAGTGTTTTATACGATTACGACATCTGCAAAAAACGAACGGAATTTTCAACTGCCGGGGCAAGTGAGGCTCCCGATGCAAGCTCTGCCGCAACAGCTGCCGCCAACCGGCAGCCCGTGCCATGCGCCTGATCAATATTCCATGCCTGCCTGACATGAGAAAACCCGAATATATTGCCATCGCGATCACAAAGCAGATCCAGCAACGCATCCCCTTCTCCATGCCCTCCCTTAAGTAACACGGCGCAACTAAATCTTTCCGACAGTTTTTTTACACTGATTTTCGGGTCGACAACTGCTTCACCCAACAGGGCCGCCGCCTCATCAAGGTTGGGTGTGATCAGTGTTGCCAGTGGCAACAGCGCATGTTTCAGCGCATCCACACCTCCGGCATCAAGCAACTGCTTGCCGCTACTGGAGATCATTACCGGATCAATAACCAGTTGCCCCTGATGCCGCTGCTGCAACAGCGCGGAAACCACTGCGACATGTTCAGCATCCACCAGCATGCCGGTTTTCACTACGGATATATCATAATAATCGAACAGCACATGCAACTCGGCATCCAGCTGGGCCAGAGAAACAGGCTCGATTCTGCTGATCGTGAGCGGGTTCTGGGCCGTCAATGCCGTAGTCACAGAACAGCCCTGCACATGACACGCTTCAAACACACGCAGATCAGCCTGAATACCGGCCCCGCCACAGGAGTCCGAGCCGCCAATAGTCAAACAGACCGGACGCTTCATGCCTGTGCCCAGATGGCAGTCAAAAGTCTTGCCTGCGCCTGAATATCGTCTGCGCCGAACAGACCTGAAACCACGGCAGCACAATCTGCGCCGGCAGCCTTGATCTGCGCCACATTTTTCACCGTGATGCCACCGATCGCGCAAAGATTGGCATCAGGAAACATCTGTCTGGCTTTGATCAGACGCGGCAGACCCATCTCCGGCACTTCCGGCTTGGTTGTTGTGGCCCATACGGCTCCGAACGACACATAATCCGCCCCGTCCCGCAAAGCCACTGAGGCAAAGGCAGCATCGGAACGGCAGGTCACCCCGATGATGAAATCATCCCCAACTTCGCTTCTAAGCTGAATCAGGTTCGGCACATCATCACGCCCCAGATGCACACCATCGGCACCGGCATCCACAGCAAGTCCGACCAGATCATTGACCATCAGTTTCGCACCATATTCAAGCGTGAGTTCACGCAGGACTCTGGCGCGTTTAATGGCGCGCTTATACCCCTGTTTTTTATCGCGCAACTGCAGCACGGAAACACCACCTTTCAGTGCTGCCTCTGCTTTACTCAGCAAATCCGCAGTGTCGATATCTGCGGGCAGAATACCGTAGATACCGCTGACTCTTTTATCAGTCCGTCTTTTATCAGTCATTCAGCAGTTTCAGCAGATCGGTAAAGTCCGGCAGGGAAAACACCCGGTCAGCATATTCAGCAGGTACGTCCTGATAACCGTGCTCGGCAAATGCAACCGCCTGACAACCGGCATTAAAACCGGCTTCAACATCAAAGCGGGTATCACCCACCATCACGGTTTCCGACGGCTCTACGCCCATCGCCCTGCAGCACTCAAACAACATGTCCGGCGCAGGCTTTTTGGCGAAACCGTCTTCAGGCGAAAGCGCCAGTGTCAGGTATGGCGTCAGCCCCAGTTGATCGAGCACCTTCACGCGTGCTTTTGCAGGTTTGGCCGTTACGCAGGAAACCGGGATACCTTTGGCTTTCAGGGTGTCGAGCACATGCATCACACCGGGAAACGGCTTGCCGAATTCTGCCGGGTGCTGCTCATAAATATCGGCAAAAGCATGGTAGAGTGCCATCGTTTCTGCATGTTCCATGGGCAGCCCCAGCACATTGGAAGCAAGCTTATGCGCACCGCCACCGACATGCGGCTGTGTATCAGCCAGACTCAAGCGCAGATCATAACCCAGTGATTCCAGCGCACGGTTGGCGTTAGCCTGAATATCCGGCAATGCATCCACCAGTGTGCCATCAAGATCGAAAATAAAAGCTTTTGGAGTTCCCATTATACCATCCTTAAATCATTGATTGATGCAGTCAGTTCATCCTGAACCCCGTCATCCTGCTCTGAATCCTGCATAGCCAGAAACAGATTAAGCAGACTATCCCTCTCTGCCACTCCGGCAAGCCTTGCCAGAGCCCAAACGGCATGCCCCCTGATCAGGGCTTCGCCATCATCCAGCACGGCAAGCAGTGCAGGGATAAAGTCGCGACTGCCTGAATTACCCATGGCAATACAGACGTTGCGCAACAGCCCCGCCCTTTTCGTGCGTTTGATCGGAGATTTACGGTAGATCTCGCGAAAACCCTCGGCATCAAGCTGCAAAAGTCTAGCAAGATCAGGTAGAATATTCCCCCCCCTCGGATTAAGGAGATCAGGCGCTTTATGCTGCTCCTCATGCAACAGGACAACCTTGCGCGCATGGCCATTCCACGGACAAACCTGCTGACAGTCATCACAACCGTAGATGCGATTACCCATTTTCTGCCTCAGTTCCCGTGCAATAAACCCGTCATATTCAATGGTCAGGTAGGAAATACAGAGGCGTGCATCAACCACATAGGGCGCAACAATGGCACCGGTCGGACACACATCAATACAGGCCGAGCAACTGCCGCAATGATTGGCTGCAGGTCTATCCGCAGCAATCTCCGCCGTTGTAAAGATCTCGCCAAGCAGCAGCCAGGAGCCCAGTTCGCGGTGGATCGTCAGCGTGTGTTTGCCCTGCCAGCCGAGTCCTGCCGATTCGGCCAACGCATGCTCAAGCACCGGCGCTGTATCGACAAACACCCGCTGATCGTGTCGACCGAGCAGTTCATCCAGATCAAGTGCGAGCGCCTTCAGCCGTTTTTTCATGATGTCGTGGTAATCATCGCCAAAGGCATAAGCCGTGATCACCCCGCAACCGGGTTGAGCCTCAGCCTCAGCCAGCGAGTATTCCGGAGGGGTGTAGCGCATGGCTACTGTAATGACAGATTTCACCTCTTCGAGCATCGATTGCGGCTCTTTGCGGCGCTGTAAGCGGGACTGCTCCCCCATCCATGCCATATCGCCCTGCATATCCGCTTCCACCCAGCTTTGCAGGGCGGCGGCATGTTTGCTGCCGATTTCAGGGCGCGTCACATAGCAGAGCTCGAAGCCATGCAGCAAAGCCTGCGCACGAATTGTCGATATCACCGTGTCATCCAACATACCTGAACTCTGACATAACGATCATATGCTGGCACCGACTCAACTTCAGCAAGCGGGTTCCGGCCGGAATGCTTTCCGGTTTTCAGTTCCATGAACGGGGCAAAATAAATCCGCCATATTGTCTTTATCAGAGCTGATTCTATACTAAGCTGCAGGGGGAGAAACATTATGGTTATTGATACTATCATTTTCATGCTGTTTGTTGCCATCGCAGCAGTCGTCGGAATTATTCTCTGGAAAGGGGCCGAAGCAAAACCCTATGACCCCAATGCCGTTGACCTGAGCCGTGATTTCGATCCCAAACACGATCACTTCAGCGAGGATCATGCAAAGAAGCTGAGACGGCTCGCCAATGAAGAAAGAAGTTCGCGACTGGCTCAGACGCCCGGCGCAGAAACCTTTACTGACTCCGCATGGGATTCCCACCTGAGGCCAGCCGAGCATCCGGATGGAAAAATAGTCCGCAGCGAAACTGACCGCCGATCATATTCAGACCGCCGCATGTTTGAAGATCGCCGCCAGCCCCAGTAAATCGGTTTGACGCAAAAAACCGGGGCAGTACAAGCTAGGCTTGCGGCAAATGTAAATTGCAACGCCAGGTAATTAATCGGGTCGCAATGGTTACCAGCACCACGCTCCAGATGGTGATAACAGCCGGCACATCCATCGTGTCGAGCAGCAGGAAAGTCAGGGCGCCGAAAAGACTGGCTGAGGCATAGACCTCCTGTTTGAGAATAAAGGGAATCTCTGCCACCAGCATGGCCCGCAAAGCGCCGCCACCGGTTGCGGTCAGCATGGCGATAAAAACAATGCCAATCGAACCCAGTCCGGACTGCTGGGCAACCCAGGCTCCCACCAGCGTAAATACGCCCAGACCGATTGCATCAAAGGTAATCAACCACGACTCCTGCTCCCTGATCTGCCTGCCCCAGAAAAAAGCACCGGCGCCAACACAGATCGCGATAAGCAGGTAAACCTCATCGACAAATGCAGCCGGCGGATGACGGCCAAGCAACACATCACGCATCATGCCGCCGCCGAGTGCGGTCACCACGGCAAGTACAATGCCCCCCATCAGATCCAGCCGTCTGGTCAGCGCGCGCAGTGCGCCGGTCAGTGCGAAGATCGCCGTACCGAACAGATCAAGCATATGAATAGACATGGGCAATTGCGTGGCAGCGATCAACATAACTCCGGTTTCACCATCAAAGGGCGGCGAACGTTAACGCAGTCATAAAACGATTCAAGCGGCACAGAGGGGATCAAAAACAGCCCTGTAGTAAAACGCCTCTGACTGAGTCGGGACTGATCTTGTCTGATCTTGCTTATGGCGG
>Ga0210044_10010647_pt1 | contig 10895 bp, 7 predicted proteins | sample CryGey13umfilter_2_FD_183959 | JGI IMG/M metagenome (GOLD analysis project Ga0210044, IMG submission 183959) | Groundwater microbial communities from aquifer in Utah, USA - Crystal Geyser 4/9/14 3 um filter (SPAdes) (version 2) | ecosystem: Environmental > Aquatic > Deep subsurface > Groundwater...
GCCGATCCATCCCCGCTCGCTGCGTTGCTCGTCGCTCACATACCCCCGGTATGCTCGCTCCTCGCGCCTTGCGAGCGGGGCGCCTCGACGCAGGAAGGCGATCAGTTTATTTCCCGCCGGACGCTAACTGGCCCGACTCCTGGCAGGGCACGCTGCGACAGGCTCCGTCCACGACCTCGGTGTACCCTCCGCCCCGTGAAGCGTGAGCCCCTGCCCATCGACGATGCTCTGCCGCGGCTCGTGCGCGAGGCGCTGTCGCGTCGGCGGCTGCTCCTGGTGGCGGAGCCGGGCGCGGGCAAGACGACGCGTCTGCCGGCGGCGTTGCTCGACGCGAAGGAGCTGGGCGACGGCGGGGTTCTGGTGGCGCAGCCGCGGCGCATCGCGGCGCGCATGGCGGCGCGGCGGGTGGCGGAGGAGCTGGGCGAGTCCGTGGGCGAGCGCGTGGGCTACGCCGTGCGCTTCGAGAAGAAGGCCGGTCCGAAGACGCGTCTGCTCTTTGTCACCGTGGGTGTGCTCCTGCGCCGGTTGATGGCGGAGCCGACGTTGCCGGGCGTGTCGGCTGTGGTGCTGGACGAGATCCACGAGCGCACGGCCGAACTCGACCTGTGCCTGGCGCTGCTGCGGCAGCTCACGGAGCAGACGCGCAAGGACCTGCTGCTCGTCGGCATGAGCGCCACGGTCGAAGCGCGCGCGCTGGCGGACTACCTCGCTTGCGAGGTTCACGAAGTCTCCGGTCGCGCCTATCCCATCGAGGTCGAGTACCTCGACAAGCCCGACACGCGGCATCTCGACGTGCAGGTGGCGTCGGCCGCGCGTCGCTTGCTGCGGCGCATCCCCGAGGGCGATCTCCTGGTCTTCTTGCCGGGCGCGGGCGAGATCCGTCGCGCGCTCGAGCGTCTGCAGGAATTGCCCGAAGCGGGGAGCCTGGATCTCCTGCCGCTGCACGGGAGCCTGCCCGTCGATCAGCAGGAGCGCGCCGTGCGCCGCTCGAACAAGCGCAAGGTCATCGTCTCGACCAACGTCGCCGAGACCTCGCTCACCATCCCCGGCGTGGTGGCCGTGATCGACTCCGGGCTCGCGCGCGTGGCCGGCACCTCGCCCCAGACCGGCATGCCGAGCCTGCTGCTGAGCAAGGTCAGTCAGGCTTCGGCGCGTCAGCGGGCAGGTCGCGCGGGACGCCTCGGTCCTGGCTTCGCGCTGCGCCTCTACACGCAGCACGACCACGACGCGCGTCCGCTGCATGACGAGCCCGAGATGCTGCGCGTGGACCTGACGGAGACGCTGCTTCGCCTCCACCTGCTCGGCCACGATCCGCACACCTTTGCGCTGCCGGCGGCGCCGCCCGCGCGCGCACTGGAGGCCGCGGAAGACTTGCTGCGTCGCTTGGGCGCGCTGCGTGAGGGCGAGATCACCGAGCTTGGGCGCCGACTGGCCGAGGTCCCCGCCCATCCCCGCGTCGCGCGCGTGATGCTCGAGGCGCAGGATCGCGGCGCCGGTTCACGCGGTGCGCTCTTGGCGGCGTTGATGGGCGAGCGCGAGATCCGGCGCGAGCTGCGAGGACACGCGCTTGGAGGGCAGCGTCGTCCCCACGGCCACGGCGTGGGCGCCTCGGACTTGCTCGCGCGTGTCGAGCGCTTCGAGGCGGCGGAGCTCGAGGGGCTGAACGCGCGCAGCATGCGCTCGCACGATCTCGAGCCGATGGCGACGAAGGCGGTGGCGCAGGCGCGGGACAGCTTCGCTCGCGCGATGCGCGTCGAGCGCGAGGCGGCGGCGTTCCTCGAGGACGAGGAAGAGGCGCTGCTCCTCGCCACCTTGGCCGGCTTCCCGGATCGGGTCGCCAAGCGCGCGACGGGACGCAGCTATCGCTTTGCGGCGGGGCGCTCGGGCGAGCTCGACGAGTCGAGCGTGGTCGAGGGCGCGGAGCTCCTGGTGGCGGTGGAGGTGCAGGCGCAGGGCAAGGGCGAGGCGCGCATCCACGCGGCCAGCACCATTCGGGCGGAGCATCTGCTCGAGCTCTTCCCCGACGACGTGGTCGAACGGCGCGAGCTGCGCTTCGACAGAGAACGCGAGACGGTGGAGGTGGTGAACGCCCTGGACTACGGCGCCCTCGTGCTCGACGAGAGCGTGCGTCGCGATGTCTCCGGCGAGGACGTCAGCCAGACGCTCGCGGACGCGGCGCGCGAGCACGGGCTCGAGAAGCTCTTCGACATGGACGCCATCGAGGCGTTGCGTCGTCGCGCGCGCTTCGCCTCGGAGTACGGAGACCCGCTCGCGCTGGCCGATCCCGAGCGGGTGGACGAGGCGCTGCTCGAGCTGTGTCAGGGCGTGCGCAGCTTCGCGGATCTGCGTGGGCGCTCCCTGCTCGCGGCGCTGAACAACCGCGTCTCTCAGGCGGAGCGCAAACGCCTCGACACCTGGGCGCCCGAGTTCGTGGCCATCCCGGGTCGTCCGCGCGTGCCCCTCGAGTACGGCGCGAGCGGCGTCCCCTCCATCGCCTCGCGCATGCAGGACTTCTTCGGTGCCGCCGAGGGCCCACGCCTCGCCGGGGGCAAGGTGCCGGTGGTGCTGCACCTGCTCGCCCCGAACGGACGAGACGTGCAGGTCACCACCGACCTCGCCGGCTTCTGGGAGAAGCACTACCCGGCGCTGCGACGTGAACTCTCACGGCGCTACGCGCGTCACGCATGGCCCGAGGATCCGCGCACGGCCCAGCCGTCGCGTCCCACGCCTCGTCGTCGACGCTCGTAGAGCGGTGTCAGTTGGTCGGGGGCGGGCCGTTGGGGTTGGGTCCGCCGCCAGCTTGATCCTGGAGGTCCGAGAGCGTGGGGACGTCGGCGGGCGTGGGATGGTTCCCGCGCATGATGGCTTGCACGCGCTCTTGCATCTCGGGCGTGAGCTGCGTGCGCGCGGCCTGGCACTCCTGCTGATGCTGCATGCCGTAGGAGATGACCATGCACTGCTGGATCTGGGGAGGCAGCTCGGCGCAGCCACGGAGGAAGTTGCTGCGATCGGGGCGGCGCGACGAATCGGCCTCGTGGCCCGTGGCCTTCTGCATGGCCTCGACCATGGCGATGATGCCGTTGTAGGCCTTCTCGCAGTCGGTATCGCCCGTGGCGTTCTGGCTCGCGGCGACGGCAGCGCCGAGGGCGCGGTTGATGCCGCCGAGATCCATCGGAGGACGACCGGGGGCGCCGGCCGCGCCGGGTGCGCCAGGCATGCCGGGCATCGCGCCCTGGGGCGTCGGGTTCGCCTGCTGAAGCGGCACGGTCGGGTTGCCTGCCTGCTGAGTGGTCGTCCCCTGGGTGGAGGCGGCGGGCGCGGCGGCGGCTGCGGGCGGCGCTTCGGTCTGGCCACAGGCCGAGAGCGCGAACACGAGAGACAGGAGGGTGGATGCGCGACGTGCGTTCATGGAGGCTCCGGAAGTTATGCGGCATCTTGCCGCACGGACGCCTTAGCACCTCGGACTCCCGGAGGAAAAGGGGGCGCGCCTCAGAACGCGGGGCCGTGGACCAGGTCGCGTGCAGGCTCGCTGCACTGCGGCGGTAGCGGGAAGACCGCCGCCTCGGCCACGCGTCGGCAGAGCTCGTCGAGCCGCGAGAGGTCGCGGGGCCGTCCCCAGCCGATGCGATCCAGGTTGCGCAGGATGAGTTCGATGGGCGCGTTGCCCACGCGCTCGCCCACACCGAGCACGCAGCCGTGCAGGCGATCCGCACCCTCCTCGAAGGCCGCCAGGGTGTTGGCCAGCGCCAGCCCGCGATCCGCGTGGCCGTGGAAGTCGATGCCGATGCCGGGCTTCACCGAGTCGGCGACCTCGCGCGAGAAGCGAATCAAGGCCGCGACTCCCCAGGGTGTGGCGTGCCCGACGGTGTCACACAGGCAGAGGCGACTCGCGCCGTGCTCGATCGCCATGGTGAAGAGATCACGCAGCGCCTTGGGGCTCGAGCGGGTCGTGTCCTCCGTGACGTAGGTGACCGGAAGATCGTGGGCGACCGCGAAGTCGATGGCCGCCGCGCTGCGCTCGCGGATCAGGTCCAAGGACCAATGCTCCGTGAGCTGACGGATGGGCGAGGAGCCGATGAAGGTGGTGACCTCGATGGGCAGGCCGGTCTTCTGGCTGATGTCCACGATGGGCTCGATGTCCGAGGGCACGGTGCGCGCGGCGCAGTTCGGCCGGATGCGCATGCCCGCGCTAACGATCTCGCGACACAGCACCTCGACCTGCTCCACGGCGCGTGGTCCCGCGGCGGGCAGCCCCACGCTGACGGAGTCCACGCCCACCGCCTCCAGCAGCTGCAGGATCTCGATCTTCGTGTCGAGGTCGGGATCCTTCACCGAAGGGTTTTGCAGCCCGTCGCGCAGCGTCTCGTCGTGCACCAGCACGGGCTGCCCCGCCTTGCGGTGAGACTCGGGGTTCCAGTCGTAGAGCTCGGGCGACGTCATGGCGGTCGGGCGAGGTTGCGCACTGCCTCGATGGCGGTCAAGCCCCGTAGGGTGGTGCGCAGCGCAGGCTGGGGTGGGGACGCTCCTCGTCGTCGTCATGTCGCCGGCCAGACGACAGTGACGAAGCGGTCCCCATGGCTCGCGCGCATGAATCTACAGGCGAATTGGTTCGTGCAGCCTGCTCGCGGCTCACTCCGGCAGCGTGAACTTCAGCTCGAGCTCGAAGAAGTGCGCGGTGTGGCTGGTCGCGTAGAGGGTGCTGCCGTCGTTGCTGCCGTTGGGCAGGAAGACGCTGTAGTTGGTGCGCAGGGCGAGGCCGCGGCCGAGGCCGTAGTTGGCGCCCAGGTCGAGCTCCGTGCCGGCGTAGCTGTCGACACCGGGGCCGGTCTCGGGGCGCAGGAAGCCGTGGCCGTCCAGGTTCAGGGTCAGGCGATCGTTGGCCTTTACGGCCAGGTGCAGCGCTCCTCCCATGATGTTCGTGCGACCGCCGATGATGTCGGCGACACCGAGCCATTTGTGCGCCGTGGGGAAGAGCTGATTCCAGCCCTCCACGTCGCGCGTGTTCGGATCGTCGCCCGAGGCGTAGAGGCCCTCGACGGCGATGCGCAGGTGATCGTCCGCGACGTGCACGCCGAGCTCCACGTCGCCCTGGTAGGCCAGGATCGAGCGGCCATCGACGGGCGTCTGCCCGAATTGCAGGCCCACCTCCGCGCGATAGTCGACCATGCCGATGCGTTGCTTGGCGCGGACGCCGAGGGTGAGCAGGTAACCCGTGTCCCCGTTGATGCTGGGCACCGCCGGGTCCGGGGTGCGCGGTTGCACCACGCTGAGCAGGTAGGCGTCCAGATCCATGTCGTCGGCGATCAGATGACCCAGGCCTGCGTAGACTCCGCTGAAGACGACGTCGCCGGCGCCGAAGGGCTTGGGCGTGCCATTCACGACGCCTTCCTCAATCCAGCTGGTGAAGATGTCCAACCAGTAGCCCGACGCCTCGGGCGCGATGTGCAGGCGCATGCCGTCGAAGCTGCGCCCCGTCTCGTGCCAGCCGACGTTGCCGATGATGAAGTGGTCGCCATAGACCAGCTCGAAGCGGCCGGCGTCGAGGCGGAAGCCGCCGCCCGAGATCTGAATCAGGCCCTCGTGCATGCCGATGCTGGCGTCCGTCAGGCTGTCGCCGCCGACGTTCCAGGCGCCGGACGCCTGGGGCACGAGGCGCGCTGTGACGTGCAGTCCGTGGCCCACGTCGAAGGCGCGAGTCACCAGGCCGAAGCGCGCTCGGTAGTAGATGGCGTCTTGATCCGAGTGCAGGCGCCCGCCGCCGATGCTGAGCTGGTCGTAGTGCGTGCGGTTCTCGAAGCGGCTGAAGAAAGAGCCGACCGGACGCAGCAGAGGCTCTTCCTCCGCTGCGGGCTCGACCTCGGGCATGGGCGCGATGACCGGAGCCACCTGCGTGCTGGTCGGCACCACGGCGACCGGTTGCGGCCGCGGCACGACCACGGGCGTCGGCTCCGGGATGGGTTCGTAGTCGTCCGGCGGCGCGACCTGCTCGGCGGCCTGACCCTCGGGCGCCACCTGGTCAGCGGACTCCACCTGCTGCGCGCGCGCCGCGGGCACCGCCATGAACCACGCGATGGGCATCGCCATCAGCCAAGAACGAATCGATGTCCTCATGATCTCTCCTTGCCTATCGACCCGCCCCCCGGCGGGATGCGAGCGCCATATGCGCACCATCGATAGTGTTGCAATCGGTTGCTCACTAAACTCTTGCCCACAGTGCCTACATGAATTGAGCCTGAGCAAGCTCGCGGCCAACGGCCATCATTCAACCGCGAAAGCCGTCGGTCGCGCGCACCAGGGCGGAGCGCGTCCCGTCCTCGAGCGCGGCGTGGCCTGCGTCCGGCGTGATGTGGAGCTCGGCCTCGGGCCACGCGCGATGTAGATCCCACGCGCTCTTCATCGGGCACACGACGTCATAGCGCCCCTGAACGATCACGCCGGGGATGTGGCGGATGCGGTCGACGCGATCGAGCAGCCCCATGCCGTCCGGCAAGAAACCGTGGTTCACGAAGTAGTGGCACTCGATGCGGGCGAAGGCCTCCGCGAAGCGCGCCTCACCCGTGTGCGCTACGAGCGCAGGGTCCACCAGCAGCCGGCTGGTGCTGCCCTCCCACATGCTCCACGCCTTGGCCGCTTCGAGGCGCGTCGCCTCGTCGTCGCTCGTGAGCCGCGCGTGATAGGCGTGCAGCAGGTCGCCTCGCTCCCCCTCCGGAATCGGCGCCAAGTAACGCTCCCAAGCGTCGGGGAAGATGTGGTTCGCGCCCTCCTGGTAGTACCAGTGGATCTCCTCGTCACGCAGCAGGAAGATCCCGCGCAGCAAAAGCTCCGTCACGCGTTCGGGGTGCGTCTGGGCGTAGGCGAGCGAGAGCGTGCTGCCCCAGGAGCCGCCGAAGACCTGCCAGCGCTCGATGCCGAGCTTCTCGCGTAGGCTCTCCATGTCGGCGATCAGGTGGGGCGTGGTGTTCGCCTCGAGGCTCGCGTGCGGTGTGCTGCGTCCGCAGCCGCGCTGATCGAAGAGCACGATGCGGTAGCTCTCGGGGTCCCAGAAGCGTCGATGGTCGGGCGAGCAGCCGCCGCCGGGACCACCGTGCACGAACACGGCCGGCTTGCCCTCGGGATTGCCGCAGCACTCCCAGTACATCTGGTGGCCGTCGCCCAGGTCGAGCATGCCGTGCTCGTAGGGCTCGATGACCGGGTAGAGCTCGCGTGCGTCGTTCGTCATGGCGCGACTGTGGCAGAGCTCGGCACGCGCTGGAAGCCGCAGGGCGCCCACGCCACTTTGATCCTCGGCCGGGTTCGACGCCTACCAGAACGCGATGCGTGAGCCGTCCCCGGGCTGCGCGCGGTGGGCCCGTGCGGCCAGCGTCGAGAGTTCGTCGGCTCCACAGGGCGGCTCGTCGGCGAGCGCCAGCGCCAGCGCGCGCTGCATGGCGCCGGCTCCGCGGAAGCGCATCTTGGGGTCACGCGCCAGCGCCTGCAGCACGATGTCGTCGATGATCGGCGGCATCCCCAGCACGACGCGCGACGGCGCCGGCACCTCGCTGCGGAGCACCTGCTCCACCAGCGCCGATTGGGACTTGGCGCGGAAGAGGTGGGTGAAGGTCAGCAGCTCGTGCAGGATCGCGCCCAAGGCGAAGACGTCTCCCTCTGGGCTGACGCTCGCCGGATCCAGGAGCTCCTCCGGGGCCGCGTAGCTCACTCCATGAACGCTCAGAGGCGCCGTGCCCGTGCCGCACAGACGTCGACCGCGTTCGCCGCGCTCCACTCCGAAATGGCTGACCATCAGCGCTCCACCATCCTTCAGGAAGAGGCGGTCGAGCGTGAGGCCGCCGTGGCAGGTCCCCGCCTCGTGAAGCGTGCTGAGGGCGCTGGCCGCGTCCGCGATGAAACGCAGGGCGAAGCGTCGGTGCACAGGCGCCTCGACCACGGTGGTGGCGTAATGGTCCGGTCCGACGCAGGTAGTCCCGTCGCTGCGACGGTAGTAGGACTCGTCGCCCTTGGCCCACGGGCGCAGCTCGTATTCTACGACCCCGCGACCGCGCGAGGCGCCCTTGTAGACCTCGCGCAGCGGCAGACCGGGTCCGGAGGCGATGGCGAAGTAGGGGCCATCCGCGAAACCCGTGTCGAGGATGGGCGCGAGCCGCGGGTGGCTCAACTCCCTCGAGCGCTGGGGCAGGGCCACGATCTCTTCACGCAGCGCCTCGATCGCGGCCGCCTCGTCCGGTGAAGCCTCGTCGGGCCAGTGCACCCACGCCAACTGCACGCGCTCCTTCGTCTCGCTGTGGACGGCGGACTGTGTGACCGCGCCACGCTCGAGCAAGGCCGCGCGCGCGTTGTCCGCGTCCACCGACCAGAGGCCGAAGGTCGGAGGCGGCGGTGGCCTCTGCGTGTCGAAATGCCCCACCGCAAAAGCGTATCAGCTCTGACCGCCGGGGCGACCTTTCCGGCGCGGGCTGGACAGGATCAACCGTGGAAGGCGAGGGGGCGCTGCCAGGCTTCTCGGGCGACGTCCTTCGCGTTCTTTTCCCGCCGTTCATGCCCGCATGACGAAGTCCGTGCCCGATACCCCGAGAAGCTGCGTCACGCCGCCGTCGCGCAGCGTCGCGACGGATGATGCTCAGCTGCGCGGCGCGCGAATGGGCGCGGTGTCGCGGAACGTCCAGTCCTTGTTGTCGCGGATGGCGCGGTCGACCTCCCAGTCGTCGCGGAACAGCGCCACGAGTTGGCCGTCCTGATCTTCCACCGCGAGCGGGATGCGTTGGGCCAAGAGCTGGTCCGCGCGCTCCGGGCCCACGACCCAACGCGCTCTGGTGTAGGGCAGGATGTCGAAGACGATCTTCGCGCCGTACTCGTTCTCGACGCGGAAGGTGAGCACTTCGAATTGCAGCCGACCGACCACGCCGCAGATGGGATCCTTCTCGCGGCCCGGCTCGGTGAAGAGCTGCACCGTGCCCTCCTCGGCCAGCTCCGAGATGCCCTTCTGGAGCTGCTTGCGCTTCATCGGATCGAGCAGCTGCAGGCGTCCGAAGTGCTCCGGCGAGAAGCGCGGCACGGCGTCGAAGGTCATGGGCCCGTCGGTGGAGAGCGTGTCGCCGATGCGGAAGAGCCCCGGATCGTAGAGCCCGAGGATGTCGCCGGCGAAGCCCTCCACGACGGTCTCGCGCGCCTGGGCGAAGAACTGCTCCGCGCGGTTGAGCCGGATGGTCTTGCCCAGCCTGTCGTGGGAGACCTTCATCCCGCCCTCGAAGCGCCCCGAGCACACGCGCGCGAAGGCGATGCGGTCGCGGTGGCTCTTGTCCATGTTCGCCTGCACCTTGAAGATGAAGGCGCTGAAGCGATCGTCGCTGGGTTCGACGTGCACGCCGTCGGCGGCGTCACGACCCCGAGGCGGTGGGCACAGCCCGCTGAACTCGTTCAGGAACGGCTCCACGCCGAAGTTCGTCAGCGCGCTGCCGAAGAAGACGGGCGACAGCTCACCCGCCAGGAAGCGCTCCTCGTCCCACTCCTCGCCCGCGCCGTCGAGCAGCTCGATCTCCTGCACCAAGGTCGCGGCCGCCTCCTCGCCGAGCAGCTTGGGCAGCCCCTCGTCGCCGATGTCCATGCGCGCCGATTCGAGCTTGCGTGCGTTGCCGCCAGGCTCCTTCAAGAAGCGGAACACCGCGCCCTTGCGCCGGTGGTAGACGCCCTGGAAGAGGTCGCCGCTACCGATGGGCCAGGTGATGGGCGCCGTGTGCAGTCCGAGCACGTCCTCGACCTGACTCATTAGATCGAACGCATCGCGGGCCGGTCGATCGAGCTTGTTGACGAAGGTGACGATCGGGATGCCGCGCATGCGGCAGACGTGGAAGAGCTTGCGCGTCTGCGGCTCGACGCCCTTGGCGGCGTCCAGGATCATGATGGCGCAGTCGGCCGCGGTCAGCGTGCGGTAGGTGTCCTCGCTGAAGTCGTTGTGGCCGGGCGTGTCGAGCAGGTTGTAGCGGATGCCTTCGTGCTCGAACTGCAGCACGGAGGAGGTGACGGAGATGCCGCGCTTCTTCTCCAGCTCCATCCAGTCGCTGACCGCGGCGCGGCTGGATTTGCGAGACTTCACCGTCCCGGCCATGTGGATGGCTCCGCCGTAGAGCAGGAGCTTCTCCGTGAGCGTGGTCTTGCCCGCGTCCGGATGGGAGATGATGGCGAAGGTTCGCCGACGTTCGTATTCCGCGGCCATGGGCTCGCACGCATAGGCGGACGCGCCTCGGCACGCAAGGGGGCTGGGCTCCTGTGACACGCGGCGAGCCGCCCGGAAGGGTCGCTCCACGGCGCTCCAGAACGACGAAAGCCCCTGGGCGTCACGCCTCGGGGCTCTCGATTCGGGCGTTAGGCTGTCACTCGGTCATGGCGCGCAGGTTCACCGTGACGGTGATCTCGTTGCTGACCTTCAGCCGGACCACGGCGGGGACGTCGATGCCGAAGTCGGAGAGCTGGACCGTGAAGCGGGCCCGGCCGCGCAGAACGTCGCCCGTGATGCCCGGGGTCGCGCGCATCTCGGCCGTCAGCGGCATCCACTTCACGCGGGCGTTGGCCACCACGTTACGCGTGACGCCGTGGAGCGTGAAGCGACCGTGGAGCTGAAGGCGCGCCTCTTGGTTGGGCGAGAGGGAGGTCGCGCCCGTGATGCTGGTGATCTCGAAGGTGGAGTTCGGGTGGTGCCCCGCGTCGAGCCAGTTCTCGCCGCGCAGATGCTCGTCGCGAAGGTCGACGCCCGTGCGAATCGAGGCGACCGGGATGGTGACCGTGCCAGTGGCGTGGGCGAGGTCGCTCGGATCGAAGCGGAAGTCGCCGCTCACGGCGGAGCTGACGCCGTTGATGGTCTCGAGGGTGGCGTCGGACACGAAGGTCACCCGGCTGCCGCCGTC
>Ga0210044_10010649_pt1 | contig 10894 bp, 8 predicted proteins | sample CryGey13umfilter_2_FD_183959 | JGI IMG/M metagenome (GOLD analysis project Ga0210044, IMG submission 183959) | Groundwater microbial communities from aquifer in Utah, USA - Crystal Geyser 4/9/14 3 um filter (SPAdes) (version 2) | ecosystem: Environmental > Aquatic > Deep subsurface > Groundwater...
TCCGGGGATGACGAATACTTCGGCAGCGATTAAACCGATTCCGACAATAACGAAAAGAATATCCCACCACTGCGCCATCCCGGTCAGGGCGGGCGCTCCGAGAAGGACGATCAAAGCGCCCGCCGCGATCGAACCGGGGAGGCCAACGCCCGGGGTCGACATTTCCCAGATGAGACCGATCGCAAAGACGATGATGAACAGGATGCGAATCGGCATGCCGGTCAGAATGCGCACCAAACCTTCGGACCAGGTTTCGTTGTAACGGGTAAGGGTTGTGGCTCCGATGAAAGTTTTCAATTCCTGATCGTTGGCAACGATTTTCTTTCCGAAACCGTATCGCATCGCACGCGGCGTTTTCAAGACAAGCAGTTGCTTGGAATTCACGACGGGTTCAATTAGTTCATACTTGCCCTTATCGGAATCCGTCAGCGGCTGCGCCGGCGGTGGGACAGCGAGTTGCTGGGTGGCTTCGGCGATTCGCTCATCCATTGATTTCTCGCCAGATGACGGGCTGCGCGATGTCGGGCCGAATCTCCTCCCCGAACGTCCGGGGGGGACGAACCGTTCAATCATCTTGTTTCCGTTGTCGAACGCCTGATCCCCGATCGGAATCCCCGCGGAGCCGTGAGTGCGGGCATCTTCAGGTGGATCATCACCGAAGAGGAACTGATAGTCTTTTCGATCAAGAAACCGGTATCTGCCTGTTTCGGTATTTCGAACCATCCACAATTCCATATCGACCGCCACAAACGAGATGCACAGTTTTGCGTCATAACCGTTGAGGGCGGCGGATTCCATCACTTCCTCGAGCAGAGGGGATTCGATCTTGGCGCGTTCGGCGGCCGGGATCGGAATCAGGCCGGGGAGGATGGGGGCACAATCGCCGATCGTGGCGCGAGGGGCGAGCACGATTTCGTTACAAGCGAGTGCGATAAAGGTGCCAGCCGAATACGCCTTGGGATGGATCCAGGCAGTCGTCTTGGTGATGGGGCTGTTCTTGATGATTTCGCATATCTCAAGGGCGGCTGCAGCCTGACCGCCGAAGGTGTCAATCTCGAAGACCACTCCGTCGGCACCGGCCAGTTCCGCTTCGTGCAGCCGTCGTTCGATCGACTTAACGGAGACTTGGTCGATCATGCCGCGGACGGTGATGACGGCGAGGTTTGTTGCCTGGCGGAAGGCCGGAACGGCAATTGAAGTTCTTTTGGTCGTGGGCGTTGGGTTGGTGGCTTCCTGAGCGGAGATTTGGACGATAGGAAGCAGGATCATCGCCATGGTTGCCAATGCGGCTGTGGACGATCGCCGAATGAATCCGGTTGAGTGTTTTGGTCGTTCGATCAAGGGGTATTTCGCTCGTTTATGTGTTGAAAATCCGGCCAAATGATAATCCGTTGGAGTATAGGACTGATTCACCCCTATCGCGGTACACTTAAGCCAAAAGAGGTCGGAGGAGTTGTTCGTCGATCCAACGGCGAGATTTCAGTCAATTTGCGGTTATTGTTGATCGGCGGAATGTGGTCGTCCGGCCGAACGTGAAGATTCGCTTCGATACCAATGCTTCGAGAACTCCACATCTCCAACCTCGCCGTGATCGAAGACGCCCGCATTAGTTTCGGAGGCGGGTTAAACGTCATCACGGGACAGACCGGGGCGGGCAAATCGCTGCTTCTCGGGGCTTTTCAACTTCTCTTGGGCCTGCGACCGGCGGGAAACCTGCTGCGACGCGGTGCCTCGGAGGGGCGGGTCTCCGGCGTTTTTGATCTTAATGATATTCTCTTAGTCGATTTTGTCATTTCCGTTGCGGATCTCAATCGATCTGATTTGAGTGTCGAGGATCCGCTTCTCATCACGCGCAAAATATTTTCTTCCGGCCGTTCGAGTGTCTCAATTAATGGAAGACCGGCCACGTTAGCGATGCTTCGGAAGATCGGAAATCGACTGATCGACTTGCAGGGAACAGCACGAATGACCTCGGAGGATCGGCGCGGGGAGGGGGCTTCACTCTCGGCGCGGAATGAAACACTGCTTCTGCTGAAGCCGTCCTATCAACTTGATCTCGTTGATCACTTTGCCGACAACGGATCGCTCCGCGCAGAATATGCCACCGCTCACCGTGATCTTCAGGAATTGCGGCAGCGAAAGGCGGAACTTGAAACCAGCGCATCGCTTCGGCGGGATCAGATCGACCTATATCGTTTTCAGGCCGACGAGATCGATTCAGTGGATCCGACGGCGGGGGAATTTGAGGAGGTCCAGTCTCGGTATCGAGTCCTTGCCAACATGGAGCGGTTGATTCGAGAGTCGACGGGCCTCTGTCACACGCTGTATGAAGGAGAGGCATCCATTGCGGAGCGTCTGCAATTGGCGGCGGCGGTGGTGCGTGAGCTTTCCGAGGTCGATGAAGGGATCAATGAAGTTCGCGAGTTGACGGAGCAGGCGGCGGAAGCGGTGCAGGATGCTTCGTTTACGCTGAGCCGCTATCTCAATCGTCTTGAGTTTAATTCTGAGGAATTTGCGGAGGTAACCAACCGACTTAACGCATTGAATCGGATCATTGCGAAATATGGGCAGGGAACGATCGACGGCGTCTTTGAGTTTCGGCTCGAACTTGAAAGGAAATTGGGTGAATTGCAAGGGGCGGGTGAAGATCTTGATTTGATTGATGAGAAGATTGCATCACTCAAGTTAGGTCTTTCGGAGTTGGCCGAAGCGCTTCGAAAGCGACGAGTGGACGCCGTTCAATCGATCAAACCGGATATTGGAGAGCAATTGCGGGATCTTGCGATGGAGGATGCGGAGTTTGACGTCGCGATTGAACCCATCGGAAATGGTGAGTCACCTTCGGGAGGCGATCGTATCGAGTTTCTCATTCGCACGAACGTCGGGCAGCCGATTCTGCCGTTACGGGAGATCGCGTCGGGAGGCGAACTTTCTCGAATCATGCTCGCAATCAAATCGGTGTTGGCGGAATCGGAGCGGATCAGCATTCTCGTTTTTGACGAGATTGACGCCAAGATCGGCGGGCGACTCGGCTCGGTCATCGGATCAAAACTTCGCTCGCTGGCGAGGAATCATCAGGTTTTGTGCATCACACATTTGCCGCAGATCGCAGCGTATGCGGATCGCCATCTGAAGATCAGGAAAGAATCCGATTCGGGAGAGACGCGAACGATAGTTGTTTCGCTTGATGGCGCAGAGGAGCGCATCGCGGAATTGGCTGAGATGTTCGCCGGGAAGGGTGTTACGGAAACGACTTTGGCACAGTCACGGGAATTGTTGGATAAAGCACGATCAATCACCGATTCCGGATCGACGGTCATAGAGGTCAGGCCGACGAAGAAGCGGCGAAAAGCATTGCGGGCTCAACAAAAGAAATAAATGATTCGTAGTTTTAACCGGCTCCGTTGAAACCGGATAATGTTCTTCATTCGCGCAATTCAGATTCATAGCGCTGAATTGTCTCAATAAGGGCCGCATCCATTCGGGGGGCATGATCATTCCAGCTGAAGAGATCTTCTACGTTTCGGGTCATCTGTTCTTGATCGACTTCGTTTGACCAGACGGTTCCCCTTCGTTGCAGACGATCATCAAGTTCTTTCAATCGCGAGGCGATCCCAAGGGCGGATGAATCGTGAAAGTGTTCTTCGATTGTGCCGGGCACGCAGGATCGGCCGATCACTTCGGGGTAGGCAAGGGCGTTCGGAGTGAGTGGGAAAACGCCTGCGCTCAACGCTTCGACGACTCCGATTCCGAAGAATTCATGATTCGACGTGGAAAGGATGACATCCGCAGATCGGACGGCTTGTTCGAATTCCGTGCGAGATTCGAGGTATCCCCAATGTACGATCTCATCTACGAAGCGTTCTTTCGCGGAATCAAAAATTTTCGGGCATTCTCGAAATGACTCACCCAGTACTGAAACCTCGAATCGTCGACGGCCGCTCTCGCTAAAGGCAGAAAGTGCGTCAAAGAATAATGCAGGGCTTTTATCATATTCCCAGCGCGCCACCCAAAGGATGCGCATGGGGCGGGGCGCGTTTGATCGGCCGGATACCGGCTGGATGATCTCAATACCCGGAGCGAAGACAAAACTTTTTTTGCGGATCGAATTTACGGCGTCGATCGGCGCGTGATCCGGCATTCGCCTCACCAAATTCTCGGCGGCATTCAGGAATGCATCTCGATGGGAGTCGGAATTGAACCAGACTGCATCGGCGGCAATCGCGGTCGTGACGTTCGAAAATCCGAAATGGAAATCACGCTCATCCGGGTGTTGAACCGGATAGGTCAGTTGATTCTCATGAAAGTAAACGATGTTCGGTACTTCTCGAACAACGCGCGGAGCGAGGCCGCGCCATTCCGCCAGATTGAGCATGTCGCTGCAGAAGACCGCATCAAGGGGTGGTAAATCCTTGGTGATCATCGCATGTATCGAGGAATCACCATCAGAATTCCTAAGAACTTTGGTCAGGTTCTCGGCGAATGTGACCGCGGATTGCCTCATTCGCCATTTCCATTTGCGAGGCGGGAGAGACAGTACGGTCCACTCCAGGCCGCTGTGAACGATCCATCCTTCGAGAAAGGCGCGGTGGCTTCCCCCGAAATAAGGCTCCATCGCAAGAATTCTCGAAGAGTGGGATGGCATCGCCGAGGGTCTCGCGTCTGAATCAGGGTTGGGAAGATGGGAGGATTTCGCAAATGACGCCAGTATTTATTCTACCGATCGGACGCGGCCGGACGAAGAGAGATATAATGCTCGCGGAAGAGGATTCCCTGCGAGGCCACGCTCGCAGATTTGGTCGGGAATATTCCCGGGATCGAGTCGATCTGAAATGGAGAATCGCGTTGTCGTCCGAGTTTGAACAAGTTGAAAGCACGATCACTTTGTCCAAGGTGTTGGACCTCTGCGAATTGGCAGCCGATGGTCCGTACGCGCCTCAGGCCTATGCCTTTGTTCAGGACGGTTTGCGTTTCGCCGCGAATCAAGTATTCGGGGATGCCGAGCGCGTTACGGACGACCGTGAGAATCTACACATCTCCGGGCGGCAACTTGCGATCGGCCTCGGTGAATTCGCGATCCAACGATACGGCCTGCTTGCTCGTCGCGTGCTTGAGCATTGGAACATTCATCGGACGGATGATTTTGGCCGCATCGTTTTCAGGATGATCGACGCCGGGCTTATGTCTCGGCAGGATGATGATCGATTAGAGGATTTTTTCAGCGTTTTTGCGTTTGACGAGGCCTTTGACCCGTCGCGAATCATCGGGATTGTTTCTTCCGGCCGGTCCGCGATGCCTTCGGATCTGGAATCACTGGCGGGTTCGTCCTCTTGAGAATGTGGATTATGTGCGTTCTCAGATCGAATTATCTAGTTATTGGGTGATGATCGTTGAGGGAACTCAACGTGAAAGTTGAAGACGGCGTGCCGAATCGTTGGCGGCGCAGCGGCTTTTCGTGTATCCTGTGTTTCAATGTCGATCGATCACAAAGACAATGCGGATGAGAACGCGGCGCATAGGGACGCTTCGTCGGCTTCATCTATTCATCGTCTGCACCTCTGGCAATTTCAATGGGTACGCGACATTCTGGTCATTGCAGGAGTCGTGTTTTTGTTTCTGGTCGGATATTGGCTGCGTTCTGTCGCGACGCCGCTCCTGATCGCGTTGACGCTGGCTTACTTATTCGAGCCGTTGGTTGAATGGATGTGCAAGAAGCGAAGATGGTCGCGGCCAATGGTGGTGGGGGGCCTGATTGGGATTCTTGTCATCGTGCTCACGCCTCTTGCGATCATCGTAGTGATTCTCGTGGCGACACAATCGATCAATTTTGTCGGATCGATTCCGGAGAACACCCGTCGAATTCTGGATTCCGCAAGCCAACTTGACGAAAGATATCGTGAGCCGATTGAATCGGCGATCGGGCAATCGTTTGCCGAATTGGCCAAGGTGATGGAGAAACCGAAAACACCTTCGACAGAATCAAAGGACGCTGAAGGAAAATCGAAAGATCAGGAGAGTACGAAGAGTGCTGATGTGGCCGAAGCCCGGACCTTTCCACCTCCGTTCGTCCAATGGCTCCGTGAGAACACGGCTTCCATTTTTCAAGCCACATTGACAACAACCGGACAAGCGGTCGCGGTCATTTCTTCAATCGTCGGTTCGGTTCTATACGCCGGGTTCTTGCTGTTTCTGATTCCGTTCTACTTTTTCTATTTCTCGACCTCCTGGCCGAACATTCGACGGTTCGTGCGCACAAACCTTCCTCCTGAGAATTTCGAGCGAGAATATGTTCTGGTTGCGAAGATGGATGCCGCGATATCCGGATTCGTGCGAGGGCGAATCGTCATCAGTATGATCATGGGTGTGATGTTTGCGATCGGCTGGGCGTTTTGCGGGGTTCCGTATTGGCTTGTTCTCGGTCTCGTTACGGGAATACTCTGCGCTGTTCCTTACCTTGGCGGAATCGGAGTTCCTGTTGCGATCGTTTTTCTCTTTCTCGGGCAGGGAAATCTGCCGGTGGATGAGCGAATGGCGTGGTGGGGAATACTTCTTTGGCCGTCACTGGTTTTTGCAATGGTGCAGAGTTTTGAGGGATATGTGCTCACACCGTACATTGCGGGGAAAGCCACGGACCTCGGACCGGTTTCCATACTGGTGGCAGTGCTCGCCGGTGGAGTGGTCATGGGAATCTACGGCATGTTGCTGGCAATCCCTGCAATGGCTTGCGCGAAAATACTGTTTACGGAGATATTCCTCCCGCGCGTTCAGCAGTGGTCCAGAGGTCAAGCCGAGGACATCCTCCCGATCAACGAGACATAACGTGTTGGCGTTGCGGGGTCACTTTTGAGAATTACATCATTGCGATTGGATAGTTATGCACATAGCACTAACCGGGGTTTCCGGCTTTCTCGGTTTCTACATCGCCAAGCGCTGTCACGAGAGCGGGCATACGCTAACGGGGCTGGTGCGCGAAACGAGCCGTCGCGAGCACGTTGAGCCATACGTAGATCGCTATGTGGTCGGCGATCATGCCGATGAATCGAAATGGGAAGAACTATTCGACGGTGCGGATTGCGTGATTCACAACAGTGTCAATTGGGATCCGCTTAAATCGTCATCGCCCGATCTTGAATTACATTTTCGTTCCAATCTCAATCCGTCGATCAAGATGATTCACGCAGCAGCGCCTCGGCAGTTCATCTTCGTCAGTACGATTGCGGTTCATTACGACATGCGCCCTCGCTGGCAGGGAAAGGTCGATGAAGATCATCCGCTGCGGCCGGGAACGCTTTACGGGGCTTACAAAGCGGCGGTGGAAGCGCATCTTTGGCACGCACATTTCCAGAGCGGACAGAATACCTGTGCGATGCGTCCGTGCGGGGTGTATGGCTTGGACCCGAATATTGAACGATCATACGGAATCAATTTGGTGCGCAAAGTACATGGCGGGGCGAAGCGCGTGAGAAAAAAGGGAGGCGGCAAATTTGTTCACGTCGAGGATGTGGCGAGCGCCGTGGTGGGCGCGGTCGGAAATGAGAATGTAAGCGGGAGAGCGTTTAATCTCGTAGATTGCTATGCACGGTGGGCCGATTGGGCGCAAATGACCGCCACGCTACTTGGCCGTCAAGATCTTGAGATTGATTGTTCAAGTCCGAAAGACCCTCAGAATCAGTTTTCTAAAAAAGCGGCGCAGGAGATTCTGGGGGTTCGGCTTGATCGGGGACACGAAGGAATTGCGGAATATCTGAAGAGTCTTGCGGAGGCGGTCGTTTGAACGGTGAAGATGATGGCGTCTTCGCAACCCATCGTTGATTGAGTTCGGCGCTTCGACGATTGGCCCTACCAGCGGTAGCCGATCGGCTGTTCGATCCAGGCACCGAGGTCGCGGATCAACGCCATCCAGAAAACGCCGACGAGAACGAGGACGCCGAGAAACATGGACTCATAATAGAGGCCGGCTCCGAGCAACCAGGAAAGGCCGAAGATTCCCATCCAGAGCGATCCGTATCGCTGTAATTTCTCTGCAGCATAAGCCCCGCTGGACGAGAACCTGACTTTATTGACCGCGGTTACGGTGAACACCACGGCAGCGGCGAGCGGCCAGGACAGCCCGTACCATCGATAGACGCGTCCCCATGAAACACCCTCGGATCCCGCTTGGGCTTCCATCGCGATTCCGAGGGCGGCAAGGCCGACGATGGTTCCGATGATGGTCATGACGGTAATGCGTGGGCGTTTTTTCTCGAGGTGGTAAACGGTTGCATGTACGATCGTAGAGTGCACCATGATGAGATAGACCGGCCAGATGAATCGCAACCCGAAGTTCACGGTCAGCATGTGGATGCCATAGATCGCGGCAATGGTGACGAACCCGAGCCCCGGAATGTGTCGTGCAACCACGTTGTAAACGAGAATCAACGCAGCGCTGGTAAGGCAGATGAGTGAGGGAATCGGTCCGAGGACGAGGGCGCAAACGATGGATAGGATCAACGACGAAAAGCCGATGGCGGCTGCAACTTGAGGGGAAATGCGACCAGACGCAAGCGGGCGGTCGGGCGCCAATGCCTGGTCCTTTCGCAGATCGAAAAGGTCATTGAGGGATCCGGCATAGGTGGAAAGCCCGATTCCGATCACAGTGGTCAATCCGAGGAGAATCGTGAGCGGCATGTCCACGATCGCCTCAGCCATGTGTTCGCGATCCTGATGGGATCGACACCACAGGACGACAAACCACAGGTTGGCGACGCCGGCGAATGCGTTTGCCAATCGCGTGAGTTGGACGGTGGAAACGAAATGAACGAGCCATGGCTTCATGATTGGTTCGGCGAATAGTATGCTTTGAGCGTCATGGGTTTGTATCGGTGCCGTTTGAAGTTAGATCGACTCAATCTTGTCAGGAAACGGAGAATAGGGCGATGGACCACGGGCAGCAATTCCTCCAGAGTGCGACGGCTCGTTTCAGGGCTCAGAAGAATTAGGCCGACCGCGCCATTTGCCAGGTGTTACGAACGCCGTTGAATCCACAAACGAATAGCATCGCAGTCATTATGAAGCACCTGGCGGGAAATATGCTCTCGAGATGGACGGACTTTCTCACTGCCGACGGGGAGAAGGAGTGCCGCGATCGAGATAGCGAATTCATCGATGATTTTGATTCGCGCGCTGAGATTCTACAGCGATGGGAAGAGGGATGGGCCTGTCTTTTCAACTCGCTCGAATGGCTATCACCGAGCGACTTATCCAGTGAAGTGAAGATTCGCGGCGAATCGCTCACGATTTACGACGCGGTCCATCGTCAACTTGACCATTACGGGTATCACATCGGCCAGGTGGTGATGATCGCGCGCACTCGGATCGGTGATGGCGACTGGGAAACGCTTTCCATTGCGCGCGGAGACTCAAAGCGATTTAACGGAACACATTGGAAAGAATAGGTTCAAAATCACGGAATGAAGTTATCAATAATTAACAAATGGTCAATTTCGAAGTTTCAACCGTGGCCACTCATTTTGTTAATATTTCGACACGGTTTGTCGGTTCCCTTTCGTCTGATACAACCATCGATCGCTCATGTTGAATCACCGTCGGGCGAAACAGTGTCGTAGATATAATTGCAGCAAAACCTCCTGCGCACATCGAAATGCCGCGCAGTTGCACGATTTGCCTGAATCATTCTACGTCGATAACTTCCTCGTACCGCAAATCAGAGGAATATCAAATAGCAGATTATTCGGCTTGGTGAGCCTTCGGACCGCATCTCGCGATACAAATGACGAGCGGCTTTCCTGATGGTCACTCCACCGTCCAAGTTGCGCCCGACGCCACCAGGCTCTTGAGTTCGCCTTCGCCCTTCTTTTCGACCGCCTCGTTGATCTGATCGACAAGCATGTCCTCGTAAGCCGGGCGCTCGACGCGGCGAATGACCCCGACCGGCTCGGGCAGGCCGTCTTCGTGTGTCATCTCGCACAATTGCCAGGCCAGATTCGCATTCATCTCGTTATGGAATAGAAGATCGTCTTCCTTGACTTCGCTCAGCTTAACGACCTCGGCCGAGTGGCCGTTCATCCGAATTCCCTTGTCGCGGTTCTTTCCGAAAATCAGTGGCTTGCCGTGCTCGACATACACGGTCGTTTCCTGCGCTGATTCCTTCTCGGTCGCATAGAAGAACGCAGCATGATTGAACACGTTGCAGTCTTGGTAGATTTCGACGAAAGAGGTGCCGTGATGTGCTGCCGCCTGCTCAAGAATATCGCCGATCAGGTTCATTCCACCTCGATTAACATCCGTACAGCGGGCAATGAACGTGGCCTCGGCCGCCAGAGCAACCTTGAGCGGACGAATCGGATTGTCGATTGAACCCATGGGCGACGATTTCGTCTTCTTTCCCATCTCGCTCGTCGGTGAATACTGGCCCTTCGTGAGACCGTAGATTCGGTTATTGAAAAGGAGAATCGTCAGATTCACGTTTCGGCGAATGGCGTGGAGGAAATGATTGCCACCGATCGACAGTCCGTCGCCGTCGCCGGTTACCACCCATACATCCAATTCTGGATTGGCGCTCTTCACGCCGGTTGCAATCGGAAGCGCCCTCCCGTGAATGCCGTGCATACCGTAGGTATCCATATAATACGGAAATCGTGAGGAACATCCGATTCCCGACACGAAGACATAATTCTCCTTGAGATGCGGCAATTTCGACAGGGTCTTGCGAACCGCCGCCAGAATGGCGTAGTCGCCGCAGCCTGGACACCAGCGCACTTCCTGATCGGAAGCAAAGTCTTTCGGTTTGTAAGTCGGAAGTTCAACGGACGCATTCATGATTCTGATCCTGTATCAAATAGGCCGAATATTTCGCATTCTTTCCGCACAGCATTTCCGAAAAGCACGATCAACT
>Ga0210044_10010650_pt1 | contig 10893 bp, 10 predicted proteins | sample CryGey13umfilter_2_FD_183959 | JGI IMG/M metagenome (GOLD analysis project Ga0210044, IMG submission 183959) | Groundwater microbial communities from aquifer in Utah, USA - Crystal Geyser 4/9/14 3 um filter (SPAdes) (version 2) | ecosystem: Environmental > Aquatic > Deep subsurface >...
AAAGTTCCGCCAAATTCCGGCGCATTTGTGCAGCCGTCAACAGTTAGCGACTTGGAAAGCTTGCTGGACATTATATAGCAGACGCTTCATCTCCATTTTTCGTCCTGCGTGAAGAGCAGTTAGTCGCTATCCGTCGAGACGGCAAACAGATTTTATGCCATTGCCAGCAAGGAAGCGACGGCTGTCACGGTAGTGTTGTACGAGCAATTCTGTAAACCGGGTAAAAGAGGAAAGGAATGAAGATCAGCTGGGAAAATTTCACCCCTTTGTCATCCTTGGCTGGTGGCATACTAATCGATCTTGCTACCGCAATGCCCCGCTTGTTGTGGGCGTCAGCGGTATTTTTGGTGGGCTGCTACGATCGGTAGCGCGCACAAACGCAAAGCAGTCTAGCGTAATTTACCCAGAGCCGCGTATACAAATGGCAACTGCTACTGTGATATGCGACGTGCGATTTAATAAGAGGCGACAATGGTAGTCGAATTGGGATTAGGCTTGGCGGTTGGTACAGTAATGGCACTGACGGGTGCCGGTGGCGGGATATTGGCAGTTCCGCTGCTCGTATTTGTCTTGCAGCTTAGTGTTGCCCAAGCAGGGCCGATTGGTTTATTAGCCGTAGGACTAGCTGCCACTTTGGGAGCGGCAGCTGGCTTGAAAGCGGGTATCGTTCGCTATAGAGCAGCACTGTTGATGTCCGTTAGCGGCATGTTTCTGTCGCCTTTCGGTGTATGGCTTGCCCACAGAGTCGACAATCGTTGGCTAAGTATTCTGTTTTCCATCATCTTGTTCTTCATTGCGTATCGGACTTTCCGCCAGGCTAAGAATTATTCAACCGATAATGAAGGTAGTAAAACCCCCGAACTCGCATGCGTTCGAGACACTAATAGCGGTCGGTTCGTCTGGACCACTCGCTGTGCACGCGCCTTGGCAATGTCTGGAGGTGTTGCGGGATTATTCTCTGGCTTGTTGGGTGTGGGAGGCGGCTTTGTGATTGTTCCAGCTTTACAGCGCTATACGGATCTGGTCATTAAGTCCGTCGTCGCCACGTCATTAACCGTCATTGCGTTGGTGTCACTAACTGGCGTCCTGTTCAGTGCTACCGCTGGTGCCTTGAACTGGGTGGTAGCGATACCGTTTTGTGCTGGTGCCCTTGCAGGTATGATGGTTGGAAAATTAATATCTTCTTGGCTGGCAGGGCCCCAGTTGCAAATAAGTTTTGCTATTCTGTCCGCAGTCGTAGCGGTTGGGATGATGGTCAAGTCTTTCGCTTAGCGTTCTACGCTAATCTATGGCACAGTATGACTGGGTTCTTCCATTTCTACGGTCGACGGCCGCTTGGTAAGCAGCGTAATGAGCGTAGCAAGCTGGTCGCGCATTTGGCGACGATCCACAATCATATCAATGGCGCCATGTTCCATCAAAAATTCTGAGCGCTGAAAGCCTTCCGGCAACGTTTCACGCACCGTCTGCTCAATTACCCGCGCACCAGCAAAGCCGATCATTGCACCGGGTTCGGCAATTACCACGTCGCCCATGAAAGCAAAACTGGCGGACACGCCGCCCATGGTCGGATCGGTCAGCACTGAAATGAATGGCAGCTTTTCTGCGCTTAATTGGGTCAGCGCGGCACAGGTTTTTGCCATTTGCATCAAGGATAACAATCCTTCTTGCATACGTGCCCCTCCGCTGGAGGCAAAACACACGAAAGGAGTTTTCTGTTCGGTGGCAAGCTGCACACCGCGCACGAAGCGTTCGCCCACTACCGAACCCATGGAACCACCCATGAAACTGAATTCGAATACTGCTGTTACCAGCGGAATGGCGTGTACACTTCCTTGCATTACCACCAGCGCATCGCTTTCACCCGTGTCACGTTGCGCCGCTGTCAGACGCTCGCTGTATTTTCTGCTATCTTTAAATTTCAGCGTATCCAGCGGCTGCACTTCTGCACCAATCTCGAAACGCCCCTCCGTATCTAATAGCCAGTTCAGTCGAGTGCGCGCGGTAATACGGTGATGATGGTTGCACTTGGGGCAAACACTTTTGTTTTTCTCCAAGTCAGAGTAGTACAGCACCCCTTGGCATGATGGACATTTGTGCCACAGTCCTTCTGGCACATTTTTCTTGTTCTCCCCCCCCAACTCCCTACGCTTAATTTTTGGGGGCAATAACTTTCGAAACCAACTCATGCAATCCTCCTTAAATCCTTAACGTTGCATTTGTCGCATGATAATTGCGCAGAATTTTCGCGAGTTGGGCAAAGCACTTAGCCCCACTCAGCAAAATTTTCGCTACGATTCTTAAAGTCCTACAGGCTGCTAGGTATGATTGATTGCTAAGCGCAATTCCTTAACCAGCCTTGCGACATTGGAGATCACAGACTCTTCATTTGAATTCTCGATTTCTTGCACGATGCGGCTGCCTACCACCACGCCGTCGCACAGCTTTGAGACTGCTAGAGCTGTTTCTGCATCACGGATGCCAAAGCCTACGCCTATAGGTAGGCCGATATGCTGCCGAATATGCGGAATTTTCTGTGCTATAGCTGACAAGTCCAGATGTCCCGCCCCAGTCACGCCCTTCAGTGACACGTAATATACGTAACCACGCGCCAGTTTGGCCACCTGCTCGATACGCGCATCCGATGTGGTGGGCGCAAGCAAAAAGATGGGATCTATGCTATGGCGATGCAGGTGATCGAATGCCTCGTGGCTTTCTTCCGGTGGGAAATCCACCGTCAGTACACCATCTACTCCTGCCTGCGCGCAGCGCGTGGCGAAGCGTTCCCAGCCCATTGCCTCGATAGGATTGCCATAACCCATTAGCACGACGGGCGTTCTCTCATCCTCGGTGCGAAATTCTGCCACCATATCGAGTACGTCATGCAATGTTACGCCATGCTTGAGTGCTCGCTCCGAAGAGCGCTGTATAGTTGGTCCATCCGCCATTGGATCAGAAAATGGCACGCCGATTTCAATGATGTCTGCCCCCACCTCTGCCAGCGCATGCATCAGCGAAACAGTAATTTGCGGATTGGGATCACCTGCCGTAACAAAGGGAATCAGTGCCTTGCAGCCGCGCTGCTTAAGTTTTTCAAAAGTGCTCTGAATGCGTGACATGAGGTACCTGCTAAGTAATTCTAGAAAAGGTTACAGTTCAATACCAGAAACCCGTGCTACGGTCGCCATATCCTTATCGCCGCGTCCGGATAGATTGACCAGCAGAACTTTATCATGCCCCATCGTCGGTGCGATCTTGGCCGCATAAGCCAAAGCATGACTGGATTCCAGCGCCGGAATGATACCTTCGTAATGACATAAATCATGAAAAGCTTGTAGCGCTTCACTATCCTCAATGGCTACATATTGTGCTCGTCCGCTGTCCTTAAGCCATGCGTGCTCTGGGCCGACACCAGGATAATCCAGCCCGGCGGAAATAGAGTGCGTTTCAATGATTTGACCGTTTTCATCCTGCAACAAATAAGTACGATTACCGTGCAGTACGCCCGGCTTACCCGCAGTGAGTGCGGCTGCGTGTTGGCCACTAGCAATGCCGCTGCCCGCTGCTTCCACACCGATAAGCTGCACATCAGGCGCATCGATGTAAGAATGAAAAATTCCCATGGCGTTCGAACCCCCACCCACGCAGGCGATCACCGCGTCCGGCTGACGCCCTGTCAATTCCGGCATCTGCTGTATGCATTCCTGGCTTACTACTGAATTAAAGTCGCGCACCATCATCGGATATGGATGCGGTCCTGCCACAGTGCCGATGATGTAGAAAGTGTTTTCGATGTTGGTGACCCAATCGCGCATCGCCTCGTTGAGCGCATCCTTAAGCGTTTTGGAGCCGCTCTCTACGGGCACTACAGTGGCGCCCAAGAGCTTCATGCGATATACATTAGTTGCCTGACGTTTAATGTCTTCCGCGCCCATGTATACCACGCATTCCATGCCGTAACGTGCCGCCACGGTAGCCGTTGCTACACCGTGCTGCCCCGCGCCAGTTTCGGCGATCACGCGCGGTTTGCCCATGCGCTTAGCCAGTAGCGCTTGTCCTACGGTGTTATTCACCTTATGTGCGCCGGTATGGTTCAGATCTTCACGCTTCAGATAAATTTGCGCACCATCCAGTCGCTTCGACCAGTGCCGCGCATGGTAAATCGGACTAGGGCGTCCAACATAATGCTTGAGCTCATAGGCAAGTTCGGCCTTGAATTCAGGGTCAACAGAATAATGCTCATAAGCGACACGCAACTCATCCAACGCGCCCATTAAAGTTTCGGCAACGTAAATGCCGCCGTAAGGGCCAAAATGACCCGTGCTATCAGGATAGTTATAAGCCAATTTTCTTAACCTCATTGATGAATGCGGCGATTTTCGCTGCATCCTTAATTCCTTTTGCAGCTTCCACACCGCTGGAAACATCGACTGCCCAAGGCCGCACCTGCTTGATTGCATCCGTTACATTACTTAAGTGCAAGCCCCCAGACAAAATTACAGGCAGGGGCAAATTCTGCGGAATCAGTGTCCAGTCAAACGATACCCCCGTGCCACCATGCGTACCTTCGATGAAGGCATCAAGCAACAAACCCTGTGCATCTTTATAATGCGCCGCACATTGTACCAAATCCACCCCATCTTTGACTCGCACCGCCTTCAAATAAGGGCGATCGAACTGCACGCAGAATTCTGGCTCTTCCTCCCCGTGAAACTGCAAAACATCCAGGGGTACCTGCTGCAATATTTCTTGCACCGCTTCAGTGCTGGAATTCACGAACAACCCCACCAGGGTTACGAAGGGTGGAATTGAAGCAGCCAGTTGAGCAGCCTGTGTTAGCGTCACATATCGCGGACTTTTATCATAAAACACCAGTCCGAGCGCATCCGCACCGCTGTGCGCGGCGGCCAGCGCATCTTCCACACGCGTGATGCCGCAAATCTTAATTCGGGTCATAGTAATGATACGTGTTGATAATAAATCGAGTCGGTATTGTAGTGCATTCAAGCGGTAGGCTAAGTTTCAACCAAATATTTTCAGTCAATCGACCCCGAGAGGGTTGGCGAATGAGGGTTCTTAACTCAAATTGGAGTTTTAACGTATGAAGAACGACTTACAAATCAATTCATTAAATATTCTTGCAAAAGAAACTAAGGTAATCATGACGCCACGAACAGGGTATCGCTTGAGTGTAGCGCGCGAGCGCTGCCTACTTAAGTTGTGGTAAGTCCCATTTCGCATCATACGTAATCCGATGCAGATATAAGCCATCTGGTGCAAAGGTTGGCGCAGCCAGACTACGTTCATGACTTTCAAGCACTTCAAGCATCCATTGCGGCGGGTGCTTGCCTTTGCCAATATATACTAGACAACCAATGATATTGCGCACCATATGGTGCAGAAAGGCATTGGCGCTAAGATCGAAAATTATGGTATTGCCTTGCCTTTTAATGATGAGTTGCGCCAAGTTTTTGATGGGTGATTTGGCTTGGCATTCCGCGGCGCGCAAGGCACTGAAATCATGCTCCCCCAATAAATACTGCGCAGCCTCACACATTTTTTCCACATTCAGTGGAGCATGAAACCAGCCTGCTTTACCGTGCTGCACGGCATTACGCACTGAGCGATTGATTAGTAGATATCGGTAACTACGTGACTGGGCAGAAAAACGCGCATGAAATTCTTCTGGCACAGGGTGCGCCCACAATACAGCGATGTTTTTCGGCAGCAAGGCATTGACGCCACGTACCCAAGCAGATAATGGCCTTTCTACGTCGGTATTAAAGTGCACTACTTGTTCCAGCGCGTGTACACCGGTATCGGTACGCCCAGCTGCGATAACTGAAATGCGTTCGTTGGCAATGCCGCTCAAAGCAACTTGCAATGCATCTTGCACCGTATGGCCACTGGCTTGACTTTGCCAGCCAAAATATTGACTGCCGTCGTATTCCACACCGAGTGCAATTCTCATAGCCGTATCAGTACCAGCAAGGTGCAGCCTATAGTTAGTATCATGCCATCATGCTTTGTGAATGGGGTAGTGTGCAGTTCGATGTTGTGCAGCTTAACCTCAGCTGGGGCCAGCATCTGTCTGATGCTGGTGCGCCAATTGCCAGTGGTATCCAATATAGCGGATTCGGCATACTGCAAGGTTAGCGCCAGGCGGACTGCCAAGCGTTCGCGTGACAGACCGACATATCGTAATGGATAAATCAAAACATATAGCCCACCAATGAGCTGCTGTCGGGGCAACAGGCTTAATAGAATAGCCAAGCCTGCCAGAGTAAATGCCAAGCGGCACAATTGCAGAAAACCATTGATCAAACCTTCATGTGTAGGGCTGAATTGAGCAAGTGACACCCACACCGCTTCACCTGGTGTCGCATAGGCATAGATAAGTAGCAACGACAGCATAATCCAACGCGTGCGGCGTAACAGTGTAATCAGGCGAGGAGCGGACACAGCAAAGGCAACAGATAGCAGTGGAAAGCCAGAAAGCAGCAGTCCTGTATTTTGCAATGATTGCAAAGAGATAATGAGGTAGAACCAGAGGAGAATAAGCACGGCAGGGTGCGGTAATAGGGAACCGATTGTCTTATTTAGCATTGAGAATAATAATAAGTACTTCTAAATTTCACGATTTAAAATTGCACATGTGGCCTGTAAATAAAATTTCATTTCATCAAGGCTGCGATGTGGATGCAGGTAAGTAGATAGTTCGGAAGAATGGCTTTAATCCCGTTGAATGATGTGGTCTCAGTAAAAACGGCAGCCTAGATTACGAGCTGCCGTTTGGTGCTACATATTACAATCGATCAAATGGGTAGTTGTTGTAGCAATGCTTCAGCAACCTTTCGATGCTGCTCATCTCCCTCACGCACAACTTCTTCCAAAATTTCGCGCGCACCTGCGGCGTCCCCCATTTCCTGGTAAGCCTTTGCGAGATCAAGCTTTGTAGCAGCGTCATGCCAACGTGTATCCCTTTCTTCTGCAGCCAGAGCAGGGGTAGGCACATCAGGTTTATCCAGACTCAGATTAATGTCACTCAGACCGATATCCATTATTTCTTTGGGGGCAGCTTTTACAGGAGAAACCTCAAGCTTATCGACGCTCTTATTGGCATCAGGGAAATCCAGTGTGAAATCCATAGGCTCATTGACATTCGCCGGAGCAGATACTTCCGTTTTGTGCAGAGGCGCCGCAGGGATAAAAGTATCCTCAGCTGTAACATCAAGAATGGAATTATCCGGATTAATTGCAGATGTTTTCTCTTTATGAATGTTCGATGCAGACAATTTAGTGTGACTAGCTGTTACGTCAAAATCCACCGTTGCATTCTTTGAATCAGAGTGCGATAGGACTGTCTCAGCACTATCTGGAGATACTGTCGGTGTACTAAAGTCGAGATCGAGGTCAAAATCCAGAGCAGACGGTGTTTTATTTGTCTTACTCTCATTGAGCGTGGTATTGGGAGAGGGGGTTGCATCGAATGACGCTTCTTCTACTACTGCACTTACAGTGCCATCATACAATGGATTGTTCGGCTCAAGCTCGAGCCCCATTTTGGCTGCTTGCTCCCAAGCATTTACATCGCCTGAATCCCGCAACTGACGCGCAATGGTAGCGAATGAATGTGTGTCCTTACGGTTCGCATAAATAGATAGCAGCTTTAGATGGATCTGATGATTAGCTGGGTTTTTGCTCAATCCTTCTTTCAGAATTTTTTCCGCTTGTTCATCGCGACCAAAATTCAGGAACAAGTCTGCCCCGCTGATCGGATCAAAATCATCAGTTTGTGCTTGGCTAGTGTCGCTGGTCGTGGCAATGTCATTAGTAACATTTCCAGTCTGCGAAGGATAGGTAAGTGGCATAAGCGGTTGATTATAAGATCCTATTATATGCTCAATCGGCTTATCGCCAAGCTTGACTTTTCTCTTGTTGTCCTTGCGGCGTCGGGTCAGCGCATATCCAAGTCCGATCAATCCTAGCAGCACCGCCGCTATGCCTACCAAATAAAGCGGTTCACGGAGTATTCTTTCCAACATGGAAGGTTGCGTAGCGACTAATTTGGATTTTTCTATGGGCTTGACTGGTTTCTGGACAGGCTTTACCTGCTCTGTTAAAGGCTGATTCTTCAAATCGATTAGGTGCTGCAAGTCTTGGACGGTTTTTTCTAACGCTACAATGCGCTCACCACTTTCCTGGAGCGCTTTGCTCTTGGAGATCGCTTCTTCTTCCAGTGCTTGAATCTTGTTCTGCAAAGTGTTTGCATTGTCACCAAGTGCTTCACCCTTGGACAATCGTACCACTTCCTTTGCTGATTCTTTGGCCACGGTGGCATCATCAGCCACAGAGGTATTAATTTTACCGGAGGCCTCCTGCATGGATTCATTCCCTGTCGCAAACCCACTGGCTGCAGCAAGTTTTTGACGATAGGCGTGCCAATCCTCAGCTTGTGCGCGGATTTGTTTTACAGCCTCCACCTGCGACTGATTATCTAGCGCGGATTGCTCTGGCATACGCAGGATTTTACCTGTTTTCAGACGGTTCATATTTTTGCCGTCGAATGCGTCGACATTGGCTTTATACAGAGCGACCAGCGCGCGCTCCAGACTAACATCAGGAGATTTTGTTTGAAGTGCAAGATCACTTAGGGTATCTCCACGTATCACCGTGATAGTGCCTAAAGCAACGTTACTACTTTCATTGGGTTTGTTAACGGAGGCAGGAGTTTCTTTAACTACTTCGTCTACAGCCTTCTTTTCAACTATTTCGTCAGCAGTATTCTTTTCAACTATTTCGTCTACAGCCTTCTTTTTATCCATCATTAAGGCAGTGCTTGGCAACGAAGATTCGATTGCCTTTTCTTTGGGTTCAAGCTCGGCCACATCAACAATTCTAGGCGCTACTGGTTGCACCTTTGCGGGCTGGGGTAGTGTCGGAGCATAACCTGGCGGATCAAGCAGGAAAGTGTATTCTCGCAGCAGCTTGCCAGACGACCAAGTCAATTCCACCAAAAGATTAACGAATGGCTCGTTAATCGGTTGCATTGAAGTTATCTTAATATAAGGTTCGCCATTAGCATTCGTCTCAATCTTGAATTTCAAGGGAGGCAGCCCAGATGGATAATCCAAGCCCGCGTCCGCGAATACTTCGGGAGGAGCCAAGCGTGCAGACAGGCTGCTGATTTCATCTTTTCTGGCTGTCCCTAGTTCTATCAACACATTCATGGGCTCACCCAAAGTGTTGGTCACGTTAATATCGCCCATGCTAATAGCATAAGAATAACTAGACAAAACCAAGCCGATAACGAACCCCAATATTTTGACGAGTGATTTCAGCACACTACCACCTTTATAAAAAATTTATTTAACGTGAAGAACATAACATCACGGAGTTATCAGCGCAAGCTAAAAGCTCAGTCTTTAGGGATGAGGAAACAACCAATATCCCAGTTTGGATGCGCTGATGGGCGCATTGCGCCGCTGTTCCTCGTTGAGGGAGCTAGCAGCTCCACACACCTACACTTGCAACGCCTAGCACTACGATCTCGCCAGCCTCCCATAAATGGAGCATCGGCTATTTTTCATTACAAGTAAGTTTCAATCAAAATCTCGGCAATCTGCACGCTGTTAAGCGCTGCTCCCTTACGTACATTATCACTCACCACCCACAGATTAAGGCCACGCGGATGTGATATATCCTCACGGATACGCCCGACAAGAGTTGCATCCTGCCCTGTTGCTTCGATGGCAGTAGGGTAGCCACCAGGCTCGCGCTTATCCATCACCTGCACACCTGGCGCTTTTTCCAACAAAGCGCGCGCTTCATCAGCTGTTATTTTCTTATGTGTTTCAATATGCACCGCTTCTGAATGGCCGTAGAACACTGGCACCCGCACAGCAGTAGCATTTACCAAAATAGTTTGGTCTTCCATGATTTTGCGAGTCTCCCACACCATCTTCATCTCTTCTTTGGTGTAGCCGTTATCCATGAACACATCAATGTGCGGCAGCACGTTAAATGCGATACGTTTAGAATAAACCTCGGCCGTCACATCCTGATGATTAAATAAAGCACGTGTCTGTTCCGCCAATTCCTCAATGGCTTCCTTGCCAGTTCCTGACACTGCCTGGTATGTGGCAACATTTATTCGCTCTATGCCTACTGCGTCATGGATAGGTTTCAACGCCACCAACATTTGGATGGTGGAACAGTTCGGGTTGGCAATAATGCCTCGGTTCTTATATTGCGCAATGGCATGCGGATTCACTTCCGGCACCACAAGTGGAATATCATCCTCGTAGCGGAATTGCGCTGTATTGTCGATTACCACGCAGCCAGCAGCCGCAGCGATAGGTGCATATTTTTCCGAGACACTGCTACCAGCTGAAAACAAGCCGATCTGTACCTGTGAAAAATCGAAATTTTCCACGTCCTGAACAGTCACTTCTTCGTTGCGGAATGTTACTGTTGAACCGGCTGAACGGCTGGAAGCCAAGGGGAAAAGCTTGCCAACCGGAAAATTGCGTTGCTCCAGAATTGACAGCATTGCTTCGCCAACAGCACCTGTCGCACCCAGTATCGCAACATCGTATTTTTTGCTCATGTTTCCACCCTCATTATTAATTACTTCCAGCGGAGCCGGAGGTCTATTACTGGATCATATTGATGACGCTGGTAATCCATGTGCTACCAAATATCGCTCGATTCTGATTTTTTGAAATAAAAGCCACCTGATATTTTATAGTCCCATTTCAAATAATGGGTCTTCGTGAAAGAGTGTGGGTGGAATTTAGCATGAAATCCTCTGCGAGCACCGTGGTATCAGGCAAAATACAGTTTGCACATGATCCAGAAAACGGAGGGTTTTTTCAATGGCTATTTCTCCTA
>Ga0210044_10010651_pt1 | contig 10892 bp, 8 predicted proteins | sample CryGey13umfilter_2_FD_183959 | JGI IMG/M metagenome (GOLD analysis project Ga0210044, IMG submission 183959) | Groundwater microbial communities from aquifer in Utah, USA - Crystal Geyser 4/9/14 3 um filter (SPAdes) (version 2) | ecosystem: Environmental > Aquatic > Deep subsurface > Groundwater...
ACTCCACCTCGGTTAATCAGCCGGTTCCGGCCTATGGCGCCGCGGTTGAAGCCGGCGTCAAGGGACTGCGGCTCGGGCTGCCCAAGGAGTATTTTGCCAAGGGCCTCGATCCGGCGGTGGAAGCAGCCGTCCGTCAGGGTATCGAGCTCCTGCAAACGGCCGGCGCCGAGATCGTTACGGTCGCCCTGCCCCACACCGACTACTGCGTGGCCGCCTACTATATCATCGCCTCGGCCGAGGCCAGCTCCAACCTGGCCCGTTTCGACGGGGTGCGTTACGGCCTCCGCGACCAGGAGGCCGACACCCTGCAAGGCATGTATAGCGCCACCCGCTCCCAGGGCTTTGGCGATGAGGTGAAGCGGCGCATCATCATCGGCACCTACGCCTTGTCATCGGGCTACTACGACGCCTATTACAAGAAGGCCTCCCAGGTGCGGACCATGATCGTCGACGACTACCAACAGGCCTTTGCCGCCTGCGACGTGCTGGTGTCGGCGGTGGCGCCCACCCCGGCCTGGCGCCTGGGCGAAAAGGTGGACGACCCCTTGAGCATGTATCTCTCCGACATCCTGACCATCTCCACTAACCTGGCCGGCCTGCCGGGCATGTCGGTGCCCTGCGGTTTCAGCCCAACCGGCCTGCCCATCGGCCTCCAGCTCCAGGCCGCCCCTTTTCAGGAGGAGCGGCTCTTCGCCGTGGCCCGGGTGGTGGAGCGGGAACTGGGGCTTAACCTTAACCAGCCCGCTGGCCTGCCAGGATCAGGAGGTGGCCGGTGAAGCTGCGTGTTGCCGAAAACATCGCCTCCCTGGTGCCCTACCCGCCGGGCAAGCCCCTGGAAGAACTGGAGCGGGAGTACGGCGTTACCGGGTCCATCAAGATGGCCTCCAATGAAAACGCCCTGGGCCCATCGCCCAAGGCCCTGACGGCCATGGCCGCGGCGCTGCCCAACCTGCACCGCTATCCCGACGGCTCCTGCCATTACCTGGCCACCCGGCTGGCCGCCCACCTGGCGGTCGACCCGGCCCAACTGGTCTTCGGCAACGGCTCCAACGAGGTCATCGAACTTTTGATCAAGGCCTTTGTGACGCCCGGCGACGAGGTGGTCACCAGTCATCCCACTTTTCTGGTTTACGCCACCATGGTCCAGGCCCACGGCGGCGTCAATCGGGTGGTGCCCCTGGCCAACCTGCGCCACGACCTGGACGCCATCCGGGCGGCGGTCACCCCACGCACCAGCCTCATTTTTCTTGACAACCCCAACAACCCCACGGGCACGGTGTTCACCCGGGAAGAGTTCGCCGCCTTCCTGGTGCAACTGCCGGAGACGGTGCTGGTGGTGCTGGACGAGGCCTACGTCGATTTCGTGGCGGACGGCCTGCGCCTGGACGCCCGGGAGTTCCTGGGGGGGGCCACCCCGGTGGTGGCCCTGCGCACCTTTTCCAAGGCCTACGGGCTGGCCGGCCTGCGGGTGGGTTACGGCATCATGGACCCAGAGATCGCCGGGTACCTGCACCGGGTGCGCCAGCCCTTCAACGTCAACACCCTGGCCCAGGTGGCCGCCCGGGCCGCCCTGGACGATGCGGCCTTCTATGCCGAGACCCTGCGCATGACCCGCGCCGGCATGGCCTGGCTCATCCCCAGGCTTGCCGAACTGGGCTGCACCTGTTACCCCTCCCAGACCAATTTCTTTCTGGTGGATCTGGGCCTGGATTGCCGGCTGGCCTATGAGGCCATGCTGCGCAAGGGGGTCATTGTCCGGCCGATGAGCGCCTATGGCTTTCCAACCTTCATCCGCATCACCGTGGGCACGACCGCGGAAAACGAGCGGCTCGCCACCAGCCTGGCCGCCACCTTGCAGGAGCTTGCCCATGCCTAAAAAAGGCGCGATCATTACCATCGACGGCCCCTCGGGGTCCGGCAAAAGCACGATCAGCAAGCGGCTGGCCGCCCGGCTGGGCTATACCTTCCTCGATACCGGGGCCATGTACCGGGCCGTGGGCCTCAAGGTGGAACGCGCCGGCCTCGCCATGACCGACACCAAGGCCCTGGTGATGATGCTGGATGCCACCGAACTTCGGCTGGTGCCGGGTGCGGACGAGGATGTCCGGGTCTTTCTGGACGGCGAGGAGGTCAGCCAGGCCATCCGCACGGCGGCGGCGGGCCTGGTGGCCTCGAAGGTCTCGGCCCACCCGGCGGTGCGCACCAAGCTCACCCAGTTGCAGCGGGAGATGGGGCGCAAGGGCAAGGTGGTGGCCGAGGGCCGCGATATGGGCACCGTGGTCTTCCCGGAGGCGGACTGCAAGTTTTTTCTCGACGCCTCGCCCGCGGAGCGGGCCCGCCGGCGCTCCGCGCAACTGCTGACCAAGGGCGAGACGGCTGACTATGAGGAGATTCTGGCGCAAATCAAAAAACGGGATCATGACGATTCCACCCGGACGCATGCACCGTTGAAACCTGCCGCGGATGCGGTTATTATTGATTCTTCGACCATGAGTATCGACGAGGTGGTGGCCTGCATGCTGGAACGGGTCGGTGATCCGTGATGGCGGCCTGGATGTTTGCAACCGTTCTGACTTGAGGGAGTGCGAGATGACCTACAAAGCAAGAATTCTGAAACGGCGGCACCTCATCTACTACCTGGAGATCTATGACGAGGACACCGGCCTGCCGGTGGGGCACCTGGTGGATGTCACCACCCGGGGCATCAAGCTGGTAAGCAAGACACCCATCGAGGCCGGCAAGGCTTTCCGCCTGCGCATGCTGCTGCCCCCCGGCTATTTTCAGGAAACGGTGGTGCATATCGAGGCAGTCAGCAAATGGTCCAATAACGACGTGAATCCCGATTTCTACGATACCGGCTTGGAGGTCAAGCCCCTCGACATCCGGGCCCGGCAAATCATTATGAAACTGGTGAATCTGGTCGGCTTCAATGACTAACGCCACCTTGCCCCCATTCATCCGGCATCTTCTCAAGCCTGAAAATTATCCGCACCCGGCGGCACCGGTGCAACTGGTGCAGACCCACATCTCCTACGTCCTGTTGGCCGGGGATTTTGTCTACAAGTTCAAAAAGCCGGTGGATTTCGGCTTTCTCGATTTCACCACCCTGGCCAAAAGGCGGTTTTTCTGCGAGCAGGAAGTGGTCCTGAACCGCCGGCTCTGCCCCGATCTCTACCTGGGCGTGGTAAAGGTCACCGACCAGCAAGGCAATCTGGCCCTGGACGGCGCCGGAGAGGCGGTGGAATACGGCGTCAAGATGAGGCGCATGCCCGAGGAGCGCATGATGGCCCGCCTGCTGGCGAGTGACCAGTGCACCACCGCCATGTTGGACGATATCGTCGCGGTGCTGGTGCCCTTTTATGACGCGGCCGCGGCCAATGCTGAGATCGGCGCCTTTGGCAGCGCCCAGGCGGTGGCGGTCAACGTGCTGGAGAATTTCACCCAGACCGCGACCTTTGTCGGTTCGCCGGCCCTTTCCCGGTTGCAGTACGACGGCATCAACGCCTATGCCCGCGCCTTTCTGGGCCACGAGGAGATCTTTGCAGCCCGCGTGGCCGGCGGCCGGGTCCGCGACTGCCACGGCGACCTCTATTCCGCCAACATCTGCCTGGCCGACCGGGTCTACATTTACGACTGCATCGAGTTCAACCAGCGCTTCCGCTACTGTGACGTGGCCAGCGATGTCGCCTTTCTGGCCATGGACCTGGACTGCCACGGCCGCCAAGACCTGGCCATGCACTTTATCGGCCGGTTTGTCGAGGTCTCCGGCGATAACGGACTGGCCACGGTCCTGAACTTCTACAAATGCTACCGGGCTTACGTGCGCGGCAAGATCGGGCTGTTCACCGCCGCGGCCCCGGAGGTGGACGCGGCCAGCCGGGCGCGCTGCCTGGAGCAGGCCCGTGGCTATTTCGTCCTGGCCGAGGGCTATGCCAACACCTAGGCAACTCTTTATTTTCTTCGGCCTCATCGCCACGGGCAAGTCCGTGCTGGCCGAGGCCTGGGCCCGTCAACGCGGCACGGCCTATTACAACTCCGACCGGGTCCGCAAAGAGCTGGCCGGCCTGGCGCCCACCGCGGACCGCAAGACGGGCTGGAGCCAGGGCATCTATAGCAAAGAGTTCAGCCGACTGACCTACGACACCCTCCTGGAGCGAGCCAGCCACGACCTTCGCCAGGGCCGACCCGTGACCCTGGATGCCTCCTACCAGTCGCGGGCGGAGCGGGACCGGGTTAGGGATTTTGCCCGGCAACCGGGCGGTGTCCGACTGCTCTTTGTGCACTGTACCTGTCCGGAACCCGAGGTGCGCCGAAGGCTGGAGGAAAGGGCCCGCGACCCTCTGGCGGTGTCCGACGGCCGCTGGGAGATCTATTGCCAGCAACGCCAGAGTTTTGAAGCGCCGGACGAGTTGTCAGAGGATGAACTGCTCACCCTGGAAACCACCGCGCCAGTGGACCGGCTGGTGGCGCGGTTGGCTGCGCAGGTGGATAGTCTGTAGCCCTTTAACCTGACAGTCTAACCACCTACAGTCTAACAGACTAAACAGAGGCATGACCATGTACATGAGAATCTATGTGCTCAGGTTTCCCAAGGACATCGTTGATCAGCCGATGATCTGCAAGCTGGTCAAGGAATACGACGTGGAGTTCAATATCCTCAAGGCCGCCATCAACCTGCAGGACGAGGGCATGATGGTCCTGGAACTCCGCGGCCACAAGGTCAACATCGACAAGGGCCTTGCCTACCTCAAGGACCAGGGCGTAGGGGTGGAGCGGGTGGCGGCTACCATCCGGCGCGACTTTGAGCGCTGCGTCCAATGCGGCGTGTGCACCGGCATCTGCCCCACCGGTGCCCTTGCCATAGAACGTCCCGGCATGGCGGTACTGTTCGAGCCGCTGCACCGGCTGCGGCCTGTGCGTGGCCGTCTGCCCGGTACGGGCCATGGAGGTTTCCAGCACTCCCGCCATGGGGGCATTGGTGGCATAAAGAGACGGTTGCCCCGGTTGCCGGTAACCGGATTCTACGAATCCAGCACCTCGCGCACCTTGCGGGTCAGCTCCATCACGCTGAAAGGTTTGCCGATGAATTGGGTTCCCTCGTCCAGAACCCCGTGGTGCACGATGGCGTTGTTGGTGTACCCGGACATGAAGAGCACCTTCAAGTCCGGCCAGTTGGTGGCCAGCCGTGCCGCCAGTTCACGGCCGCCCATCCCCGGCATGACCACGTCGGTAAGCAAAAGATGCACCGGCCCCTGGCGGTCCTCCAGCAGCACCAAGGCTTCCTCGCCGTTGACCGCGGTGAGCACCTGATAGCCGGCGGCGGTAAGAACCCGTGCGGCCAGGTTGCGCACCGCCCCCTCGTCCTCCACCACAAGCAGGGTCTCGACGCCCCGCGCTGGAACCTCGACCCCGGTCGCCCGGGCCTGCTCCTCCACCCGGACCTGCTCCTCATCCACCCGGGGCAGATAGATCTTGAAGGTCGTCCCCCTGCCCACCTCGCTGTACACCCAGAGGCTACCGCCACTCTGCTTGACGATGCCGTACACCGAGGACAGCCCGAGCCCCGTGCCCTTGCCCAGTTCCTTGGTGGTGAAAAACGGCTCAAAGATCCGCCCCCGGGTGGCTGCGTCCATCCCCTCCCCGGTGTCGGTAACCGCCAGCAGCACATAGGACCCGGGTGGCACCACCAGACGCTGGGTGGCCTGGGCCGTTGCCAGCTCCACGTTCCGCGTCTCGATGGTCAGCTTGCCGCCCGCGGGCATGGCGTCACGGGCGTTGACCGCCAGGTTCATGATGACCTGCTCGATCTGGCCGGGGTCGGCCTTGACACGGCCAAGGTCCACATCCGGCGCCACCACCAGATCGATGTCCTCGCCGATCAGGCGCCGGAGCATCTTCTCGGTGTTGGCCAATACCGTGTTGAGGTTAAGCACCTCCGGCTGCAAGACCTGTTTGCGGCTGAAGGCCAGCAACTGCCGGGTCAAGGCGGCGGCCCGTTGCCCGGCCTTGTCAATCTCCCGGAGGTCCGTAAGCCACGGGGCATCATCCGGCAACTGCGCCATGATCAGTTGGGCATAGCCGTTAATGACACTCAGCAGGTTGTTGAAGTCATGGGCCACGCCGCCGGCCAGTTGGCCCACGGCCTCCAACTTCTGGGACTGCCGGAGCTGCTCCTCAAGTTTACGATGTTCGGTGATATCCCTGGCGACCTCTATGAGGTTGACGACCCGGTCGCCCTCCATGATGGGGATGGTGCGCAGATCCCATACCTTGCCATCGGCCGTGTTACCCGTCTCCATGGCCGGCAGGCCGGTCAGCAGGCTCTGGTGTGCGGGACAGGACGGGCAGGGCTCGGTCCGGTCGTGGCGGAGGACATAACAATACTGGCCGATCATCTCCTCGGGCTTCTTGTGCAGCCAGGCCGCGGCGGCCCGGTTGGTCCAGAGGATCTTTAAATCAGGAGATTGCAGGCTGATATTGTCAGGGATCGCGTCAAGCAGGGCATGGAACTGACCGAACAGCTCGCGGTACCGCGCCTCGCTTGTTCGCAACGATTCCTCGGCCTGCCGCCTTTCCGCCACTTCCCGGAGCAGATCCTCGTTCGCCCCCTTGAGTTCGACGGTACGTGCCGCCACCTTGTCTTCCATCTCATCCCGGGCCCGGGCCAACTGGGACCGGGAGTGGTTCAGTCTGCTGTTCAGGCGCAGGACAAAGAGGGTGGTGGCAATCATGGCCAGCAGCGCCAGGGACGAGGCCAACAGCCAAAGCCAGTACTGCCTGGCCACCTCGGCCAGGGTTACCCGGCCGAGAAAGTCATAGGGAGCAACCTGTAACTGCTTCAGGCAGTCATGCACCGGCTGATAGTCGAGAGGCGTAGTCCAGCCGGTCACCTGCCCGGCGCGCGCGGCCGGATCCGCGGCCGGCATGTTCAACAGGGCGATGGCCACCTGTTTGGCGAGCGCCTCCGACGTGCCGGCCACCCTGGCCAAGGGCCACTCCGGATAAAGGCGGGTGCTGCAAAGAAAGGGGAAAAAATCGGTTGGGGCCGGGCCGCCCTTTTTCAGGTCGTGCCACTGCAGAATCCGAAGCTCGGCCAGGTTGATCTTGCCCTCCTCGGCCATGCGCTCCAAGGTGTCGGTGCGGACCGTGCCGGCGTCGACCCGGCCTTCGAGTACGGCCATGACCACGGCGTCATGGGTGCCGCCGAATTGCATGGGTGAAAAATCGTGGTAGGGATCTATACCATGGTCCTGCAGCTCCCGCCAGGCCATGAGCCAGCCCCCGAACGAGTTCTCCTCCACCGCCATGAAGGAGCGACCGGTCAGGTCGTTGGGCGTCTGAATGTCGGCCCGGTCGGCCCGGCAGAAGATGACGCCGCCGAACTGGGTGTAGCCCCGACCCTGCCGCAGGTTCTCCATGGTAACGATCCGGGTGATGCCGTACTGGTATTCCAGCGCCACGTAGATGGCCGAGTTGGCCAGAACGAATTGCACGCGCTCCTCGCGCACCGCCTGCTCGATTTCATTGAAATCCAGGGGGACAACGGCGAAGGCATAACCCGGAATATGGGAGGAAAGATATGCGGCCGTAGGCGTCCACATGGTGACGGCCTGTTCCGAACCGCGCTTGGCGAGTACGCCGATGCCCACGGGGGTCTCGGCGGCCCCGAGCAGGTGGGGGAAAGACGCCTGGGCAAGGCCGAGGAACATCCAGACCACCAGAAGCACCGACAACCATCGTTGCCTGCCCCACGGCCGGCGATCTTGTAGCGGGAGGTAACCCAGGGCCGCGGAAGTAAGGTTATTGCCCTCTTGTTCCTGAATGTCTGCGGCCAATGCGTTGCTCCCGTGGACGGTCAAAAACATGTTCTTGTTGAGCATGTGTAACTGCTCAGGCTATTTAGCCTGTTAGGCAAAAAACAGAGCGTATGCGGAACACAGTACGACTTATACCGCAAGGGCATAAGTTTCGTATGAGCAGACGAGCTGCTCAACTCAGCTTTATATCTCGTGTTTCGCTGTTACTGACAGTCTAAATGCCTACAGCCTATAAACCTGAGTAGTTACGAGCATGTTTAATTATTATAGCACGGCCGGCTTATGATGTAACAATAAAAAAAGGCCCGGCGGCGTACAAGCGCCTGAAACGACAAAACCCCGCAGGGGCCGGCCCACGGGGTTTCGCGTTAAATAGGAACCGCCGAAATCAGCGGATTGAATTTTGGCTCCCCGGGCCGGACTCGAACCAGCGACAAGGTGGTTAACAGCCACCTGCTCTACCAACTGAGCTACCGGGGAACGGCGCACAAAAAGCGAGGGCAACTATAGCAAGTCGATTTCCAGTCGTCAACCAATTTGGCAGGGAATAAAGGAAGCCCTGCCAACGGCCAAGACCTTTTCACTTGACGGCCACCCGCCAGGCTGCTATCTGTAGGCCGTCCCTTGGGTCTTGGGTCGGGGCGTAGCGCAGTCTGGTTAGCGCGCCTGCCTTGGGAGCAGGAGGCCGGAGGTTCGAATCCTCTCGCCCCGACCATTTCATGAGAAGAAAAGATTATAGGGAAGCGCACCAGTCATGGTTTGCCCTCCTTTTTCTTTTGCGCGCCAACCGCAGCCCCGTCCAGATCGCCGCCCCCTCCCTGCCGCCCTTGTCTTTACCGGGCATTTCTGCTATGCAGGGGCATGGGCTACCAGGAACTCACCTTAAAGCTGCCGCCGGATTACTCCGCGGCACAACTGCGGCAAGAGATCGCCAAGCAACTGCGGCTCAAGGAATTCTCTCTGCAAATCGACAACCAGAGCCTCGACGCCCGCAAAAAAGCCAACATCCACTGGCTGGTGCGGGTTACCGTGCTGTCGCCGGAACTCAAGGGACCCACCCCGGCCATCCCCCCGCCGTTAGCAGTGCCCTATCGCCCGCGCCAAAAAAAAGTGGTGGTGGCAGGCAGCGGCCCGGCCGGTTTCTTTGCCGCCCTGGTCCTGCAGCAGGCCGGTTTCCCCACCACGCTCATTGAACGGGGCTCCGAGGTGCGCAAACGCGCCGCCGGCATCCGGGCCTTTGAAAGCACCGGGGTCTTCAATCCCGTCAGCAACTACGCCTTTGGCGAGGGCGGGGCCGGCACCTTTTCCGATGGCAAACTGACCTCGCGCACCAAGAACATCTCCCGGGAAAAGCAGTTCATTCTCTCAAGCTATATCGCCGCCGGCGCCCCGCCGGAAATCAACTACCTGGCCCACCCCCACCTGGGCAGTGACAATCTGCCGCGCATGGTCAAAAAACTGCGCGCGACCTTCCTCCGTCTCGGCGGCACCATGCTTTTTGAAACCATGCTGCAAGACCTGCGGATTGACAACGGCACGGTGCGGGCCGCCATCACCTCCAAGGGTGAGCTGGCCGCTGACCATTTCATCATGGCCCCCGGCCATTCCGCCCATGAGACCTTGCGTATGCTGATCCGGCGCGGCGTCCGGTTCCGGACCAAGAATTTCGCCATCGGTTGCCGGGTGGAGCACCCCCAGGCGATTATCAATCTGGCGCAGTGGGGACGGGAAAGGCTGCCCGGGGTCAAGGCCGCCGAATACCGCCTCACCTCCAGGGGCGATGGGGAACTGCCGGTCTACACCTTCTGCATGTGCCCCGGCGGCGTGGTGGTGCCGGCCACGGCCTACGCCCATACCAACATCGTCAATGGCATGAGCCTCTACAACCGGGATGGCCGCTTCGCCAATGCCGCCTGCGTGGCCGGGGTTAATCTCGACCGTCTGCTGGGCCGGGAAACCACCGCCCTGGAGGCCCTCGACTGGCTGGGCGCCCTGGAAGAAAAATTTTACCAATATGCCAACGGCTTCCAGGCGCCGTTCTGCGGCATCGCGGATTTCATCAACCAGCAGGAGACGGCGCGCCTGGTGGAATCAACCTATCCTTTGGGCCTGGTGCCGGCCCCCCTCTGGGAGATGCTGCCCCAGGGAGTGAGCCGGGCCATCCGGGCCGGGCTGGCTGATTTCAGCCGCAAGATAAAGGGGTTCGAGACCGGCATCATCCTGGGGCTGGAGAGCAAGACCTCCTCCCCGCTCCAGGTGCTGCGGGAAAAAGACAACCGCTGCACGGGTTTTGCCAATCTCTACATGGTGGGCGAGGGCAGCGGCTATGCCGGCGGCATCATCTCCAGCGGGACCAATGGCATCAAGACGGCCATACGGATTATCGATCAACAGCAGCCTTCCTGAGCAGCGGATCATAGTCCTCCAGATAGATGTCCGCCAGGGTGAGAAAAGCGGTGACGATCAGCGGCCCGTAAATGATACCCAGGACGCCGAAAACACTTAAACCACCCAGGATGGCGAGGAAGACCAGCAGGGTATGCATCTTGACCTGCTGGCCCACGATCTTGGGCTTGATGAGATACTCGATGGCAAAGGAAAACATGATATAGACAATGAACAGCAGCACGCCGCTGGCCACCTTGCCCTGCAACAGCAGGATACCGATAACCGGCAGCATGACGATGCCACCGCCGACCAGGGGCAGCACGGCCAGCGCCCCCACGATCCCGCCCCACAAAATGGGGGAGCCGAAACCGATAAAGATGAAGGCCAGGCCGCCAAAGACCCCCTGAATGAGCGCGCAGACGCCGTTGCCGACCAGCACCGCGCCGGCCATGTCCCGGAACTTATCGATGAGCTGCCGCACCTGCTTGGCGGGCAACGGGGATAACCTGATAACATATTCACCTAACAGTTGGTGATCGATGAGCAGAAAGAAAATGACCAGGATCATCATGAAAAACTCAAAGACAAAGGTCATGAGGTTACCCGCCCAGGCGCTGGCCTGGTTGAAAAAATAGAGACCGAGCATCTTGGCGAAGTTGCCGAGCGCCGTGCTCACCCCTTCCGGCT
>Ga0210044_10010654_pt1 | contig 10891 bp, 17 predicted proteins | sample CryGey13umfilter_2_FD_183959 | JGI IMG/M metagenome (GOLD analysis project Ga0210044, IMG submission 183959) | Groundwater microbial communities from aquifer in Utah, USA - Crystal Geyser 4/9/14 3 um filter (SPAdes) (version 2) | ecosystem: Environmental > Aquatic > Deep subsurface >...
TTCCCGCCGTTATACTAGGCAATGGATCGCGGCATATCCGCCACAGTTTAATTCCTTCTGTTATTGTTGAGGCTTCCGAACTTTGCCAAAATGTCTTTGTTTCGACCGCCCCGCCCCGCTTCCACCGGAGCCGCTTGATCACCCCCTTCCTCAAATAAAACCACGGGCCGGGCCCATGGCGGGCGACGGGTTTCGTCGTCCCAGGTGATGTCTTTCCGGTCAGGCTGCAGCATCAGCCGCGCCGCTTCCTCGTATCCAAATAGATCGAGGCTTTCGTTCGGGCCAATCCGCTCGAACTTGCCGTCAACCAGTGGTTCGTTGAAATACTCATCATAGTAATTCGAGGCGATGTCGGGAGCGAACAGGCATTGCCCAGGGCCGCCGTCATTCACCGCAAGGCGTTCCAGCGCCAATTCCTTCAGCTTATGCGCGCCGAGCGTATATTCCAGCACGGTCGGGCTCATTTTGCGGCCCTCTTCGTCCTTACTGATTTCGCGCGGCCTGATCGGCAATTCCGGTGCCTTCGCGCTTGGAGAACCCTGTATCAGCCGGACCTTCGCCCAGGGGTTCGATGCCGCGCCCCAATAATGCCCGTCAAGCAGCGAGCGGCGAGCGAATTCGCGGCCTTTCCAGACTACGTTACCGTCGCCCACGTCAACCGTCATGCACGCAACCGGCATTGCCAAATTCTCGCGCCCCTCGATCGGGAAGGTGCGGGTCAGAACCTTGTCGATCAGGACTTGCCAATCCTCAATCCGGTCGCGCGTGCGAATGTCGCGTACCTGCCCGTCAGGCCAGCGCCTCTGCCGGATTGTCAGGCGGTCAAGCCACCAGCTGCGCCCCTCCAGATCGAAGGCGCGAAATGATACGTCGAACTTCGCCAGGCCAACATCGACCGCCGCTACCAGGAATAGCCCCTGCGCTGGGAACATGCCCATCGTCGCCGCATCTTCCTGCTTGGCCCGCTTCTGCAGCTGGGCGCTATCCACGCCGGCGATTCCGGCCTTGCCTTCGAATATCTCGCCCAGCTGCTTCGACATGAATTCGCGCAGACCCTTGGTAGCCGCTCTGCTGCCGTTCGATCGCTCGAACTTCATCAGGGCTTCTTCCATACCCCGCGCCAATTCGCGGGCCGGCGAGACCTTGAGCATCAGCCCATGGTCGTAAAACCCGCGCTTGGTGTGCGTATCAGGCTCGCCTTGAATGCCACGATCAATGTCGAGCGTCTGGCCCCGGTGCATCCACCAGCCGTTTTCGCCGGCTTCATCGACCATGGCGAAGCGCTGTTCATCGCTCAGGACCGCCCCACAATGCGGGCAAGCCATGCCGGCCGTTCGCTCTGCCATGTCGAGCCTTTCGTCAGGGCTGGCGCGTTTGTTTCGGTCGTATTCCACTTTGAATTCCGGCACGTCCGGCCAGAACTTCGTCGAATGCGCAGAGGCGAAGCGGCCGCACTCGGCGCAGCGCATGATGTAAATTCCCCGCGAAGAGGATTCCCACGCCGCCGCAACACCCGCTTTCCAGCCCTTGTCCGGGTGAGAGAGAATCACGCCTTTGCGCCGCCGCCCGATATTCTTCTGCCGGCCTTCAAGCTGTATTTCAGGCGTCTCGGAGAACTTCGACCAGCCATCAGGCTCGTCCATCACGCCGAACACAAACTCACGGTTCCGAAAAAAACTATCGCTCGCCGGCATCCACTCGACCAGATGGCCATTTATCCGCTTCGACCTGTCGTTATCTTCCGATCGGCCCGAACCAACCTTCGCCTGAAGATCAGGATGATCTTCGAACATCGGTTTGATTACACGCTCGACATAGGCTTTGACCGCCTCGCCGGAGCCGAGATACCAGCCCACGTCGCCCATCGGGCCGAACTGAATCAGCTTGCCGAGATAGTTTTCGCAGATCGTGGTGCCGCCCGATCGCGACGGCTTCACGATGATCACCAGGTTAACACTCGGATCGTCCAGCGCGTCCATCTTGGCCACGTTGTACGGTGTGCGCTTGCGGTCATATGGAACCAGCGCGCCGCCTTCAGGCGTGCGAAACTTGCGGTATTTCTCGGCCCATTCGACCGTAGAAATACGGCTTGGCGGTTTGAACAGGTCCAGCCCGCGCGCCAGAATATCGAACGGGTCGGCGAGATAGTCACCGCGGCCCAGCGCAAGCACTTCTCGGGTCAAGCCCCTCGGGCTAAGCTGCGTCTCCACGGATCGCCTTCAGGCAATCGTGACCGGCACGTTCCATCCGCAGGACGATGGACGTGAGGGCATTGTCGAATTTCTCCGCGATGTCGGGCGAGAATTGCCCGGTTGGATCCTGTTCGCGGGCCGCCTTCATGGCTGCCTGCTGCATGTCTGTCATCATTCGCCGGATCGCACCATCGACCAGAGAAACGTCAACCAGCCGATTTTGCTGTTGCCGCTCTTCGCGCAGGCTTCGCGCTACCGCCACCATCTTGGCGATGTCGGTCAGTGTCATGTCGTCCGGCGCATCGTCCAGGGCGGTGCCGCCAATCGCTTGCCGCACCCGCTTGCTCTGTTTCACACTTGCCGCGCGTTCGGTCTGAAAGTGCTTCAGCAGGAAACGGATCGTTGGAATCGGCCGGAAGGCATACTCGATCCCGTTGGCACCGCGCTCGAAGCATTTTCCGTCATCGAAACCGGGCAGATCGTTGCACCAGTCGCGCAAAATTGGCCAGCTCACCGCGACCAATTCAGACATCGGGCGGGCGGTCAGCGTTGTTCCGCGCTTCAGCTTTTTAGCCTTAACGAGTGCGCTTTCCAGCAACTTGATGCGAACCGAAGGGCTGGTTGCCGACCGGGCCATAGGTCAAATGCCCCCGGTTGAATGATGATGATGACGGATATAGAAAACCCCGCGCGAGGGCGGGGGTAAGAGTGTCGCCAGCCGTTCTTCAGGCGCGACTTCCAATTGAGGAAACCGACTGTCAGATTTTGGCAACATCGTCAATCCCTCTCTGCAAATTCAGATTTGGCGCTGATCAACATTTCGACGGCTTCGCGGAAAGCCGGCTTGCGCCTGCGATGGAAGGCCCGCGCGTGTCGAATTGCCCTGTTGATTGGCATATCGTGAAGCACCATTGCCTCCAATAAGGCCATGTGCCGGGGTTTAATTTGCTTGCGTAACCATCTGAATTCATGCTGTTTATCAATCTGCCAGTCAAAAAACATGGCTCTACTTTGCGGTGGCGCAAAAACCTCTTTGTCATACTGCGTTGATGGGATGCCGCCCGAAAGTCCGGTTGCCTCGTACAAGTCCCGCATCCATTCGCACGCAACGTAGCCTTCGAGGTCAATCACACCGGCTCGCATCATCTTGAAAGCCTGGGGCACGCTGCGGCGGCGGAAAGCGATTTGAGTTTTTACAGTTCCGTCGCGGAGGCGCGGCACGAACTTGGTAAAGCCCACTCCGTCCATTTCAGCTTGAGCGATTTGCTCCGGCGTGGGGCCGTCTGATATTTCGGACAGGTCAACGCGCTTGCCATCCGCAAATTCGATCTCCGATGCCTTGCGAAGCGAAGCCGCATAGCGATCAGCTTGATCTCGGGAAATCAACGCAGCGACCCGCTCATTCTCCGCTTCTCGCCGGGCTTCGATAATCGAAACAGCGATGCTCGACTTCATCCGCGCAATCTCACGCCTATCAAACGCCTCGGCGAAACCTTCATCGGGATCGGTATCCTTGGTCATTTCTTGCCTTTCACGCCGGCCTTGGCCGCCAGTTGTTCCAAAGTCACCTTGTCAGCCCAGCCGGTAAGCCAGCTACGCTTGATCAGTATTATCTCGCCCTCGCTTGCGTTGTAGGCGTCCCGCGCCGCCTTGAGCGCCATTGCCGGATCCGGATCGCGCATCGAGGCCGCATACGGTGTCAGAGAAGTTCGCCGCGTCATTCACCGAGATCCATCTTTGGATAGGTTTCAACCCGGTCCCGCAAATACAATCGGACGTCCGAACTTTCGCACCATTCCCGATCGGTTATACCCTTTGCGAGAAGGCAGCGATTGCGCCATTTGACTATGGATTCCCCCTGATATCGGAACGGGTCGCTCATCGCAGAAACTCGACATTGCGCTCGTACTTCGCCCGGCGCTCCGCATCGAATTGTGCCATCCGCCGCGCCCGGAATTCCGGGTCAGGCTTCAGCGTTTTCTCCAATCGCCGGTTGATGCGGGCCTTGCGCCGGCGTTCGATCATGTCCTGGATAATACCCATCGTCATGCCTCCATCGCTTCACGTTTCGGGGAATTAGGAAAATTGCTGGCGAGCTGTTCGCGAAGCTCGTCGATCGAGCCAACATCGGCCTGGCTTGCCGCCCAATGGCGCCATTGCCCGCGCTGCGAGTACGAGCCGCAATCGGCGCACCGGTGCAGCAATCCCTCGGTTTCCATGATCTTTGCAACCCGTGCGCCCAGCCGGTCTATCCAAGCCTGATCGCACCGCTCACTGCGGAGCTTCCGGCGCGTCTCGGTCAGGCGGGCATCGCGTTCGTCGCGGACCTTGCGGGCGGCAATCATGCGGGCCTGAACCGCTTCGTCAGTGCGGGTCCATTCCTGGGCCAAGTCGAGCAGCTGGTGGATCGAGGGGTAAAATGTGAAGCGGCGGTGTGCTTCGTCGAGCAGCCAATCGAGCGTGATGCGGGGAAGGTGCCCGAGCAATCGCTGCATGTTCTCGATCTTGACCTTGCCGGTAGCCTCATCGGCAGACTTGCGCGGCATGTCCGACATCAGCCTCATGAATTCTAGCAGGTGGTCGCGGTCGGTTATTTTGAGGGCTGGGGGCGACGATCTGCCGAACGCATCGACATTCGCCAAAGTCTCGTCGTCCATCCGGGCGGGTAGGTTAGCCAGCCGGATCAAGGCCGAGTTGCCTGTCGATCTCACGGGTGAATCCGTCCCGGTTGTCGCGGGGAGGCTTGCTTTGGTTTCCATTGCTTCGGTCATTTTTCATCCATTCGTCGGCTTTGGTGATCCATGTTCGGAAAGCGGCCTGCCAATCTTTCGAAGTTCGGCCCTTGTCAGCAGCGTGATCTCTGAACCGCTGCAATTCACGTTGGAGTTTTCCGGGAGGCCACTCATCCACGACAGATTGAGACGCTGGAGTGAAGGTGGGCATCCAGTCGGGGGAGAGCTTAAGAGCCCTTTTCACCGGCTTCGCTTTTTCCGAAGTGGGCAACGAAGAAGATTTATCTTCTTCTTCTGTATCTGTCTCTGTATCTGTCTCTGCTTCTGGAGGCGTTTCTGAAACGTTTCGTTTGTCGCGATACTTCTTCACTCGATCAGTCGAAGTGTCTGACTTATATTGATATTTGTTCCAACCATGTGGCTCGTAGCCATATGCTAACTCATCGATAAGACGTGCGCTTATCAGTCGATCAACGCCCGTTGATAGGTGGTCTAAGCGCCTCCTAAGCAGGTGCTTAAGGTCATCCAAAGGGGGAATTTTTCCATCTCCCTCAGAGGCGATTGCCAGCAATTCGACCCACAAACGGAAGTCCTTATCGCTCAGCCGAGCGACCTTTGGTTTGCGCATTGCGTCGGCATAAAACCGGAACCAGCGACCGCTCATTTCACGGCTTCCGATTGCTTCAACGGAGCTAGATTGGGGCCCCTGAGCATCAGCCAGTTCGTATGTTGGCTGAACGCATTGATTCCCGGCTGAATATCTTCAAGATAAAACGAGGGGGCAAATATCCGTGAACGCAAAGCGCGATCTATGTAATTGCTGTATTCGAACCATTCTCCAGAGGCATGATCGTCGCTAAAAACATCATGTAGCTCAGCTTCGTACGCCTCGTAGCCCTTGAACCTATTGCGGCCGGGCAACTTTAAAACCTCGTGCGCAACAAGACATTCGGTATAATAATTTTGGGAGTCAAACTCAGCCATCACCGGCACTCCCCGCACTTAAATTCAGCCGCCGCATCAGCCCGCACGCCGCAGTGAAAGCATGGTTCCCGATTTGCGTATTTCAGCCCTTGGATGGGCTGATGATCCACTTCATCGGGGGTGCCTGTTCGCTCGCCTGTTTGGGTAATTGTGACGATGCGGGCATATCCCACGCGCTCGACCTCGATCAGGCTGGATATTATCAGGCGGTTGATTATGTCGGCGACGCTTGTTGCGCCGCTGGTGCCTATCTTGTCAGAGATATACCCATTGCTGGGCATCGTGCGGCCTTTGGCGGCGATGACGCAGATCAGGTCGTAAACTTCCTGCTGGAGCCGGGTGAGGGGTGTGCTTGGGTCGCTCATGCGTCGTCCTTCCGCAGTTCGCGCCGTACAGCACAGGCGAAGGCGGTCAGGTGGGAGCCATCGTACCCGACAAGCCCCCTCGCTCGCATTTCATGCACCAGGACCGCAGGAGTGCAGGAAGGAAGGCTCAAGCCATATTGACTGGTCACAGCGGAAAGCAGCGCCTTCACGATGACTCCTGGCGCGTAAAATGCCGTATCGCGCGGGCAGGGCATGTCGCGGGACATAGATTTCAGGGCGCTGAGAAATTCGGCCTGGTCGATCATGGCGGAGCCGTACTCGGCCCGTAATTGAGCGTCGTTTATGGCCGGTGTGGAATCTCTCTTCATGCTGCTGCCTCATAATCTGATGCGCGTTCGAGCCGTTTGCGGAAGGGCGGGATCCAGCGAAGCCGGGTGTCGCTTTCGCCGTGCAGCCAGACCAGCCATGCGTAGGCGGTGGCGCTCGACGCGGACTTGTCCAACCGACCTTTGACCATCGGAACGCGCTCAACGTGCTGAAGAACGAAACTTGGTGGGCGTTGCGAAAACATTCGGTCAAAACGGCCTATGCCTTCGAGAAATGCGCTTCGCAGTATAACCGCGCACCCGACCCTGCTCGTCTCCAACATCAATTCCAGAAATTGCTCAGCCAGCCGGAACGGTGGATTTGTGATTGTAAAGTCGCACGGATCGGGCGGTGGATAGAAAAGATAATCCCGCTGCTCATATCCAGCGCCATAGTCGTGAATATCACTGGCGATCACTTCACCGAAATATTCACTGAGGGGCTTGACCATGTGGCCGCGATTGGCGGCCGGTTCGCGGCATGTCAGCTCGCTCAGACCATCACCGTAACCTTCCGTCGCCAGCCACTCGCACAGCGCCCGCGTTGCCCAACAGGGCGTAGGGAAATCGTCAAGGCTATCATGCGGCTCACTGCGCTGCTGAAACACGGAGGATGATGTGTTTTGACCTCTCACAGCATCCCCCACGCGGCACATATCGCGCCCATTGTGATGCAGGCGCGGCGGGTGGCCTCAGCTTCGGAGAATTTCGGGCGGCTCATGTTATTGTCCAGCTAGCAAGAGCGAGAATTGCAACCCAAGAGTGGCGGTTCATGCCACTCCATCCCGGTGACCACACCCCCTGGCTGCACCGCAGTAGAAGCAAGGTTCCGAGTAGGGCGCTATTTTATAAAACTCAGCAGCATCCCTATCGAAGGATGAATTTTTGCGAACGGTCGGGACGCGCCTTCCTGATTTAACGGTCGGGCGCACATAGCCGGGTTTCGCAGCGTGGTGCTGACCTTCGACAACCCCTGCCGTTTTCATTCCGTTGTCAATGATGCTGACGACGCGGCAATGGTTGTTGCGCTGGACTGAAATCAGGCCGCGCGAAATCAGCCTTTCCATTACCCAGATGGGCCCTGAAACCGAACCGTAACCAAGCAACTCGCAAAGTACGGAATTTGTTGGACACTTTTCTTTATTCGCTGCCGCCCGCTTTAGAATTTCGTAAAGTCGTCTTTGCTTTTCGGGTAGCCCGCTCATTTTCTCACCTGCATCGACGCGCGAAGCGTCTCGTTTAGGCGCCATGGAGCAATGATCTTCTCCAGGCCCATCTGGTAATCGAGGATACCTAGCGCATCGGCTTCGTCCTGCTTGCGCGGGGTAAAGCCGAGCTGACGAGCGCGGGCCATTGTGGCGGCTTTCAGGCTGTCGGTGGCGCTGATCTTCTTTCCGCGAGCCTTACTTTCAACCCGCACGGCCTTACGGATCTCGCCGATTTCATCGCGGCCAACAAAGTCGGCGCGCCAGGATGAAACCGAAATCGCCCGGCCCGGAATACGAAACACCGAACCGAAGCTCTCAACATGCGCTTCGAGCCCGCCCATCAGGCTGACCGTTTGCGCGCTGGTGATGCCAGCGAGGTTCTGTGGATTGATCTTCTGTTCCCAAAAAATCTTGTCGAAGCCGATCGTATTGAGCAGATCGTGCAGGTTGCTTTGCAGCTTCGCGAACACGTCGCCATTTGACGAATATTCACCGCCAAGGCGCCAGTTCCCGAGCCGGGCCATTTCCCAGCCCGGATGCCAGATTGCAAAGCCGGTGCAGGACTTGCTCAGATCAAGCGCAAGGATTCTCATTTCGCTGCCCGGATCAGTCGGGCGGTCTGATTTGTCTTGTCGCGCTGAGCGTTGCGAAGTCGGCGCTCAATCTCCTGCCTACCCTGATGCGGCAGAAATTTACTGCGGAGCGGGCGCTTTCCTTTTGGATCAGTCGGGCGGCCCATGTGGTGAATTGGCTGGACTGCCGCAATGCTGGAGATCGATCCAATTGATGCCATCGCTAGAGCGCCAATTGCATTCATTCCGCCAATTATTCCTGTTTTTCTCATGGGACGGTCCTTCGTGGCTGACTTCATCATCGGGCTCGCGCGAAGTGGGGGTGATCTTCGCGCGAGCCTCCTGGGAAGATCAGCCTTCCTGTTCTGCGGCTTCCTCAGCAGCGGCTTGATCGGCTTCGGTGCTGGGGCGCACGGTTTGGCCGGCCAATTCTTCTGCGCTCGCCTCATCGAAATCAGCAGCAGCAAGTTTAGCTTTTCCTCCATCGATACCGGCGAGGAACGGGCGCTTGCGATCGAGCGTGGGAATGGCCGAGCCGCCCTCTTCGCCCTTCGACAGGCTTACGAGATCGGTCGGCAGGCCAAGGACGCGCGCCTTCATCAATTCGTTGAGCGAGATAATCATGTGATCGCGCTTCTGATCGTCATCTTCATCAACGAGCTTCTGGACGAAGTTGAACACCACGCGGGGCACGCGGGATTGCTCTTTGAGCAAATCCCAAGGCTCGGAGAGGTCGCCCTTGAGGGTGTTGATGTGGGTCAGCTTGGGCTTGATCTGCTCATCGTAAATCTTGCACGCGGCGGCGGCATCAGGGCGCTGATATTCGCCGCTGATGTCGCCATTTTCTTCGTGTTCTTTGGTCGGTGTTGCCATGGTGAATTCTTTCATTTGCAGGGTGGCGGTTGGTGGCCGGATTGGTTCGAACGCCTCCTGTGGTGGTGGGTATTGCTTGTCGCGTTTGATCCAGAATGAGGCCTCGCCCTCGTAAAAATCAGCGGCAGCGGAGGCTTCTTCGGCACTGGCACCGTCGCGCATCATTCTGCGAAAGGTGCGTAATTGCTGTGATCCGAGAGAGCTCATTTCCATGTCCTCGCTTTCGTGATGTCGGCGGGGGAGGATTAATGCCGCGGGCTTTGTGAGGGAGTTTCTCTACCCGATCCGACCGGCACATGAGAGGCACATCTTACGCCACATCCACCCTTTTTCGCGGCCGCCGCCGCGCCGAATTACTTGGGATGTCTAGCTGGCTTGGATCCGACAGAACTCAGCATCGCCTTTGCGGCGACAGCCTTTTCTTCCCGGCGCCGTGCGGCGGCAGCCTTGCTCGCGGCAGTGCCCTTGGCGGAAGCGGCCTGTAGCTGAGCCACGCGCTTGCGCTCGGCATTGCGCAATTCGGTCAGCTTGGCCACAGCGGAAGTGCCGCCAAGGTGATCGATCAAACGGTTCGATATGGTGCTCATGCGCAATCGTATGCGATAATCGCATTGCTATCGCAAGAGGAAACTTCCGATATTCGCGATTGCGATAATCGTAGATGCTCCGACAAGGGGCGAATGGCGCCTGTCAAAACGACTCAGACCGAAGCCATTGAGGTTTTCACCCTGCTAGACGGGATGGATATTAAGCAGCGCGAGCTGGCTGGTGCGCTTGGCATTGCCGAAAACAAGATATCCAAGGTACGAAGCGGTGATAGGCAGTTGACCGCTGCAGAGCACCGCAAGGCGATGGAATGGTTGCTAATCGCACAAAGTCGGGGCGGTTTTGTAGAGCGCGCCGAACATCATCCTGTAGAGAGTTTGGGCGACTATTTGCCAGTAGAGATTCTACCGTCCTTCGCTGGCATGGGCGGGGGTGGAAGCGGCGAAGGTGAAGTTGAGCACGCCTTAATCTCTCGCCGCTTAATTGAGGACGAGTTGCGCGCCCAGCCTTCAGATCTGCTTTTAATAGAGACGCGCGGCGAGAGCATGTCGCCTGACTTCATCAACGGCCCATCGGCCTATTGTGTGACCCATTCGGCCAACCAGTGCGGTGTAGTCAGGCATCGGTGTTCTCCTTGTGGTCGGCGGCTTCGGAAAGGGGTTCATGAATGTCGCCACACATTTCAAACCATTCCTCTGCAAGCCCGCGCAGCCGCTCCACCAACCCCTGCACATCATCGGTCATGGCATCACCTTCTCAAGCAACCGCTCCAGCCATGAAGGCTCGCGCATCGACTGAATCGGGCCGGTGTTATTCAACCTGATCGCCTTAGTGCGGGCGGGCGTGGGGTTCGGGGTCCAGGGGTGGGCGTTCATGCTGCACCTGTGGGCACAAAGCCGAGGCCATAGCCAACGGGCCGCGCAGGAATATCCGCCAGCGTCTTAAGGCCGAAAATCGGCAGGAAAAACAAATCGCGACCGCCCTGGCCTAGCAATTGGAATCCTTGGATTTCCCCAGCAGCGTCCCCAGCAGCGTCCCCAGCAGCGGCCCAAGCAGCGGCCCTAGCAGCGGCCCCAGCAGCGTCCCCAGCAGT
>Ga0210044_10010659_pt1 | contig 10889 bp, 10 predicted proteins | sample CryGey13umfilter_2_FD_183959 | JGI IMG/M metagenome (GOLD analysis project Ga0210044, IMG submission 183959) | Groundwater microbial communities from aquifer in Utah, USA - Crystal Geyser 4/9/14 3 um filter (SPAdes) (version 2) | ecosystem: Environmental > Aquatic > Deep subsurface >...
GCGCGCCGCCGCCTGAGCGCGGACGCCGCATTGCGGCGCGCCGCCAAGCGCCTATGCTGCGGCCCGCTGCAATGAGAGGGATGCGCGCCATGACCGACACCCGGACCGAGACCGACAGCTTTGGCCCCATCGCGGTCCGCGCCGACCGCTACTGGGGGGCGCAGACGCAGCGCTCGCTGCAGAATTTCCCGATCGGCTGGGAGAGGCAGCCCATCGCCGTGGTGCGCGCGCTGGGCGTGATCAAGCACGCCGCCGCCACGGTGAACATCGGTCTTGGCGATCTCGACGCGCGGCTGGGCGAGGCGATCCAGACGGCGGCGCGCGAGGTGATCGACGGCAAGCTCGACGAGCATTTTCCGCTGGTGGTCTGGCAGACCGGCTCGGGCACGCAGTCGAACATGAACGCCAACGAGGTGATCTCGAACCGCGCCATCGAGATCCTCGGCGGCGCGCTCGGCTCCAAGAAGCCGATCCACCCCAACGACCACGTCAACATGGGGCAAAGCTCCAACGACACATTCCCCACCGCCATGCACATCGCCGCCGCGAACACCGCGACGCATGTGCTGATCCCCGGGCTGGAGAAGCTGCTCGCGGCGCTGGAGGCCAAGGAGGAGGCGTTCGGCGCCATCATCAAGATCGGCCGCACCCATACCCAGGACGCGACGCCGCTGACGCTGGGGCAGGAGTTCTCGGGCTATGTGCATCAGGTGCGCCAGGGCATCGCGCGCATCGAGACGGCGCTGGAGAACATATGGTTTCTCGCGCAGGGCGGCACGGCGGTCGGCACCGGGCTGAACACGCGCGCGGGCTTCGCCGAAAAGATCGCCGCCGAGATCGCCGCGCTGACCGGCATGCCGTTTCGCACCGCGCCCAACAAGTTCGAGGCGCTGGCGGCGCATGACGCCATCGTGGAGCTGTCGGGCGCGGTGCGGGTGGTGGCGGCCTCGCTGTTCAAGATCGCCAACGACATCCGCCTGCTCGGCTCGGGGCCGCGCTGCGGTCTGGGCGAGCTGATCCTGCCGGAGAACGAGCCGGGCAGCTCGATCATGCCCGGCAAGGTCAACCCCACCCAGTGCGAGGCGCTGACCCAGGTCTGCGCGCATGTGTTCGGCAACGACGCGGCGGTGGGCTTCGCAGGCTCGCAGGGGCATTTCGAGCTGAATGTCTATAAACCGATGATGCTCTATAACGTGCTGCAATCCATGCAGCTTCTGGGCGACGCGGCGTCGGCCTTCACCGACAACTGCATTGCGGGGCTTCAGGCGGATGAGAAGCGCATCGACAAGCTGATGCGCGAAAGCCTGATGCTGGTGACGGCGCTGGCCCCGGAAATCGGCTACGACGCCGCCACCAAGGTCGCCAAGACCGCGCACCACAACGGCACCACGCTGCGCGAGGAGGCGATCGCGCTGGGCTATTGCGACGGCGACACCTTCGACCGCGTGGTGCAGCCGCAGGACATGCTGGGGCCGAAGGGCTGAGCGCGCCCGATTGACCGCGCGCCGCGTTCGCGACACCTTGGGCGCGGGTGAAACCTTGGGGCGCAGCGGATGAAGTGGCGGGGCCGCAGAACCAGCGACAACATCGCCGACGTGCGGCGCGGCGGCGCGCGCGGCGGCGCCATGCGGGCGGGGGGCATCGGCGGGGTCGGCGTGATCCTGGTGCTGCTGGCCGGGCTGTTCTTCGGCGTCGATCTCACGCCCCTGCTGCAAGGCGGCGGGACGCCCGCGCCCGAGGCGCGCCAGGCGGGCGGGAACGTGATCGACGACGAGACCGAGCAGTTCGTCGCCGTGGTGCTGGCCGACACCGAGGAAGTGTGGGCGGCGGAATTCGCGCGGCGCGGCGCCACCTACGCGCCGCCGACGCTGGTGCTGTTCAGCGGCGCGGTCAGTTCCGCCTGCGGGCAGGCGAGCGCGGCGGTGGGGCCGTTCTACTGCCCGCGCGACGGCCAAGTGTATCTCGACCTCGACTTCTTTCACACCATGGAGCGCGACCTTGGCGCGCGCGGCGAGTTCGCCCGCGCCTATGTGATAGCCCATGAAGTCGGCCACCATGTCCAGAACCTGATCGGCGTGATGGACGAGACGATGCAGGCCCGCGCCCGGCTGCCGGAGGCGCAGGCCAACGCGCTTTCGGTGCGCACCGAGTTGCAGGCGGATTGCTTCTCCGGCGTCTGGGCGCGCGCCGCGCAGGATATGTTCGGCGCGCTGGAGCCGGGCGACATCGAAAGCGCGATGGACGCCGCCGCGCGCATCGGCGACGACGCGCTGCAACGCCGCGCGCAAGGTTATGTCGTGCCCGACAGCTTCACCCACGGCACGTCGGCGCAGAGGCAGGCGTGGTTCATGCGCGGCTTGCGCAGCGGTGACATGGAGACCTGCGACACGTTTTCGGGCGCGCTGTGACCGCCGACATCATCAATCTGCGCCGCGCCCGCAAACAGCGCGCCCGCGCCGCCGACAAGGCCGACGCCGCCGCGAACGCCGCGCGCCATGGCGTCGGCAAGGCCGAGCGCGCGCTGGCGGACGCCGAGGCCGAGCGGCTGCGCCGCACGCTCGACGGCGCGCGCGTCGGGACGGAAGGGAGCGATGACGGCTGACGCCGCAAGCGGGGCGGCGGGAGGCGCGGCGGGGCCGGTGAAACGGTCGCTCACCCTGTCGGGCCACCGCACCTCGGTCACGCTGGAGCCGCCGTTCTGGGCGGCGCTGGGCGAGATGGCGCGCGAGCAGGGCGCCTCGCTCAACGCGGTCGCCGCGCGCATCGACGCCGCCCGCGCGCCTGAGGTGGGGCTGGCGAGCGCGCTGCGGGTGGCGGTGCTGGCATGGGCGCGCGCGCGATAGCAGGCTATGATGCGCCGATGAACGCCTCTGACCTCTCCGCCATGCGCCCCGAGGATCTGGTCGCCTGCCCCGGCTGCGACCTGCTGCACCGCCGCCGGGCGCTGCGGCCCGGCGAGGTCGCGCGCTGCGCGCGCTGCGGCGCGGTGCTGGAGACGCGCAAACCCGGCACGGTGGACCGGGTGATCGCCGCGTCGCTGGCGATGGTGGCGCTGGTGGCGCTGGCGGTGACCGGCCCGTTCCTGACGCTGCGCGAACTGGGGCTTGAGCGCACCGTCTCGCTGCTCGACGCGAGCGCCGCGCTGGGCGCGGGCGGCTCGCCGCTGGGGGTGCTGCTGCTGCTGGTGATCGCCGGGTTGCCGACGGCGCGCGCGCTGGCGCATCTCTATGTGCTGGCGCCGTGGCGGCTGGGCTGGGGGATGGCGCGCGGCGCGGCGGCGGTGTTCCGCTGGTCGTCCTCGATGCGTCCCTGGGCGATGGCGGAGATCTTCATGATCGGCGTGGCGGTCAGCATGGTGAAGATCGCCGGGATCGCCACCATCAGCCCCGGCCCGGCGTTCTGGGCGCTGGGCGGCGCGGTGGCGGTGCTGGCGGTCGAGAACGCCGCGCTGTGCCGCGAGACGGTGTGGCGGCTGATCGCGGAGGGCGCCGATGACCGCTGAGCGGCGCAAGACGGGGCGCATCACGGGGCGCATGATGGGGCGCGAGATCACGGAACACGGCGTCACGGCGCGCGATCTGGGCCTGATCGGCTGCGCCGAATGCGCGCTGGTGCAGGCCGAGAGCCGCGCGCGCTGCGCCCGCTGCGGCGCGCGGCTGCGGCGGCCCGACCGCGCCAGCCTTCAGGCGGTATGGGCGCTGCTGGCGACCGGGATCATCGCCTACATCCCCGCCAATCTCTGGCCGATGCTGGTCACCCGCAGCTTCGGGCGCGTGGACGAGAGCACCATCATCGGCGGCGCGGTCGATCTGGCGGCGCATGGCGCGTGGTTCATCGCCGCCGTGGTGCTGATCGCCTCGGTCGCGATACCGCTGTGCAAGTTCGCGGCCATCGCCTGGCTCGCCACCGGCATCGCGCGCGGATCGGTGCGGGGGCTGCACGGGCGCCACAGGTTGCATACGCTGGTGGAGCTGATAGGGCGCTGGTCGATGATCGACGTGTTCGTGGTGGCGGTGCTGGCGGCGCTGATCCAGCTCGGCTTTCTCGCCTCGGTCGCGCCGGGGCCTGCGGCGGCGCCGTTTGCGCTGTCGGTGGTGCTGACCATGCTCGCGGCGCAGCGGCTGGACGCGCGGCTGATCTGGATCGCGGCGGACGGGAGGGCGCGATGAGCGATGACGACCTGGCCGAACCGCGCGTGGAGCGGCCCCGGCGCGGCGCAAGGCTGTCCGTCGCGTGGCTTCTGCCGCTGATCGCGCTGGCCATCGCGGGCGGCGCGGCGTGGCGGCACTATGCTGCGCTGGGGCCGCAGATCACCATCGTGCTCGACAACGCGGCGGGGCTGGAGGCGGGGCGCACCGCGATCAAGTATCGCGACGTGGAGATCGGGCGCATCGAATCGCTCGCCTTCGACGACGATTTCGCCCGCGTACGCGCCCGCGCGCGGATGGACGGCGCCGTGCGCGACCGGCTGCGCGAGGGCGCGCTGTTCTGGGTGGTGCGACCGCAGCTGACCGCCAGCGGGGTGAGCGGCCTGGATACGCTGCTGTCGGGCTCCTATCTGGCGGTGGACTGGGGCGCGGGCGACGGCGCGCAGGCCGACACCTTCGCGGCGGCGCCTGAGCCGCCGCTGACGCCCTCCGACACGCCGGGCCGCCGCATAACGCTGCGCGCGCAGGACGGCGGCGCGCTTGCGCCCGGCGCCCCGGTGTATTTCAAGTCGATCGAGGTGGGCCGGGTCGAGACCAAGCGGCTCAGCGCCGATGGCCGCATGATCGAATTCGACGTGTTCGTGAACGCGCCCTACAGCGACCGCATCGACGCGCGCACCCGGTTCTGGAACGCCTCCGGCGTCAGCGTCGCGCTTGGCGCGCAGGGGTTGCGGCTCGACGTGACCTCGCTGGCGGCGCTGTTGCGCGGCGGCGTGGTGTTCGACCGTTTCGCCGACGCCGCCGCCGGGCCGGAAGACACCGCCGCCTTCATCCTGCACGCCACCCGCGAGGAAGCCGCCGACAGCCGGTTCAGCGAGAACCCGGCGGCGCAGCTGCGGCTGAGCGTGGCGTTCGACCAGTCGGTGCGCGGTCTCGGCGACGGCGCCCCGGTCGAGTATCGCGGCGTGCAGATCGGCGTGGTGGAGGCGATCGCCTTCGTGCCCGGCGCCGCGCTGAACACGCTGCAGATCGTCGCGACGCTGCTGATCCAGCCCGAGCGGATCGGCGTCATCGACACCATACCCGAATCCAACCTCGCCTTCTTCCAGCGCTCGGTCGAGCGCGGCCTGCGCGCGCGGCTGGCGTCGGGCAGTCTTGTGACCGGCGCGCTCTATGTCGAACTGGTGGACGCCCCCGACGCGCCGCCCGAGCGGCTGGACCTCGACGCAAAACCCTATCCGCGGCTGCCCAGCGTGCCCTCGACGCTCGACGCGCTGCGCGGCCGCGCCGAGGAAGTGCTGGCGCGCATCAACAAGCTGCCGGTGGAGGAGCTTCTGGCCAGCGCCATCGCCGCGCTCGACAGCGTGGCGGCTCTGGCCGCCGACCCCGACCTGAAGCGCGCGCCTCAAGAGCTGACCGGCGCGCTCAGCGCCGCGCGCGGGATGCTCGACGGGCTGGCCGAGGCCGATCTGGCGGGCGACGCCGCGCGCGCCATGGCCGCGACCTCCAGCGCGGCGGCGGCGTTCGAGAACGCCGCCGCAGGCCTGCCCGCGCTGGTGCGCAGGCTGAACGACGCCGCCGCCAAGGCGGAGAGCGCCATCGACGCCTATGGCGCGGGATCGTCGCTGAACACCGAGGCGGTGGCGGCGCTGCGCGAAATGCGGCAGGCTGCGCGGGCGATCTCGACGCTGGCGCAGACGCTGGAGCGACGGCCCAACTCTCTGATCATAGGACGGTGATGATGACCCTACGCCCGCTCGCCGCCGCCTTCGCGCTCTCGCTGGGCGCCTGCGCCGAGCTGAACCCGCCGACGCTGCACCTGCTGCCGACCGCGCCGGTCCACGCGGCCGCGACCGACAGCGCGGTGGCGCGCGAGCAGATCGCGCTCAGCCGCATCGCGCTGCCCGATTACGCCGAGGACAGCGCCATCGCCTATCTTACCGGCGCGACCACGGTGGCGCGCTCGGTGGATGAGCGCTGGGCGGACCCGCTGGCGCGCACCGCCACCGCCGCGCTGGCCGGCGCGCTGACCGCGCGCACCGGCGCGCTGGTGCTGGCCGAGCCGTGGCCGCCCGAGTTCGACCCCACGCTGCGCATCGACGTGCTGGTCGATCAGTTCGTCGGCGCGCTGGGCGGGCCGGTCACGCTGTCGGGCGAAGTGCGGGTGGCCGACGCGCGGATGCGCGGGCTGGCGGTGGTGCGCCGCTTCGACATCGCCGCGCCCAGCGGCGGCGACGGCTTCGACGGCGTCGCCCGCGCCCACGCCGACGCCGTGGCGCGGCTGGCCGACGAGATCGCGGCGGCGCTGGAGGCGCGCTACGGCGGCTAGGGTCTGTCGATCAGCGACCGCCCCCTCACCCCGACCCTCTCCCCCAAGGGGGAGAGGGTGCGCGAGAGGCGATGGCGGCGCGCCGTCGGCGCGGATTTCGCTCCCTCTCCCGTCCGCGGGAGAGGGTCGGGGTGAGGGCGCGCGCGGTGTGCGATGACCGCGCTGTAGGCCTCGGCGAGCGGGCCGGGGCGGCGAGGCAGGCGACGCCGCGCCCCTCGCAGCGGCGCAGGCGCGGCGCCCCGCCCGCCGATATCGCCCCCTCTCCCGCCTGCGGGAGAGGGTTGGGGTGAGGGGGCGCGCGGTGTGCGATGACCGCGCTGTAGGTCTCGGCGCGCGGGCCGGGGCGGCGAGGCAGGCGATGCCGCGCCCCTCGCAGCGGCGCAGGCGCGGCGCCCCGCCCGCCGATGTCGCCCCCTCTCCCGCCTGCGGGAGAGGGTCGGGGTGAGGGACGCCTCAGGTCGCCTTGCGCCGCCGCTCCTTGCGCCGCGCCTTGGCCGCCGACAGCTTGGCCTTGGCCAGCTTGCGCTGCGGCCCCTCGCCGCGCGGGCGGGCGCGGGTGGCGATGCGCCCGCCGCCCTCGACCTCCAGCAACTCGAAGCGCAGCCCGCCGGTGACCGGAACCGCCTCCGCCAGCCGCACCCGCGCGCGGGCGCCGACGCCGATCACCTTGCGCGATTTCTCGCCGGTCAGCGTCTGCGCCTCGCCGTCGAAGCGCCAGTATTCATGGCCCAGCGTCGAGATCGGGATGATCCCGTCGGCGCCGGTCTCGTCCAGCTTCACGAACAGCCCGAAGCGGGCCACGCCCGAGACCCGGCCCTCGAACTCCGCCCCCTCGCGATCCGCCAGATAGGCCGCGAGATAGCGGTCGGTGGTGTCGCGTTCGGCGTCCATGGCGCGGCGCTCGGTCTGCGAGATGTGCTTGGCGGTTTCGGCCAGCGCGGCGACTTCGTCGGGCGTCTGGCCGTCGCGGCCCATGTCCAGCGCGGCGACCAGCGCGCGGTGCACCACCAGATCGGCGTAGCGGCGGATCGGCGAGGTGAAATGCGCGTAGCGTTGCAGCGCAAGGCCGAAATGGCCGAAATTGTCCGGGCTGTAATAGGCCTGCGTCTGGGCGCGCAGCACCGCCATGTTGACCAGCTCGGCGAACTGCCCGTCGGCGGCGGCGTCGAGCAAGGCGTTGAGGTGGCGGGTCTTGAGCACCTGCCCCTTGGCCAGCGTCAGCCCCACCGTCTCGACCTGCTCGCGCAGCGCGTCGAGCTTTTCCGGCGTCGGCTCCTCATGCACGCGATAGATCAGCGGGCGGCGCTGCGCCTCCAGCGTCTCGGCGGCGCAGACGTTGGCCTGCACCATGAATTCCTCGATCAGCCGGTTGGCGTCGGTGGTCTCGCGAAACCGCACCGAGACGACGCGGCCCTGATCGTCAAGCTCGATGCGCCGCTCCGGCAGGTTCAGATGCAGCGGCGCGCGGACCTCGCGCGCCTGCGCGGCGCAGCGGTAGGCGGCGAACAGCGCGCGCACGCTGTCGGCGTGGGGGCCGTCGGCGCCGTCGTCGATGGCCTGCGCGTCGGCGTAGGTCAGCGAGGCCGCCGAGCGCATCACCGCGCGGGTGAAGCGGTGGCCCAGCTTGCGCCCGTCCGCCGCCAGCTTGATCTCGACCGCCAGGCAGGGCCGGTCAACGCCCTCGTGCAGCGAGCACAGATCGCCCGACAGCGTCTCGGGCAGCATCGGCACCACGCGGTCGGGGAAATAGGCCGAGTTGCCGCGCAGCCGCGCGTCGCGGTCGAGCGCCGAGCCGGACCGCACGTAATGCGCCACGTCGGCGATGGCGACCCAGACCGTCCAGCCGCCGCCCTCGCCGGGCAGCGCGCACACCGCGTCGTCGTGGTCGCGCGCGTCGGGCGGGTCGATGGTCAGCAGCGGCAAGGCGCGCAGATCCTCGCGGCCCTTGATCGGCGCGGGTTTCGCGGTCTCGGCCTCCGCCAGCGCGGCCTCGGAGAACGCCACCGGCAACCCGTGCTGGTGGATCGCGATCAGCGACACCGCGCGCGGCGCCGACGGGTCGCCCAGCCGCGCCACCACCTTGACCCGGCGCAGGCCGAGCCTCGGCGCGCCCGCCGCCTCGACCTCGACCAGTTCGCCGTCCTGCGCGCCGCCCGCGTCATGGGCGTCCACGCGCATCTCCTCGGCGCCCTTCTCGATCCCCAGCACCCGCCCGCCGCCGTCGGTGAGGCGGAATACGCCCAGCGTGCGGCGCGCGCCCTCGGCCAGCTTGCGGATCAGCCGCGCGTCATAGCGCAGGCCTTCGGCCTCATGCACCGGGGTCAGCTTGGCGAGGAAACGGTCGCCGACGCCCAGGCCCGGCTCGCCGTCGCGCGGCAGCAGCAGCACGGGCGGGGCTGCGCCCTTGCCGTCCCATTGCTGCGGCCGCGCGATCAGCTCGCCATCGGCGGTCAGCCGCTCACCCACCAGCACCGTGACCGGCGGCAGATGGCCGGGCGGCGAGAAGCGCCGCGCGCCGCGCTCGACATGGCCCTCCTCGGTGATCTCGCGCAACAGCCGCTTCAACTCGACGCGGTCGCCGCCCGAGATGTCGAAGGCGCGCGCGATCTCGCGCTTGGTGGCGTTGCGCGGATTGTCCTTGATCCACGCGATGAGGGCGGTCTTGTCTGGAATGGCCATGCGTGCGCACATAGCACGCGGATGCGGCGCCGTCATGCGCGCTTTGGCCATGGGCGCAGGTTTGGGAGCGGGGCGATGCGCAAGGCGGCGGTGGCGCTTCTCTGCCTTTTCGCCGCCGCAGCGCAGGCGGCGCCCGCGCGCGTCGTGTCGGTCAATCTGTGCACCGACCAGCTTGCGATGCTGCTGGCGGCGCCGGGGCAGCTGGTGTCGGTTTCGACCTGGGCCGCGCGGCCCGAGGCGTCGAACATGGCCGATCAGGCATCGGCGCTGCATCTGAACGGCGCCTCGGCGGAGGAGGTGTTCGCGCTGGCGCCCGATCTGGTGCTGGCCAGCGACTTCACCCGCGCCGACACCGTGGCGCTGCTGCGCCGCCTTGGCCTGCGCGTCGAAGTGTTCCCCTTCGCGCGGCGGCTGGAGGACATCCCCGAACAGCTGTCGCGCATGGGCGCGTTGCTTGGGCGGGAGGCGGAGGCGGCTGTTACGGTTGCGTCTTTCGAGGCGGCGCTGGCCGGGGCGCGGGCGCGCGCCGCCGGGCTGCCTGCGCGCCAGGCCGCCTATTACTACCCCAACACCTACACCTCCGGCGCCGACACGCTGGCCGACGCGGTGCTGCGCGCGGCGGGCTTGCAGAACGCCGCCGCCGCCATGGGCCTCAGCGGCGCGGCGCGGCTGCCGCTGGAAAGCCTGGTGCGCGCGGCGCCGATGGTGATCGAGACCAGACACATCAGCGCCGGTCGGCGGGGCCGCGCCTATGAGAGCCTCGCCCACCCCGCGCTCGCCGCCTTGCGCGCCCGGGGCGGCGCGACGGTCGAGGAGCGTCGGCAGGTCTGCGGCGCGCCCTTCGTGGTGGCGGCGATCGACGCGCTGATCGACGCGCGGGAGGGCGAGACGCCCGGCGCGGCGATCCCGCCGCCCGCGCAAGCCCCGCTTGCCTCGCCGCCCGCGCGCCCCTAATGTCCGGCCCGCGTTGGGGCGTCGCCAAGCGGTAAGGCAACGGTTTTTGGTACCGTCATCCGGAGGTTCGAATCCTCCCGCCCCAGCCATGTTCACCCTTAAACCACTGAAATATATGGGTCCTCACAGCCCCTGGAGCACCCCTCCGGAGGGGGTTGACGCCGTTGTGGCGCCGCCTGTGACACAGGCCATTTTCCGCTGCGCTCGGGACACCGATTCCGGGGCGCCGCCCGAGCCGCGCCGCAGGGGCCGTCCGCCCGGATCCAAGACCCGCCCGCCTGAGGTGCGACAAGCCGCGCGGCCGCTGTCCGGACCTGCGCGTCCGACCCGCTCGCCGGCCGCCTTCCTGACCCTGCGCGGCGGCGTGTTTCACTTCCGCCGGCGCCTCTCGAAACGTCTTGCCGGACGAACACCAACAAATGAACTGCGGCGCTCGCTCGGAACAACGTCCCTCGCCGAGGCGGTGAAGCGCGCAGGCGCGCTGATCGCCGCGTTGGAGCGGTTCGAGGCGTTTGTGATGTCAGATACTGTGGTGACCCCCCTTCAGTCGGCCGAGGCCAAGGCCCTGATTGACGAGCTTTACCGAAGCGAGATCGCCGCGATGGCGGCGCGTGAAGCGCAGGGCGGCCCGCGCACCCTGGAGGCGGCCGAGGCCGAACGCGCGCGTCTGCAGTCGGAGATACTGGCGTTGCGCGAAGCGCTGAAACGGCGCGACGCGTCCTGCGCGCGCCCGCCCCTCGCGGCGGCTGCGGCGTCGCTGTCGATGACGGTGACCGACG
>Ga0210044_10010660_pt1 | contig 10888 bp, 11 predicted proteins | sample CryGey13umfilter_2_FD_183959 | JGI IMG/M metagenome (GOLD analysis project Ga0210044, IMG submission 183959) | Groundwater microbial communities from aquifer in Utah, USA - Crystal Geyser 4/9/14 3 um filter (SPAdes) (version 2) | ecosystem: Environmental > Aquatic > Deep subsurface >...
ACGGGCGGCAGATCTTCGGGTATTTCGGACGTAATCTGTTGATCGCGAGTTTGCGCGTTAAGCCGAACCTCCTCGACGAGTTCACGGAGCATGGGGGCGACCTCAATCGGCTCGAATCGATCCTGTAGTGCTTCGGTTTCGAGATCTCCGAGGAGTTGAAGGTCGCCGAGGAGCTCGATGAGGCCGCCGAGACGAACGGAACAGCGGTTGATCCAGTCGCGCTGGCGATCGTTGATAGGTCCGGCCAATTCGTTGTTGAGGTTTTCGAGCATCATCATGGCGGCACCGATGGGGGTTTTCAAATTGTGCAGCGCGACGTGAAGGAAACCACGTCGAATGTCGGAGAGGCGATCAAGTTGGGCGTTTTTTAGTCGGAGTTCGCGTTCATCACGGCGCAGCCATTCCGCGACGGAAATCAGGATGAGATCAATCATGATGAAGAGGATGCCGTAGACGACGAGTATTCCGACGGCCGTTTCTGTGTCGATCGTGTATTTAAGACCTGGATTCCAGGGATTGGCATCGAACGGCCAGATTCTCATACATTCGCCGAGCACCTGCACCGCGATGAGAAAGTAAGCGAGTGCGGTAAAGGTTATCGCGGTGCGTCGGGTGAGGGTTACGCAGCTGACGGTCACATGCAGTAAATAGAATGCGAGAAACGGCGAGCCGGCCCCGCCGAGCATGTAGACCACAACCGCGAGGACGAGGAAATCCAGAACGATAACGGTGTCCATGATTCCGCGCATCAGGCGGTCGGGTCCGAGTGATCGGTGCGAGCGGCAAACGCGTCGAACATACAGGAATACCGGCGTATTGTAGAGAGCGATCACCAGACCGACGTAGAACAGCGGGGAGACATCAGAATTCAGGAATTCGAAGACCCTGTGGGCGAGCAATCCTCCGAGCGTGAAGACCCCGGCGACGGTATAACGAATCAGCCCATTGAGAAACATTCGTCGGGCGAGCGAGTGGTATGAGATTTTTCGGGAATCCGCGGCCTCGGAAGCCGAACCGATTCGTTCCTGAAATTCGTTGAATCGCGTAATCATTCAACTCAACCGTACACTGAAATGCTTAAGTTTTCCCTCAAAAGCCGACCGTGGCGACTCGAATTTGCAAACCAGCGTCAGAACCGGAATTCGAACCCACAACACTTATGTGATGGTGACGATAATATTGGGTGGCGATCATGAGGTGAGCCATGAGGACGTTGGACTCAATGAAGAAAAGTTACGACTTCGGCCTCAGCGACCGACCACTTCTCGGCGAAACGATCGGTGAGGCGTTTGATCGAACGATCCGAAGCCATCCTGACTGTGAGGCATTGATATGTCGGCACCAGGACATCCGATTCACCTACTCGGAATTGGGTCGGATCGTCGATCGAGCGGCTAAAGCATTCGTGCGAATCGGAATCGAGCGAGGTGATCGCGTCGCCATCTGGTCGACCAACAACTATGAATGGGTGGTGACGCAGTACGCCACGGCGAAGATCGGAGCGGTGTTGGTTACGATCAACCCCGCGTACCGTCTTCACGAGTTCGAATATATTCTTAGGAATTCGCAGGCGAAGGCGATTGTCCTGCTTGAGTCGTTCAAGAGTTCGAACTATCTCGAAATGTTTTATCAGGCGGTGCCTGAAGCGATGGAGTGCGAGCCGGGGCATCTCGATTCCTGGCGATATCCGGAATTGCGCGACGTCATATTCATCGGTGAGGCGGAGCCTCCGGGCATGTTCACGGAAAGGTCTTTTGTTCATCTTTCCGACGACATTTCCGACGAGGTGCTCATCGAGCGGTTTTGCGAACTTGATATTGATGATCCGATTAACATTCAGTACACCTCGGGTACGACGGGATTTCCGAAGGGTGTGGTCTTAACGCATAACAATATTCTGAATAACGCTTTCTTCATCGGTGAATACATGCAGTTCACCGAGCGAGACCGTCTTTGTGTTCCGGTGCCGTTCTTCCACTGCTTCGGCATGGTGGTCGGCAATCTTGCGGCGATGACGCACGGAGCGGCGGTGATCGTTCCGGCGGAAGTGTTTGATCCGGAAAGCACCTTGCGTGCGGTACAGGAGGAACAGTGTACGGCGCTTCATGCAGTCCCAATGATGTTCATTTCGATGCTGAAGCATCCCGAGTTTGAATCGTTTGATTTATCGACGCTTCGGACGGGAATCACGGGGGCGGCGCCGTGTCCGATTGAGGTGATGAAGAAGGTTGTCACGTCGATGCACATGCGCCAAGTGGTCACGGCATACGGACAGACGGAGGCGTCGCCGATCACGACGATGACCTCGCCGGATGCTCCGATTGAGAGGCGGGTCGATTCGGTCGGGAAGGTCGTTCCGCATCAGGAGATTAAGATCGTCGACCCCACGTCGAATCGAATCGTCGCCCGGAACGAGCGGGGCGAGATTTGCTTTCGAGGATACAACGTGATGGCGGGTTATGACGGAGACATTACGGCAACGGCGCAGGCGATCGATCACCACGGCTGGCTGCACTCGGGCGATCTCGGAACGATGGATGATGAGGGGTACGTTCGGATAACGGGGCGGATCAAAGAGATGGTGATTCGCGGCGGCGAGAATATTTATCCGCGCGAGATCGAGGAATTTCTCCATACGCTGCCGATCGTGCGCGACGTTGCGGTGATCGGAGTTCCGGATGACAAATTCGGCGAGGAACTGGTTGGATGTGTGATACTGAACGAATCGGAGCGCGTTCCAAATGAAGAGGAACTCAGGCAGATGTGCAATGGGGCGATCGCCCATTTCAAGGTACCGAAATACTGGCTGGTGCTGAAAGAGTTTCCCGTAACCGCCAGCGGGAAGGTCCGGAAGTTCAAGCTGCGGGAGATCGCGATTCGGCGGCTCGGGTTGCGTGATGCAACGGCTGAGCGGGAATCCAACTGACGTCACAGGCCGGGGAATGGCCGGGAAGGTATCCCCCGACCGAAATGAATGGAGTCAAACAAATCATGTCGATAACAACCAAACGCAGACGACCGACGGAACCTGCAAACCATCAGGAATCGGGGGGTGATGCGATCAATTCAGAGCCAGATGAGAAGGTTGGAGGATCCATTATGACTTCTCTCCACGCCTCGTATGACAGTTGCGGTTCCGAGCGGCCACTTCTCGGAATGACGATCGGGCAATGCCTTGATCTTGTTGCGAGAGAATTCCCTCATCACGAGGCGGTCGTGAGTCTGCACCAGGGTGATCGATTCACATACCGGCAGTTCAATGAGGTGGTGAATCGTGCGGCCAAAGCGTTTCTCAAATTGGGTATTCAGAAGGGCGACCGGGTCGCCATCTGGTCCACGAACAATTATGAGTGGATTACCGCGCAATATGCGACGGCGAAGATCGGCGCGATCCTCGTCAACATCAACCCCGCGTATCGCAAGCATGAACTTGAATATGTGCTGCGGGAGTCGCGGGCGAAAGTGCTGATGCTGATCGAGTCGTTCAAGAGTTCGAATTATGTCGAGATGTTTTACGAGGTTTGTCCGGAAGCGAGTGATTGCTGGCCGGGGCATATTGATTCGTGGCGATTCCCGCATCTCAAGGACGTCATTTTCATCGGTTCGAGGGAATACCCGGGCATGTTCACTCGTCGTGCGTTCGCGGAACTCGGCGATGAACTTCCGGATCAGATGTTGATCGATCGTCGCAACGAACTTGAGATCGATGACGACATTAATATTCAGTACACTTCGGGGACGACGGGATTTCCAAAGGGCGTTACGCTTACGCACAACAACATTCTGAACAATGCAGCGACGGTATCGGAGGCGATGGGTTTAACGGAGAAGGATCGGTTGTGCGTGCCAGTCCCGTTTTATCATTGTTTCGGGATGGTTCTGGGCAATCTTGCAGCGATGACGAAAGGCGCGGCGGTCATCATTCCGGGCGCTTCTTTTGAACCGGGTGACACGCTCAAGGCGGTGGAGTCGGAACGATGCACGGCGCTTCACGGGGTTCCGACCATGTTCATCGCGGAACTCGACCATGAAGAATTCGATTCGTTTGATCTTACGAGTCTGCGTACAGGGATCATGGCGGGGGCGCCGTGTCCGATTGAGGTTATGAAGCAAGTCATGGATCGAATGCACATGCACGAGATTCTCATCGGGTACGGGCAGACGGAGGCGTCGCCGATTACCAACATGACGCGCCCGAACGATTCCGTTGAGCGCCGAGTTTCAACGGTGGGGCGGGTGATGCCGTGGCAGGAGCAGAAAATAATCGACCCGAATACGGGGGGAACGGTTCCGCGCGGCGTTCCGGGTGAGATTTGTTTTCGCGGTTACAACGTGATGGCGCGGTATGACAATAATCCGGAAGCAACGGCGGAAGCGGTGGACGGACGCGGTTGGCTGCACTCGGGGGATATTGGCTGCATGGATGAAGACGGGTACGTGAGAATTACGGGGCGGATCAAGGAGATGGTCATTCGCGGGGGTGAAAACCTGTACCCGCGCGAGATTGAGGAATTCCTGCACACGCTTGGTCTTATTTATGATGTGGCCGTGGTGGGAGTTCCGGATGTGAAATACGGCGAGGAATTGCTGGCGTGTGTGAAATTGAGGGAAGGCACATCTCCGCCGACGACCGACGAATTTCGGGAGATGTGTAAAGGAAAGATTGCGCATTTCAAGATTCCGAAATACTGGATGATCATGAACGAATTCCCGATGACGGTGACGGGGAAGATTCAGAAATTCAAACTTCGGGAAATGGCGATGGCGGAACTCGGGCTTCAGCAGGATACGGAAATCGTGACCGCGTGATGCGGGAGGATTATATTTTTCCCGTTCGATGATGCTATCAACGGTTCGGTCCGTCAACTTCAACAAATGAAAGAGCCGGAGAAAATGAATTCTCTCCGGCTCGTTTGATTGGTTCGAAGTTTTGCTGAATCCAAGGCCGATGGTTGATGTCAACCGACGACCTGATCGTCGAGATTTGAGACGCATTCATCGGGGCAGGTGTTACGTTGGGCGGCTTGAGAGAGGACGCGCCGGCCTTGCACGCTGCCGGGGATTCTCTTGGAGCAGGTGATGATGCCTGCGCCGCTGGCGACCTTGACGCAAAGGACGCGATTCTGATTCACTCCCTGTATGCCGAACGTCGCGCAATATCCCGCCAGTCCGTTGACGACGGTTGATCCGGGGCTGAAACCGTAGACGATGGCGACGCGTTCACCGGGCGTTGCGCCGTTGACGGCCCAGTCGGCGACGGAGCCGGCGATGAGCGGATCGACGCCGAGCGTAAGGCAGTCTCCGCCGCTTTCGTAGCAGGCGTTATCAAGGGCAACAGCATTGAGGTTGGTTTCAATCATCTGATCGCGCGTGGCGGCATCGAAATATGCTCCAACGAGGATCTGATCAAAACTGCCTTCGATACCGATCAGAGTCCCGGCGGTTACATCGACCGGGAAATCTCCGAGAGATGCACCGTCGAGGTAGGCGGTGACCCAAACGTTTATGTCGCAACCGGACCAACCGTCTGCGACTTGAAATTCGAGTCGCCCGAAGTCGTTACCGTCGGTCCGGGTGATACTGATTCTTTCATTGATTCCACCGTTGGGGTAGTAATTTTCATCGGTGAAATTACATGGAGCGAATTTGAAATGAAAGTCATCGACGTCGACGGTGAGACCGCTCTCCTGATAATTCTGGAGCGGGTCGAAGGTCGCGAGGCAGCAGAATTCAGCGCAGCCATCGGGGTTGTTGATGCGACTGGCTCCGGTATAGAAATCGACGTTTTGGGCCTAAGCCCCGGCGGCAGCGAGCGAAGCGACGGCGATGGCTGAAACGAGAATGGCGCGGTTGGAATTCATTTTTCTGCTCCTTGGAACCAAAGTAAGATTGTTTTCGACGGCCCGTCGATAGGCCAACATTGTGATGGGCGAGAATGCCCCTCATTGAGATGGGTCGATTCTACCATGATTCAGCAAGTCATTGCAAGAAAAAATGCGAAAGAAAAAGAAAGAAGAGGCAGAATTCACGGATGGGGAGTCGGCCGATGCCCGTCGGCAGACGAAAGTTTTATGGGCCATGAGTCTCTTTGGGGGCGATTATCAGGGGGTTCTTACCGTCCGTGAAGAGATGCCATGTGCAAAGGTGGATATCGGTATCTGGTCCCGAGGCGTCGCAAATGCGTTAAGATGAGTTGGGGCCACGTTGATCCGGGCGAAATATAATAACGTTTTTTTGAAGGATTCTGCAACATTTTGCCTCGAATTGGAGTTATGTTGACGACTGCGGGTTCCGGATTTGATTTCGTCGAAGGAATCGGATCGGGTTGAATTCGTGTGCGAAGTGTTCAGATTAATGTTTAATTTAGCGCTTCGCGGATTGATAAAATTGTTGACGGAGAATCTCAGATCGGCGCGATCGTGTTCGGTCGTTTGATTCTTCATTTTTCACGGTCATGAAACCATTTCATTCAGATTGGAAGAGACAAGGAAGTATGACAATGACGATATTGAAAACACGAACGAAGAATTGGATACCGGCCTTGGCGGTTGGCGCATCGCTCATTTCTGCCTTCGGAATCGCGACGGCGCAGACGATCAACCCGGATATGGTCGAGGCGGTCGAGTCGACTTTCAATGTTGAGCGATTCGATGTAACCAACCTAGAAATCCCCGCCAAACTCGTGGATGGATTTTCAAGTTCGTTTACCTACGAGGGCACGAAATACGTCATGCAGATGACGTCCCATTCGGTTCGATCAGATCGTTTCCAGATTCTGGCGCCGGATGTGAACGGCCGACTTGTCCCGCAGCCGATACCCGCCCCCCAAACCTATCGCGGTACCGTCCAGGGGCTCCCCGGCGCGGTCGTTTCGGCATCGCTGATCAACGGCAAGTTTGAGGGCCTGGTTCTGGTGAATGACAATATCATCTGGGAAATCGAGCCGCTCTCCAAGGCGGTCCCGAATGCGGCGGACGATGAATACATTGTGTTCGATTCGACTGATCTGGTTCCGCATCATTTTCAGTGCGGCGTTGAGGACGAAGGTCATAATCACGGGCTTGGTTTTCCGGACGGAATTGACGGTTTTCAGGTGGGCGACGGAGGCGGATATGAAGATGCTCTCAAGTTCGCCGAGATCGCCTTCGACGCTGACTTCGAATTCTACCAGAAAAACGGTAGTTCGATCCCTAATACCGTCGCTGATATCGAAGCGGTGATGGATCGCGTGGATACGATTTATCAGCGTGATGTCGAGGTCGGTTACGAAATCACCACGATCATCGTTCGAAGCCAGGAGCCGGATCCGTATACGACAACTGATCCCAGTGCCCTTCTCGGCCAGTTCCAAAATGAATGGAACCGTAATCAGAGCGGTATTCAGCGCGATGTGGCTCACCTGATGACCGGCAAGGGCATCAACGGCAACGTCATCGGAATAGCGTTCCTTCGCGTGATTTGCGTACTTAATTCTGCGTACGGACTCTCGCAATCGAGGTTCACCACGAATATGACGAGCCGGGCGTGTTTGACGGCTCATGAACTGGGGCACAATTGGGGCGCCAATCACTGCGACGGTAATGGTGATTGCCGCATCATGTGTTCGGGAATCGGCGGATGCAATCGGGACTGCACGCGATTCGGCGCCCGGAGCAAGACGGACATTACGAACTTCAAGAACAGCCGAACGTGCTTGAGCGATGCCCCGATATTTAAACTGGATCTCGTACCCCCGCCCCCCATTGAAGGCGGACAGAGAACTGATTGGGTGGTGAAGAACGGCGTGCCCGGAAACCAGGCGGCTCTATTCTACAGTCTAAAGGGACAGGGCTTGACCGAAGTTGCCCCGGGAATCTTCATCGAACTTCGAAATCCGAAACTCGTTTCACCGATCCGCACGCTTGATGCAAACGGCGAAGCGGTTTGGCCCATCCTCGTTCCGAACGTTGGACTCCGCCTGTTTACGCAAGTCGTGGATCAGGACGGGAATCTGACGAACAACCGAATCGACGATATACACAAGAACTGAGATGAATTCGTTTGAGGATGGCGCTCAGGCGAGATCGTTTGACGAATCCATCGAAGCAGGTAACCCATGTTGCCTGCTTCGTTTTTTTGCAATAGCGGCGCAGGAGACCGACACCGAAAGCCCGTCGCAACCGAAGCAACGAACCAAACGGGAAGATCTCAAGTTGGTGTTGGATCATTGCTTGGATGATCGGTGCAGGATGAATGACAAGTTATCTGCGTATCCATCGCAGTCGCCGGCAGCGGTTTCGCAATTCAGGGTTATTCGAATGGATCGCGTTGCAGGCGGGAGCGCGTCATTCGTCGAGCGGAACAGTAGGCCGGTGAGTTCTTCGCCTTCGCCGCCGACTTCGTTTTTTCGATCTTCGAAGGTAACCGGTCCGAGCATCGCACTGCCTATCACGAACCTCGAATCATCAAGGAATTCTGTTCGCAAAGTCGCCTGATCGAGGAGATTCACGGTGCTGATCAATCGATCGCGCGCCGCCGCCGACCCGCTGGCGATGTAGAAGATGGTGCGGTGGGCGGGTTCATTTCGACCGTGTGCGCCGTCGAGCGTTTCGCCGTGATCGGTGGTGACGAGAATGAGCCCGTCTTCATTTTCGCAGGTTGGTCTTGATCGAAGAGCGTGGAGAACGCGCCCGATTTGCTCATCAACCTGTTCGATTTCGGAAAGGTACGGCTTCACGGTCGGGTGAAAGTTTTTATCGTGCCCCACCTCCTCGACATTCGCAAAATAGAGAGACGCGAGGTCAGGATCGTACTGGCGGAAGAGTTCGACGGCGGCTTAGACGGATCAAGTGTCGCCATCGTCTTCGTAATCATGTACGAATCTGAAATCGATGGATGCATCACCGAGAATCTTCTTGTCAATGGGAATCCAGTCGACGATGGTTGCGGTAAACAGGTTCGGCCGAACTTCCTTGGCCTATTTGAAGATCGTTGGGTACTGGTTGTAGTTCGTGTTTTCAAACGAGTTATCCAGCGATTGATGCTTGTTCGGCCAGACGCCGGTGAGAATGCTCAACCAACCGGGAGCTGAAACGGTGTAGGCGCTGCATTGAGCGTCGAGCGAATAGCAGCCGTCCGCCATGTGAGAATCCAAGTTGGGTGTTCGTGCTTATATCAGGCAATCGGGGCGCGTGCCGTCGATTTCGATGATGAGTACTTTGGGTTCCTTCGCTTCGCCGGCGACGGCGGAAGGCGATTCGTGAACGATCCCCGGCGATGCGAGAAGAGAAAGGAGTACTATCGGAAACCACCGTCGATTGGGCCGTCTTTCCCTTACGAGTTTGATAGGGTTTTTGCAGGTTTTCATGCGCTCATGATATGAGCGCGATGATCACTCGACATCATTCTTGAGGAACCCTTCGAGGCCGCATTCCGGGCAGCGCGTTGATCGGCGGGATGAGGAAGTTGAGGAGTCCGGTTGCGCGGGAGGATCGGTGATCGGACGGGAATAGCCGCAGCGGGGGCAAACATCTTCGGGCACGGAAATGATCCACCGACTCAATTTGCGAGAGAATACGGCCAGCGCGGTTCCGAGGATGACGAGGGGGAGGCCGCGGTAAATCGGATGGGTTACGCCGATTTCCATCCTGAGCTGGAATGTTGATTGAAAGAACGATCCACCGGCGAGGATACCGAACAAAATGCGGTTAATGCAAAGTGCTGAGCCGATGACGATCATGAGCAATGCAACAGCTCGCAGAATCCACGTTACGAAGGCGCGTACGAGATTGAGACGATCCGGATCCATACAGGTTCTCATTCGTGTAATTAACCGTTCAGGTTCCTTTTCGTGCCGGTTTGAAGATTGCAATGGTGGCATCGTGGCCGGCGAGGTAGTCCTGGCGAACCATGACATTCGTGCTGAGCGAGAGCGCCCAGTCGATCCAGCCGATGGTGTTGAATCGGTTGGCGGGTCCGGTGTCCGTTTTCTTCATGGCCTCGGAGCATCGATCGGAAAGGAAATTGAATACGACCGCACTCGTCGCGGCGTCGAACGCATCGTACACGATTCGGCGTGCGTTCTCTTCGTCGAGCGTGTTGAGTGAACCGGAAAAGAAGACGACGTCGGGGCGTTTCATTTTGAAAACAGCCGGGTCGGTGACGAAATCGACGGCCAGAAATTCGGAGCGGGGCAGATTGCGGGCGATCGCCTTTTCGACCATTCGAGGGAGCCCGTCGACTCCAACGTACTGCCGAAACTCAACCCCCACATGATTCAAATGGGAAGACAAATCTCCAAGACCACAACCAGCGTCCAATATGCACATCCCGGTCAGTTTGACCATTGATAGAAGCACATCGAATCGAACGGTTTGTGTTGCGCGACTCTTCCAGAGCATGGTGTCGAAGGATGCGCCGTGCGTTTGCAGCGCGTCTCGATAAGGATCGAGGTAATCGTCCTTTTTCGGAGCGGATCCGCCGGACGATGTCGATGGTGTTGGGTTCATGGCTCATCGTAGGGCCGGCCTTGGAGGCAATCTGCAGACTTTCGGCGACACCATTGTTGAGAAAGGTTGATATCGGTGCGCCTGGCGTACTGGCTGGGGCCACATTTGGATACTCTAAACGTTCGAGGTATTAGGGTCAATACTCGAACGGTCTGCGATGAGTTTGCGCACCAAGTACCGCCCGGGACGGATCGGCGATCCAACTCAGGCCGCCACTTCGCTGCTGACCGATCCACATCCGTAGTGCTTCTGCGACGCACTCCTAGCGAATGGTCTTGAATCGATGTCTTGAATCGCTCAGTGATCGATTTGAGCAACTTCCTGCAATTGAGAAGTAAGAAGATGTTCCACTCGGCCCAAAGATCACCAGGATTCAACCACTAAATGAAGCAAATCTTTTT
>Ga0210044_10010661_pt1 | contig 10887 bp, 10 predicted proteins | sample CryGey13umfilter_2_FD_183959 | JGI IMG/M metagenome (GOLD analysis project Ga0210044, IMG submission 183959) | Groundwater microbial communities from aquifer in Utah, USA - Crystal Geyser 4/9/14 3 um filter (SPAdes) (version 2) | ecosystem: Environmental > Aquatic > Deep subsurface >...
AACCTGTCCTCCCCCAAACGACACCGCATACAACCCATTCTTCACCGACCGAATGATATCCTGCGGATCGGATTCTCCCGCTAGCATGAAGGTATTGGTCATACGCGGAAGAACAATACTCCGGAAATCTTCCCGCCTCCCATTTCCTGTTAACGGGATGCCCATCAAGCGGGCATTGAGCCGATCCGTGATATAGCCGCGCAAAACACCTTTTTCAATTAACATAGTTCGGGAGGTCGGCGTCCCCTCATCATCGATATTCATAGAACCACGCCGAAACGGGAGCGTCCCATCATCCACGATCGTGCATAATTCTGACGCCACAGATTGTCCGATCAGATTACTAAAGGCTGAGGTTTTGCGACGGTTAAAATCCGCTTCCAACCCATGGCCGATAGCTTCATGAAGCAGAATACCCGGCCATCCCCCACCTAAAACAACGGGCATGGTTCCAGCCGGAGCCTCGACCGCGCCTAAATTGACAATGGCTTGGCGCGCAGCTTCTCTGGCAAACTCCATCGCGCGGTTTTGTTCAAGATAAAAGGCAAATCCGACCCGTCCCCCTCCTCCAAATGACCCAACCTGGCGATTGCCCCCATCTTCAGCAATACAGGTAATCTGAAGGCGAGAAAGAGGCTGCATATCCCCCACAAGTTGCCCTTGAGAGTTGAGGACTAAAAATATTTTTTGTTCCGTATTAAAAGACGCCATGACCTTGGTAATTCGCGGATCATACCGTCTGGCTTCCACATCGATTTTATTCAGTAAGTCAACCCGATCTTCTGTTGTAATATCGGATAGAGGCTGAGACAACGGATAGAGATTGTGAGAAGGTTGAGAGCGATGGGTGACCGCTATGGGGGTGCTCCCCTGAGGGGAATCGGCAATATATCGTGCCGTATCAGCGGCAATTTCCAGGTCTCGAACAGACAGATCATCTGAATACGCAAACCCCGTTCGCTCTCCAGCTACCGCCCGAATGCCAGCTCCCTGCGAAATACTTTTGACGGCGCGCTTGACGAGGCTTTCCTCCATCGAAACGGAATCGGTCACGCAAGACTCGACATACATGTCCACGTAATCCACATCCCGAGCGGTAGCCTTATTTAAGGCCTGAAGGACATCTTTTTCCTGGAGGGCAAAATCTGCAAGGCTTGGTAGCATAGACATCAATGACAATAAAGTACGTATCCAACGTAAAAAAAGAAAGTATAGCCCATCTCCCAGGTTGGCGCAATTTCCAATGAAGATGGCCTGATCAGCAATTTGACAAGAATCGCTTTCATTATTAGACTGGAATTGTTTTGAAATTTTGTCTAGTTTCTAAAATATTTCAACGGAATCGTCACTCGGTTCTCACCCTCACGATCGGTTTCAACGCAATTCATGGATGAATTTCACGCGGTGGAAGCAAGGCAGGTTGCTGAAGTCGGATTGTGGGACCAACTTGACCTCACATCCCTTCCTCGACATATCGCGATCATCATGGATGGCAATGGACGATGGGCCGCTCAACGAGGATTGCCTCGAATTGCCGGTCATAGAGAGGGACTTCGTGCGCTTCAGGATGTCCTGGAAATTGGACATGAACTTAGGATCCCCTATATTACCATCTATGCCTTTTCTCAGGAAAATTGGAAACGCCCTCATTCTGAAATTCGACTCCTCATGGGGTTGCTGGAGCAGTACCTGCATCAGGAACGCCAACGATTTCAGGAGCGACAGGTGCGATTCCTGCCAATCGGACGACTGGAACAGCTGCCCTCCTCCGTACGGTCTCTGGCCTTAGATGTGGCGGAAGAAACCCGCCATTTCACCCAGCGCACTCTGGCAGTCGCCCTCAGCTATGGCGGACGATCAGAAATTGTCGATGCCGCGCGAAAAGTCGCGATCGAGGTTCAGATGGGATCGCTAACACCAGACCAGATAGATGAATCCTTGTTTGAACAATATCTCAGCACATGGGGCCTCCCGGATCCCGATTTGCTCATCCGCACTTCCGGAGAGGCGCGAATCAGCAATTTCCTTCCCTGGCAAACTGTCTACACGGAACTCTATTTCACCAAAACCCTGTGGCCTGATTTTCGTCGCGCTGAGACTCTTCTCGCCTTACTCGATTATCAAAAACGAGAGCGTCGTTTTGGCCGAATCACTCAAACCGTTTCGCCATAAAGCGGTCTGTGGCTCTCCCTTGTACCGGTCATTCTTCTTGTTCACCTGACCCACTGCCCCGTTCACGCCCATAAGCCATGGATCCCCGTCGACTCTACTCAGCCATCGTGTTTATTCCTTTGCTCTATGGGGGGATACGCTATTCGCCACCCTGGCTGCTCTCCCTCCTGATTGGTACGGCTTCCCTCCTTGCATTGTGGGAATTTCTCACGCTTTACTTTGGACCAACCAGCATTCTTTTTCCCAAGATCGCCTCCTGTCTTGGTGCCGGCATGCTCCTTGTGGCCATGCATACCGGGTACTCCCAAGCCCTGAACCCCTGGCTCTTAGGAATCGTCGCGGTCATTTTGACAGGATTTTTCATTTCCCCGACTGCGATGAGGCAACGCCTTCCCTTATGGGTGGCCTATCCCTTTGGTGTGCTCTATGTCGTGGTTCTGCTCGGGCATTTCATGCTCCTCCGGCAACTTCCTCATGGAATCGCCTTGATCTTTTTCGTGTTAATCATTACATGGTTGGCTGACACCGGTGGGTTTGTCGTAGGCTTATCTCTTGGACAACATGCTCTGGCACCAACACTCAGTCCAAAAAAAACGATTGAAGGCTTGATCGGAGGAGTTTTCTTTTCCGTGCTTGGAGCCCTCATCAGCCACTTTTGGTTTCTCCCCTTTTTCTCGTTGTGGGAATGCGTTATGCTCGGCATGGGCATGGCCCTCATCGGAGCCCTTGGTGATCTTGGAGAATCGGCGATCAAACGTAGCGTGAGTATCAAGGACTCGGGCACAATTATTCCGGGACATGGGGGAGTGTTGGATCGCGTGGATAGCTTGCTCTTTACCGGCCCGGTCTTTTACTACTATGCCTTATTCACGGTATCAACCTAATACCCAGGCAGTCAGCGCCTACAGGGAGAGAATCTGGTGAAACACATCGTCATTTTAGGATCAACAGGATCGATTGGAACCAGTACCTTAGATGTGATCTCCAGATTCCCCGAAGAATTTCAGGTGGTTGGCCTGGCCGCCGGTTCAAATGATCTGGCCCTTGAAGAACAGATCCGCACCTTTAAGCCTGAAGTGGTCGCTCTGTCCTGCCAAGATGCCGCCAATCGATTACGCGCACGGATGGGACGCACGTCAACTGAGATTTTGGACGGAGAAGAGGGGCTCTGCGCCGTCGCCAGTGCATCGAAAGGTGATTTAGTGATTTCTGCTATCGTCGGTGGAGCAGGGCTCAAGCCAACATTGACAGCCATTCAAGCAGGCCGGCAGGTCGCCCTGGCCAACAAAGAACCAATGGTCATGGCAGGTCGATTAATGCAACTGGAAGCCCACAAGCATGGCGTCACGATTTTCCCCATCGATAGCGAACATAGCGCTATATTTCAATCGATGGAAGGCCATCGGAAGGTGGACATTCGCCGGATCGTATTAACAGCTTCCGGCGGGCCATTTTGGGATTGGTCCATCAATGATCTGGAGCACGTGACTCCCGAACAAGCGCTGCAACACCCAAATTGGAAAATGGGAGCTAAAATCACCACCGACTCCGCCACCTTGATGAATAAAGGCCTTGAAGTGATTGAAGCCCGATGGCTATTTGACATCCCTCCGGATCAAATCGATGTCGTCATTCACCGGGAAAGTATTATCCATTCCTTGGTAGAATATTGTGATGGGTCAGTCATTGCGCAATTAGGGCACCCGGACATGCGAACACCAATTTCCTATGCTCTCAAATATCCGGAACGCATTCCGTTGAATCCTCCCCTGCTGGATCTAGGAAAAATCGGGAAATTCACCTTTTATCCGACTGATTCCGAAAAATTCCCGTGTCTCCAGTTAGCCTATGACGCACTGGCAGGAGCGGACGGGCTTCCAGCGACATTAAACGCCGCCAATGAAATAGCCGTCCAAGCCTTTCTCCAGGAACAGATTGCCTTTTTGGATATTCCCAGGGTGATTCAGGAAACGATGAATGCCTATACCGCGACTCCCGTCACATCCATTGAGGACGCCTTAGAGGTAGACCAATGGGCTCGACGCACAGCCATAGAGATGATGAAAGCCTGTTCCTCTTCACCCTTATGAACCCGCAATTAACCATCCATGAATAACCTCCTCGCGTTTTCTCCAGATTCCATTTTCCTTTTTGGGCAAAAACTGTGGTGGTTCCTGATCGTACTGGGAGTCCTGGTCACCTTTCATGAGTACGGCCATTACCTGGCCGCTCGTTGGGTGGGAGTCAAAGTCCTCAAATTTTCAATCGGATTTGGGCCAAAACTGATCGGTCGCCAGGTTGGAGACACAGAATATCTCCTCTCGGCCATTCCTCTAGGCGGGTATGTCAAATTATTTGGAGAAGAAGGATCAGAGGCTGTCTCAGCTGCCGAGCAACGTGAATCTTTCATCCATCAGTCGCTTCCCCACAAAATGCTGATTGTGGCGGCCGGCCCCGGATTCAACTTTATCCTTAGCTACCTGATTTTTACGGGAATGCTGGCCTTAGGATCACCGCTGTTTGTCCCCAGCATGGACAACATTACACCGGTTATTGAAGCTATCACCCCGGACTCTCCAGCCGAAATTGCCGGATTACATGTCGGTGATCGTGTGATCAGGGCCAATGAAGAAGACATCTCCACCCTGGGCGAACTGTACCAACAGGTCGGCAAGGGCCATGGCCGTCCCGTCACCTTGGATGTCATTCGGGAGAATAGCGTTAAAACGCTGATCATTACTCCAACCGTTCAAATGGCGCCTGATCGCCCAGAGGAACCTCAATACATCTTAGGCATTGAGGATCATGCTCCGCTTGTAGGGGGAGTCATGCCCGACACCCCTGCCATGGCCGCAGGCCTTCAACAAGATGACCGAATTATCCAAATTAATGACACGCCGATTGTCACCTGGTCTCAGATGACCGAGATCGTTCGCAATCATCCCGGAACCCCTCTAGAAGTACAGGTCGAGCGCGGGGGACAGACAGTGTCCCTTCGGATCACGCCTGAAGGCCAAACCATCACATCCCCTGATGGTGAAACCAAGTCTGTTGGCCGCATTGGGATCAAACTGGCCGGCGGGGGTACGGTGTTAAAGAGTACGTCTCTATTCCTCGCCCCATGGGATGGACTCAAGGCGACCTGGAAATGGTGCGAACTAACCGTTATTGGGCTCTATAAGCTCCTGACGGGAGAAATTTCGTCGAAACACCTGGGCGGCCCATTAATGATTGCCACTGTTTCCGGCGAGCAAGCCCAACAGGGCCTTGCCAGCATAGTGTGGCTTATTGCGATTTTAAGTATCAATTTAGGAATTTTGAATTTGTTACCCATTCCCATTCTGGACGGAGGGCATCTGTTCTTTTTTGCCTGCGAAGCCATTTTGGGACGCCCGTTAGGAGACCGGTCGAGAGAAATGGCCCAACAAATTGGACTGGTGTTGTTGGTTTTCCTCATGGCATATGCGACATGGAATGACATCAGTCGTCTGCTCCAATAATTCCATCCCGTTGAACCTCTCACTGCCTTGCTATCCATGTGAGTTCGCTCCGCGACCCTTTCTGTCCTCAACCATATAACCAGGTGTCTTCATGCGTGTATCACAATCATTGATCCCAACTATGCGACAAGATCCCGGGGAAGCCGAAGTGGTCAGTCACCGACTCATGCTTCGCGCCGGAATGATCCGAAAAGTCGCCGCCGGTATTTATTCCTACCTTCCTCTTGGATTGAGGGTCATTCGGAAAATTGAGGCCATTGTACGCGAAGAAATGAACCGGACCGGAGCCCAAGAACTCTTACTACCGATTCTCTCCTCGGCTGAGCTGTGGAAAGAAACGGATCGCTGGGATTTCTACGGAAAGGAACTATTCCGATTACATGATCGTCACGAGCGAGACTTTTGCCTGGGCCCCACTCACGAAGAAGTCGTCACCGATTTATTCCGTCGCGAGGTCAATTCCTATCGTCAATTGCCCATCACCCTTTATCAAATCCAAACAAAATTTCGTGATGAAATTCGCCCACGGTTTGGCATCATGCGAGGACGTGAATTCATCATGAAAGATGCGTATAGCTTTGATCAGGATGCGGAAGGAGCCAAACGCACCTACCAGAACATGTACGACGCCTATTGCCGAATCTTTTCCCGCATGGGCCTCGAATTTCGTCCAGTTGAGGCCGACACCGGACTGATTGGTGGCATCTCTTCTCACGAATTCATGGTCTTAGCCAATACCGGAGAGGAACTCATCGTTTTTGATCCGGACACGCAATACGCAGCCAATGTCGAGCGGGCGGAAATTGCCCCACCCACCATCGGAGAGGGAGAGGTCCAACTACCCTTAGAGAAAGTTTCCACACCCCATGCCAAATCAGTTGAAGAGGTGTGTGCCTTACTCAACGTGCCTCCATGTCGCCTGGTGAAAACCCTCCTGTATCAGACTGGCACCGATGAGATAACAGCTGTCCTGATCCGAGGGGACCACCAGGCCAACGAAATCAAAATTCAACGATTCCTTGGTATCCATGAATTATCCTTGGCGACCCCAGAAATGATCGCCCGCTTCACAACCGCCCCAATCGGCTTTGTCGGACCGATCGGTCTTCAGAAAGTTCGGGTGCTGGCTGACCATGCCGTGGTTGCTTTGAGCAACTTTATTGTTGGTGGAAACGAACAAGACGTTCACCTCATTCATGTCAATATCGACCGGGATTTTGCCATTGAGAGCAGAGGAGATTTTCGCCAAGCCCAGGCGGGTGATCCTTCCCCTCGAGGAGGCAGCTCGCTACAAACGGCAAGAGGCATCGAAGTGGGACATATCTTTATGCTAGGGACGAAATATAGTGAAAAAATGGGGGCAACCTACCTCGATGCCCAAGGCCAGACGCTCCCTGCGATGATGGGATGTTATGGCATTGGGATCAGCAGAGCAGCGGCAGCCGCCATTGAACAAAACCATGATGACAAAGGTATTTGTTGGCCCATGCCCATTGCCCCCTTTCATGCTCACATTCTATCCGTCACCGCCTCAGAAAACGTGCGTCAAGCCTCGGATCAGCTCTATCAGGACCTTTGCCAAAACGGGATAGAGGTGTTATTTGACGACCGTGAGGAACGAGGTGGAGTCAAATTTAACGATGCAGATTTACTAGGCATTCCTTTCCATATTATCGTTGGCGATAAGGGATTGGCACAGAGCACCATTGAAATCAAAGACCGTAAAACAGGGGAAAAACACCACATTTCCCGTGAGCAAGTGTGTCAGTGGATAACCTCCACCGTGAAAAATAAGCTGGAATATCAGCCATAGAATGACTGAAACACCGTCAAGAGCCAGGCTGCTTACCGATGCCCTGCGATGCATGATATACTTTTAAAAAGTAGAGGCATGGTCTTCTCGAACAATGATCTCTACACAGCAATTGCAACGCGTTTTGAATGAATAAAGCCTTATTTTCATTGACAAAACATCTTAATGAATGCTATTTTTCAAGGTTTCATTTTGAGGTAGAATTCACTCTTCGCACATTGCAGTATACAGTTATGTTGAACCAAATGAACGTGAGGGGTCTCTTATTTGACCCCTACAACAATGCCTATATTGTCATCTTGAGAGATGAACAAAATTCTGACATGCTTCCCATTTGGGTGGGCAAGGCCGAAGCCAGTGCGATTAGTTTTGCCTTAGAGCGGATAGCCCCTCCCAGGCCGATGACCCATGATCTCATGAAAACGGTGCTTGATAATATGGACGCCAAAGTTATCAGCACGGTCATTACGGATCTGAAAGATAATACGTATTTCGCTAAAATCCATCTCCTGTTTGGCGACTCCGAGTTTACCGTTGACTCGCGGCCGAGTGACGCGATTGCCGTGGCCCTTCGCACGGATGCCCCTATTTTTGCTTCTGGGGAAGTGCTCCATAAACAAAACTCAGAAGAATTGGAACGATGGCTGGAAAATTTGAAGCCTGAGGATTTTGGCAAATCAGATGTCTAGCCAATCCTCATGTGGCCATCTGGAAAATTTACGATAAGTTGTGAGTGTGCGGGTGATGACTGAAATAAACACATTGATTCCCTTAAAGGTGCACGGGGTCCTGGTCGATCCGAATACCGACACGCAAATCGTGGTCTTACGGGATGAAAAAAATTCGGAGGTTCTTCCCATATGGGTCGGAACCGCCGAAGGGACATCGATTCGGTTGGCCCTGGAGAACGTTATCCCACCTCGTCCAATGAGCCATGACCTCATTTGCAGCTTTGTCTCGCATCTTGGCTTTACGCTGAACAAAGTCGTGATTACTGAAGTCAAAAATAATACGTATTTCTCGACGCTGTTTTTATCCAAAGATGGCTTGGAAAAATCGATCGACTCAAGGCCGAGTGATGCAATTGCCCTGGCTCTCCGATGCCAATGTCCAATCTACGTCACCCCTGAGGTGCTGGAACGTCGCGGGGGGGAAGATTTGGATACGTGGCTTTCCAAACTCGATCAAAAGGGATTTGAACAGACTGAGACCTAGACATTTACTCAAGTAGAGGAAAGGAACTAAGACACGCATGCGATCCTATCAAGCTAAACCGCTAGAAGTTGAACGACAATGGTTTTTAGTCGACGCCAAAGGGAAAACTGTTGGACGCTTGGCCGCGAAGGTTGCCTCTATTCTTCGTGGAAAGCATAAGCCAACGTTCACCCCTAATGTCGATACTGGTGACCATGTCGTTATTATTAATTCTCGCGAAATTCAATTCACCAGCAATAAATTTCGTGAAAAGATCTATTATCACCACACCGGTTATCCTGGAGGCATCAAAGCCATTACCGCTGAGCATCTCCATGCTAAGAAACCAACTGAAGTGCTCTCCAAAGCGATTCGTGGGATGCTCCCAAAATGTACGTTAGGCAAGCAAATGGCCAGAAAGCTCAAAATTTACCCTGGCGCCGAACATCTGCATCAGGCGCAAAGCCCAACGCCTCTTGACCTCTAAATTCATCAGTCACCTTTCCAAGAACAAAGGAGATCTATTCTCACATGGTCGATACAGTCCAATATGCAACCGGAAAAAAGAAAAACGCTATTGCCCGCGCTTGGGTAGAACCAGGACAAGGCAACATTCAAGTCAACGCCCGAACAATAGATTCATATTTCCCACGATTGACGCATCAAATCCAAATACAAACGCCATTCGAGGTCACCAACACCACCGGGCAATTTAATGTTAAAGCCACTTTGACGGGGGGAGGCGTTTCGGGGCAAGCGGGAGCCCTTCGCCATGCGATTGCAAAGGCCTTAGCCTTATATAATCCTTCGCTTCGTGATCCCCTGAAAAAAAATGGATTGCTCACCAGAGATAGCAGGGTGAAAGAACGGAAAAAATACGGACAAAAAGGGGCCAGAGCCCGGTTTCAATACTCCAAACGATAATTGGCAGGTTCACCATTCACGCAGAAATATGGGGGAGGCCTTCCAGCCTCCCCCTTTTTTTTAATCGGCCAATTTCTGAGGCCTTTGTCCACTCCAATCTAACTTTTCACAAAAAGTCAATTGGCGCAAAGGAAAATCATTTCCTAATAGGTATCGCTCTCAACCTTTCTCCCCATCAACAAATTTTCTTGAGAAAGCCATGGATAAAAAAATTCGCGTCGCGGTGATTGGAGCTAGCGGCTATACAGGTGGCGAATTGCTTCGATTACTCAGCCTCCACCCCCAGGTCACACTGACCCGCGTGGTGGCGTCTGAAAAATCTCAGGGCCTCGCCGTCTCTTCGCTCCTTCCTCATCTTACGAAGATTTATGACTGTTCATTGTCGTCGTTGAATACCAAATCGATCGCCAAGGAAGTCGATGTCATTTTCCTTGCTCTTCCTCACACGCAATCTTTACAGCCTGTAGCCGATTTCCTCTCACAGGGAAAACAGGTCATTGACTTGAGTGCTGATTATCGCCTTCAAGACCCCATGGTATACGAGCAATGGTATCAAACTGCCCATACTTTTCCTGACCTGCTTAAAAACGCGGTGTATGGGCTCCCGGAACTCAATCGCACGGCTATCGCCAACAGCCGGCTTGTGGCTGTCGCCGGCTGTTATCCCACCGTCGCCATTTTGCAACTCGCGCCATTTGTGGCCCAAGACCTGATCGACCAAACCTCCATTATCATTGACGCAAAGTCTGGAATTTCAGGAGCCGGCCGCACACCTGCGCTGGGAACCCACTTCCCAGAATCCCATGAAGCCATTCATGCCTATAAAATATCCAAGCATCGACATGTGCCTGAAATCGAACAGGAGTTAGCACGACTGGCTCCTCCCCCCTCCTCCACCTCAACTTCCCCCCGCCCCCCCCTGATTTTTACGCCTCACTTAATACCCATCAATCGAGGCATTCTCAGCACGGCCTATGCCAAATTGAAGCCTGGCATTGAGCAGTCCCATCTGGATGCGGCATATAAAAGCCGGTATCAAGACGAGTATTTCATTCGGCTCTTTCCAAGTGCCGAGGAGGTTAATCCTAAAAACCTGCGAGGATCGAATTTTTGTGACCTCAGTTGCGCCTATGACCCTCGAACGGGATATCTCATCAGCACCGGTTCGCTGGACAATCTCGTAAAAGGCGCAGCCGGACAAGCGATTCAATGCATGAATCTTATGGTAGGACTTCCCGAAACACTGGGATTGACCGCGCCAGGCCTCTTTCCCTAAATCATTTA
>Ga0210044_10010662_pt1 | contig 10887 bp, 11 predicted proteins | sample CryGey13umfilter_2_FD_183959 | JGI IMG/M metagenome (GOLD analysis project Ga0210044, IMG submission 183959) | Groundwater microbial communities from aquifer in Utah, USA - Crystal Geyser 4/9/14 3 um filter (SPAdes) (version 2) | ecosystem: Environmental > Aquatic > Deep subsurface >...
TTTGAAGAACGTATACATAAAACATTAATTTATTCTATAAAAAACACGTAGGATTCAAGCGATTTATTTCCATGGCCATAAACCACGTTGGGTTTATGGCCGTGAACCCTACGTGGTTCACGGCTCCGCGGGTAGGATTCGAACCTACAACCTAGTGCTTAACAGGCACCCGCGCTACCATTGCGCCACCGCGGAATGTGATTAGTTTATAGTGAGTAGTTTATAGTTGGTAGTTAATTATTGTTTTTTCTTTAAAGACCTTGTCAAAGAGTTCAACATTTTCATAACTTCATTTAAAAGTTGTTCTGCTTTATTATATTCTAAATCCTCTAATTTGGGAAGTCTTTTACAAATCTCCAATTGAGTTTCCAATTCAGCTCCTGAACCATAACTAATATATAAAAATTGTAAAAACTCTTTAGAATAATTTCTTTTTTGTCCTTCAGCAATATTTGATGGTATAGCAACGGCTGATCTTTGCATTTGAGATACTAATCCATAAGTTTCTGATTTGGGAAACTTCTCGGTTAAGTTATAAATCTCGGTAACTAAATCCATCGATTTTTGCCAAACTGTTAAATCTTTGTAAGAATTTATTTGTTTCATAACTTTAAGCTATTCACTACTCACTACTCACTACCCACTACCCACTACCCACTACCCACTACTCACTAACTTAATAGTCTTTTATTTTTTTCAGGTCTTTGAGTTTACGGATTTTTTCCAGAGCTTTGGCCTGAATCTGGCGAATTCTCTCCCTGGTCACCTCAAATATCTTCCCTACTTCTTCCAAGGTGTGAGTAACACCATCTTCCAAACCAAATCTCATTGCTAAAATCTTTTTCTCGCGGGGAGTCAATTCGGTTGAGATTTCCTCCAATCTTTTCTTTAAAAGATTGCGAGCCGCCATTGTCAGAGGAGAGGGAGTTTTCTCGTCCTCAATAAACTCGGCTAAAACACTGTTTTTGTCATCATCCCCGACCGGGGTTTCCAAAGAAACCGCTCTTTGTTTAATCTGTATTATATGATGAACTTTTTCCACCTCGATCCCCATTTCGGCCGCAATTTCTTCTGGTAAAGGATCACGGCCTAAGCTCTGTAAAAGCCTTCTTTTCGCTTTCTCATATTTAGAGATGGTTTCTATCATATGAACCGGAATCCGAATAGTTCTGGCCTGGTCAGCAATGGCCCTGGTAACTGCCTGTCTTATCCACCAAGTAGCGTAAGTGGAAAATTTATATCCTTTCCGCCAGTCAAATTTTTCCACCGCTCGGAAAAGACCCAAATTTCCTTCTTGAACTAAATCAAGCAAAGTTAAATTCCAGGAGCGGCCAACATATCTTTTAGCTATGGAAACTACCAGCCGCAAATTGGCTTTAATCAGCTTCTTTTTAGCTTCTTCGTCCCCTTTCTCAATCCTCTTGGCTAATTCTTTTTCCTCCCGAGCCGAGACCATTGCAGTTTGTCCAATTTCTTTTAAATACATCCGGATTGAATCAATTCTCAGGTCCGGCAATATCTTTTTAATTCTTTCATCTTTTTCTTCCATTTCTAAAAATCCTTTTCTCTCTTTCACTTCAATGCCTTTATTTTCCAAATCTTGATAAAGTTTTTCCAAACCCTTAATGTCTTTTTCTAAATTAGGAAAAGAATGCAAAATCTCGTTGAGAGTGATAAAACCACGGCTCCTCCCTTTTCTAAAAAGATTCTCAATTTTCTCCGGCGAAAAAACAGAAGAGGGCCGGACTCTTTTTATTTTCTTTGACTTTGATTGTTTTTTCCTTGGCATGTTATTGCAAATTATTTTTACCCCGTTAGAAGTCTTTGACGAAAAAGAATTTTAATCTATTTTTTAAGTATCTTCTGCCCATTCCTGATTTAAGATATTTTTCTCTGGCTCGAGCATCTTCTTTATTTAAGCAGGCTTCACAATAAATAAGTTTCCAGGGTATGCCATATTTTGTAGATTTATTCTTTCCTGAATTATGTCTTAAAATTCTTTTTCGTAAATCCTTCGTTGATCCTATATACCAATGTTGTACTTTTTTGCTTAATAGGATATAAGTATACCACATATCAGACTTCTAACGGGGGTTATTTAATTTTTTCACCAATTCATTAAATTCCTTCATCAGTTCTTTAACCCTTTTTTCATCTTTACTTTCTTCTGCTTCCCGAATCTCTTTTGATATTCTCTGAAGTTTATCTTTTGTAACCAATGACTCTAATTCTTTTAAACAAAGCCGGAACTCTCGCTCGGGGTCCAAATTCTCCTCGATTTCAGACCTTAAAGCAAGCACATCCAAAAATTCTTTTAGATCCGGGGGCAGCTTTGATTTTTCTTTTTTTAAAAAAATTAAAATTTCTTTAGATTTTGGAGAAAAAAGAGAAAAATAGTTTTTTTCAAGCGATTCCAGTTTGGCTGGCAGTTTGGTGATGATTAAAGAAAGAATTTTTTCTTCCAGCATTTCTCTCCTTGTTTTCTCCTCCTTCAGAACTTCAGCTTCTTCTGGAATTGACGGTTCCCCATATTCTTTTACGCGAGCATTAGCGAAGCGTGAAGATGAACGAAGTTCATCGACTCCCCTTTTATTTAAAACCTTTCTAAGTTCTTCTAAGACTGATTCTTCGGAAACTTTCAATTTTCTGGAGAGTTTCTGGAGCCAGTGAGATTGTGAAATTTTGTTTGGAATTCTGGCTATAACAGTTAAAAGAATATCTGAGATTCCCTTTTTCCCTTCAGCTGAATTCTTGTCAAATTTTGGAAAGGTGCTTTCAAAGTAAAAATCGAGGATTGATTTAGCCGAATCAATCAATTTTTCCCATTTTTTCGGGTCTTTGGAAATGATGTCAGCCGGGTCAGTTCCCGAAGACATAGTAATAACTTTTATTTGAAAATCTTCTTTTTGGGCTAAGTCAATTCCTCTTCGAGTAGCCAAATCGCCAGCAATATCCATATCAAAGGCAGAAATCAGATTTTGAGAGTAGCGCTTCAAAATCTTCAACTGAAAAGGAGTCAAAGCCGTGCCGCTGGTGGCGACGGTATTCTGAAAACCAGCTTGATGGGATAGAATTACATCGGTGTATCCTTCAACCAAAATACAGGCATCCTTCCTTCTTACTTCCACTTTGGCAAAGTTTAATCCGTAGAGAACCCAGCTCTTATTATATAATAAAGTATTTGGAGTATTGATATATTTCGCTTCTGTAGAAGCAGATTCAGGCGCCCGCCTGCCATCGCCTGAAGGCAAAGCCTCTGGCGGGCAGGGATAACTACGCTGATTTATGCTGAAAATTCTTCCTCCGAATCCGATGACCTGAGAATTTAAATCAAAAACTGGAAAAATAATTCTTCCCCGGAATCTATCATAACTTGTAGAAGCTGATTCACGCTGATTAGCGCTGAAATCTTGTTCTTTTTTAATGGCCAGACCAGCTCTTACTACTTCTTCTCTTTCATATCCCTTGGAAACCAAAAAATCGGATAAACTCTGCCAGGTATTTGGGGCGTAACCCAATCGCCATTTTTTAATTGACTCCTCGTTTATTCCTCTCTCTAAAAGGTATTTTTTAACTTCGAGGCCGGTTTTACTTTCTTTTAACTGCCTTTCAAAAAACCGGCAAGCCAGTTCCATAATATCATATAATCTTTTTCTCTCGGTCTTTAACTTAGGGTCCTGCTTCCTGAGTTCAACTCCGGTTCTTTTAGCCAGAACCCTTAAAGCGTCACCGAATTCCAGTCCTTCAATTTCCATTACAAATTTAAAGACGTCTCCGAATTTTCCACAGCCAAAACATTTGAAAATCTGCCTGGAAGGCGAAACAAAAAAAGATGGCTTCTTTTCCGAGTGAAAAGGACAAAGAGCCCGATAATTAATTCCCGTTTTCTGGAGTTTGATATAAGAACCGATTAGTTCAACAATATCCAATTTTGACTTAATTTCTTCAATTGGAGAACCGAGCATAAATAAATTAAGATTACAAAATTATCATACCACAAATCCCTGCCAAGGGCAATTTTTATGCTTGACATTAAGGGCAAGGGGAATAAAATGAATAGTATTATGAATAATAAGGCGAAAAAACTGAAAATATTGTTTGTTGCCAGCGAATCAGCTCCTTTTGCCAAAGCCGGGGGCTTGGGCGACGTTATTTATTCTTTGTCTTTAGCCCTCAAAAAATTAGGCCAGGATGTCAGAATAATGATGCCCCGCTATGGCACAATTGACCTTAAAAAAAATAAAATGAAAATGGAGTTAAAGAGTCTGAAAGTCCCGACTGACCAGCCGGGCGGCTATCCTTATTTAATATGCAACGTCAAGAAAAACAGAGGAAGAAATGGAGCGAGTATTCCCACTTATTTCCTGGAAAATATGGAATATTACGAAAAAAGAGCCAATGTTTACGGTTATTCCGACGACCATATCCGTTGGATTTTGCTCTGCCGAGGAGTTTTAGAATTTTTAAAAGTTTCTAACTGGAAGCCCAATATCATTGTTGCCTCGGACTGGCAAACAGGGCTTATTCCTAATTACTTAAAAACCGTTTATGATAAAGACTCAATTCTCTCAAAAATAGGAACTATTTTCGCTATCCACAATCTCCAATATCAGGGAATGTGCGATTTTAAATTTGTTCAAGAGACCGAACGTGACTCCGGAAAAGAACCAATTCCCGATTTTTTTAACCCCCGCTTGGCGAAATTAAATTGGATGTTGAGGGGAACTATTTACAGCGATATTGTTACTACCGTTTCCCCAACTTATTCAAGAGAAATTTTAACTCCGGAGTACGGCGAAGGATTAAACAAAATTTTCGCCGAACATAGAGAAAAAATTTTCGGAATTTTAAACGGAATTGACTACGAAGAAAACAATCCGGAAAAATCTATCCACGTTCCGGTTAAATACAATATAAAAAATCTCGACGGGAAAAAAGAAAACAAAATTCTTCTTCAAAAAAAATTCGGATTTTCTCAAGACGACTCGGTTTTTTTAATAGGTATGGTTTCGCGATTAACCGAACAAAAAGGGTTTGATTTATTGGAAAAAATGATTGGCCCTCTTTTAAAAAATCTATCAATCCAGTTTATATTCCTTGGAGATGGTGAATCGAGATATAAAGAAATGATTAAAAATGCCTCGGAGAAGTTTCCGGAAAAAATTAAATATCTCTTTGAATTTGACCCAAATCTCCCCCATTTGATTTTCAGCGGAGCGGACGCTCTTTTGATGCCTTCTAAATTTGAACCTTGTGGAATCACCCAAATTCAAGCAATGAGATACGGTTGCGTTCCGATTGTCAGGAAAACCGGCGGATTGGCCGACACCGTTGAAGATTTTAATCCGCAAAAGAAAGAAGGAACCGGCTTTGTTTTTCAGGATTATGACCCAATGGACTTGTTTATTGCTATTGTTCGGGCTTATAACTGTTTCAACTTCAGAAATGAATGGAAGCAATTAGTAAAAAGGGTTTTAAAAAAAGATTTTTCTTGGAAAAAATCGGCTAAGGAATACTTGACACTTTTCCATCAGTTACTCCAAAAGAAAAATCTCTAAAATTTATGTATTGGGTGAATTTTTTACATATTTATCAACCTCTAAGCCAATCCAATGAGATTTTAAAACGGGTGGTAAACGAATCTTACCGCCCTTTATTTAAGGGATGTTTAACCATTCCCGGAATAAAAATTAACTTAAACATCAATGCCGGCTTGACTGAAAACTTATGGAAAAAGGGGTATGAAGACGTGATAAAAATGATAAAGACATTGGCTAAAGATGGGAAATTAGAATTCACCGAGAGCAGCCGATACCATGCTTTTTTGCCTCTTCTGCCAAAAGAAGAAATCGTTAGGCAAATTAAAGGAAATTACAGAATTAACAAGAGATATTTCGGCAAACTTTATAAACCAAAATGTTTTTTCCCGCCGGAGATGGCTTATAGTAAAAAAATAAGCAAGCTTGTCTCCCAACTGGGCTATTCTTTTATTATAATAGACGAAGTTTGTTTCAATGCCGGGGAAAACTCTCCTCTGACAGACAGATTATATTTTGAAGAGGAAAATAAAAATTTAAAAATCATCTTTCGGGAAAGGCGGCTTTCTAATTGCCTAATGTCTGCAATAATAAGAACCAAGAAAGAGTTTCAAGAAGTCCTAAAAGAGGATTTAAAACAAGAAAAATATATCTGCACTGGAATCGACGGAGAAACCTTTGGCCACCACCGACCAGGATTAGAAAAAACCCTATTGAAAATTCTCTCTCTAAAAAAACCTAAACAAATCTTCATTTCTGAATTGCCAAAATATTTCCCGAAAGAAGAAAAGATTTCTCCTGTTTCGGCTACCTGGGCATCTTCAAGAGAAGATATAGAAAAAAGAGTTCAGTTTTATTCCTGGAAAGACCCAAAAAATAAGGTTCATAAGTTGCAGTGGAGATTTACCCGCTATATTTTAAAATTGGCAAAAAAGAGAAAGATTTCTCTAAAATTAAAAGAAAAAATTGACCAGGCTCTCGCCTCAGACCATTTTTTTTGGGCTAGCGGAGAACCCTGGTGGAGTCTTGAAATGATTGAAAAAGGAGCCTGGGCGCTGTTTGAAGTTTCAAAATTGCTCTCAAAAAACAAAGCAGAGTTTGAAAAAGGGAAAAATTATTATCTCCGAATCTTAGCCACCGCTTTTCAATGGCAAAGAGCCGGAAAAATAGAAGAAAAAACCAGAAAATATAAAGAGGCAGTAAGGATTCCTTTTAAAGAAAGGAGTTTTGAAATCAGCAAAGAAGGTAAAAAAATTTATGAAGATGTTATTTCCTTAATCAAAAAAAAGATGGTCCTATCCGCCAGGAAGAAAAACTACGAAAGGGCAATCTTGTGGAGAGACGCTATCTGGAAATTGGAAACAAAAAACGATATTTATGACTTGCTCCACATTGTTGATTTATTGAGAATAGAAATACCAGAAAAATTTAAAAAACTTGACCCCAAATTAAATGAATTAATGGCAGAATACAGAAAAATTAAATCCGGTCAGCCAGAATTAAGAAAAATTTAGTGAAATGGATAAGATTTTATCAAAAAAAATATTTTTAGCCGGAGCAGAAAAAAATATTCTTTCTTTCTTAAAAAAAACGAAATTAACGCCAACCGAGAAAGAGAATATTTTTCTGAAAGCGAAAAAAGAAATAAGACGTTTTGTTTATTCAGTTTGTCTCGGTGAAAAAGGGGAGAAATTTTTTTTAAAAGCGAGAATTATGAAAAGACGAGAAGTTTTGAAACAATTAAAGCATGAAATTTCTGTCTATAAATCCTTAAATAAAGTATCAAAGAATCAAAAACTTAATTTCCTTTTTCCTTCAATATTAAAATCTGGTAAATTTCGAAACATCGACTGGTATCTGCGCAATTACCGGGAAGGAAAGCTGGCTGGTGAAATGATGGAGGATTTTAGTTTCAGAAAAAATTTTCTGAAGAATTTCCCCCCGAAAAAAATGGCTGAGGCGCTAATCTCTTTACAAAAAATTCCGGCTGAAAGCCTGGGACTGAAACTCTACAAGCACGGCGGGTGGTGGTACTTGCAAGATTTTAACTATTACAAACAAACCTCTCTTAAATTTTTTCTTGCCTCGCCTTTTAATCAGAATTTATTAACTAAAAAAGAGATAAAATTTGCCGAAAATATTTTAAGAAATAATAAAAATTTTTTGGATGAAAAAGCAAGCTTTTTAACGCACGGCGATTTATACCCCAACAATATTTTACTAACTCCTGATAGAGAAATTGTTCTTTTGGATTGGGAATTAATGCATCTCAACAACCCCAGTTTTGATATCTGTTTTGTTTGGCTTCTATCAAAAAATGATAAAAAATGGCAAAAAGATTTTTTTAACCTAACCGTAAAAAATAAAGGCGAGGAATTTGAAAAACTTTTTAGAATTTCTCTGATTTCTCTCAGTATTAGATTCGCTGATGCCTGCTGGCAGGGTTTAAAAAAAAGAAGGCACCAGGGGTATCCTCTCAGTTCTCTGGTCAAATCGCCTGTTTTCTCTTATCTTAAATTCTCCATAAAAATTTTTAAATCAGCGCTTTTTGAGCCAAAAAAAATTTATGATGAATAAAAAAGTTTTATTTGTTGCTTCAGAGGCAGCACCAATAGTAAAAGTGGGCGGCCTGGCTGACGTTATTGGTTCTTTGCCAAAAGCCCTGAAAAAATTAGGAGTTGATGTTTCAATTGTCCTGCCGTTCTATAGTACGATAAAATTGAAAAAGAGAGAGTTAATTTTAGCAAACCTTTGGAAAACCAATCTTCCGGAAAGCAATATCCCGGTCTTTTTAATTGAAAATAAAAATTATTTTAAAGATGGAATTTATGTGGAAGCCGATGCTTCTAGTGGAGGCAGCGAAAAAGAAGCAAAAAGGTTTCTTTTTTTTTCGCTCAGTGCAATTAAATTGACTGAGATTTTAAAACCAGACATTTTACACTGCCACGATTGGCATACAGCCATCGTCGCCTCACTCCTTAGGTCAAAAAAGATAAAAACTTTACTAACGATCCACAATTTGGGGTACCAAGGAATTTACTCATCTGAAATAGTTAATCAAGTTTTGGGAACCAATTTTTCTGGAGAGGTTAATTGTTTAAGGGAAGGAATTTTGAGCGCTGATTTTATTAATACGGTAAGTGAAAACTACGCTAAAGAAATTTTAACTCCAGAATATGGTTATGGCTTGGAAAAAGAGCTTCAGAAAAGGAAAAATAACCTTGTTGGTATTTTAAACGGGTTAGACGAAGAGCAATTTAATCCAGAAAAAGACCCTTATTTGAAAACAAATTATTCAATTGAAACATTGGATAAAAAACTAAAGAATAAAATCTTTCTCCAGAAAAATTATTTCGGCAAAGTCGCTCCGGAAATTCCTGTTTTAGGAATGGTTTCAAGATTAGCCCAACAAAAAGGTTTTGATTTAATTAAAACAATCTTCCCTATCTTAATGGAAGAAAAGCTCCAGTTTATTCTTTTGGGCAAAGGCATGAAAGAATACGAAGATTTTTTTCAAGAAAAAAGCCGGAAATATCCAGGGAAATTTCTTGCCAAAATACAATTTAACGAAGAATTGGCTCATCAGATTTATGCTGGCTCTGACATTTTTTTAATGCCCTCTCTGTTTGAACCCTGTGGCTTGGGCCAAATGATTTCAATGAAATACGGAACACTGCCTCTTGTTAGGGCGACCGGCGGTTTAAAAGACACCGTTACAGAAAATACAGGGTTTTTGTTTGAAAAATATGAGGGTCAGGAATTTTTGAAAACAATAAGAGCGGCCTTGAAAGTTTTTAAAAATAAAAGAATCTGGCAAAAAATCCAGAAAAATGGAATGAGACAGGATTTTTCCTGGCAAAAATCAGCTAAAAAATACTTAGAGGTTTACCAAAAACTAATCTAAGAAACATCGGGTCTCACTTCCGAGAGAAATTAGAGGCCTTTTTTATTTGGCTATTTGGAATATAGTGCAAGGTATTTTCGGAATCTCTTAAGATTGTTATCCTGAGATTGAAATCCTCAATTTTTCCTTTGGTTCCGGCAATTTCAATTTCTTCTCCCACCCGATATTGGTCTTCCAAAAGAATAAAAAGTCCTGATAAATAGTCCTGAATCAAGCTCCGGGCACCGAAACCTAAAGCCAGACCCCCGACTCCAAGACCGGCTAAGAGGGGCGTAATCTCTATTCCAAATTCAGGAAGGATGGTTATAAGAGCAATCAGCCAGATTATTGTTTTCAAAAAAGCAAAAGAAACTTTTTCTAAGGTTTCTAATCTTTTTTCTTCAAATTTTGATTCTGCTTTCCCGAGCTTAATACCATTCTTGGCAAGATTCTTGAGAAATCTTGAAATAAAACTTTTAACAAAACGGCTGACTATTGAAGCCGCAATTAAAATGCCTAATATTTTAATTCCGTGAGAAATTGCCCAAGATATTAAATCCTCTAAGAAGTTTTCTAAAATCATAGATTTTTAATTATTATTGGGGCGAGGATATAGTTGCAGAGGCCCGTCCTCGGCAATTAGAAAATTTTTAATCCAGCAGGATTTTGTGGGAAAATACGACTTCTCAATACTGCTTCAAGTATCTCTTTTTCTGACGCATTAGGCATTTTTTCTTTTGCCATTGCATAAACATTCTCTTGTGTCCTGCGAGTGGCCCAAGTGGAGCCTAAGATTATTTCAACAAATATGTCATTAGGAAGTGGAAGAATGCCAAAAACCGCACGTGAACGTAGTTTCTCTAATCCTTCTATCTTATCTTCGTCTGGTTTGAGGTTGTATGGTAATTGTTTAAACCATCCTATTTCTGCTTTAAAAAATCTATTAACATGTTTCTTTTTCCCCTTGATTTTTTCTTTCATAGATTATTGGATAGCCTTTTAGTAGAGGCAATGGTCTTTTTACAGTCCTTTATTTTCTCTTCTAAGAATCTACGAGAATCTTCAGTTAACTTTTTAGCTGGGTTATTAACACTTTTCTTCAGTTTATATTTCAGATATTTTCTTAGAAGACTAAAAAACCATCCCTTCTTCTCTTTTATATCCACAAGGGTTAACTCATATCTTTGTTTATCAGACGGATATTCCACATTGCGCCGTAAAGCTTCTTCCATTTCTTTCAATATTTCTTCATATGCTCTAATTCCTTTTTCTAAGTTTTCTTTCATAGATTTATTTAATTTTAAATAGCGTCCGACGCACCTCTCCAAATACTTGATTTAAAACCCTACCTGTTAATACTTTATCTTTTAAAATTACCATCCACGCCCCTTTAATATTTGACTGATTTGTGGCTAATAAAATATTAACATTTAATAGATAATTAATTTTTTTAAAGATATCGTCATA
>Ga0210044_10010663_pt1 | contig 10886 bp, 6 predicted proteins | sample CryGey13umfilter_2_FD_183959 | JGI IMG/M metagenome (GOLD analysis project Ga0210044, IMG submission 183959) | Groundwater microbial communities from aquifer in Utah, USA - Crystal Geyser 4/9/14 3 um filter (SPAdes) (version 2) | ecosystem: Environmental > Aquatic > Deep subsurface > Groundwater...
ACCGAGATGAACCTTGGTTTGGATACCGTTCTCCAGCTCAATCCCGTTACCTTCAACTGGAAATACAACAATCAATCCGATTATGGCTTCCTTGCCGAAGATCTGGAAAAAATCAATCCCATGCTCGTGTTTTACAACCAGCAAGGCCAAGTTGAAGGCGTTAAATACGATCGCCTCACCGCTGTACTCGCCAACGCCGTCCAGGAGCTCAACACCAAAGTAGACAACCTCACCCTCACCGACACCGGCGACATAATCCTCACCGGCAATTCCCCAGATACCTACGCCGTCGCCACCCCGGAAGGCACGATGATTGACCGGGTAATGGCCTTGGCCGAGCTGGCCGCGGCCAAAATCCGGGCCGGGCTGATTGAGGTGAGCACCTTGCAGGCCGGGGTGATTTCACCGCTGGCGGGAAATGCCATCTTTATCGACGGCGATGTGGAAATTAGCGGCGACGCGACGATCTCCGGCACCTTAACCGCCAGTAAAATCGAGTCAACAACCATTGACCTGATCCGGGACAGGATCGAAGCGCTGGCCGGCCAACTCACCTCCGAGGTGAATGCCCCCGCCTCGGAGGCGCCAATCGACCCGAACACTTTAAACGCCCTGTACCAACTGCTGGAAAACCAGCCGGCTTCTCCCTCGGCCGACTATATCAGCGTCGCCGCGATCGACGCCCAAAGCGGCTTCTTCTCCGAATACCTGGCGGTTTTAGGCCAGGCCATAATTACCGACCTGCGGGTCGCCAACAATTTAGTTTTGACTAACTTAACCAGCCCGACCGGCACGATTGACTTGGCCGGCAACCTGGTGGTTAACGGCAATTTGACCGTCACCGGCAACGTTAATATCTTAGGCGACCTGACCGCGCCGACTGCCAGCTTCAGTTCACTTTTAGCCAAAAGAGTCGAGGCCGAAGAAATCAAAACCAGCCAATTAATTATTGCCGCTGATGCCACTGCCTCGGCAGAAATTGCCACTAATTCCGCCTCGATTGCCACCAACGCCACCGCCGGAAAGGCAACCCTGCCCGCGGGCCTGACCGAATATACTATTTATACTCCCCATGTTGACGCTAATAGTTTGGTGTATGTCACCCCGACCGGCGACCCGCAAAACCAAGTGCTGTACGTGAAGAGTAAACAGGAAAACGAATGGTTTACAGTCGCCATCAACCAAGCTTTGGCGGTTGACTTGGAGTTCAATTGGTGGATAATTAAATTAGAATGAAGGAACTACTTTAGAAAAAATTCGCGGCAGTTATGCATTTCAATTTAGCCGAAGGATAGGCCCTTAAAAATTCTTTTTTAGTTGCCGGCCTAATATCTCCATCCCATTTAATCTCAAATCCGGAAATTTGTCCCCCGCTTTCTTCTACCAAATCAATTTCCTTTTGATCGTAAGTGCGCCAAAAATAATTATTTGTCCGGATTTTTTGTTCCTGATGCATTTTTCTACGTTCAACCACGACGAAATTTTCCCACAACTGACCTTTGTCGTTGCGGATATGCAAGGGATTAAAATTTTCAATCAGGGAATTTCTGATGCCGTTATCCCAAAAATAATACCGGCTGGTTTTGGCTATTTCCTTGCGTAAATTACGGCTAAAGCCGTCCGCTTTAAAAATCACAAACGATTTTTCCAATAAATCCAAATATTTTTCCACAGTCACTCTATCGATGGCCAAATTTGAGGCCAATTCGGAAATAACCGCTTCTCCGCCGATCTGAAAAGCCAGCAATCGCAATAAATCAACCAATTTTCCGGGTTTTTTTATTTCTCCTAAATCCAATAAATCCCGATATAAGTAATTGCCGATAATTTCGGCCAACAAGTTTTGTCTGGTCTCAAAATTTGTTTGTAAGACAATTTCCGGATACCCTCCATAAATTAACCATCTCTCCAATTGAGTCTTTGTTTCAAAATTTCCAAAATATCGATTTAATTCGTTCACTGAAAGCGGGTAAAGTATGAAAGTTTTTTTGCGCCCGGTGAGCGGCTCGTTTATTTTGTTGGCTAAATCCAAACTAGCCGAACCGGTGACGATAAATTTAGTTTTTTTAAAATTATCCGCCATAATTTTTAGATTAATGCCAATATTTTCAACCCTCTGGGCCTCGTCTATCACTACTAAACGGCAATTCTTAACTATGCCTGCCAAAGTCGGCAAATCCTGACTTTGCAAAAGATGACGGTATTTTAACTGATCAGCATTAATGTATAAACTCTTATTGTCTGTAAAATCCGCCAATATTTGTTTTACTAAAGTGGTTTTCCCCACTTGACGCGGTCCATAAATTACCACAATCTTACCCGGCTCTAATTCTTCTCGAACTTGCAAGGCTATACTCCTGGTTATTTTCATAAATTGATCATACTACAACCACATTTATTTTGTCAACCAAGCTTTGGCGGTTGACTTGGAGTTCAATTGGTGGATAATTAAATTAGAATGAAGGAAAAGACCGGTTTTACTTTAATTGAACTGGTGATCGTGATTGCTATTTTAGGAATATTGCTGATTCTTTCCATGATGAGCTGGCGCAGGCAATTGGATAAAGCCCGCGACGCCGACCGTAAAACCGACCTACAGCGGCTAAGCGTCGCCTTTGAAGATTATTATAATGACCATGAATGTTACCCTAACCCAGACATCCTGGCCGGTCCGATCGACGGTCTAAAACCATATCTGGATAAAATTCCCCTTAATCCGATCACCAAAGCCTCCTACTACCTGGAGCACAGCGATTGCGCCAGTTACCGGATTTTAACCGAATTGGATAATGACAGCGATCCGGTCATTGATTATTTAAACTGTTCGCCCGATTGCGGCTTTGACGGCGTTGATGCCAACTACGGCGTCAGCAGTACCAATATTTCGGTCAGCAATCACCCCACCGCCTCGGGTGCCGGCGAACCGAAAACTTTATATTATGCCTGCCAGTCTATTGATCCCTATGACTGTACCTCCCGGGGTAATTCTATTCCTACCTGTACTCCTTATTATACCAGTATAGACTGTGATGGTGTAGACTGTACTCAATCTCAATATAGCTGTCCAGAATAATTTATGAAAAAAGGCTTTACCCTCGTCGAACTATTAGTCTCCATCACTATCATCGGCATTTTGGCCTCGATCGGCCTGTCCACTTTTACCTCGGCGCAAATGAAGTCCCGCGACGCCAAACGCAAGGTCCACTTAAAACAGCTGGCCGACTCTTTCGAGGCTTATTACAATGACCACGGCCAATACCCGGCCGGCGGCGAGATTGACTGGGGCGCCCAATTTAGCGATGATAAAGGCACGGTTTACATGGTCAAACTGCCGGCCGACCCGACCCAAGGCCTGAACTATGATTATCTGCCGGAAGCGACGGCCCGGAAATCTTTTCAAATCTACGCCCGGCTGGAAAACACTAAAGACATCGACATCCCCAAAAATGCCCAAGGCGCCTCGCTGATTTATACCGATGCCGCCGTTAATTGTGGTACACTTAAGTGTAATTACGGCAAGAGCAGCGGCAATGTTAGCGTTAGCGACGGCCGAACCATAAATTATGAATAAAAAAGGCTTCACTTTAATCGAACTGATCGTCGTCATTGCCATCATCGGCACCCTGACCGGCTTGATTGTCAATAATTTAAACGACGCCCGGGCCCGGGCCCGCGACGCCAAAAGAAAACAGGATCTGGGTAGTTTCAAAACCGCCCTGCGGTTATATTACAACGACAACCAAACCTACCCACTTGATCTATCCGTCAATTTGACTGATTATATTAAAGTAATGCCGGAATATGACACCTACACCCAAGACGACTCGGGTAATGGCTTTACTTTAAAAGTCACGCTGGAGAATTTATCCGACCCGGATTTAGCTGCCTCCCAAGCCCGTTGTCCGGGTAACGATGCTAATTCCGATTACGTGGTTTGCGCCGACTAAGTAAAAAGTTAATTTTTTAACTTTTTGCCTATTGACAATTAATTTTTTAAGTTTTATAACTGATATATGATTGCTAAATGGTCATACCGCCTGACAACTTTTTTTCTGCTGGCGGCGCCGGTCTGCCTGCCCTTATTTTACCTGCCTTTAACCACTGATTTTTACCAATTTAATAAACTGGTGTTATTTTATATTTTGACCGGTCTGGGCCTGCTTGCCTGGCTGGTTTATTCGATTGCCACCAAAACCGTCCGCCTGACTTTGTCCACGCCGCTGCTGCCATTTTTGACGCTGGCGGCGGCCGCTGCCGCCTCAATCTGGTTTAATCCGCCCCGGACCGCCGAAAGCTGGCTGGTCGGCGGCGGCCTGTACCTGGCCGGCTTTGTCTATTTTCTGTTAACCAGCACTATCGTCCAAACCGCCCCCCAAGTCAAAACCAGCCTGCTGCTGCTTACCGCCGGGCTGTCCCTGACCGCTTTGGCCGCGGCCTTAAATATTAATTTAACCGGCTCGGCTTTAAGCCTGACCAGCCTATTGCTTTCCTGGCTGCCGGCCGCGCTCGTACTGGCCTTCAAAGCCCGCTCCGGCCCCAAGAAAATCGCTTACTTTCTTTTATCCGGGGTGATGGTCTCCAGTTTAATTCTCAATGGCTATAAGCTCCTGCCCGGCCGGGAACTCCAGCCGGTGTTGTTAAATCCGCCGGCCGCCTGGTTGATCGGCGTCGATACTTTAAAAACCAAGCTGTTTTTGGGTACCGGGCCGGGCCGGTTTTCCGAAAGTTTTACCCGGTTTAAACCCATCGGCCTCAATTTAACCGATTATTGGAACATTAACTTTGCGGTCTCGGCCAATGTCTATTTGGAACTTTTAACCACGCTGGGCTTGATTGGACTAGCGGCCTTTGTCTGGCTGATCGCCGCTGTCAACCGGCTGCGCCGCCGCCTGCCGGGCACCAGAATTACCGCCAGTCAATTGGCCCTGTTTGCCGGTTTTTTTACCCAAATCCTGCTGGCCATGGCCATCCCGTTTACGGTCGTCAACTGGGTACTTTTTGTGATCACTATTTCCCTGCTGGTCTCCGGCCAAAAATCCAAACAGACGTCCCAAGTTAAAGACGTGCTCCTGACCCTTTCCGCCGTCACCTTGGTCGAGCCCCAAACCGCTCTGGATTCGGGCCAGGCCCGGTCGATTTTACCCTGGTTCATCGCTCTGCCCTCGCTCTTGGGCTTGATCATCGTCTTTTTTAACTTAACTAAAGTTTACGGCGCCGAGTATTATTTTAAGCAAAGCCTGGACGCCGCGGCCAAAAATGACGGTAAAAACACCTACGATCTGCAGGTAAAAGTCGTCGGTTTGGCGCCGGACAACGACCGCTACCGCGTCGCTTACTCTAACACCAACTTGGCCTTAGCCAACTCTCTGGCCGCCCGGACCGACCTCTCCGATCAGGAACAGCAAACCGTGGCGACGCTGATCCAGCAGGCCATCCGCGAGGCCCGGGCCGCTACTCAAATTAACCCCAATAAAGCCGGCAACTGGGCCAACCTGGCCAATATTTACAAAAGCCTGGTTAATTTTGCCGACGGCGCCGACCAATTTGCCCAAGCCGCTTATGTCCGGGCGATCCAGCTTGACCCGGCCAACCCGGGACTGCGGTTGGACTTGGGCGGATTATTTTACGGCTTGAAAAACTACGATTCGGCCCGGGACAGATTTTTGGAAACCATCCAATTAAAACCAAATTTGGCCAACGGTTACTACAACTTGTCTTACGTTTACCAACAGCAGGAAAAATGGCTTGAGGCCTACCAGGCAATGCAGCAGGTGATCGCCATTGTCGAGCCGGATTCGGACGACGGCGCCAGGGTCAGAAACGAGTTGAGCGATCTGGAGAAAAAACTGCCGCCGGCAAAAACCGCCGACCAGCCGGAAACAACCGGCGGTGATTTGGCCGTCCCCTCGCCTGCCCCGGCCGCGCCGGACAATCTCCCCCCGATTGAATTGTAAAAGTGGACCTGGGGGGGATCGAACTCCCGTTTCCGCAATGCGAATGCGGCGCACTACCGCTGTGCTACAGGCCCGTTGTCATGATTGTATCACATTGACAAGGTGCGACCTTGTCACTTAAACTGTATCAGGTATGCCTGCCAAAAATGTGGAGAAAATCTACAAAGTTAACGCTGTTTACCATGCTTACAACCGCGGGGTGGAAAAAAGAAAAATTTTTCTTGACGACCAGGACTACCGGGTGTTTCTACATCTGTTGAAATACTATTTATCCGCTGCCGGAAAAGGCACGCCTCACCCGATCACCACCACCGGAAAATTAAATTTAATCCGTCCCCGGCCGCTCAAAAACCTGAACCGGGAAGTCGAGTTAATCGCCTACTGCCTGATGCCCAACCATTACCATTTACTCTTAAAACAAACCACCATTGACGGCATGACCAAGCTTCTCCGGCGCGTGGCGACGACCTACTCGTTATATTTTAACCGCCGCTACAAACGGGTCGGCTACCTGTTTCAAGGCAGATACAAAGCCGTCAGGATTGAAGATCAAGCCGGATTGCTTCAGCTCTCCTGTTATATCCATCTTAATCCGAAGGGGTTAGAGCAGATGACAAGGTGCGACCTTGTCACTTATCCATACTCCAGTTATCCGTATTTTTTAAGGCTAAAAACGGCTGATTGGCTGCATCCAGAGGAAATTCTGACTCTAACGAGTCATTATAAAGATTTTGTAGAGCAATCCCCAAGCGAACAGGAAGATAGCTTATGGTGACAAGGTCGCACCTTGTCAGTCTGCTATCACTAGTCTTGGTGGCGGCGGCACTGGTAATTGCGACTATTTACGTCGCCAATCCGCAAAATATAAACAGAATATTGAATATCGCCATGAACGATCAAGGAGGTGGCGGAGGAGGCGGCAGCGGCGGACAGACAAAATCCGGCCGCTGTCCTAACGGCACCTTCGCCCCGAACGGAGATTTGAAATATTGCAAAGGCGGCAAGAAAAAGGTTAAGGCGAAAAAACAAACGGCTGCAAAAAAGCCTAAAACAGCCAAATCAGAAAAAGACTGCGGTAAAAACGAGCTGTATTTTACAGATAGTTATGGCAACAAAAAATGCTATCCCCTGGGCTTTAAAATCCAGGCAGGCTATGTTGTGTGTAAAAATTCTACCTATGGCTGGATGGATATCTGCAAAGACAGTAATAACGACGGCCTGAACGACGTCACCAAACCGCCGCCAGCACCGGAAAAATCCACCAGCTGTACTTTTACCGGTTATAATAACCAAAACTATACCATCGGCCAGGGCCAATCAGTCATCAGTAACACAGCTTCCCCATTTGCCTGCATCGGCGGTCAATTAATCGAGTGCACAAAAGTGACCCAGCAAGAACTCAATAAATTTCCCAGCTTGGGAGATTGTAAATCCCCCACCATTGCCCCCAGTAATACCAGTTATAGCGGCGGCAACCCGGCTAAAGCCAGCTGTTATTCAAATGGACTGCTGTTATCACCAAATGATCTGAATTTTACCAGTAACGGCTGGCAGCAATGCGTCAACGGCCAAATGGCGGCGAGCCCGCATGATCCGGATACCGTCGCTAAAGAAATGCTGGCCGGTGATGATACTCATGCCGAATGGTTAAAAACCGCCGCGCCGGAAACATATCAAAATATAGTGGAAATGGAAATGGAAGCGCTTTATAGTTTAACCACCCAACCAGACCGAACTTATCAGATCCAAGCTAATGACACCGAATTTTTGGAATTTTGCGCCGCCAATAACATTACTTTTAGAAACCCAATTACCAATCCCGGTAATAATGGTTGCCAGGGCATGCCGACCAATGAAATTCTCAAACAATACTGCCTTAATAATGGCGGGAGCGAGACCGATTGCGCTTTTGGCCGGGAATTTGCTTTAAACGAGCTGACCGAATACAACCCTCTAGTCGGCAGTCAAGCCAAAAACAAAGTGGATAAAATTAACCGGGAACATTTGGCCGAGGCAGAAAAATTAGAACAGGAGATATTGGCCGAGGCGGCGGCCGAGGCGGCAGCAGCAGAACAAGCAAAAATCGATTCATCGGCCATGAAGAACTGTTTGCTGCATTGCCCTCAATCAACCCACCGCTGTGTTTTAGACGCCCAAAATATGCCCCAATGCGTTGACGCTAATATTGGCTACAACCCTGCCAGTTTAGGGACAAATCAGCAACAATACACTTTCGGCACGTTCGAAGCCGAAGGTGAAGAATTAACTGCCACCGCCTGCGGGGGTTCAAACGAAGTTTGCTGTAACAGCGGATCCCCCTGCAATACCGGCATGGCCTGCGGCGCTTCCGGTAAATGCGAATATGACTCGGCGCTGGCTAAATCCACGGCCAAACTCCGACTGATCGAGGCCAATCCGACTAATTTTGGGGCGATTATTGCCAACAACAGCCAAGATCAGACCGCGCTGGCCAAACTAAACGAAGCCGCCGGCCGGAATATCGACTGTGAAGGCACCCTGACCTATTCGGATACAGCCAAGGATTTTATCTGCATCACGGATGAAGTTTTGGAACAAGCCTACTACAACCAGCCGCCAAGCCCCGTTTATCCGGACTCGGGCAACCTAAACCAAGCCTGCCGCTATGACTGGGGCAGGCTGAATTTCCACGCCTGCAACAATGATATGTTAACCTGCTCCGGCAATAACACCTGCCAGCTAAACGAGGCGGCAAAAAATTCATTGGCCGGCGGCCATTCCCAACTGAATTTAGCTACGATCAACTCTCCCGGTCTGGCCCTGTCCCAAAATGTCTCTCTGGCAAAATCCGGCTGCACCGAATCAAAAACTGCCTACATTCAAAACGGCCAAGCCTGGGTTTGCTGGGATGCCGAAAGTAAAATTGTTTCCCGGGCGCCGAGTTTGGAATACGCCGCCAATCCAGCCTTAGCCACAACTTTGTTTACCGATGTTAAAAATTCCGAAAAGGCAATTTTAACGACAACTTATGACCAATATGGCGTAGTCGACGATGTTTATGTCTGCCCGGACAATTTAGTCAGAATTGAACTTAATTGCGTTGACCCGAAAGTGGCCGCTTTTGACGATAATTACAGCCAGGGCGTCTTTGCTTCTGAATTGCGGGAAAACGAGGTAATTAACCAAATCCCCGGAGTTAATTTAATTGTCGACCATCTCTTTGCCCCGATCGCCCAAGCTTTAAGCCCCAGCTATTACAAGGCCGCCAAAACCCAAGCCGAGACGGCCTTCACGATGCTGGCCAACTCCGACGCCACGGTTGACGAAGTCATGGCCACTTTAAGCCCGGCCGCCCGGGTTTTGGTCACCACTCAAGCCTCGACCGTGTTTGAGTGGCACGAAGACAAAAGTCCCGTCGACAATCTTTTAGAAATCCGCGACGAAGCTTTATACCACACTTTAGCCGGCACCAGTTTATTTACCTCCGCCTGGACCGAGAGCGGTTTTACCGGACCGGAACAATCCTCGTTTTTAAACTACGCTTCAGGTTACGCCGGGGCCCAAGGCAACTACTGGAAACGGGTGATTGATCCTCAAGGCATGGCCGGGGCGGCCGCTTTCGGCGGAGAAATTACCATGGCCGGCGCCGACTTTATCCCGGTCGATAAACTTTTCACCGCCGCGGCCAAAGCCACCAAAACAGTCCCGATTCTGGGAAGAGTTCTCAACGCTCCCCACGCTCTCCAACTGGCCTTTGACGCCACCCGGCCCGGCCGGATCGTTACCGGCTTAATGGAAATGGGCGCTTCGCCGCTGATCGCCTTAGGCGGCGGCAATATCCGGCCGGTCCAATACTTTACCCACGGCTTAGGATTAGTTACCGGCAAAGTATCTTTGGAAACCGGCCAGGAGGTCGCGGAAAAAGCGGCAAAACAGGGTTTTGAAGAGTTGCTGAAAAAAGATGTCACCGATGCCCTACCCGCCCCGAAAGTTGAGGCGCCCGCGCCGAAAAAACCAAAACTGACGGCAAATTTGCCCGATGAAAAAGGCATAATTAAACCCACGGAAATTCCCGAACCCGGCAATTCCTTCCAAAACGGCAACGATACCTACTTTGTTGCCCAATCCAGTCAAGGCACGGTTTATGTCATCGGCCCCACCGGGGCGCCGGTCCCCGTCTCCGGTTCGAGCAATCTTTTTGCCCAAGCCCAAGAAGCTTTCGATAAAGCCCTCGCCAATTTTACCGGCAAGTATGACAATCCGTTTAGTACCGCTGCTGACGCTTTGGCCGATATTGTCCAAAGAAATGGCGGCAATCTCGATTTCTTAAATAATGCCCGGCGCATCATCGAACTGGAAAAGGCCGGCATCCCTGTCTATATGATCGACGATAAAATGTTGGGGAAACTAGACGCGGCGCTGGAAAAGACGTTGGCAGAAGCGGGAAAAACCGCTGATATTCCGCCAATTTCGATGGGCGGCTTAGACATTAAGCTTGATGAACTGCCTCACTACTTACAAAATACTGGGGAATTAACTAATGAAGGTAACCGGCTTTCTCTCCAGTTGGCGGATAATGTCACTGTTGATATTGGTTTTGACCCGTTAAATAGCGGCCGCTTAATCTCTACATCAGATGACCACCAACTTTATGTCAATTTCCGGGGAAATTTTCTTCCCGTAGACAGTTTGGATATTTATAATCCGGGGGTAGAGTTGGGCAGAATGTTTAATCCTCTTCCCGAAAATCCCCGCATCCGCATCGGCAACAGCCCAAATAATATTTTTACCGTCGCCCGGTCTCCAAAAGGCCCAACCTTTTTAATTAACGAAACTACCCTTGAAAGAATTTACCTGCCCGGTTCCAGTAACCCCTTTGTGCGCCTGACTGAAAATATCAGTACATGGTTTAATAATATCCCGGCTATTGCCGATCTTTTGAACCGAACCGTC